>Ga0265316_10000974_pt1 | contig 31120 bp, 32 predicted proteins | sample 4522metaG_FD_202092 | JGI IMG/M metagenome (GOLD analysis project Ga0265316, IMG submission 202092) | Rhizosphere microbial communities from Carex aquatilis grown in University of Washington, Seatle, WA, United States - 4-5-22 metaG | ecosystem: Host-associated > Plants > Roots > Rhizosphere >...
AAACCCGTCCGGCCATCAAGCCGGAAGAACGGCTGTTGCTTGCAGTAGTCGAGTCCGCTTTCTGGGATCTGCGAAGCCCGGATTTGGCGCGACGACGCACGGCACGCCACTATTTTCTCGACGAAGCCGACGATCACACGTTCAGCTTCCTGTCGATCTGCCAGCACTTCAGTTGGTCACCGGCTTCCATCCGCAACCAATTGAGCTCGCTCCTGCAGGCGCTGGTACCCTCCGAGGGCAGCTCGTGGAGCAACGCCGGAGCGTCGAGTGCTCCGTCAGCCCGCTGACTTCGAGGCAGTGACCAGTGACCAGTGACGAGTGATCGGCAGAGGTCGCTCACGCATCACTTGCTACTCGTCACTCTCTTAGCCGATGCCCCCGGAAATGAATTGGGAGCGGTCGCTCTACGGTCAACCCGAAGCCCCGAGGAGTACGCCCATGGCAGCAATGGACGGTGGTGCGCTTGTCGGCCGGATACTCAAAGAACAACAGGTAAAATACCTGTTCGCCATCAACGGCGGCCACACCTTCCCGATACTCGCCAATCTGCGCAACAACGACGTCAAGCTGATCCACATGCGCCACGAGCAGGCGTGCGCATATGCCGCCGATGCCTATGCCCGCAGCACCGCGACCCCGGGGGTGTGCAGTGTCACCGCCGGGTGCGGCTTGACCAATGCCGTGACCGGTCTGTGCGTCGCCGGCCTCACCGGCAGCGCCGTGGTGTGCATCGCCGGCCAACATCCGACCACCGAGGACTACCTCGGCTCGTTCCAAGAGGCCTACGGCACGGATGTCTGCCGCTCGTTCTCGAAGTTCGTCAAGCGCGTCATCGACTGGTCGACCATTGAGGTCGACTTGCGCCAGGCCTTCCGCGAGGCCACGTCACCACCGCAGGGGCCAGCACTCGTCGAGATTCCAACCAACCTGTTGTACCACGGCGATGACGTCGCCGGGCAACGCAGGGGCGCGAAGGTCTACCCACCGGACGAGTTGCGTGCGCAAGGTGACCCGCGCCAGGTCGAACGGGCACTCGAGCTCCTGCTGGCGGCGGAGCGCCCGCTGATCGTTGGCGGAGATGGTATTTTCTGGTCCGACGCGGCGGCGGAGCTCCGCGAGCTCGCCGAGCTCACCAACATTCCCGCCTACGCGCGACGCGCCGGCCAAGGCGCGATTCCGGAAGATCACCCGCTGGCCATCGCCGGTGCATGGAAGAAGCCGTTCACGGGACGCGCTGACGTGGTGCTCGCCGTCGGTTTCAAGTTTTGGAGCGGTGAGCACTTTGGCGACGCGCCCACTTGGAACGACCGGGCAAGGTACATTCAGGTTGATCCGCTACCGAGCCGCATCGGTTGGCATGTTCCTGCGGAGGTGGCGATTGTCGGTGATCCCAAGTTGGTGCTGCGCCAGTTGATCGACACGGCCAGGCGGCTCAACCTGGACTTCTCCGGGCGACGGCAGCCGTCATGGCTACAAGAGGTTGCCCAGGTGCGCGCCAACTACCTGCACACTATCGACGAACGCGAGCGCAGCACGCGTGACAGTGTCCCCGTCCATCCCGACCATTTGGCGCGCACGCTCTGTGAGGTGATCGACCCCGATGCCACGGTGGTCATCGACTCGTTCACGCTGAGCGGCTGGATGACGCAATGGTTCACGGCGCGCTTTGCGGGGCAAGTGGTCGACGCCGGGCCGCTGGCCCCCGTGGGGCACGGCGTCGGCATGGCGATCGGCGCGCAGTTGGCACGCCCCGGGAAACAGGTGGTGCTGGTGATCGGCGACGGCGGCCTCGGCATCGGTGGTTGGGATATCGAAACGGCGCTGCGCTACGAGCTGCCGATCATCACGGTACTGTGGAACAACAGCTCCTGGGGGCCCAGCTTCGAGCAGATGCCGCTGCTCAAGGGACGCACCGACCCGTTCAACATGCTGGAGAACATCCGCTACGATCAGATGTTTCAGATCCTCGGCTGCCACACCGAGCACGTCGAGGCGCCGGCACAGCTGCGGCCGGCGCTCGGACGCGCCTGTCGCGCCGGCAAGGCGTCGCTCATCAACGTGGTCGGCGACAAGCGTATCGGCCATCCGCGCCTCGGCGGCAATCTGCTTGGCTCGACGCAGATTTAAATTACTTGACGAATTGCTATGAGTGACGTGCCAACAGGTACTGATCTGTGGCCATCTGCATCATCTCTGGATTCCTCAATCGGCCTTTCCGGACGGTCCCGACTTCGGCGGCAGGCTGAAGCGGCGCGTCAACACGATCTCGACTTCGTCGAGCGGTGAAATGCCGCGGTTGCGGACGTGCGCTTCCCAATTCGGGAACGAACGGAGGTGAGAGAAGATGGCGCGGATCATTCCCGGCTTGATCGCAAGCTCCCACTCGTTGAGCCAGTCGTCCGCTTCGAAATCGTCGTCTTCCCACAGGGCGTCGGGGATGGTGGCGGTGAGCGAGAAACGCATGGCGAAGGTCTTGTCTCGAGCTTCCATCGGTGTCCTTTCTCAGGCTGACGCTACAATGCGAAGGGCCGGGCGAGCAGGACTTCACCCTTGGGACTGACGACGTAGACCATGACGGTGTCGAACGGCGGCTTTCCGAGGGGGTGGTCGAGGGTGGCATTGATGCGTGTCCATCCGGAGGCCAGAACCACCGCTTGCCCGCCGGCGGGGTTGCTGCCGCTGAGGTGGCCGCCCCCGGTGATCGCACCGCCCGGGCCTTGAGTTGGCCACACCGCCCAGAGTTTCGGGACAGCGTGATCATTGCGCGCCAGCACGAAGACGTAGCAGCTCATGCTGCTCGCGGCGTTCAGTCGCAGCCGTAGGGCCACTTGCAAGCGCTCACTGTCAGAGCTCTTCTCGCGCCGCGTCGAGAAGCTGTCGAGCTCGACCAGGGGCAGGGAGGTAGGCTCGCTGCCTTCGCCACTGCTGACCGCCGGATTGCCGGCTGCATCGCTCGCATGGCGGTGCTCGTTGATGGCGCGGAAGGTCAAGTAGCCCAGACCGGTCACCAGGGTGACGAGCGCGCCGTACGCGAGCGAGTTGACCACGGCCCGCCAGCGTGGCGGCAGCGACTCGAACATTGCGCGAAGACTAAGTCGAAGTTGTGGCGAGCGCAATCGTGCGGGCTGCGGGGCCGCAGGGCTGCGCCCGGCGTCCTTTCTATGGGCCGCTCCCCCCTTCGAGGAGCCTCAGGGCAGGAATGGTCGCCAGGCGGTGCCGTCTCGGGGCGAGCGCGGGTGCGAGGCGCTCTTCCGTTGTAGGGCAGGGGATATCGCCGGCCGTCAGTTCGCCTAAATCTATCGCTGTGATAGGGTGCGCCCATGCTTGCTGTTCCGATGTTCCTGGTTATCGTGCTCGCCCTGCTGCTCAGCGGCGTCAAGATCTTGCGGGAGTACGAGCGGGGCGTCGTCTTTCGGCTTGGGCGGCTTACCGCTTCGCGGGGTCCCGGGATCGTCTACGTGATTCCGCTGGTCGAGCAGATGTTTCGTGTCGATCTGCGCACCATCACGCTCGATGTCCCGCCGCAGGATGTCATCACCCGCGACAATGTGTCGGTCAAAGTGAACGCGGTACTCTACTTCCGTGTCGTTGACGCCAACCGTGCCGTTGTCGAAGTGCAGAACTATCTCTACGCTACGTCGCAGGTCTCGCAGACGACGTTGCGCAGTGTCTGTGGCCAGGCGCATCTCGACGAGCTGTTGGCCGAGCGTGACAAGTTCAACGCGCGCTTGCAGGAAATCATCGACACCCACACGGAGCCGTGGGGCATCAAGGTGGTGGTCGTCGAGGTCAAACAAATCGATCTGGCGGAAGACATGCAGCGCGCCATCGCCCGGCAGGCGGAGGCCGAACGCTTGCGACGCGCCAAGGTGATCAATGCCGAAGGCGAATATCAGGCGGCCGTGCGCTTGAGCGAAGCCGCGGCGATCATGGAATTACAACCGATGGCTATCCAGTTGCGCACGTTGCAGGCGCTCGCGCAGGTCGGGACGGAGAAGAACCATACGGTCGTCCTGCCGATTCCGATCGATGTGGTGCGGGCAGTTGTGCAACGCTTCTCGCCTTCATGAGAGATCCGCTGAGGCGCCCGTCACCGACTCGCTGATTCGACCAAAGGGGCTGTGATGAGCGTTTGCACGCGGCACCAAAATGCACGCGCATCAAAATTGACTTCGCTATGCCCAGCGGTTAGGCTCCGCCCTTTGCGGAGTTCGCCCAGTGAGCATTCTCGTCAACAAAAACACCAAGGTCGTTACCCAAGGCATTACCGGTGCCACCGGCCAGTTTCACACCCGCGCCTGTAAGGAATACGGCACCCAGATGGTCGCTGGCGTGACTCCGGGGAAGGGTGGCACTGATTTCGAGGGGATCCCGATCTTCGACACGGTGAGCGCAGCGGTGGCGGCCACCGGCGCCAACGTGTCGGTGATCTATGTCCCACCGCCGTTTGCCGCAGATGCCATCATGGAGGCGACGGACGCCGGGCTCGAGCTGGTCGTCTGCATCACCGAAGGTATCCCGGTGCTCGATATGGTGCGCGTGAAGCGCTACCTCGACACCCGGACGACGCGGCTCATCGGGCCGAATTGCCCCGGGGTCATTACTCCCGGCGAGTGCAAGATCGGCATCATGCCTGGCTACATCCACAAGCCGGGCACGATCGGCATCGTCTCGCGCAGCGGCACGCTAACCTACGAAGCGGTCCACCAGGTGACGCAACTCGGCATGGGCCAGTCGACGTGCGTCGGCATCGGCGGCGACCCCATCGCCGGCACCGGCTTCATCGATGTCTTGCGCATGTTTCAGGATGATTCCGGCACCGCGGGGGTCATCATGATTGGCGAGATCGGCGGCGCCGCCGAGGAGCAGGCGGCGGACTTCGTGAAGTCGCACATGACCAAGCCGGTGGTCGGTTTTATCGCCGGTCAGACGGCCCCGCCCGGCAAACGCATGGGGCATGCCGGCGCCATCATCGCCGGCGGCAAGGGGACGGCGGCCGACAAGTTGAAAGCGTTTCACGCGGCCGGCATCCACGTCGCCAAGAGCCCGGGCGAGCTTGGCAGCACCATGAAAGCCGCCCTTGGCTGATTGCAAGATCAACGAGAAGAAGGGATTGTCTCGCGCAAAGACGCAAAGACGCAAAGAGCCAGGCGCCGAACTGATGAAGAGAAGAAGGCGCCCCTCCGATGTCTCGCGTCTTTCTTTGCGGCGTGGTGCCTTTGCGTGAACGTCTCTTTCAGATTGAGGTTGAACAATGATCGAAAAAACCCTGTCTATCGTGAAACCCGATGCGGTGAAGAAGAACGCGATCGGTGAAATCCTGCGGCGCTTCGAAGCGGCCGGTCTGCGTGTCGTCGCGGCGCGCATGTTTCAGCTTTCGCCTGATACAGCAGGGCGTTTCTACGTCGTCCACAAGGAGCGTCCGTTCTATAAGGATCTGGTGAAGTTCATGTCGTCGGGACCGATCCTGGTGTCGGTGCTCGAAGGCGAGAACGCCATCGCCAAGAACCGCGAGATCATGGGGCCGACCGATTCCACCAAAGCGCCTGCCGGAACCATCCGGCGTGACTTCGGGACGGATGTCGAACAGAATGCCGTGCATGGATCGGATGCGCCCGACACCGCTGCCTGGGAAATCAGCTTTTTCTTTAGCCAGGCCGACATCTGCCCGCGCTGAGCACCACGTCTTGCAAGGGCAGCCCGCAGTGGCCCTTGAGGAAGGTGGCCGCACGGATGCAGGACTGGGCCGGTGGGCGTTGACGCCTGCCGCGTTGCGGCTCTGGCTGGCGGAGCGCGGCTTCCCGGCGTACCGCGCCACGCAGATTCTCTCGTGGGTGTATCGCCGCCGCGCGCCGTCCTTCGCGGCAATGAACAACCTGCCGCAAGGCCTGCGTGACGCGCTGGCGGCCGGCTTCGCGCTGCCGGCGCTGACACCCACGGTCGTAGCTCACTCGAACGACGACACCCGCAAGCTGCTCTTCCAGCTCGATGAAGGTGCCGCGATCGAGGCGGTCCTGATTCCCGATCCGCCGCGGCTGACGTTGTGCATCTCCTCGCAGGCCGGCTGCGGTATGGCGTGCGCCTTCTGCGCCACGGCGCGGCTGGGGTTGCTGCGCAACCTGTCGGCGACCGAGATCGTCGGCCAGGTGCTCGCCGCGCAGGCGCAGCTGCGTCCCAATGAACGCATCTCCAATATCGTGTTCATGGGGATGGGCGAGCCGTTGGCGAACTACGATGCGGTGGTGCAGGCGATCGAGATCCTCGGCGCCGAGTGGGGCGTCGGCCTGTCAGCCCGCCGCATTACGGTGTCCACGGTCGGGCTGGTACCCGCGATGCAGCGGCTGGTCGGTGACACCAACGTCAACCTGGCGGTTTCGCTGAGTGCCACCACCGATGCGCAGCGCGACCCGCTCATGCCGGTCAATAGGCGCTACCCGCTGGCGACATTGATGGCCATGTGCCGCTCGCTGCCGATCCCACAACGGCGGCGCATCACCTTCGAATATGTGATGCTCGCCGGCGTGAATGACTCGCCCGAGGATGCCACGCGCCTGGCGCGCTTGCTGCGCGGCATTCGCTCCAAGGTGAACCTCATTCCGTTCAACACGTTTCCCGACGCCGGGTTCGCCTGCTCCTCCGAGGCGACGGTTCAGCGTTTCCAGGAGCGTGTGCTGGCCGCGGGTCTCAACGCGACCATCCGCCGTAGCCGCGGGCGCGACATTCAGGCGGCGTGCGGACAGCTGGCCCTGAGCGGCGCGGCTGAGGTGCCCCGGAGGCGTTCGCGCGGCGCGCCGAAGCCCGTGCAGGAATCCTCGACCCGCACTCAGGAGCCCGTGGCGTAGCCGTGCCTGGCTTCGGCGTCGTCATCAATCCGCACGCTGGAAAGAATCGGCGCGAGCGAGAACGTGTGCAACGGTTTACCACGACCGTCGGATCGGATGGCTTGGTTCACGAGACCGGGTCGCTCGAGGAGATGGAACAGCTGGCGCACGAATTTCGCGATCACCAGATCGAGGTGCTGGCGATCTGCGGTGGCGACGGCAGCTTCTTCCGCACCATGTCGGCGATGGTCCGTGCCTATCGCGAGGAACCATTGCCACGCTTCCTTCCGCTCCGTGCCGGTTCGATGAACACCATTGCGCGCTCGGTCGGGTGCCGGCACGGCAGTCCGGAACGCATCTTGGCTTCGGCGGTGGCCGACTACCGTGCCGGGCGGCCGTTCGAGCTGACGGAGCGACAGCTGATCAAGGTGGACGGTGGGCACTATGGCTTCATGGTCGGTGCCGGCTCGATCGTGAATTTCCTGCAGGTGTACTACGGTGGCAAGGGCCGCGGCCCGTGGGCGGCGGCGCAGTGGTTTACGCGCACCATGACGTCCGCAGTTTTCGGGACGGCCCTGGCGCGCGGCATATTGCAGCACCTTGAAGCCGACATTGACTGCGATGGTGAACGTGTCCCGCACCGGCGTTTCAACCTCGTCTACGCCAGCAGTATCACCGACATCGGTCTCGGGTTTCACGCCACCTACCTGGCGACGCGCAAGCCGCATTTTTTCCATCTGCTCGCCGGGCGCTTACGGGCGACGCAGGTGGTGACACGGCTGCAGCAGTTGCGGCGCGGGTGGCCGCTCGACGTGACCTCGTTATACGACAACCTCGCGCAGCATGTCCTGGTTGAGTTTCCGCGCTTGACCCACTACATGATCGACGGCGATGTGCTGCCGGCGGTTTCCAGGTTGGAGATGGTCAGTGGGCCGCGCTTGACGATCATCCAGAAATAGGGGAGCGATGCATAGGGTCGGCGTCATCGGCGGCAGCGGGTTGTACGACATGGTCGGGCTCGAGGACATCGAGCGCGTCCCGCTGACCACCCCGTTCGGTGCGCCGTCGGATGAGTACGTCTGCGGTACCCTCGCCGGCAGCCGTCTGATCTTTCTGCCGCGGCACGGTCGCGGGCATCGGCTGCTGCCAACGGAGGTAAATTACCGCGCCAACATCTTCGGCATGAAGCAGCTCGGTGTCGAATGGATCATCGCGGTCGGCGCCGTCGGCAGCTTGCGTGAAGACATCCGACCGGGGCATCTCGTCGTCCCCGATCAGCTCATCGACCGCACCACGCAGCGCCCGAGCACGTTCTTCGGTGACGGTATCGTTGCGCACGTGGCTTTCGCCGATCCGTTTTGTCCACTGCTCGGGAAGGCCTTGATCGATGCGGCGCAGCACCTTGGTACGCCGGTACATTCTCGTGGTACCTACGTCTGTATGGAAGGTCCGCAGTTCTCGACGCGGGCGGAGTCGCAGCTCTATCGGCAGTGGGGCGCCGATGTCATCGGCATGACCAATCTGCAAGAAGCCAAGCTGGCGCGCGAAGCGGAGATCTGCTTCGCCACGCTGGCGCTAGCCACGGACTATGACTGCTGGCACGCGACCGAGGCCGACGTCGTCATCGGCGACATCCTGCGTATTCTGAACGACAACGTTGCGATGGCGCAACGGGTGATCGCCGCCGCCGTGCCGCAGGTACACAGCCCGCGCGCCTGCGCGTGCGCCACGGCGCTCGAACACGCGATCATCACCGATCGCGCGCGTATTCCTGATGACGTCAAGCGCGACCTCCGAATCATCATTGGAAAATACGTTTGACGCGGAGGGACGTGTGCGGCGGGACGGTGTTGGGCTTGAGGGCCTGTGGGCTTGTGGGCTTGGAAAGCTTCCACCTGCAATGCACAGCCGCATCCAAGCCCCCAAGCCCCCAAGCCCCCAAGCCCCCAAGCCCCCAAGCCCCCAAGCCCCCAAGCCCCCAAGCCCCCAAGCCCCTTAGGAGGACTCCCCAGTGAGCATTCTCGTCGTCGGTTCGGTCTTCTTTGATTCCATCGAAACGCCGCATGGCAAGGTCGAACGCGCCCTGGGTGGCGCGGCAACCTATTTTTCGGTGGCGGCCAGCTTCTTCACGCGGGTGAAGATGGTGGCGACGGTGGGTGAGGATTTTCCAAGAGAGGAGGTCGACTTTCTCTCGCAGCGGGGCATCGACTTGTCCGGTGTGCAGCGCCGCAGTGGACTGACCGGCTCGTGGGCCGGCCGCTATCACGAGGACATGAACCAGCGTGACACGTTGGACCTGCAGCTCAACGTCTTCGCCGATTTCCAGCCGCAGCTGCCGGCGAGCCATCGCGATGCGCAGTACGTCTTCCTCGCCAATATCGACCCGAAGCTGCAAGCCATGGTGCTCGATCAGTTGGCGGCCCCGGGCCTGGTGGGCTGCGATACGATGAACCATTGGATCAGCACCTCACGCGCTGCGTTGGAGCAGCTGCTCGGACGCGTCGGCATTCTCGTCATCAACGACGAAGAGGCACGGCTGCTGAGTGGCGAGCGCAACGTCGTCAAGGCGGCACGGCGGCTGCTGGCAATGGGGCCACAGCGGGTGCTCATCAAGCGCGGCGAGTACGGTGTGATTCAGTTTTCGGCCAACTCGGTGTTTGCGGTGCCGGCCTTTCCGCTCGAAGAGGTCTTCGATCCGACCGGTGCAGGCGATACGTTCGCTGGCGGTTTCATGGGGGAGTTGGCGCGGTCGGGGGATACCTCCGAGCCGGGCCTGCGCCGCGCCATCGTCTATGGCAGCGTATTGGCCTCGTTTGGTGTCGAGGATTTCGGTCTGGCGCGCTTGCGCACGCTGACGCAGGACGACATCGAGCAGCGCTACCGCCAGTTCGTGAGCTTGATGGACATCAACGGAATGTGAACGCCAAGCACGGCAGCGTTGCTTGCCGCTTGGCAGGCAAACGGGTAACCATACAAGCATCATGTTCTCGCGAGAAACCTACGCCAACCGCCGCCGCGCCTTCATGGATCGCATTGGTCCAAACGCCACCGCCATCCTGCCGTCGGCGCCCGTCGCGGCACGCTCCAATGATGTCGACTATTCGTATCGCCAAGACAATGATCTGCTTTACTTGACAGGGTTCCCGGAACCGGAATCGGTGTGTGTGCTGACACCCGGGCACCCCAAGGAAGAATTCGTGATGTTTGTGCGCCGGCGCGACCCGGAGCGCGAAACCTGGACCGGCCGCCGCGCCGGTGTTGAGGGTGCAATCGAAACCTACGGCGCGCAGGCCGCGTACCCGATTGAACAGCTCGAGGCGAAAATCAACGACTACGCCGGCGAACGCGACCAGTTGTACTATGTGTTTGGACGCGACGCCACGTTGAATCAGCGGGTCACCACCTGGTTGCAACGCTGGCGGCAGATGCGGCCGCGCAGCGGCAGCGGGCCGATGGCGACCCTTGACCCGGGCGAGATCGTCCACGAGATGCGCCTGGTCAAGAGCGGCGCAGAGCTCGAATGTATGCGGCGGGCGATCGCCATCACTGCGGACGGACATGACGCCGCCATGCGAGCCGCGTGCGACGCCATGTATGAATACGAAATCGAGGCCTTGCTCGATTACACGTTCCGTAAGCAAGGTGCGTCGGGGCCGGCGTATCCGTCGATCGTTGCGGGGGGCGAAAATGCGACCATCCTGCACTATACGAACAACGACCAGCGTCTACGTGCCGGTGAGCTGCTGCTCATCGACGCCGGTGCGGAGTATGGCGGTTACTGCGCCGATGTGACGCGCACCTTTCCCATCGGCAGCTGCTTCAATGGTGCCCAGCGTGCCATCTACGAGCTCGTCCTCCAAGCCCAGCTCGCGGCGATCGCGGTCATCCGACCCGGCGCCCGCGTCGACGAGCCGCACGCGCGCGCCGTCGACGTGCTGGTTGACGGCCTGCTGGCTCTCGGGCTGCTCACCGGTGAGCGTCAGGAGATCATTGCCAAAGAGCTCTACAAGCCGTTTTACATGCATCGGACCGGTCACTGGCTTGGCATGGATGTCCACGACGTTGGCAAGTACAAGCTTGAGGGCAATGCGCGCGTGCTCGAGCCCGGAATGGTTCTGACGGTCGAGCCCGGCATCTACATCGCTCCCGGGTGCGCGAACGTCGACGCGCGCTATCATGGCATCGGCGTGCGCATCGAAGATGACGTGCTGGTGACGGCTACGGGGCATGAGGTTCTCTCGATGGCCATCCCGAAGCAGCCCAAGGAGCTGGAAGCCCTGCGCCCACGGACATCGGTGTAAGTCCGGCCATCACTGGCCACCAGGTGGCCGCTCGCCACCGCGAGCGTGCGGAACTTTCCCGCTGAGACGCCTGTTATAGTCAGCAGGGGGAGTCCATGCTAAAGCCACGGCGATGGCCATGCCCGATCTTCGCAAGCGCGAAGAGTTTACCCGGTGGGCGTTGCCGCACACGGATCACGTCTATACGGCCAGCCTGTATCTCACGCGCAATCGCGAGGAGGCGGAAGATTTGTTCCAGGAGACGTATCTCCGCGCCTATCGCTTCTGGCACCAGTTCAGGCCGGGGACCAATTGCAAGGCGTGGCTGATGACCATCTTGCACAACGCCTTCAAGAACCGCTTCCGCAACCGCTCTCGCGAAGATCACACGATCGAGTTCGATGAGGAGCTGTACGATGGGACGCCGGCCGTTGCCGCGGCACCCCTGGATCCGGAAACCCTCGTGCTGTCCCAAGTGCTTGCCGATGAAGTGGAAAGCGCGCTGAAGAGCCTGCCCCTGGAATTCCTCGAGGTGATTGTGCTGGTAGACATTCAGGAGCTGAGCTACGAGGAGGCTGCAGCGGCATTCGGTTGCCCGATCGGAACCATCCGTTCCCGTCTTTCGCGCGGCCGGCGCCTGTTGCACGGGGCCTTGCGGAGCTACGCCAAGGAGCACGGCTACGCACGCCGCGGCACGTATGCACTGCGCTGAATATCGAGATCTGGTTGCGCCGCATGTCGATGGCCGGCTGACCGAGGAGGAAACCGCGCTGGCGATGGCACACCTCGAGGTGTGCGCGCCCTGCGCGCGCCTGTTCGCGACGAGCCAGCGCTTTCGGCAGGAAACCCGTGCCTACCAGTGGACCCGCTCCACGCCGGGCGATGTGCGCCAGCAGTTGATGGCCGCAATGGCCGCCGAAGAAGCGGCGGCGCGCCCGCGCTGGTGGCACGCCTGGCGGCGGCCGATCTATGGCCTGGGGGCCGCCGGCGCGCTAGCAGTGCTGGCACTGGTGATTGCCACCGGGCCGCGATCTTCTGAGGTATCGCTGGTGACACCGGTGCCGGCGCCTCTCCTGACTGCGGTGGTTGCGGACTTTCGTGCCGTCGACGCGGACAAGCTGGTCCCCGATTTCCGCACCGATGATCCGCAGGAGCTGCGGGACTACTTCCAGCGCACCGCGGGTCTGGGCTTTTCGAATACAGTGGTGGACTTGGAGATGCGAGGGTACGAGCTGGTTGGCGGCACTCTGGTCGAGATCGCCGGGAAGAAGAGCGCGCTATCGGTCTATCGTGGTCCGCACGGTCTCCTCGTATGCCACCGTTTTCAGGGCGCCGAGCTGTCGCTGCCGCCCGGCGGTGAATCCATTCATGGCGATACGTACTATACGATCAACGGTATCACCATTTGCCTGCATCGCGAGGGCGACGTCGTGTGTCTCATGGCCAGTGCGCTGCCGCGTGAAGTGTTCATCAAGAGGTGGGCAGCATCGGCTTGAGCCCAGTGCCGCCTGACGGCGAGGCCAAAGCGACCGCTGGATGGGATCGGTTCGCACTGCTAGCCCGTTTGCCACCGTAGACGGAGTGAGTGAGTTGACTCAGTCGCGTGAATTGCGTAGGCGAGAGCGTTCGTGTGGCGAAGGAGCTATGGGAAGCGATCGGTTGCGAACAGAAGAGTTGGCTTTTGTACGAGGTGACGAGCGTATCAAGGCGTACGCTGCGTGGCTGCGCCGTGACGAGCGGCTGCCGGCGGTGGTTGTCCTTCACGACGTGCGCGGCTTGACTGAGCACTATCGTGAGGTGACGCGGCGGCTCGCCAACGAAGGGTTCTTCGCGTTGGCGATCGACCTCTACAGCCGCGAAGGGATGCCGCTGCTGCCCAGCATGGAGGCGGTGTTCACGTGGATGCAGAACCTTGATGACCGTCGCGTGCTTGCCGACATCGATGGAGGCGTGCGCTTTCTCCTCAGTCGTCCGGAGGTCCGGGCACGCTCCATCGGTATCACCGGGTTCTGTATGGGCGGCCGTTACGCTCTCCTGGCGGCATGTGCCAGCGAGCACCTGTCTGCCTGTGCGAGCTTCTACGGGATGTTGCGCGACGGCGAGCGGACGGAGCTGAAACCCGCCAGTCCGCTCGATCTGGCGCCGCAGCTGCGGTGTCCGTTCCTTGGGCTGTTCGGCGAGGATGATGGGTTGATCCCGCGTAGCGACATCAAGCAGTTGGAAAGTATTTTTCGGAAGTTGGAGAAGACGTTCCAGACCAAGATCTATCCAGGCGCCGGCCACGCGTTCATGAATGACACCCGGCCGGACACCTATCGCCCCGCCGTCGCGAAGGACGCCTGGACCCGCGCGATCGCGTTTTTCCGCACGCATCTTGCGGCCTAACTGGCGTGCCTGGCCCGTGCGCCGCGCCTGCGTTCACCTGCGTTGCGGCCGACACCTGCTTGAACTACGCTGAAGGTAATGGAGTTGGTGGTCCGGGAGCTTGGGCAGTGCGCGTATCCCGCCGCGTTGGCCCTGCAAGAGGAGCTGGTGGCGCGCAAGTGCGGGGACCCCCTCGCGCGCGAAAGGGGCACCGGTCAGCCGGGTACTGCGGGCATTCCGAGCGCCCGTGCCACTGACGACTATCTCCTGCTCCTGGAGCACGATCCGGTCTATACGCTCGGTCGTGGTGCAGATGCCGCTGATCTACTCGGAGCGGATGAGCGCCTTGGTATTCCGGTGTTCCGCGTCAGTCGCGGCGGGGGGGTAACCTTCCACGGTCCCGGGCAGCTGGTGGCGTACCCCATCCTGACACTGGCGCACGCCGGGCGTGATGTGCATCGCTACGTGCGCCGCTTGGAGGCGGTGCTGCTCGACGTCTGTGCGGCGTTCGGCATTGGTGCGCAACGGCGCGACGGGATTACTGGGGTCTGGGTGCGCGACGCCAAGATCGCTTCGATCGGCGTCGGCGTGCGGCGCTGGACGACCTTTCACGGGATCGCGCTGAACGTATCCACCGACCTCCGTTTCTTCGAGCACATCGTTGCCTGCCGCATGCCGGAGGTGCGCATGACCTCGATGGCTCAGGAACTCAACGCCGTACCGGCGATGCGTGACGTGCGCGCCACGTTTGTCGAAGCCTTTCGAGCGGAGTTCGGCTACGCCGCAGCGGCTGTGCCGGAGGCGTGTCGCGCATGACTGTGGAACGCCGGCATCCCGAGTGGATCAAGGTGCGAGCGCCGCAGGGGGCGGCGTTCTTTGAGACCAAGCGCCTGGTCAACGAGCTTCAGCTCCATACGGTGTGTGAGGAGGCCCGCTGCCCGAACGTGGCGGAATGCTGGGGGCATCACACGGCGACATTCATGCTTCTCGGCGACGTGTGTACGCGGAACTGCTCCTTTTGCGCGGTGGCACACGGGCGGCCGCAAGCAGTAGACCCTGATGAGCCGCGCCGGGTTGCGCAAGGGATCGTCCGGCTGGGGTTGCGTCACGTGGTGGTGACCTCCGTCGATCGTGACGACCTTCCGGACGGTGGTGCGAGGCACTTTGCGGAGACGGCACGCGAGATCAAGGCCCGGATGCCGGACTGTACGGTCGAGGTGCTGGTGCCAGACTTTCGTCCCGATCCCACCGCTATCGACGTGGTCACCGACGCGCCGATCGATATTCTCAACCACAATCTCGAAACCGTACCACGCCTCTACAAGCGGGTACGCCCGGGGGCGAAGTACGGCGGGTCCCTCGAGCTGCTGCGGCGGGCCAAGCGGCGCCGCCCAGGGCTGTTGACCAAGACGGGTGTGATGCTCGGGGTGGGGGAGACGCACGACGAGCTGGTGGCGTTGTTTGGCGACGTCGCGGCCGCCGCCTGCGATATTCTCACCATCGGGCAGTACCTGCGTCCCTCGGCAGCGCACCTTCCGGTGGAGCGTTACGTGCCTCCCGACGAGTTCGTCGCGCTTCGGGATGAGGCGCTGGGGTTTGGCTTTCGTCATGTCGAGGCTGGCCCCTTGGTGCGCAGCTCGTATCACGCCTGGGAACACGTCCATTAAGTCACGTTCGAGCCCCATGTTCTGTGGACAGGCACGCCGTTTTCTGCGATGTTGCCGGGGGTTTGGGAACCCGTAAAGGTAAAAGGCGGAGGAGCTGATGATCAGATTGTACGACTACCCGGACTGCCCTTTCTGTCAGAAGGTGCGCGTAGTCTTGGCCGAGAAAGATCTCGAATTCGAAAAGGAACTCATCGACTTACATAAAGCGGAGCAGAAAAAACCTGAGTTTCTCAAGCTCAATCCATACGGCAAGGTTCCTGTCCTGGTTGATGACGACGTTGTGGTCTATGATTCGACGATTATCAACGAATACCTTGACGACGAATATCCCAACCCCACGCTGATGCCCGAGGACTCTGCAAACCGGGCGCGGGTGCGACAGCTTGAAGATTTTTGTGACAACTCGTTCATCCCGCCCGCCGGGCTCATATTGGCGGAGCTGCACAAGCCTGAAGGTGAGCGCGATGCGGAGCGGGTGCGCCGCTGCCAAGGTGAGATCAGCCGTGTTCTCGCCCGCTTGGAGACCCAACTCGAAGGGAAGGAGTTCCTCGTCGGCGACTTTTCGCTGGCCGATATCGCGTTCGTTCCGCGCGTGATCATCTTGTCGCAGCTCGGCGTCGAGTTGGAGGCACGCCTGCAGAACGTAGCGGCGTGGATCGGCCGGCTGCGTGAGCGCGCCAGCGTCCGTAGCCTCGGCTTCTGACCGAGTGATTCATAGGATTACCGGCGCCCGAATCGGCGACGGGCAATCCGCTGCGAACGTACTGTGGAGGACAACCTCTGCGGGACCGGCTTTCCTCCAGGCGAGCCGTCGGGATGAGCGCATCTGAGCCCGGGCGTTGACACGACGCTGTGCTTGCGCCATATCTGTCTTGTAACAGGAATAATTCCTGATAAGGAGGATGGCATATGGCTAAGGCTTTGAAGGACACCAAGACGCACGAGAACTTGAAGGCCGCGTTTGCCGGCGAATCGCAAGCGAACCGCCGCTATCTGTATTTCGCACGGCGGGCCGATATCGAAGGATACCCGGATATCGGTGGGCTGTTCCGCGATACCTCGGAGGCCGAAACCGGGCATGCTTTCGGCCACTTGGACTTCTTGAAGGAAGTCGGCGATCCCTGCACCGGTGTGCCGATCGGCGACACGGAGAAGAACCTCAAGTCGGCCGTCGAAGGAGAAACCTACGAGTACACCGAGATGTACCCTGGTTTTGCCAAGACGGCGCGCGGCGAAGGATTCGAAGAAGTTGCCGAGTGGTTCGAAACCTTGGCACGTGCCGAGAAGTCGCATGCCGGACGTTTCACGAAAGGCTTGGACAGCCTCAAGCAGTAGTCACGGTCGGAGCGCGGGTGTTGGGCGTCTGGACCCAACACCCGGCTCCACCCCAAGACGCAGATAGGGTAGGCCGTTGCGGAAAGTCGTCCTCGACGAGATCCTGGGTCTGGAACGTTACGAACAAGCCCGCGAGGGGTTCCGGCGTCGCATCATAGACCTCAAGAAGCACCGCCGCGTTTCCGTAGGCGATCGCGTCACGCTCGTCTTCGAGAACCACGACACGATGCTCTTTCAGATCCAGGAGATGCTGCGTGCGGAGCGTATCGTCGACCTGGATAAAGTGCGCGACGAGCTCGATGTCTACAATGCGCTCATTCCCGACGGGAGCGAGCTAAGTGCCACGTTGCTGATCGAGATCACCGAGTCCGAGCGCATCCGCGACGACCTCGTCCGATTGCTTGGTATCGATGAAGCGGTGCGGCTTGAAGTCGGTGATCGCTTTGTGATTCCGGGAGCGTTCGAGCCGGGACACAGCAAAGAGGACAAACTGAGCGCCGTGCAGTACGTCCGCTTCGTGTTCGAGGAGGCGGCGCGTGCCGCTTTTGTGGGAAGCCGCGAGCCGTTGCGGTTGGTCATTGATCATCCGAACTACCGCCATACCGCAACCATCAGCGACGCGGTACGAGCCTCGTTGGCAGAGGATCTGGCGGCGCCATGAGGGAGCGCCAGACCCGTCAGCTCGCAGCGGTGTACGACATCGTGAGCGCGGCGCACGACCATCCAACGGCGGAGGAAGTCTTTGCGCGCGTCAGGCGACGCCTTCCACGCGTGAGTCTCGGCACGGTGTATCGTAACTTGCAGAAGTTGGCGGCGCAGCAACGCGTACGCATCGTGCACCTCGCCGACCGCACGGCGCGCTACGATGGCATGCTCGAAAGCCACGACCACTTTGTCTGCGAGCACTGCGGCGATCTCACCGATTTGCCACGCGCGCGCGGCGCAACGCCCAGGTGTCCGGCATTGAGCGCGGCAGGGTACGGTGTACGCGCGCACGCGGTGACGTTCTACGGCGTGTGCCCGAATTGCGGTGTGCCTCGGGGGCCACGCGCTCTACCTGATCGAGCGCGCCGCCGCGGCCGCCGGCCGACTAACGACTAAGCAGCAGGCACAAGCCTGTGTTGACGCAGGGCTTGACCTGGTGTCCAGGCGACGGTTGTCTGTCGGCCGCCAGGTCTCCGGCAATTTCTCAGGGCACCAGAAAGGATCGTGCGTGGAGACGTGCATCGAGAATCAGAAATCGCAATGGCGATACGTGCTGGTTGGCGTGTTGCTGGTTCTGCTGGGCTGCAGTGACTCCGCAGCGCCGCCGCAGCAAGCAATGGTGCCTACCCCGGTCGATGCGGCTACGGCCGGGACGATTCACGTCGCCGTACGCTACCACGGGCCGGTTCCCGTGCCGAAGGCAATTGAAATGAGCAGCGCGTCACAATGCGCCGCGGCCCACCAGGAACCGGCAACCGATGAATCGCTTCTGGTCGACGACGGCCGACTGGCGAATGCGCTCGTATGGATCAAGTCGGGCCTGGAGCACTGGGCATTCGCGCCACCTGCGTCACCGCTGCGTTTCGACCAGAAAGGTTGCTTGTACCATCCTCGCGTGGCCGCCGCGATGGTGGGACAGCCGGTGCAATTCAGCAACGACGATCAGGATCCGCATAACGTCCACGGCCAACCGCGCGTCGTCAACGGCTGGAACTTCATCATGAGTAAGCAGGGGTCGTCGCGGACGTTGTCCTTCGACAAGCCGGAAATCGGCATCCCGGTTGGTTGCGACATCCACCCGTGGATGCATGCGTACCTGAGCGTGGTTGCGAACCCATATTTCGCGGTCACACCGACAGATGGATCGGTAACACTGAGCCAGGTACCGCCGGGCGATTATGTCGTGGCAGTGTGGCATGAAAAGCTCGGCACACAAGAACAACACGTGTCGGTGGCGCCGCGCGGGGCGGCGACCGTGGAACTCGTATTGGAACCGAAGAGCTAAACGAGGGAAATCGGGACGGGTGAAAGCACACCCGTCCCGACGAATCCTCAGCGCGTCGGATTCGGGAGCACTCTCGCCGGCAGGCGCCGTGAGCGATGCAACGCGGAGCGGCCCATAGACATGACGCCTGCCGCCGGCCCCTTAGAAGCCTTTTACCTTGGCGGCACGACCGTAGATGTGGGTGGTTCCGAACCAGCCCACGGCCACGATGATCGTCAACCAGAGTGGGCCGAGGGAGCCCGCCGCCCAGGTGGCATGCTGACTGATCATCATGAAAACCAGCGGTACCGACATGTAGGTGTTATGTCTGGAGCGCAGACCGGCCAATGCGACGACCGCGGGATCTGGAGCCTGACCTTCTTTGGTCGCTGTAATGATCGCCTTTTGCGACGGCCAGATGCGGAACCAGACGTTGAACGCCATGGTCGTTCCAAACATCGCGCCGAGATGGATGGCATAACCGCGGAAGCTCCATCCGGCGACGTAGTCCATGAGGCAGAGAACCACGAAAACGATGATCAGCCCCGCGATAAACATCGTCTGGATCTCTTTGAGGGGGCCACTGGCGAGCTGGTCGTAGACGAACACTCCCAGGAACACGACCGCCAACATGATGAAGGTCATGAGACTCCAGTGCCCCGAGTCGAACAGCAGACCGCCGTGGTAGTACACCATCATGATCAGCAGCACGCCGGTGATCCAGGTGAACGCCGCGCCCCAGCGGAACCAGAATAATGCACGCGGCATCAGCTCCGGGACAACTTTTTTCTTGGTCTCGGCATCCATGGTCGCTGCAAAATACCCGTTCACCCAATTGAAGAAGTACAGCAAGCCGATCCACAGAATTCCGAAGACCACGTGGAACCAGCGAAAGATCGATTCGAAGAAAGCCATTACTTCCATACCTACCTCCTACGCCGCTGCGGCGTCTCTCACCTGTGTATTTCGCCCCGATCGAACCGGTGGGGATCCGGCGTTGCCCCCTCGCTTAAACGCCAAAAATCAGCTTGTCAAGGTGGCTCGGCGATCAGGCGATCAGTGAGCCGGCGTCGCCTTGCCCGCCGTGGCAAGAAAGGCCACCAGGTCGTCGAGCCGCGGAGCCAGAAACGGCAGCGCGACCATGGCCTTCGTGCTCCGCTTGGGATTGTATCCCGGCGGATAGCTGGCGTGGAGCACCCGCGCCTCCAGCAGTTCGCGCGACGCGCCTGCTACTTCGGGTCCGGAAGCCCCGGGCTTCGTTGGATCGGGGTTGTGGCACACGATGCAGTTCGCCATGTAAACGCGCTGGCCGCGTTCCACAGGCGTGACCGACTCCGACGACGTGCAGGCCGAGAGCACCGCCCCGGCTGCCAGAAGAGTGACCACGCAGCCCACGACTCCTCGCACATTGTCCTCCTACTGTAGACGGTTCTTGCCTTGCGCCGTCGTCCGCAACGTGGCATCACCCTAGCACAGCCGATGGACTTGCCTTCAATCATTCCGGTGTTCGCGCTACCGAATGTGGTGCTGTTCCCGGGGGTCCCGCTGCCACTGCATATCTTCGAGCCGCGTTATCGCGACATGGTCCGCGCGGCCGCGGCGAGCCACGAGATCATCGGTATGGCGCTGCTGCGCGGCGAGTGGCAGAAGCACTACGAGGCAGCCCCCGAAATCTTCACGATCGGTTGCGCTGGCAAGATCGTCAATGTCGAGCCGTTGCCCGACGGGCGCTTCAACATCCTGCTGCACGGACAACGCGAGTTCACTATCCGACGACACATCTTCGATAAGTCGTTTCGCCAGGCAGAGGTCGCGTGGCGCGTTGGCGGACACGACGTCCTGGGACCCGCACGCCGCACGGCGTTGACGCAGTTGCTGGCGCGCTTCCTCGGTACCGACACCGCGAGCCCCGCGCAGCGGCTGTTGCAGGACGAATCGCTTTCGGACGAAATGTTGGTGAACTTCTTTTCATACGCGGTCGAGCTCGAGCCACTCGAGAAGCAGGGGTTGTTGGAGGCGGACAGCCTCGTGGCCCGCGCCCAACGACTCGGCGAGATCATCGAGTTTCGGCTGGAGGAGCAGCGCTTGACGATGAAGCGTCCCGGTCCGGATCGCTGTCACTGAGGGCCTGCTCCCGGTGTCTCTCCGATGGCCGGCTGGCGTTGCTCGTTGCGGGCTGTCAGGTTCGAATTGACCGAAGGGTATCAGGGGATTGTGCTTCCCCCATTTGTAACATCGGTGGGTCTCCTCACGGCTAGGGTGAGAGGTTGAATGTGATGGGCAAGGTGACAAGCTTTTGCTTGCTGGTCTCGACGGTGATGCTTCTGGTCACGTTTGGAAAAGGGATGGGGGTGCTGCACGGCAGCGACGTGGGCGCGCACCTCACCTGGGCCTTGGCGACCCTCGTCAGCGTCCTCGGAGCCAACGTCTTCGCCATGTTTCACGCCGCGCAGAGTGACCGTATCATCCGGGCCTTGCGGGCCGAGTTGGCGACGCGCGTGGGCCAAGCAAGGCCGGACTGACGGCGAGGCAGACGGGAAGACCGCCCCCCGAGCCGCGCGCTGCGGTTGAGCGAATGGAGGCCAATCCAAGCGCTGCATGCAAGCCGCACCCGTGAGATCTGCCGAGAGCCGGTTCACATTCCGGCTGATGATCGATATGTCGCCCGGTCGCCCTTCGGAAGCGCGCGCGTGGCGAGCGAATGTCGCCCGAGGGCCCCGATAGACTGACCGGAAACACGGGGCTATATATGACCGAAATCAATGCGAGCGATACTTGGCCGCCTGCCCGTGACGTGGCGGAAGGGCAGGGTGTCGAACGTGACGTTCTTCGTGAGGAGATGCAACGATGGCAAAGAGCTACAAGGATCTGATGACCGAGGCTCGGCGCGAGGTGCCGGAATGGAGCATCGATCAGGTCAAGGAACATCTGGGCAACGGCCATGACTATGTGCTGCTCGATGTCCGCGAGAAGGAAGAGTATCGCGAGGGACATCTCGACGGCGCAATCTCGTTGCCGCGCGGTTTCCTCGAAATGCGCGTCGAGGAAACGGTTACCGACAAGACCACCCCGATCATCGCCTACTGTGCGGGCGGCACGCGGTCCCTGCTGGCCGGCCGGCAGCTCAAGGACATGGGTTATCAGAATGTCACCTCCATGAGCGGCGGCTACGGCGCGTGGAAGGGCGCGGGCTACCCATGGAAGCAGGACCGGCAGTTCACTACCGAGCAACTGAATCGCTACAGCCGTCATTTCATTCTGCCCGAGGTTGGCGAGGCGGGACAGGCGAAGCTGCTTGAGGCCAAGGTGCTGCTCATTGGCGCGGGTGGGCTGGGATCACCGACAGCGCTCTATCTCGCGGCCGCGGGTGTCGGTACGATCGGCATCGTTGATCACGACGTGGTCGACATGAGCAACTTGCAGCGGCAGATCCTGCATACGAACGAACGCGTCGGCATGCCGAAGGTCGAGTCGGCGCGTGAGACGTTGCACGCCCTCAATCCGGACGTCACGGTCGTCGGGTACCAGGAGCGCCTGTCGTCCGAGAATGTCATGCGGCTGTTCGCCGACTACGATGTCATCGTCGACGGCTGCGACAACTTCCCAACGCGGTACCTGGTGAACGACGCGTGTGTCATGCTGAACAAACCCAACGTACATGGCAGCATCTTCCAGTTCGAAGGCCAGGCCTCGGTCTTCTACCCCGGCAAAGGCCCCTGCTATCGGTGCTTGTTTCCGGAGCCGCCGCCGCCGGGTGCGGCGCCGAGCTGTCAGGAGGCCGGGGTTCTCGGCGTGCTGCCCGGACTCGTGGGTTGCGTGCAGGCGCTGGAGACGATCAAGGTAATCCTCGGCATCGGCAAGCCGTTGATCGGGCGCATGGTATACTTCGATACCCTCAGTATGGAGCTGCGCGTGCACAAGCTGCGCAAGGATCCGAATTGCCCGATGTGCGGAGAGCATCGGACGATCACCGAGTTGATCGACTACGAGGAGTTCTGCGGCCTGCGCGCCGGTGTCGGCGCCAGCGAGGCATCTGCTGAACACGGCGGAGCGGCCATATAGGCAAGTGCGGAATTTCTCAAGGCGGAGTTTCGCAAGATATGGAGTGCGGAATGCGGAATGCCAAGCCACTCTTCATTCCGCATTCCGCATCCCGCGCTCCGCATTGAAGGACAGGTGATGCGCGACGCTTGCGGGGTCTTCGGTGTCTTCGGTGTCGCCGCAGCGGCGCAGCTGACGTATCTCGGACTGCACGCGCTCCAGCATCGCGGCCAGGAATCGTCCGGCATGGTGGTCGGCGATGGCCACCGCTGGCGGCGGCACGTCGGCATGGGTCTGGTCGACCAGGTGTACACACCGGCCGTCCTCGCTGCTTTGCCGGGAGATGTCGCCATCGGCCACAACCGCTACTCCACCAGCGGCACGTCGACCCTCGACAACGCGCAGCCAATCGCCCTGGGCGACGGCGACGCCCTGGTCGCCCTTTGTCACAACGGGAATCTGCTCAATGCGCCGGAGCTCGCCACCGGCCTGCCGCCCGCCACTTCGGACACGCGTCTGCTCGGCCAGGCATTGGGGGCTATCCCATCCGGCCCAAGCTGGGAGCGCGCTGTGCTGGCGGTCTTCCGCCGCGCGCGCGGCGCCTACTCGATGCTTCTGGTGCACGGCCGCACTCTGTACGCCGTGCGCGATCCGACGGGCTTCCGGCCGCTGGCGCTCGGGCGTTTGCGCGGCGGCTGGGTGGTGGCGTCGGAGTCCTGCGCGTTTGATCTGGTCGACGCGCGCTGGGAACGCGAGATCGAGCCCGGTGAGCTGTTGGCCATTGACGACCGTGGACCCCGCCCGGCGCGTTTCGCGGCCGCGGCACCGGCCCCGTGCGTGTTCGAGTGGATCTATTTCTCGCGCCCGGACAGTACGGTCTTCAGTCGCAGCGTCGGCGAGATGCGCATCGCCCTGGGCGAGCAGTTGGCGCGTTCCGCGCCGGTGGTGGCGGATTGCGTCGTCCCGGTTCCCGACTCGGGCAACTTCGCGGCGCTCGGCTTCGCGCGCGCATCGGGGATTCCGCTGGCGCATGGATTGATTCGCAATCACTACGTCGGCCGCACGTTTATCGAGCCGCAGCAAGCCACGCGCGATTTCAAGGCACGCATCAAGTACAACGTCTATCCACCGCAGGTGCGCGGCAAGCGCGTCGTTCTCGTGGATGATTCGCTGGTGCGGGGCACCACCTTCAACGCCTTGGCACAGCTGCTGCGCGCCGCAGGTGCATGCGAGGTGCACGCGCGCATCAGTGCGCCGCCGCTGCGGCACGGCTGCTTCTTTGGCGTCGACATCCCGGATCGTACGTTGTTGATCGCCGTCGGGCGTGACGAGGCAGCGATCGCCGCTGCCCTCGGCGTGGATAGCTTGCGCTACCTGTCGCTCGCCGACGTCCGCATGGCCACCAGGCCTGATACTCCGATGTGCGACGGCTGTTTCTCGGGTCACTACCCCGTACCCGTTGACGCTGCGTCCCGTGAGAGCCCTGGTGAGCCAGAACCGGCGAGTCGATAGCTAATCGGTGCCCGGCCGTTGCGGATCTTGCCGCCTGTCGGACTTGGCAATTCCTAGCAGCCGGTTCGACCTAAAAATTCGCAGCGACCCAACGGGGAGCGGACCATAACAGCGACGCCGACCGCTGGGCTTAGCTCGCGAGCTCGAGGACAACACCGCCGTGACCGCAGGGACAGCCGCTGACCAGTCGGGCACGTAACCCGCTCGAGTACCGCAACACCGCTGTGTCGACGCCGAGCGGTGTCAGCGCCACCGTGCCCAGTTTGGCCGTAGGCAATACACCCGAGGCCGTCGGGTCGACGACCTCGACGATGACGGCATCGTCCGCGTGGAAGCACCCGGTGCTGCATGAGTGCGCCACGAAGCTGGTGGCCTCGGCCACCGCCAGCCACGTGCGCTGCCAGCCGGAAAATCCTGCCGCGGCTGGAAGGAGAGGGTGGTCTCCCGACGGCGCGTCGGTCTGTAGCCAGATGATGCCGTGCCACCATGGACGCGCAGCAGGTGGTGCGTCCGCGAGCAACGCACCCGCACTGGCGATATCCGCGACAAGTACGTCTGGACGCACACGGTCGAACATCGTCCATGCTGCCCGCACGGCGGCGGCGGATGTCACCGCCCCCAGCGGGATGTCGAGGGCGCCAATGTCCTCGACGACGTCGCCAAGCAAGAGCGCGCCCGGCGTGACAAGCGCACCCGGTAAAGTGTTGGCGACGCACATGCCCGGGTTGATGCCCAAGCTACCCAACAGGCGCGCGCCGGCAGCGCGTTCTCGCCTCAGGTCGGCAGCGGTCCAGGTGAGGACCAGCAGCGTCGCACCACTGCCCGTGACGCCGGTCCGCACGGGTGTGCTGGCGTCTGCGCAACGGCGCGTTCCGTACGGCAGATGCGCCAGTTGGTCGTGCAGCAAATCGTCGCGCGTGGTGAAGGGGAGGGATGCGAGGTCGATCGGATTCCCGGCTGCCTTGTCCCAGATGGACGCCAGCCGATCGACGTAGAATGGTGCGGGTCCTGTCACGATGCGTTCCAGCAATGCACGCAACGCTGTCGCGGCGCCGTGAGAAAGTGTGGGCACAGGCGACAGCGCTAGTTGGCCCGCGAGCGCAGCGTCAGGTGATGAATGCTGGCGGGATCGGGCTGCGACAGTTGGAAGACGATGGCCCGCGCAGCATCGTTCGGGTGTAGCATGGGGCTCTCTCTGGTCAACAGGCCTAACTCCTCCCAGCGCTGGATGGCGGCTGGGAGTAACGCCGGCTCGAAGTTCGAAGCGAAGTCGGTGCCCATGACGTTGTGGACCTCGAGAGTCATGACCCTCACGCCGCTGCCCGCAACCTCAGCGCGCAGGCCGCGTGACAGCGTATGGATCGCCGCCTTCGATGCGGCGTAGACGGCGAGGTAGGGCCACGCCTCGTGGGCGCTCGCGGAGGTGACATTGAGGATGTCACCGCGGTGCTGCGGCAGCATGTGGCGCAGCGCGGCACGACAGGCCATCAATGTGCCGAGCAGATTCGTCTCGAGGATCGCGCGCCACTCGTCGGTGCGCCCGTCGGCAACCGTGCGCAGCGTGCTCATGGCGGCGTTGTTGACCAGCGCATCAATCCGACCGAAGCGCCCGACCGCGGTGCCGATGAGCGCTTCCACCTGGGCTTCGTCGCGCAGGTCGGTGACCACAACCTCGGCAGTGCCACCGGCGGCGCGAACGGCGTCGGCGACGGCCGCCAGACGCTCGCGGCGGCGGGCGCCGAGTACCACCTGCATGCCCACGCCAGCCAGCGCGCGTGCGGCGGCGGCGCCGATCCCCGCGGAGGCACCGGTGATGATGGCGACCCGCCCCTCGAGTGATTGCATAGGGTGCCGTGTAGCGCGCCAGCATCGTCAGCGTCAACCTCGCCCCAGAGGGCCAGGGTGCCGGTTGGCGAAATCAGGGGAGGCGCCGGATGAGCTGGCGCTGCGTCCTCGCACCATGGTAGGGAGCAGCGCATGCTGACGGCGACAACCCTTCCCGATCTGCTGCGTGTCGCGGCGCGTGAGGCGCCGACTGTGGAGGCGTTTCGCTACCGCGATGAGCGGCTGACCTACGCAGACTGGAACACCCTGGCTGACCACATGGCAGCGACGTTAGCGGCGCGCGGCATCCGGCAGGGCGACGTCGTCGCGCTGCTGCTGCCGTCGACGCCGCTTTACCTCGTGAGTTATCTCGCCGCGGCGCGATTGGGGGCCGTGACGGCCGGCATCAATACGCGCTATCGGCGCACCGAGATCGGGCACATCCTCCGGCGCTCCGGCGCGGCACTGCTGATCGCCGTCGATGCCTGGCACGACGCCGACTTCCGCGGCGCCGTGGAATCGCAACGGGCGGAGTGGCCGGAGCTCCGTGAAGTGATGTGGATCGCTGCCGACGACGTGCGGCGTGGAACGGCGCCGCTGGTTGACCGCGTTGGCGTCGGCATGACGTCAGCCCCGGCGGCGGCCGTGGCACCCGACGATCCGGTGGCCATCATCTTTACCAGTGGTACGACGGGTGTTCCCAAGGGCGCGTGGTACACGCATCGCAGCGTCCTCGCCCTGGCTGAGATCGACGCGCGCCGTTACGCCGGCGCCAAGCCGCCGTTGCAGAAGCATCTGGCGGCAGGGTTGTCCTTTGCCCACATCGGGACGATGGCGCGGATCGGTTTGCAGATCGCGTTTCTCGGTACGACGATCATCCACGACGCCTTCGACCCCGCGGCCACGCTGGCCGCGGTCGAAAGCGAGCGGCTCGAGCATCTCGGTGGCTTCCCGACGCAGATCATCATGCTGCTCGAGCATCCCGACCGGCCACGGCGCGACCTGACGTCCCTTAAGTCCATCGTGCTCGGTGGCGCGCCGTCGTCGCCGGAGCTGATTCAACGCATCCAGCGCGATCTCGGCGTCGTGGTTAGCATGCGATACTCGTCGACCGAGGTCGGTATCGCGACAGCATCCCTGCCAGATGATCCCCCGGAAATCCTCACGACGACTGTCGGCAAACCGACCAGTGGTGTCGAGTTGTGCATTCTCGGCGGCGACAAGCAGCCGGTTGCTCTCGGCGAAGTCGGTGAGGTCGTGGTGCGCTCGCCGGCGACCATGCGCGGCTACTGGCGCGATCCCGAAGCAACCGCCGAGACAATCGATGCGGACGGCTGGGTGCACACCGGCGACGTCGGCTACCTCGATGCATCCGGCTACCTGCATCTGCGCGGCCGGCAGAGCGAGATGTTCATCCGCGGCGGCTACAACGTCTATCCGGCGGAGATTGAGGACCGACTCGTGAAACATCCGCAGGTGGCGCGCGCCGCCGTGATCGGCGTGCCCCACCCGGTGTTCGGCGAAGTCGGTTGGGCGTTCATCGTCGCACGCGGTTCCGAGCCCCCGACGCTGGCTGAGCTGCGAAGCTTCGTCGGGGCGGAGTTGGCCAGCTTCAAGCGCCCAGACGGTTTGAGCGTCTTGTCCGAGCTGCCGGTTACGCCGATGTTCAAGGTCGACAAGCGCGCACTGCGCGATCTGCAGTGCACGTCGCCAGCGACGGCCGCAAACAAATAGGAATCACGAAACCGCGAAGGAGAGAAAGCCCGAGAAGAGGAGAGGGAAAGGGGACCCTCATCTTCCTTTTCGTGGTTTCGAGCTTTCGTGTTTTCGTGATTGTCTTTTGTCAACAGCGTCACGCCAGATCCGCTGGTGTGACGCGCTCGATCCACTCGTGATACCCGCCAGTATATCCAACCGCTTGCTGCCGGGCGCGCACACGATGAAGGAGCCCGTCGACCTGCTCCGGACTGAGCGGCGGGCGCTGGCTGACGGTATCGGCAACCCGCGCGGCGGTATCTCCGGCGGTTCCGGCAATCGGCGCCAGCAGTCGTTCCTCGCCGGCGTGCTCACCTTTGTCGAGGCCGAGGAAGTGGTCGATCAAGCGCAGGCTCACCTCGGTGCTGTGGCGGCGCGATAGCATGATGTTGCCTTTCCCGGTCACGACGTTGCCGACGCCAAAGACCGTATCATATCCAGCGACACGGCCGAGGGCGGGGTCCGTGTAGCGAAAGAGTACGCCGTCCTGCGGGATGCCCGACATCGGCTCCGGGACGCTGCCGATCGAGCTCACCACCAGGGGCGCATGCAGGTCGTGAAACACGCCGGCGACGGGTACGGCATGGCCGCCCGTCACCCTCGTCTCCTGAAAGCGCACACCGACGAGGCGACCGTCGGCGCTCGCGGCGTCGGCCAGGATGCCCACGGGGGCATGCAGCGGCCGCACCGCGAAGCAGTACTTCTGCATCGCCTTGGTGAGGATCCGCCGCCGCAGCAACTCGAACTTGTGGCGGCGCGCCGGGTCCGCATCTGCCGGGATCTCCCCAAGAGGCATGTCTTCGATGCGCCGCCGATAGCAGAGTGTGGCCGGCTTCACGCCCAGGTCGTCCCACGTGAGCCCGTGGGTCGCCAGGACCTCGGGTATGCCATCGTGCTCGAGCCGCAGCGTGTCCTCGGTGATGCCCCGCCGGCGCAAGGCCGCGCGCGCGGTCTCGATCTGCAGGACCTTCATGACGTCGATCGACGCGAGGCCGCCGCCGATGACGAGGGCGCCGTTGACGATCTCGTACTGCGGTCCGGTGTAGTCGCGTTCTTCGTAGTGATTGAACCAATGAATCAGCGCATTTTGGTAGAGCAGCCCACGGCCGACGTAGCGCTCGGCCCCCTCGACCGGCAATGGCCGATCGCGCCAGGCACCCTGCGCCAAGACGATCGCGCTGAACCCCCAATCGCGCACCAACTCGCGGAAATCGATGTCGCGGCCGATTCTCGTCAAGGGGACGAAATGCACCCCGGGTCGGCCGAGTCGGGCATTGACCAGCGCGTACTCCTTACGCCGCAACTTGACGTGCCAGCGGGGAAGCCCATCCTCGATCTTGCCGTAGGGCCGCGCGTTCTGCTCGAAGACGATCGCGAGCGCGCCGCGGTCAGCAAACATGCCCGCCGCCTCCGCACCGGCGGTGGCGCCGCCGACGATTGCGATGACTTGCTGAGGAGCCCTCTTTGCCATGGTCACCGAACCTCGCTTCACAGACCTTTCCGCGCCCACGCGACGAGGCGCCGCCTCTTGTACCGACTCTTCGATGCCGTTGCCAGAGCCGTTGGGCCGGCGGCCGGCCTCTCCATCGCGGTCCGCTTCCGGCGGAAACGGCCAAGTCCGCAAGGGCCCACTGGCCCGCGGCCGCAAAGTGAGAGCGCAATTGCGCTGCTTCGCTGCGATGAGAGACTGTCCTGACGTCAATGCTGACGGGGATACTATGGGCCATTTGCACGCTCTGGTAGAATGCAACACGATCAACGGGGGCGCGAATCGCTGCAGGACGCTGGCAGCAGGCCGCAAACAACGGCAAGGCATTCGTGACGGGCTCACGGCGGCAAGACGAGGAGTGCATGCGGACGATTGCAGTCACGGGTTCGGCATCAGGCATCGGAGCGGCAACCCGGCTGCGACTGCAAGCGGCGGGTGACCGAGTCATCGGCATCGACGTTCGCGACGCCGAGGTGATTGCGGATCTCGGCGATCCGTCGGAGGTGGGTCGACGTCAGATGGCAATTGCCGCCGTGCGGCAGTTGGCCGGCGACCGGCTGGACGGTCTGGTGGTATGCGCCGGCGTCGGTCCGCACGTCGAGCCGTGGTCGACGATCGTCTCGCTCAACTACTTTGGGGCGCAACTGCTGCTCGCCGGCTTGCGGGAATTGCTTGCGGTCGCGCAACCGTCCGCGGCGGTGGCGGTTTCGTCGAACTCGACGACCCTGCCTGGAGTGGATACGCCGCTGGTGTCGGCGTGTCTTGCGGGCGCGGAGGGCGAAGCCCGACGGCTTGCCGTAACCCTCGATGGGCACCGGAGCTACGCCGGCTCGAAGCTCGCCCTGGCGCGCTGGATACGTCGCAGCGCGCCCGCAGCGGAGTGGGCCGGCGCGGGGATACGGCTCAACGCCGTTGCCGCAGGCGCCGTGCGCACGCCCCTGTTGCAGGGCGGGCTGGAGCATCCCGTGTTCGGCGACGCGATTCGGAGCTTTCCGATTCCAACCGGGGGGTTTGGCGCTCCGGACGACATCGCCGCGGCGATCGTTTTCCTGCTCAGTCGCGAGGCGTCGTTTTGTTGCGGCAGCATCTTCTTCGTGGACGGTGGTACCGACGCGCTCATCCGTCCGGACGTCTACTGATACACGTCGGAACCAAGCCCGCCGGCCCCCCGCGGGCCGAATGACCGTCCGTTGATGCCGTTGATGCCGGCCTTGACGCTGGCAGGTTACCTGGGGTAGCGACTGCATACATGCCTCAACCGGTGCGGTTTCTTCTGGCGCTGCTTGCAGCGTTGGCCGCAGGATGCGGTGAACGGACGCCTTCCAAGTCGACTGCCGCCGATCTCGCGGCGCGTGGGCAGAGTGCGTTCTACGATACGCTATTCGGGGTTGCGGACCGCAATGTGGAGGCGGTGGCGCTGCTCGGAGCGGCGGTGGCGCAAGATCCGGCCGATGGGCGCTCGCAGTTCCTGCTCGGCATGCTGCACATGCTGCGCTTTGCCCGCAACGTGACCGACCTGTACAGTGCCAGTGACGTGCTGAAGCAGGAGGTCGGCAAAGCGCAGGAGGCGCTCGACGCGGCCGTGCCACTGTTGCCGAACGACCGACGCGTTCCGGGGTTTCGGGCCGCGGCAACCTACACGAACGGTGTTGTGACCCACGATGACGCACGCATCGCCTTGGGGCTGACCCAATTGCGGGAGGCCATCAGCCTCTACCCGGACTTCAATACCTTCGACTTCATCGGTGCCGTCGCTCCGGTCGTGCCCGCGAGCGATCCTTTGTATCGTGAGGTCATGCAGTACGTCGGCAACCCGGCGAGTCCGAGCTGCAATCCGTTCACCATGCCGGAGATCTGTGGGAACGCTGGAAAAGCGGCGCACAATGTCGAGGCCTCCCTGATCCTCTTTGGGGATCTGTTCGCCAAGGCCGGAGATGAGCACCAGGCACGGACCTACTATCGTTTGGCGCAGGCGTCGTGGGCAAGCAGCGGTGGGGCCTGGCGGTTTCGGTTGCTCGCGGAAGAACGCTTGGAAACCGTCGCGCAGCGCGTCGCTCTCTATC
>Ga0265316_10000976_pt1 | contig 31061 bp, 25 predicted proteins | sample 4522metaG_FD_202092 | JGI IMG/M metagenome (GOLD analysis project Ga0265316, IMG submission 202092) | Rhizosphere microbial communities from Carex aquatilis grown in University of Washington, Seatle, WA, United States - 4-5-22 metaG | ecosystem: Host-associated > Plants > Roots > Rhizosphere >...
ATTGAGGATGAAAAAGCCGCCCGCGCGCTGGCAAATCCACTGGACGAGCCGGTGATCGCCGGTGCTTTGGAGCAGGGCTTCGATGCGGTCAAGCGGATTGCCCGTGCCGCTGCCGGAAGCGTGATTCGGCGGCTCGGCCCATTTATAAACCATGGAAAGTGACAGGCCAAGATCGGCGGCGACCTGTTTGGGCGTCTTTTTTTCGAAAACCTCACGCAACAATTCGTAGGATTGCATGGCCAGACGATGAAAAAGCCGGGGCTGATTGGCAAGCGGGAAGCGCGACCGGAGTCCAGCCTCAACCAAAGCTGACCGTGGAAAAAGTTCTTTCAACCACGGATGGACACCGATGAACACGGATGAAGGCAAGGCAAAGGGTCTTTTCAGCGAGACCAGAGGGACTCATTGGTTGGCGAACTCGATTTCACCGCTCAAATCTCATTCCTATCCGTGTCTACCTGTGTTCATCCGTGGTTTGAATTGCCTTGTTTACAAACCCGCCGGGAAATTATAGATGCGGCCCTGGCCGGGCTGGTGTTTGATAAGGGCAAGTATGAAGGAACTCCGCAAAATCAAGCCCGCCTTTCCTGCTTGCGTTGGGAGCAGGTTCAGATTTTACTCGCTCCGACAATTACTCAGCGAGGGCTTATGATTATTTACGGAATTTGTCTGGTCGCGGGCTTGATTTTCACCCTGTTCAGCGTGCTGTTCGGGCACTTCTTTGGGCATGGCGGCCACGTGGAAGGCAGCGGCGGTCACGTGGAGGCGGGCGCCGATAGCAGCGATGCGCCGGGCATTTCCATCTTCAGTCCCACGATCATCGCCTCCTTCATAACGGCCTTCGGCGGGTTTGGCCTCATCTTCACGCAATTTCCCAAAACGAGCAACGCGGCCATCAGCGCGCCGCTCTCACTCGTCGGCGGGCTGGCGGTGGCGGGCGTGTTGCTCGTGTTTCTGCGCGCGGTATTTCGCCATACCCAAAGCTCCAGCGAATCCCACGTGGCCCGGCTGATTGGCGCGGAGGCGAATGTCATCACGCCCATCCCGGAAAATGGCGTGGGCGAAATCGCCTACGTGGTGGGCGGAACGCGTTATTCGGCGCCAGCCCGCGCGGAAAATAATGCGTCGGTGCCCAATGGCCGGACGGTCAAAATCACCCGCATTGTCGGAACCCAGTTTTACGTTACCTCGGTTTAGCACCAAACCATCCAACCTCGTTAACTCATTATGCACCTGAACCTCATGTCCATGTTTGCCGAACTGAACTTTGCGCAGGGCGGCATCGTCATCATCTCCGCGGTCGTCATCGTTATCGTCGTGTTCCTGCTGCTCTACATGGTGTTCAGCCGATACACCAAGGTGGGGCCGAATCAGGTGCTGGTCGTGTCCGGCATCAAGCACCGCGAGGAAGACGGCACGAAGGTCGGTTTCCGCATCGTCAAGGGCGGCGGCACGTTCGTCTGGCCGATTTTCGAGAAGGTGGACATCCTCTCGCTTGAACTGCTCACCATCGATGTGCAGACGCCCGAGGTTTATACCAGCAAAGGCGTGCCGGTGAAGGTGGACGGCGTGGCGCAAACCAAGGTCAAGGGCGATGACGTGTCCATCCGCACGGCGGCGGAGCAATTTCTGGGTAAAAGCACCGACGAAATCCGCAACATCGCGACGCAAACGCTCGAAGGCCATTTGCGCGCCATCCTCGGCACGATGACCGTCGAGGAGATTTATCAGAACCGCGACGCCTTTGCCTCGAAAGTTCAGGAAGTGGCCGCCGGCGACATGGCGAACATGGGCCTGAACATCATCAGCTTCACCATCCGCGACATCCGCGACGGCCAGGGTTACCTCGACGCCCTCGGCAAACCGCGCATCGCCCAGGTCAAACGCGACGCCATCATCGCCCAAGCCGAGGCCGACCGCGATTCGCAGATTCGTTCCGCGCAGGCGAAGCAGGCCGGGCAGGAAGCGCAGTTCCTGGCCGATACCAAGATTGCCGAGGCGCAACGCGATTATCAATCCAACGTGGCGCAATATCAGGCCACGGTGAACCAGCAAAAGGCGCAGGCCGATCTCGCCTATGATTTGCAGAAGTTCAAGACCGGCCAGCTCGTCAAGGCCGAGGAAGTCCAGGTGCAAATCATCGAGAAGCAAAAACAAATCGAGTTGCAGCAGCAGGAAATCCTGCGCCGATCGCGCGAACTCGAAGCCACCGTCCAGAAACCCGCTGACGCTGAACGCTACAAGGTCGAGACACTCGCCAACGCGAAAAAATTTCAGCTTGAAACCGAAGCGGCCGGTGCGGCGTCCGCGACCAAGGCGACCGGTTTTGCCGGCGCCGACGTTGTGAAAGCCACGGGTCTGGCTGAAGCGGATGCCAACAAGGCGCGCGGTCTGGCCGAGGCGTCCGTCATCGAGGCGCAAGGCAAGGCGACGGCTTCCGCGATGCAGGCCAAGGCCGAAAGCTTCAAGCAATACAACGAGGCGGCGGTCATCGAAATGATCGTGCGGGTGATGCCGGAAATCGCGGGCAAAATCAGCGAACCGCTGGCCAAGACCGAGAAGATGGTCATCATCAACAGTGGCAACGGGCCGGGCGGCGGTGCGAGCAAACTCACCGGCGACGTGACCACCATCATCAGCCAGTTGCCACCGGTATTGGAGGCATTGACCGGCGTGAAGTTCGAGAAATTGCTCGAACAGGTTCCCGCGCTCAAAAAAGCAATGAACAAGGGTGACGACAAAGACAAATAAAAAATTGGGAGGGACGGCGTGTCGCCGTCCCAAAAAAACGGACGGATGAGATCTGCGAGTCCCTGACCGATTGAATGATGTGGGAAATGGGGGCTCGTGTGACTCGCCCCTCCGACAAATAGATAAAACTTGAAAGTCTGCCGTTCGCAAAATGACCGGGTGATTGCCTGAATTTGTGACCGACTAGCAAAAAACGCCTTAAAATCCCAATCATGCGCCTGTTTGAAGCCATCATAGATGCGAACCACCGGGCAGTGGCCGGCGACAAGGAAGCCGGATTGCATCCGGCGGATTTCGCGGACGAACTGCCGGTCATCGCGCTGACGTGCATTGACCCGCGGCTGAACGCATTTTTCCCGAATGTACTCGCGCTGCCGGCGGAGCAGTTCATCTGGCTGCGCAACGCGGGCAATATCATCTTTGATCCCATGAGTTCGATGACCCGCACGCTGGCCCTGGCCTGCGCGGTCAAGGGCGGCCGGGAAATCGCCATCATCGGCCACACGGATTGCCTGGTCTGCAAAACCAGCGCCCTGCAGTTGCTCGACAAGTTCAAGGATCTGGGCGTCGAGCGGCATTTGTTGCCGGACAATCTGAACGAATTTTTCGGCTTGTTCAGCAGCGAACGGCAAAATGTCATCAAGGGATGCGACATTGTCCGGCACAGCCCGCTGATCGGTCCCAAAATCCCCGTGCACGGATTGTTGCTGGACATCGAAACCGGCAGGCTGGATTGGGTGGTAAACGGCTATGAAACCTGGCAGACGAAGCCGGCACCGGGCGATGCGGCCAGGGCTTCCGGCCCGATCGCAGGCGCGCTCAGCTCACTGGGCGCCTTCAATATCGGAGAAATGAAATTTCCCGAAGGCAAAATTGGAGAGTTGGCTACGAAAACCGAGGACTGGCTGGCGCATAAGGTTGAAAAGATTGAGGAAACCTTGCCCGGCACGCCGGAAACAAAGGCGGAAGTGGCCAAAAAGGTGGTGGACTATGCTGAAAAGCACTGGCCGAAGCCGCCGAAAATTCCCATTCCGCCGCCAATCCGACCGCAACCCAAAAATCCCACCAAACGGCGATAATCGATTTTCGGAGGGGTCAGATTTGCGGGTCACTGACTTAAGACCGGCTCTGAAAATGGGGGCTTGTGTAACTCGCCCCTCCGGTTCAGAGGCCCTGCCGATAATCGTTGATGCGCCAGCGTAGAAAGGCCGAACAATGTTTTGGCGTGGCCTTGTTTCGCAACGGCCAATAGGCGTTGAAATCTTTCTCCAGTATTTGCAATTCGCGGATGCCGGCTTGCGCCAGTCGTTTTGCCGCCGACGTTTTTCCGGCGGCAACCGCTTGTTGCCACAACATGAACCGACATGACTGCGCCGCCATGCGCGCGGCCAAATTCAGTTCCAGCAGCAAACTTTTTGATTTGGGAGGGACGTCCGCCTTCGCTCCGCTTCGGCGCGACAAGCCGCGCCGTCCCATAATTTTCAGAATGACAATTTGCTCTTCGATTTCCTTCAGAGCTGCGCGAATGCTGGTCGCTGGAATTTTTTTGAACCAATTCAGCCCGTTTTGGCAAAATAATTCACGCTCCCGCGGCGGCGGAGCGGCAATGACCGTGCCGAGCGGCGTTTCGTTTGGCGATTGAATCTTGAGCTTGCGATGGGCAAAACCGAGCTTGAACGCAGCTTCGGCAATGTTGCCCGTTGAATCCGCAAAGACATCGCGGCTCAAAACCGGGGCAAGTTTTCGTTCGTCGAAATCCATTGCGTTCCAAGCCAGCGACGCGCCCGCCAGGAACGGCAGGTAACTTACGGCCAAAGGTTGCGGGTGGCCGCCATCCCCCCAATCGGTGATGAGATAACCGATGGCACCGTGTCTGCGCCCGGCTTTGGCGGCAGCGCGCAAATTCGCCAGCGCATTGTCATGCCGGCCAATCAGCGTCTGCCAGGTCGAAGTGCCGGGGCAGACGTAAAAGGAAATCTTTGATCTGGCGAACCCCGCCGCTTCGCGCTCGAACGGATGATTTGCTTCGTAGCCCCAGTTCAGGGCAATTAGATTTCTGGCAGGGACACGCGGCCGCGTGTCCTGGCCGACCGGCAGGCCGGCCCTGCCAATGTTAGCCAATTCAGGAATTAGTTGCGGATATTTCAAAATGATGTCACCCCAGAACATCATCCGCCTGCCGCGCGCGGAAACTTCGCGGTGAATCTTTTTGAGAAAATCCACGTATACGCGGCCTTTGCCTCTTAATTCGCAAATCCTTTTGCTCCGGCCACGTCCCAAATCCCACGTCTCATCACAGCCGACATTGAAAAAATCGCTCGAAAAGTTCGGCAATAATTCGGCGTATAACCCGCGGAGAAAGGGCAGGGAGCCCGGGTGATTCGGTGCGAGCGTCGTCGGCCGGCGGACGAACGCGCCTGATCGGTCTTCGTAGGGCGCGGCGACTTCGGCGAGTTTTTTCAGTTTTGGGTTTTCCAGAAAGTAACGCAAATGGCCGAAAGAATTTTGATTCGGGACAAGGTCAATGCCGAGTTGCCGGCAGCGTGCGTCAAGTTTGCGGATTTCCTTGCCGGTCAGCGCGCCCCAGCTTTGCCATGCGGATTTGTATTTGCGATAAGCGAACGTGTGCTCGGTGTAGAGCTGCAGCTCGTTGATTTTGAAATCGGCGAGATGTTCGACCAGCCCGAGCAACGTTTCGAGTTTGGGCACGCGCCCACGCGAGATGTCGAGCATCACGCCGCGGCGCGGGAAATCCGGCCAGTCGCGGATTTTAAGACAGGGCAGACGGCGACCGTATTGTCGCAGCAATTGCCGCAACGTTGCCGTGGCCGCGCGCAGGCCGCCGGTTTCGCGGAAGGAAATATCAATTCCGCTTTTGGAAATCGTCAGCGTGTAGCCTTCTGGATGATTCGGGGCGGAAGTGGTGCGGACCAGTTTAATGGCGACCAGCGGCTTCTGCTTCGGCAGCGTGAATGTGCCGCGAAGCCGTTTCAGCGAGCGAGGGCAGGGGAGCAAATTCAAATTTTGAGTTTTAAGTTTTGAGCCGAACTCATTTGCTCAAGATTTAACTAATAAATCAGAATTCAAAACTGAAAACTTACTTCGCAATCATTCCCGTCTTTCGCGCGTAATTAAACAAGCCGCCGGCATCCACCACCGGGCGCACGTCGCCGAGCGGCTTGAACTTGATGACTTTGCCGGTCGCCTTGACCGTGACCGTTCCGGCATCGAGGTCAACGGTCACGACATCGCCGTTTTTCAACGCGTCGCAGAGGCGTTCGGTGAGTTCGCACGGATAAAGCTCGCCGGTGGCAACGCTGTTGCGGAAGAAAATGCGCGCGAAACTCTCGGCGAGGACGATTTTACATCCCGCCGAGCCGAGCGCGATGGGCGCGTGTTCGCGCGAGCTGCCGCAGCCGAAATTTTTCCCGCCAACGACAATGGGGTATTCGGTGTCGAGCTGGCCGTCCTTCACGAAGCGCACCGGATAGAGCGATTCGGGCAGGCCGGCGAGCGCGTAGCTGCCGAGCTTCTCGTATTCGTCGGGCATCGTCGGCACCAGCGTGAGATACTGCGCGGGAATGATTTGATCCGTGTCAATATTGTCGCGCACCACATAAACCGGCCCGGTAAAAACAGATTGCATGGGAACAATGTGCGGGTGATTGCTGGAATTTTCAATTTGAAAATCAGCCCGGCCGGAACTGATTTCGGCCTGGTCCCGGTTCAGGGATATTGAAGCCGGTAGAATTGGTTGCTGGCGCCTGCCGGAAGAACCGCCTGATTTTGCCCATTTATGACCGCTGAAATATTTGTGACGGTTATCCAATTCGTGGTGGTTAGATCAAAATTTCGCTGCAACCCGAAACTTCCCGGCGGCGACGGCCAGGATACCAGGAGGTTGGTGCCGGAAAGCACGATGCCCAACGCCGCCGGCGGCAGGGTGACCTCGAATATCGGGCTGGCCAGATTGGTGGCCGCGAAAATATTCGTGCCGCCCTGGAGGGTGACAATGCCGAAATACTGGCCGGGCGGAGTCGCCGGGTTGATCGCGATGGCAAAGACGACGTCGCTGTAGGTCTCGCCGGGCAGCAGAATGCCGGGAACATTCGCAAAGAACACGTTGGTGTCAGCCGTCAGATAACCGGCCGCCTCATCGATAAGAGTGAACTGGATATTGTTGAGGAACAGATTGTCGGTCAGGCTCGTGTTGATCAGTGTGCCGGTGAAGACGACTTCGTTGCTCCCCAGACCAGATTGGACTGCGGGAGTCAGGAAGAAAGCCAGGTCCGCCTGCACCGGCACGGCGGACAACAGCAAGGCCAGACCGGACAAAAGCGTGAAGAATTTCAAGCGCATGGCTTCGATGTGTCAGCGGCCAATCGCATACAGCGTGGCGTTGTTGATGGCGTACACCACTCCGTCCACCCCGACGAAGGTGGGGGTGTAGGCTTCGCCGATGCCCGAAGTCAGGGTGTTCGTTTCCGAGAGCCTGTTGGAGGTCAAATCCCAGCGGTACAGCTTGCCGTCCTCATTGTTGGCCAGCACGGATTTGGTGGACGGATCAACCGCCGCCGAATTGATGCACCACTCGCGCACGGCATTCGGGTAGGTGCTGGTGTAGGACCCGTCAGGCGTGGGCCCGGCAATGGTGAGAACTTCGTTCATGGTGGTGGCGCCGGAGATGGGATCAATTTCACTGTTCTGCGGATCGAGGACGGCAATCCGGTTTACCCCATCACCCCCGGCTTCAACGTAATTGTTGTATTTGGTCATCAGCAGATACGACGAATTGCCATGATAGGAAGGAACGAGTGAGGCCGGCACAATGGAAGCGGTGTCGTCCCAGCCAAACGCGCCGGGAATCCTGGTCTGGGTGAGGGTGGAGTCAAAATGCAGCAGCCAGCCGCGATCATGATTTGAATACCATGGATTCTCCAACACACCGAAGTAAACGTCGCCATCCGGTCCAACCGTGGGTGAGGCCGTGCCATCGTCATCCACGTTCGCATCATTGGCCGGATTTTTGGCGTCTTTGAGCCGCACGCTGGCCAGCGGCGCGAGGGTCCGGCTGTCCAAAGCGACAAGATAGCCGTACCCGGAATAACCATTGTTGACGGCCTCATACAACGTCTTGTGATCGTTGCTCAGGGCGGGGGAGCAGTTCATGGCGACCTGGCTGATGGTGGCATTGGTGACGGTGTTGCTGGCGGCAATCCAGGCGCCGGTCCCATTGTAATCAATGCGGGCAATGCCACTCTGGAGGTTCACGGGCGTGGAACCGGTGACTTGAAACCCGAAAAATATGTTTCCATACCGGTCCGAGGTGATCGGCGTGCAAATGTACACGCTGGCCAGGTATGCATTGGTGTTGGCGGTGTAATTGGTCAGTCCGTAAAAGGCGATTTGTCCGATGACCGGAGAGGGGTTCGTGGTGTCGGGAGTGTCGCAATAATAAACCGTTCCGCCGCCGCCCGCAAAATAGAGCCGGTTTTTCGGAGTCAGCACCGGCGAAAAACTGGGAGTCCAACTGTGAGCCGGCAGAAGGTAATCCGTGGACCGCGCCCAGTTCGTGGCACCGGTGCCGCCGGTCAGGGCTTCGACCTCAAAGCCGCCGGCCGCGCCGGTCTTCACCGGCACGATGACGGTGTTGGAGCGCGTGATCAGGGGCGAGCCATAGTGAATCAGCAGTTCGCTCCCGCTGTATTGCGGATTCAAATCCACCGGCACATGCCACAAGATGTGATTGAGCGGCTGGGAGGCGACCGACGTGATGGCGTCGTGCTGCGGGGTATGAGCGTAACCACTCCACGGAAACCGGATGCTTTGAGCCCATGAGCTCCCGACAATCAGCAAACTGCAAATCGCCCCCAGGACGCCCCGAACAACCCATTGGGGGACGGAGGCGAAAAGTCTTTGGAAATTTGGCGTCATAAGAAAACAACCTGCATGGAGTTAATGTGCAACATCAGGAATGATTTTCAATCAGATTTCGATTGCGGGCTTTTCCGGGTGCAAAGCGCGCTGTTCCCGTTTCCGCAAGGCAATCACCGCGATGACGCAGGCTGTCCAGGTTGGCAGTTCATCCAGCACCGGGACCAATTCGATGGCAAACGACGGCAAGAGCAGCCAGTGAAAACCAATCGTCCAACTGGTCAAAGCCATCGCTACGACGTCAATAATTTGATCCCCAAACACCCAGCCGAACGGGCCGAGCAGAAACTGCAATCCGTCCGCAAGCACGGCGATGGCGAGCGCGACGACGATGCGCACACGCGTCAAGCGCGGCGCAGCGAACCGGCGATGCCATTTCTCCGGGAGCCGCATCGCGGCAAGCATGGGTTTTCCCCGTCGGCGCACAACCTTTAATTCTCACACGAGCCCAACGCACCCGGCCAGACGCCAGCGATGGGAGCCGGGGCCGGTTAAATCATCCCTTCACCTTTGAAGGAATCTTCTTGACTCCAGACTCTGGACTAATGTAATGTTTAACACTTTAATATGCGTATTCCCTTCATTCTTGGGAGCAGCTTTGATCTGGGTTGCTTCATTCGCACTACCACCTTAAAAGTCGTTCAAGGTTTGGTTATTCCTGCACTGTTGGCTCTCGGTGGAGGCGCCGGCATGGTTCAGGCACAGACTTTGACCGATATTGGCGCCGCCAACCCAACTCCGGGACCAAACGACATTTTCCAGTTGAGCACCAACGGGAACACCGCCGCCCATACTCCCGTCACAGGCAAGCCGGATGGCCTGAATTATTACGTGGACAACACCGCGCCACCCGGCCAGACGTTTACCACGACCAGCACTTCAACCAATTTGATGTCGGTGGCCATCAGAACGGCTGGCTTGGATTCCGGCGGCGGTTATGGCACTCCTGCAACGACGCCAAACTATTATCTCCGGCTTTACTCGGTTTCCGGCAGTACGGCAACCCTGTTGCAGTCCTTTAAGTTCAACAATCCGGGCTTTACCGATGGTGACTGGTTGAAATGCAACAACCTTTCGGTCCCGTTGAACCCAGCGTCAACTTACGCATTTTCCTTTGGTATAAAGCCCTCAAGCGGCGGCTGGTGCGCCATGGCCGTTGCCACCAACGCCTATTCAGGGGGTGAAATTGCCCTGATCGCCACCAACGGCGGCGCCATGAGCTTGGGCGGCAGTCATAGCTATGACGGCGTGTTTGTTTTGGGGATGATGGCCAGCGCGCCCACCGCCAACACACCCACTGTGGCGCCGAAGAGCTCGGTTTATATCGGCCAGAGGGTAGTCCTTACGGAAAGTGCGCAGGGCGCGACACCATTTTTCTACCAGTGGCAAACCGACGGCGGCGGCGGCGGCAGCCTGACCAATATCCCCAATGCCACGAGCTCGAGTGTTTCGGTGACTCCAACGATTGCCGGAACCTATAATTATGACGTCATCGTGACCAACAGTTATGGCAGCGCCACCAGCGGCGTGGTGGCGGTGACGGTAAATCCGCCCGTGACGGTCACGGTGAACGCTTCACTGCCCATAACAACCATGCCTCCGCAGGGGCTGGGAGTTTGCTGCGCCACTTATGACGGTATTCTGATCAACCCGGCCATTGCTCCCTTGTTGTCTGCCGTCGGAATCAAAGCCCTGCGCTTCCCGGGCGGTTCGGTGTCGGATGTTTATAACTGGTCGAACAACACCGGCATTGACGGACAGTTCGTTAATCCGAGCGACAGCTTCGATAATTGGATGAACACCATCGTCAACCCGGCGGGCGCACAGGCGATTGTCACCGTCAATTACGGTTCCAATCCGGCCAACAATGCCGGTGGCGATACCAATGTGGCCGCCGCCTGGGTGGGACATGCAAACGTGACCAACAACTGGCACGTCAATTATTGGGAAATTGGCAATGAAATAAACGGCAACGGGTATTTTAGCACTAGTCAGGATTGGGAGTACGATTTGCATTTCCTGAATCAAACACCTGCCAACCGTGTCGGCCAACCGGCACTCTCTCCCGCCGCCTATGGCGCGAATGCGGTGCCATTCATCCAAGCCATGAAGAACCAGGATCCCACCATCAGTTGCGGGGTCACATTCATGCCTGGCAATGATTCTTCGTTTAACACCCCGTTGTTAACTGCGGTTGGCACCAATGTGGACTTTGTCATCATTCACTGGTACCCCGGCCCTGACGCCACCGCGCTGCTGGCTTCGTGCAGCACGATTCCCGCCGCCGCCCTAAGCACCTTCACCGAATTGACCAACGTCTTGGGCGCGACCAAGGCCTCACAGATGGCCATCACCGTTACCGAAACCGGTCCCCCCACTGGCGCCGTCGGTGCTCCGGTGGCATTGTTCGCCGCAGACAACTTTCTGACCTGGTTTGAAAACGGCGCCACCAACGTGGATTACCAGGAATTGCACAACGGATTTCTGGCATCGTCCACCCCGGGCTTCCCCGACAACGCCCCATTGGGTCCTTATTATGGCACCATGCTGGTCCATCTGCTGGCCAATGTCGGCGACACACTCCTTAACACCACATCCGGCCAGCCTTTGTTGCGCGTTCATGCCGCAACGCGACAAGATGGGAGCATGGCCGTTATGCTGGTCAACGACGACCCGCTCCTCACCGTTCCCGCCACCGTAACCATCAACAATGGGCCGACGCTCGCCAGAACGGGAATCCGGTACCAATTCGGCACCAATAATTACCTCGGCGTCAACCCCAATCCCACCTATCCTATTTTCACCAACACCGTGTCCGGGCTGGGGAATTCGTTTACCATCTCGGTTCCGCCGTACACGATGGTGGATCTCATCCTCCCGCAAGCTGGGACCAGTAATACGCCGCCCGTGCTGGCGCCAATTGGCAACTATACCGTCAACGTGGGCCAGTTGGTTGCGTTTGTCGCCAGCGCCACTGCCACCGATACTCCGCCGGTAACCCTTGCTTTCAGCCTGTTGAGCGCACCCACCGGCGCAACGGTAAACCCCAGCACCGGCGCTTTCCTCTGGCGCCCGGCCGTGACCGACGCCAACACAACCAATCTGATTTCCTTGATGGTGGCCGACGACGGCATACCCAGCTTGAGCGCCACCCAGAGCTTTACCGCAGTCGTCAATCCGCTGACCAGCGCCGTCCTGTCTTCAGTCACGTTTAGCAACAGCCAATTGTCATTCCAGGTCAATGGTCAAACAGGACCGGACTATGCCGTACAGGTTTCCACGAATCTGATCACTTGGAACACGGCGTTCATCAACTACCAGCCGTCCATGCCGTTCCTATGGACGACCAATACGGCGGGCTTGCCCGCACAATTCTTCCGCATCAAAGCCGGGCCGCCGTTGCCATAGACGTCTTTTGATTCGAGATTGCTGGTGAAGCCGCAACAGGCTTCTCAAGGCTGGGTCCACGCCTTCCACCTTGCTGTCGAGGGCTGGACTTCTATAATTCCGCAGTGCTCGACATCAAATTGATTCGCGAAAAGCCGGATTTTGTCCGTCAGCGTCTGGCGACGCGCGGGGCAGGGGATGAAACATTGGTTGACGGAATTCTTCATTCTGACGAATTGCGGCGGAAAACGCTTGCTCAGGTTGAAACCCTCAAAGCCGAACGTAATAAAATCTCCAAAGAAATCGGTGCGTTGATGGGGCAAAAGAAAATTGCCGAAGCAGAAGCAAAGAAAAAAGAAGCGGGTGATTTTGGAAGCCGAATTGCAGAACTTGACAAACTGGCGGCGACATCCGAAGCGACCCGTGACCAGCTTTTGATGAAGATGCCGAACCTGCCGCACGCATCGGTTCCCCAGGGTAAATCCGCCGAAGATAATCGTGAAATTCGCGGCTACGGCGAAAAACCGGCTTTCTCCTTCAAGCCCAAATCACATGTGGAACTGTGCGAGTCGCTCAAGCTGGTGGATTTCGCGCGCGGCGCCAAGCTGTCCGGCAGCGGCTTCCTGCTCTACACGAATTGGGGCGCGCGGCTGGAACGGGCATTAATCCAGTTTCTTCTCGACCTGCACATCGCGGAGCACGGTTACACTGAAGTTTCGCCACCGTTCCTCGTGAGCAAGGATTGCATGTTTGGAGTTGGGCAGTTCCCCAAATCCCTCGATCAAGCATATGCCGTGCGTGAGGGGCTGGACGACAAAACACTGGGCGAATTGTTTTTGGTGCCCACCGCGGAATCGCCGGTGGCAAATATTCATCGCGAGGAAATTCTGACTGAGAAGCAACTCCCCGTTTATTACTGTGCTTACAGCCCGTGCTTCCGGGCGGAAGCAGGCGCAGCAGGCGTCGGCACCCGCGGCATGATCCGCGTGCACCAGTTTGACAAGGTGGAGCTGATCAAGATCGTGAAGCCCGAAAACAGCTATGATGAATTGGAAAAACTGGTGCTTAACGCGGAAAAAGTTTTGCAACTGCTCGGCCTTCATTACCGCGTGATTTTGCTGTGCACCGGTGACATGGGTTTCACGAGCGCCAAGACGTACGACCTCGAAGTCTGGGCGCCGGGGCAGGGGAGCTATCTTGAAGTGTCGAGCTGCTCGAATTGCGAGGATTTTCAGGCGCGCCGGATGAACCTGCGGTTCAAAACGGAACCGGGCGGGAATAAGTTTCCGCACATTCTCAACGGCAGCGGCACGGCGCTGGCGCGGCTGTTCGTGGCGTTGATTGAAACGCACCAGCAACCCGACGGCAGCATAAAAATTCCCGCACCTCTTCAGCCGTATTTGAAAACAGACAAAATCTCCGTTTAAGGCCCAAATTTTACAGCCGCAAAATGCCCAAAACCCACAAGAATGTTTTTGCGCTTTTTTGTAACGGCGCTTTATGAGAATTCTTCTGGCCAGCAGCGAAATTCATCCGTTCTCCAAAACCGGCGGGCTGGCCGACATGGCGGGGGCGCTGGGCAAGGCGCTGGCACGCGCGGGCCATGAAACACGCATGGTCACGCCGCTGTACCGCGGCATCCGCGAGCGATTTCCCCAAATGCGCCGGGTGGACTGGCAATTCGATCTGCCATTGGGCGACCGGCGTGTGTCCGCAGCATTGTGGTCGCTCGAAACCGGAAAGGGGTTGACGGTTTATTTCATTCAGCAGCCGGATTTCTTTGATCGCGCCGGACTTTATCTGGAGCACGACATCAGCTATCCGGACAATGCCGCGCGCTTCATTTTTCTCTCGAAATGCGTCACGCACCTGGCGCGTTACCTGCCGTGGCGGCCGGACGTCGTGCATGTTCACGACTGGCAGACCGCGCTGGTGCCGGCGTTGATGCGGCAGCAGCAGCGCGCGGAAGGGTGGGGAAACCCGCCGCCGGCGTGCCTGACCATTCACAACCTGGCGTATCAGGGAATTTTTCCGCCGGGCGCCTTCGCCCTGACGAATCTGCCATTGGATTTTTTCAACATGGACGGTGTCGAGTTTTACGGCCAATTGAATTGCCTGAAGGCCGGCATCGTGTTTGCCGATGTCATTACGACGGTCAGCCCGCGTTATGCGCGCGAAATCACAACCGAGGAATTTGGCCACGGTCTGGACGGGCTTTTACGCCGGCGGCGAAAACAGCTCCTGGGCATCCTTAACGGCGTGGATTACGACGAGTGGAATCCGGCGCACGATCCGCTTTTGGCACGCACGTATTCGATGACGCGCCTGGCCGGGAAAACCGACTGCAAACTTGCCCTGCAGAAGGAAGTCGGCCTGCCGGAGGACAGGGATGTGCCGCTGTTTGGCACGATTTCACGCCTGGCGGATCAGAAGGGCGTGGATATTCAATTGGGCGCACTCGAGGAAATGTTGAGCACCGATCTGCAATTCGTTTTGCTTGGCAGCGGTTCGCCGGCCTATGAGCGGGGTTATTCCGGACTCGCGCGGCGTTTTCCGTCAAAAGTCGCCGTGCGCGTGGACTACGATGAACGTCTGGCGCATCGCATTGAGGCCGCATGTGATTTTTACCTCATGCCCTCGCGCTTTGAGCCAAGCGGCTTGAACCAGATGTACAGCCTTCGGTACGGGGTGATTCCGATTGTTCGGGCCACCGGCGGCCTGGACGACAGCGTGATTGATTTTACGGAAGACACGAAGCGCGCCAACGGAATCAAGTTCCGCGAATACTCGGCGCGTGCGCTGGCCAAGGCCATTCGCAAGGCACTGGCCCTTTACCAACGGCCGGATCTGCTGCGGCAATACCAACGTAACGCCATGAAAACCGTTTTTTCGTGGGAACAAACTGTGCGTGAATACCTGAAAGCCTATGAATCGGCGCAAACTTTCAGGATGCGTTCGTTGTCTTCCTGAAGAAATTGGCTGCCTGAATCTGGCCGTCGTCACGCTGAATGAGGTTCACGAATCGCTGGGCGCGTTCAACCACGCAGGGAACCGGATGATCCACTTCCGCCGGAGCATTCCATAAGACGTAAAATTCAAAGTCAGTTGGCCGACGATTGTGGGTTTGTGCAAACTGCGCCAGACGCGCGCGCATAATTTTTTGAGCCACCGTCAGCGCAGCCCTCGCATTTTGCGGGTCGCCACCCGGCCAAAGCTGGGCGCGGATTTGAAACCGCGAGATTTCCCCGCAGCGTCCGACCGCATAATCGTTGTTTCCGGTTTCAAGCATCGACAATGCCTCCCACCGGTTCATTCCAGAAGCGCTAAAAACCACCCCCAACGCGGCCAGCGCACACATGGCCAATTTGAATCTCATCACACATATTAGACACTATGCCTCATTACTCGTCAAATAAACTCGTTCGCGTATTAAATATAACAAACATTGTGCATCTTATATTATAAGCTAAAAACAGGGAAAACTTCATATTTTTAACGAGTAAGCATAAAAACCAATGTTATATTGATCGAAAAGATTCTTCTGGGGCTGGCGTTGATACTGATAAATGCACCCTGTGGTTGCTTCAAAACACGCTTCTCGGTTCGCGGCTAAAACCAAAAAGGCCTGAAGCCGGAGCTTCAGGCCTTGTGAATTTGGATGTTTAGCAAATGGGTTTAGCCACCAGCCGGCAACACATGCATGTAGGAACCGGCAGGATTACCGCCAGGTTGAATCTTGCACGTGGGCGGGACATTGATGGTGGTGACAGCGTAGCTGGCAGCCCAGGTTTTCGTCGGATCCACCGGACAATACGGCAACTGGCCGGCACTGCCGCGACCCAGGTAAGGTTTTATGCCCGAACCGTCTCCTACCACGGTTGCACCGCCCGGCTGACCGGTTTCCAAGGCCCATTGCTGGGAGGCGCCGTCGATCATACGTAGGTTGTTGATGCATGCGTTCTGTTGCGAAGTCGAACGCGCCCTCAGGAAGTTGGGAATCGCGATTGCAGCCAGAAGGCCGATGATGGCCACTACAATCATGATTTCCACCAGCGTGAAACCAGCTTTGCGGGAGGTTGTAATCTTCATACTACTTTTCTTTCTGCTTTTTGCGGCGTGAACGACGCAACAGGCGGGTTACTATGATTTCGGTTTTGTTCACTTATTGCCTGCTGCAACCACAACATATTTCCATTATTGATAAGTTAGAAGCAGGAGCCATGCCGAGTTTCGATGGGCATATCTCAATGCGCTTTTCATGGCTTGGTCAAAACTGAAGGGGCGGTGGCCTTTGGCTCCACGGCGATTGAAACAAGGTGCGGCTGGTCAAGTCTTGTCTTTAGACAGGTGTCTCACAATTTATCAGCGATCAGTGCCGCTTGGCTGCTGTGTCCAATGTGTATGGCGTCTCTTTGGAACTGTTATCTTTGCGGAATTCCTCTTGAAAATGCTTTAGCAGGCGTCTGATTCCAAAACAGACGAGACCGACGGCTATGAAGAGAGCAATCCCTATTGTGAACGTTGGTGAAGTAAACATTGCTACCGTGTTTTCTGGTTAATCGTTTTTGGCCACCGGCTGATAAGCTAGTTCTCTGCCAATTCCACCCCCCGTTATCCCTTAGATCCTGTTAAATTTGCCAGCGGTTTTCCTCACCATTGACCGGGGTGCAAACCGGGTAAGCAGCAGGATCAGACGGTTTTGCAGTCCCGGGACGGCCAAAACCCTTTGCTTTCGGAACGCGCGGTGGCCGTAAAGTGCGACCGCTTCCGCCGACATTCTGGCCGGTCGGGTCATCCGCGCCTTGCCGGCATGCGCCACCTTGCCGAAGTTCGTTGCCGTGGGACCGGGGCACAACGCCGTCACGGTCACGTTCGTGCCAATCAATTCCTCAGCGAGCGCTTCGGTGAATGAAAGCACACAGGCCTTGGTCGCGTAATAAACCGCCATGCCGGGACCCGGCAGGAAACCGGCCACGGAAGCAACGTTCAGGATCCCGCCGTGCCGGCGCTGCACCATGCCAGGAAGAAACAATCCGGTCAGGTGCGTCAAGGCGGCGACATTAACCTGAAGCATTTCGAGCTGCCGTTGCAGCGGCAACGTGGCAAACCTTCCCCAGGCGCCAAAGCCGGCGTTGTTCACCAGAACGTCCACCGTAATTCCCCTGCCCTGCAATTCCCTAAAGATGCGCTCCGGGGTTTCGGGCAGCGAAAGATCAGCCGCCAAAACGGACGCCTCCACGTTGTGCGTACGGCGCAATTCATCAGCCAGCGATTGCAGCGCCGTCGTATTGCGCGCGGTCAGCACCAGACGGGAACCGTCGGCGGCAAAACATTTTGCCAGTTCCAAGCCGATGCCCGACGAAGCGCCGGTGACCAGGACCGTCTCACTGTTCGCGCCGCTCATTTTTGGCTGGAGAATTTCTATTGATTGCCCCACCCGAACCGCCCGGTGATGGGCCAATAGACAAAGAAGGATTTGCCGATGACATGGTCGCTGGAGAAATCCCCCCAGTAACGCGAATCAAGGCTGTTCATCGTGTTGTCGCCCATGACAAAATAATGATTGGTCTCCACCTGAAAGCTTTCGCCCGGGGCCAGCGCCTCCAGCATGCCGTGCCCGTAGAAATGATTGGTTTGGTATTCGAACACCTTTTGACCGGGCCGGGCATCGGCAAAGGCGTACAGATTCGCAAAATGGGGAGTCGAAACCGACAATGGCTGCCCGTCCACGACCAGATGCCCCACCGGAACCGTCCCCAATCTCGGCGCGTTCGCAACTTCATAGTCCTGTTTGAGGGACAGGGTTTCGCCGCCCAATCCGACCAGGCGTTTGATATAAAACGTGTTCTGCTGCTCGGGCGGCAGGCGCGTGATGCCCTGGGTTTCAAAAACCACAATCTCGCCGCGATCGGGCGGGCGGAAGTTGTAAGTCAGCCGGTCCACGAACAAATGATCGCCGGCATGAATACGAAGCTTTATCACGTCTTCGCCTTTGTGGAAAAGGCGTCCGGGATCCAAACCGGCCCGGAATCTCAACGGCTCTTCACCAAAATCGGGAGGAAACCAGATGGTGTGCCATTCCCCGGCGAATTCCATGCGCTGGTAAATGGAGAAAAAGGCCGGAGGCCAGGGTTTCGTAATTGCATCCACCACACCGTCAGTCGGAGCGACAAAATGAATATAGGAAATTCCATGGAACCAGTCCCGGACGCGTCCCCAGACGGCGGGAATTTTTAGGCTCTCCTGCAATTTCACCTGTTGATTTACCTCTGCCTGGATTTTGGCCTGGTTATCCAGCCCCGCATTCACGTCGCCGAATATGGGGGTGAAATCAGGCTCGGAGGTCACACCATAAAGCGTCGGCTGCATCGACCCGGTTGGAATCTTGAAGGGTTGGATAAAAAACGTGCGGACCCCCATCGCCACGGCAATGGCCACCAGCAATACTTCCACGTTTTCGCGCCAGACGGCGTTCGGATAGGGCTTCAGCCATTTGTTGGCGGCAAATTCCAGTTCCTCCATCTTGATCCGGATTCTGCCCGTGTTGGGCTTCTCCTCGTTGATCGCGGCCTGCAACGCGTTCATGGCGAGCGTCACCGCGCCAATCGCCTGGGGCGAGAGCAGGTCGCGCTGCGCGCCATACCAGCGCTGCACGTGTTTGCGCATCGCGCACGCCTCGCGAATCGTTTTGGAAAACAGCCAGCGGAAAATCATATAATGTGTCGGGCAACGAGAGTCGGGAGTCGGGAGTCAAAAAGCAAGCACTCAAGCATTGCGATCCCCTGCCCTCGTTTTTCGACCCCCAGCCCTGGAAGTTTGTTCATGCCTTCAGCACCTCAATAAACGCTTCCTGCGGAATGTTCACGGTGCCGAACGATTTCATCCGTTTTTTGCCTTCCTTTTGTTTCTCCAGCAGCTTGCGTTTGCGCGACACGTCGCCGCCGTAACATTTTGCCGTCACATCCTTGCGGAACGCGCTGACGGTTTCGCGCGCGACAATCTTGCCGCCGATGGCGGCCTGGATGGCCACGGCGTATTGCTGCCGGGGAATGACTTCCTTCAGCTTGGCCGCGAGCGCCCGTCCCCTGCCCTCCGCCTTCGCCCGATGCACGATGCACGAAAACGCATCCACCGGCTCGGCGTTCACCAGCATGTCCAGCTTCACCATGTCGGACACCTGATAACCGGCGTATTCATAATCCATCGAACCATAGCCGCGCGTGATGCTTTTGATGCGGTCATGGAAATCGATGAGGATTTCGTTCAACGGCAGAATGCTCGTCAGCATGACGCGGCGGGCATCCAGCGTCTCGGTGTGGTCCACCACGCCGCGCTTTTCGGAAATCAATGCCATCATGTCGCCGATGTTTTCGTTCGGGCAGATCACAAACGCTTTGACCACCGGCTCCTCGATTTTATCAATATACGTCACTTCGGGCAGAAACGCCGGATTGTCCACCTGCTTCAGCGTGCCATCCGTCAGGGTCACCTTGTAAATGACGCTGGGATAGGTCGCGATGATGTCCATGTTATATTCGCGGCGCAGCCGTTCCTGCACGATCTCCAGGTGCAACAGGCCGAGGAAACCGCACCGGAAACCGAACCCGAGCGCAACCGACGTCTCCGACTGATACACGAACGCTGAATCGTTCAACTGCAACTTCGCGAGGTTCGTTTTGAGATGCTCGTAATCGGCCGTGTTGATCGGGTAAATCCCGCTGAACACCATCGGATGAATTTCGAGAAAGCCCGGCAAAGCCGGCGACGGGTTGCGCGCGTCGGTGATGGTGTCGCCCATTTTCACCTCCTGGGGACTTTTGATGTTCGCCGTCATGTAACCGGTCTCGCCCACTTCCAGTTTCTCGCGGACGTAAGGCTTGGGGTTGAAGCTGCCGACCTCCTTGACCTCCACATTCTTGCCCGAATGAAACAACTTTACCTGTTGTCCGGCCCTTAACTCGCCGTTGAACACCCGCACGTGCGTGACCACGCCTTTGTAAGTGTCAAAGTAGGAATCGAATCCCAGCGCCTGCAAACTCCCTTGCCCGGTCGGTTTCGGCGGCGGAATGCGCGCCACAATCGCCTCCAGAATTTCGTCAATGCCTATCCCTTCCTTGGCGCTGGCGGAAATCGCCGTTTCGCCGGGGATGGCCAGAATCTCCTCCAGTTGTTGCATCGTTGAGGCGACGTTCGCGTGCGGCAAATCAATTTTGTTGATGACCGGGATGATCGCGAGGTTCTGCTTCATCGCCAGATGCACGTTGGCGACCGTTTGCGCCTCCACGCCCTGCGCCGCGTCAATGATGAGCAACGCCCCTTCGCACGCGCTCAAACTGCGCGACACCTCGTATGAAAAATCCACGTGCCCCGGCGTATCAATCAGGTTCAGCTCGTACGTCTCGCCATTTTTGGCCGTGTAAAGCATCGTGACCGGATGCGCCTTGATGGTGATGCCGCGCTCCTTTTCGAGGTCCATCGAGTCGAGCAACTGATCCTCCATCTCGCGCGTCGAAATCGTGCCCGTGCGATGCAGGAGCCGGTCCGACAGCGTCGTTTTCCCATGATCAATATGGGCAATGATGCTGAAATTGCGAATATGGGCTGCGTCCATTTACAAAATTCGTCAGGCAGGACGGCATGTTGCCGTCCCAAAAAATTATTCAGGGTCGCCGACACGGCAACCCTCCCAAAAGGGAAAAGCAGGATAGCGGGAAAGCGGTTGAAGAAAAGGAAATTTGACATCATGCTTGATGACAAACGGAAGGAATGAAGGAGACAGTCCTAACAACCACTAAAATAAAACTAGCCCCGGCCGTGAGGTTGATCCGCCGACCGGGGCTGGAAGAATGAAGCCGCGTGTAGACTGCTGGCAGACTGCATTGGCTAAAACCACATGAAAGTCTGAACGCAATTGACATACCAAACTCGATTTCTGCATCGCTCCTCACAATTCCGACATTTTCACTCCCACCACGCGTTTTCCGTTGGCGTTTATTGCTCGTTACGGATAAAAAAATTCATGAAAAATCTACGCGACTGGATTCGCCGGGCATCATCCGTGGAATCAGCATCGCCGGGGCGGCATATTTGCAGAATCATATCCCAAACAAAATTTAAGACCCGTCGGTGCGACATGTTCTGATGATGTCGCTCCTGAACGGAGCCTGGAATTTTTAATTCCTTTTTCTGCAAATATGCCAGCCCGACGGGGCCTTGAAATCCGTGCAGCTCTTGTCAAGTCTTGGCGACTGGGCGATTCAATTTAACCAACGCCGGCAGCCGTTTCTTGCAGCCAGGCCATATTGAACCGGGACTGTTTGCGTGACAAATACTTCTCCACACTGTCATTCAAACAAGCGGTGTCGTTTACCGCCCCACGCCCCAGCCAGTGCCAGATGAAATCCCTGCCCATTCCCTGGGCGCAACGCATGAATTGTTTCACCGTCCATCCCAGTTCACCGGCCTCGTGTTCGTCGTCACCCAGCAGACCGATGAACAATCCGGAAACCGGCCGTTCCGTCTTCCCTTTCACGACCGCCTCCAGCCATTCGATCAGTTTTGGCTCGCGCTGATTCAGGGAACTGAGCGCGACGATCAGCACGTCGGCGTCCACCGCCTCCTGGATTGCTATTTTCCTGACCTGTTGGCTGTTGCTTAAGGAATCGAGGTTCCACATTTCGTTGGAAGTTTTCCAACGGGGGCCGGCCAGTTTGGTGATTGTGCCGGCCGCCCATCGGGCGTGTGCCGAAGCTGCAAAATCCACGTAGAGTGAAAACAAACGGAGTTTTCCATTTGCCGCCACGTCCTGCTCAATAAAAGTTTCAGAGTGCATAGGTTGAAATCCAATGTCGGCAGATTAGATTTGAACCGTTACATCCGCATGAAGGCCAGGTGTCGTTTCGGGAACTTTTTTTGTCCCGATCGTTGGACGTTAATGATTAACAACGGGGCTTGCCGACGGCGCGCCCGCTCGCGATGCAGCTTGCCGGAGTTCGCTGGAGCGCGCTGGTTGGACCACAACCTTATTCCCCGTCTCCCGGAGGTATGATTGGGAGCGCATCGTTGTATGTCACGGAAGCCCTTTTCTCGTCGAGATGCGTGATGACAACGCCCGCCTGCATCAGCAGGGCATTCTCAATCAGTTTAATCATTTCACCCTTGGAAACCGCCTGAGCCGTTCGAATCGTGATGACCGCAGACAGCTTCTTGACGTCGGAAGACTCGACAAGCTCAAGCCCGGAAAGCTGATGGTAAATCATCAAGATTTTCTGCGCGGGAGTGTTTATGAAGCTGACGGTGCGTTTCGGTTCGTTGGCCGAGACGGCGCAGAGGGAGAGCAGCAAGGTTGTAAACAACGGCAGCAGGATTCGTCTCATAATGTTGTGGGCGTTGGCATGGAACGCGCATGAAGGAACACGAACGGAAAGTGAAACTGGTCGCGACGGCGCGAAGTCAGATTATCCTTTAATCAAGACGGCCTTGTTCTTTTTCAGATATTTCTCAATGGTCGTCCGGCCCCCAACCGAATTGGGAATTCTGACGGCGTTGGGTTTGGACAGTTTGTAATGCACCAGCCACTTGCCAATGAGTCCCACGTTGAAATTCAATCCCGCCACCCGCCAGACTTGCCCGGTTTCGAGTGGTTGTAAAGGAGTTCGGCGCGCGGGCTTGGTTTTTATCATGTCGCAGTTTGCACCGGAATATCCAATTATACCAGCAAATTCGCACCCCTGTTTCCGCCAGGACAACGGGCATCAGGCCGCCTTGAGTACGGTGTCGATGGCGGCGCGCAGCTCCGGCAGCGCGAACGGCTTGGTCAAACACGGAAGCTTTTCGGATTCCAGGAACTGGCGCATTTGTTCGTTGACGACGTCGCCCGTGATGAAAATCATGCGCCGGCAGAGCTGGGGATTGGTCGTGCGCAGATGTTCGTAAACCTGGCGGCCGCTCATGCCGGGCATTTTCCAGTCGCAAAAGGTCACATCAAAACGATTTTGTTTCATTTCGTTCAAACCGGCCTCACCGTGCCGGGCCACCATTACTTCATAGCCGTGGTGCCCGAGATTTTCGCGGACCAGATTCAGAATCGGTTCCTCGTCGTCAATGATCAGCACGCGTTTGCCGGCGCCTTCGTGCGGGTCAATTGGTTCCGGCGCGGGCAGTGCCGGCGCCTCGACCCTGGCCTCGTTTGCTTCCACTGCCGGCAGTTCGATGGTGAACGTTGCGCCTTCGCCATTCCGGCTCGCAGAAGTGATGTTGCCGCCGTGTTCCTTGATGAGGCCGTAGCACAGGCTCAAGCCGAGCCCGGTGCCCTTGCCGACCCCTTTCGTGGTGAAGAAGGGATTAAAAATGCGCGGAAGAATCTCCTTGGGAATGCCCGGACCATTGTCCTGGATGACAACCCGCACATTGGCGCGGGACGTCGTGGTGGTGATGGTGATCCGTCCGTCCGGTTGGTTTTCCTCGATGGCTTGGCGCGCATTGTTGAGGATGTTCAGCAGCACCTGTTGGATCTGATTTCCGTCCGCCATGACCAGCGGCAGTTCCCGATCCAGCCGCGTCACCACCTCGATGTTGCTGGTCCGCAGCGGGTAGCCGACAATCTCCAGCACCGATTCGACCAGGGAGTTCACGGACACAGGTTTGCGTTCGGGTTTCTGCGGACGCGCGAAACTGAGCAACAGGTGGACAATCCGCTGGCAACGTTGCGCCGCCTTGAAAATCATGTTCGCATAATGCTGGGACTGCGGATTCATGTTCTCGCCTTTGAGCATTTCCGCGAAGCCAACCACCGCGGTCAACGGGTTGTTCAACTCATGCGCCACCCCGGCTACAAATTCGCCCATCGCCGACAACTTTTCGCTCTGCAGCAACTGGGTTTGGGCGGCTTCCAGTTGTGAACGCGACGTCTGCAGGTTTTCCGTCATTTGATTGAAAACCGTTGCCAGCTCGCCGCATTCGTCGTTGCTGCGGGCCGTCACCCGCCGGGTGAAATCGCCGCGTCCGACCGCTTCGGCGCTGTCGCGCAACTCGCGCAAGGGCTCCGTAACCCGGCTGACGTAAAACCACACCACCCAGGCACTGGCCAGGATCGCGAGGAAACACACGGCCAGCAGTACCCGCTGGGTCGCATGTTTCGCGCTCAATGACTGCTCATTCGAATTCAACAGGATATATCCGAGGGTTCGGTCGCCGCTCAGCGATTGAAACCGGCCGGCGGTGCAATAATAATGCACGCCGTTCATCAGAACAGGTTTCACGTTCACTGCCGCATCGCCGCCGCTGCCGGCATTCGTCACTGCATTGAATAGATTGACCGTCTGCATGCTGGCATCCAATCCCGGCAGGGTGGACGCGATGACATGTCCGCCCGCGAGCAGGGCAAGCTGGCTTTGGGCAAGCTGGCTGAATTCATGCGCCTCCGCGCCGCCGAGTTCTGTTCCAAGCGTCAACACGCCGGTCTGTTTATGGTCCGTGTCGTAGGCCGGAATGGCCACAACGTCGTAGAGCTTGTCGCTTACGCGCACGGTGTCCGCCCTTTCGCTGCCGCGCAATGCCAGCTTCATGGCGGGAGTCGCCGCCACCACAAACTCGGGAACTGAAATCAGAGGATCATTCTGCACGCTGTCCTGGAGCTTTCCGCTGTTCGATGCGAAAAAGACGACGTCCACGTTTTGCATTTCCATGAGCTGACGCAACGTGTCGTGCAGCGCGTTCCCGACCCCCAGCAGGAATACCTGCCGCCAGATCGGCTCGTTGGGAAGATTATGAAAGCGCAGCAACAGATTTTTCCGGCGGAATTCCTGCGAGTAGCGGATGACAGCGTTGGCGGTTGTCAACGTGTTGCGGGCTTCCATTTCTGATTGTTTTGACACCCGGTAATTGACGATGAAGCAGACGATCACCATGGCGCCAATCATGCAGGCGACCACGGGGACCAGCACCTTGGCGCGGAAGCTGGCGTCAACCAGTTTGCGTGGATGAATCATAAATGATCCAGTATGGCTTCAAATCCAATGCGATTGACGTCAATCCATCCTTTTCCAAAGCCGCCTTTCGGACAAGGACCAGGCGGCGTCCCGGCACAATCAAGTCCCGTATATGGTTTCATGTTATGAGCGGGAAAGCTGTTCTTATGCCAAAAAACCTTAATAATCGCCTGTTTTCGCGTGCTCTGAGCCAATGATTGGAACGGTGCAGTTTACTGCCGCCTGCTCTCAAACAGGCCGGGACGCTACGCCGGCATTGCGAATGGGCCGCCCTTGCTCATCGAATTCATCCTCCCTTCAGCAAATAAACGAGGCAAACGTCTTTTTATTTATTCACCGTGTTCGTCGCGGTGTTCATTTTTGCTTCGACCTCGCCCAAGGCGTCGGCCAGCGCGTGCGCCCGTTTCACAAAATCCGGCTCGTAAAGGACTTTGCCGAGAACTTGTGTCGCGTCCGGGTTTAAAAACACGACGACGGGAGGTGTCGGGTGTGGATTGGGCGTATGAACCGCCTGATCAACCAACGGCAGAACTTTATGGTTTTCCGTGTAAGCATCCTCGAAAATCAGGACCGTCCTGCTCCTCAACGCAAAAAGAGCATGCAGCGTGGCGCCCCGTTGGTTCGGGAGCGAGATGCTTCCCCGGCCATCCAACGCTACGGGTGAAGAAGCGATCCAGGCAATCGGTTTATGTTCCGCCAGGGCCACCTTCCTGGCACCCTCCAGTTGTCCCGTGCGCCAGGCGTTAATGGTCTGTTGGTTGATGACGATGGTCACTTTGCCGGGAGCGTTCGGGTCGTAGGAGGCCGCCGCCGCCAAATCCCTGCCCTTGGTTGCCAGATTTTTTCCGACCAGTAACGGAAGCTGTTCGCCAACCGCTTCGGGACCTTGAGCGATAATTATCCCTGTGTCGCCATCCACCAAAACGGGACACGGAATGGCTTTAATCCCGTATTCCACCGCCACGGCGGTATTCCAATAGAGGCCGTCATAGATTTGTGGCCAGGTCATGTTGTTGTCTTGCAAGAATTGAAGGAGAGCCGGTCCGTTTCGCGGCTCGTCCAGACTCACACTCAATACATCGAATCCTTGGGCATGAAATTTCTGGTAGGTGGCGACGACGTTGGGAAGTTCCCGGCGGCAGGGCCCGCACCAGGTGGCCCAAAAATCCAGCAACACCACGCTGCCTTTGTAATCATCTGGGAAATTCACCATCAAACCACCAACCGTCCTGGCCTGGAATACCGGGGCTTTCTGGCCTGCGGAAACCGCCGATCGAATGTCCTCGGCTTTGGAGAAAACCGTGCCCAGGCCAAAAACGGCGGCGACGGTGAATCCGAGCACAAACCAATTTCCCGGTTTTATGGTTTTCATAAGCGATAAATAATCCTTGCGGGCCGGAATTCAATCAAATTTTGGGTAGTGCCCTGATTTGGTTGTAGGGCACGACGTAAGGAGTGCTGGCCCAAACGACTCGTCACCTCGTCGCCTACAAATTAGGACACTACCAAATTTTGAGGACAAACGCAGTTCGTTTAAAGATCTGGCTGGACGATTCCGGTCCGGAGAGTTTGACTTTTGTTTTGGCAAGCGCGCCATTCGTGGATTTACTGTGCGCCATGCAATTGGTGCTCGATTACCTGAAACACAACCAGGCCCGCTTTGTGGCTGAGCTGTGCGAATATCTCCGTCTGCCCAGCGTCTCCGCCCAGCCCCAACATAAAAAGGATTTGCGCGCCTGTGCCGGCTGGCTGGCGAATCATTGCCGCCAGATCGGCCTCGACGCGCGCGTCTGCCCGACGAACGGCCATCCCATCATTGTGGCCAAAACCCCGCCTGCCGCGCCGAAACGCAGCGAAGGCGGGCGCGCGAAAAAATCCCGCAAACCGCATTTCATGGTCTATGGCCATTACGACGTGCAACCGCCGGAACCGTTGGATTTGTGGCAGACCCCGCCATTCGAGCCACGCATTGCGGGCCGCTCGATCTTTGCCCGCGGCGCGACCGACAACAAGGGACAGCATTTCGCGCATCTCAAGGCCGTCGAAGCCTACCTCAAAACCGGCACGCCCCTGCCCTGCGACCTCACGTTCGTCATTGAAGGCGAGGAGGAGGTCGGCAGCGCGAACCTGGCAAAATTTCTCAGGCTCCGCCGGAACGAACTGAAGTGCGACGCCGTGGTCGTCTCGGATACCGGCATGCCCAGCCCAAAACATCCGGCACTCACCTATTCGCTGCGCGGTATCATCGCCTTTGAAATCACCCTGCACGGCCCCTCGCGCGACCTGCACTCCGGCGTTTTCGGCGGCGCGGTGGAAAATCCGGCCATGGCCTTGAGCCGGTTGCTTGCGCAACTCCGCGACGCCAGCGGCCGCGTGACTATTCCGGGTTTTTACGACGACATCGCGCCACTTTCAACCTACGAGCGGAAACAATTCGCCCGGCTGCCAATCAAGGATCGCGACCTCCGGAAATTGCTCGGCGTGAAAAAACTGTTTGGCGAACGCGGCTTCACGCCCACCGAACAGCGCAGTGCGCGCCCGACGTTCGAAATCAACGGCTTGACGAGCGGCTACCAGGGCCAGGGCAGCAAGACCATTGTGCCGGCCTGGGCCCGGGCGAAAATCACCTGTCGCCTGGTGCCAAACCAAAGACCGGCGAAGATTCGCAAAATCGTCTGCCGGCACATCGAAAAAATCTGTCCGCCGACGGTGCGGCTTGAAATCGAGGCCGGTCACGGTGCCGAGGCGTATCTGGTTTCGCCTGCCAGTCCGCAGGCACAGGCGGCGTTGTGCGCGCTCGAAGCCGCGTTCGGTTGCCCGCCGGTGTTGATGCGTGAAGGCGGCTCAATTCCCATCGTCAACGATTTCAAAAAAATCCTCGGCGCCGATTCACTGCTTTTGGGTCTGGGCCTGCCGGACGACAACGCCCATTCGCCGAACGAAAAGTTCGATCTGGACTGTTTTGAAAACGGCCAGCGGATGAGCGCGCTGCTGTGGCAGAAATTAAGCCGCCCACACGTTTAACTCTGCCTGCAGTTGCTCCACCGGCAAACCCACCACGTTGCTGAACGACCCGGAAATTCCCGAGACAATCAAGTCGCCATGCTCCTGAATCGCATAGGCGCCCGCCTTGTCCAGCGGATTTGTTTTGGAAAGGTAATCAGTGATTTGTCCGGCGGTCAGCGCTCGAAATGTCACGTCCGTGCTGGCGGCAAAACTGCGTTCCCGGTGCGCGCGCAAATGGATGAGGCTGACACCGGTAACCACCTGGTGCGCCCGGCCCCGCAATCGCGTCAGCATCCGTTCCGCATCGGCGCGGCTGGCGGGTTTGCCCATGATCTCGCTGTCGAGAAAAACCAGCGTGTCTGCACCCAGCACGAGTGAATCGGGATTTTTTTTGGCCACGGCCCGCGCCTTGCGATGCGCGTTAAGCTGGCAGAGTTCCAACGGTGACAATTGATCGTCAAAGATTTCCCTGGCGGCGCTGGGAACTATCTGGAAGTCCAGGGCCAATTGCCGCAACAATTCGGCGCGCCTCGGCGACGCGGAAGCGAGAATCAGCGGCGGCAGTTGCACGGGGCCACGTTAAGCCTTGACCGGCGATGTGTCGAGGCGGCGGTTGACGGTTGTGACATCGAGCCTGCGGCTCGCGGGCATGCCCGCTCCGCCAAAATGGGCGTGCGCCGCGTTTGAAAATCCGCTAATCCATGGCCATGAACAACACGCGCCGACTCGTCAATCTCGCGCTCGTCGGTTTCATGGGCACGGGCAAGTCTTCCGTGGGACGGCTGGTGGCCGAGCAGTTGCACTTCGATTACCTCGACACCGATGAACTGATTCAATCACGCACGGGCCGGATTATCGCGGACATTTTTGCCAAAGACGGAGAGCCGGCCTTCCGCAAACTGGAAGAACAGATTGTAGCCGAATTGGCTGCACACGAGCGAACGGTCATTGCCACCGGCGGCGGTTTGCCGGTGAATCCGAAAAATCTTGCCAGCCTCAAAACGCACGCGTTGGTCGTGTGTCTTTGGGCTTCACCGGACAGGATCTGGGAGCGTGTGCGCAACCAGACGCATCGTCCATTGTTGAACACGCCTGATCCTAAAAGGAAAATCCGTGAACTGCTTGCCGCGCGCGAGCCGTTCTACCGCCAGGCCGACGTGTTGCTGAACACCGATTCGCGCCCCGTCCGCGAAGTCACCCAGCAGGTCATCCATCACTTCAAGTCCGCGCAATCCGGGCAGCAATGAAGGAGACCATCCGACGACGGGCGCGTGAGTTGGGGTTTGACGACTGTCGTTTCACCAGTGCCGGCGCGCCGGCGGGCGCAAATCAATTTCAAAACTGGCTTGCGGAACAACGTCACGGGGAAATGACCTGGCTCGAACGCACTGCCGCAAAACGTGTTGATCCGCACCGCGTGCTGCCGGACGCAAAGAGCGTGATTTGCCTCGCGGCTGGTTATGAAATCTCCGGCCCAAGCAGGAGCCGACGTGAGCAGGCTCAAATATTATTTAATCAGAGTCTCGTTGCCTCGACTCCTGCCATTGGAATTGTGGCACGTTATGCACAATTTGACGACTATCACGACGTGCTCGGTGAAAAACTGAAAACGCTGGCCGGATTTGTAAATCAACTCGGCGATGCGGAAACGCATTCTCTGTGGTACGTGGACACCGGGCCGCTGCTGGAACGCAGCTTTGCGGAACGCGCCGGACTGGGTTTTGCCGGCAAACACACCAACCTCATCAGCCGCCGGCTTGGCAACTGGATTCTGCTCGCGGAAATCATCACCACCCTGGACTTGGAACCCGACGCGCCGGAACAGAATCATTGCGGCAAATGCACCCGGTGCATCGCGGCCTGTCCGACCAATGCCATCACCGCGCCGTTCCAGCTCGACGCGCGCCGCTGCATTTCCTATCTCACCATCGAGTTGAAAGGTCCCATTCCGGTCGAACTGCGTCCGGCGATCGGCAACCGTATTTTCGGCTGTGACGATTGTCTGGCCGTGTGCCCATGGAACCGTTTTGCGCAAGAAAGCAGTTTGATGAAAGCCCACTCCCGCCCGGAACTGGCCGATCCGGATTTGCTGGAGTTGCTTCGACTGGACGAGGCCGGTTTCAAGTCGCGCTTCGCCGGCACCCCGGTTTTAAGGGCCAAACGCCGTGGCCTGCTGCGAAACGTTTGCGTTGCACTTGGCAACGTGGGCAATGTGTCCGCCCTGCCCCATCTGCAAAAAGCCACCAAGGATTCTGAATTGTTGATTGCCGGGCACGCGCAATGGGCCATTGGGCAAATTGAAACGCGACAGACCGCCACCGGCCCTTGACGAAAGCTGTCCAAGTTTGCGTTTACGAATCAGGCCGAAGGAATGGTGCCCCGGTGGGGACTCGAACCCCAAACCAATTGATTAAGAGTCAACTGCTCTACCAATTGAGCTACCGAGGCGCTCAAAAGAAGATTCGCAGCATCTCATAACCGAGCGGTTTGTCAACTGCGGTTGAATCCGGGTAGTGCCCTGGTTTAGTTGTAGGGCACGACGTAAGGAGTGCTGGCCCAAACGACTCGTCACCTCGTCGCCTACAAATTCGGACATTGCCTGAATCCGTCCGACGCCTGGGCGTATCCGGGCACACGCATCAAATGAATCAACTCCCTCTCCCAGTCAAGCGGGGAGAGGGCTGGGGCGAGGGAATTTGAATTTGAAAATATTGGCCTACTCACCCCGCCCCGCTCCTCCCTCGGGGGAAGAGCGGGAGAAAAAAGCGCGGGCGTCAGGATGCACCTGACGCCCAGGCTGTCATGCGTCAACCTTCAAGCGCGGCTGGCGGCCAGACGCTACAATTGAATCACCTGTCGTTCGCCCTGGTAGGATATGACTTTGTCCGGGTTGCCCGCAGTTTCCACGCCGGTTCCATGATCGTTTCCCACGATGACGACGTTAAACGTGCGTTCCTTCAACATCCCCGGGAATGATCCTTTCCGGTCGTCAAT
>Ga0265316_10000978_pt1 | contig 31033 bp, 23 predicted proteins | sample 4522metaG_FD_202092 | JGI IMG/M metagenome (GOLD analysis project Ga0265316, IMG submission 202092) | Rhizosphere microbial communities from Carex aquatilis grown in University of Washington, Seatle, WA, United States - 4-5-22 metaG | ecosystem: Host-associated > Plants > Roots > Rhizosphere >...
CCCTTATGATTCACGATGGCCGAAGCCGCAAACTTCCCTTTGACCCCGCCGAGGCGGTGGCGCATCTGCGCGCGAGTGACCCCAAGCTGGGCGCGCTCATCGACCGGGCCGGACCGTTTACGCTGCGGCTCGACCCCTCCCCGTCGCCCTTTGAGTCGCTTTTGGAATCGATTCTCTACCAGCAGTTGCACGGCAAGGCCGCGGCCACCATCCATCGCCGGGTGCGCGAGTACTTTGGAGGTGATCCCGCGCCGCAGTTGCTGCTCGACACGCCGGATGAGGTCCTGCGGACGGCGGGCGTTTCCGGAAACAAGGTGCGCGCACTGAAAGATCTGGCCGCCCGTACGCTGGATGGGACGGTTCCCACCCATGCCGCCATCCGAAAGATGACCGACGCCGAGATTGTCGAGCGGCTCACCCAGGTGCGCGGCATTGGCCCCTGGACGGTGGAGATGCTCCTCATCTTTCGCCTGGGCCGCCCCGATGTGCTGCCGGTAACCGACTACGGCGTGCGCAAAGGCTTCGCGCTGACCTTTCAACGAGTTCCGAAGACGCGCCCGCTCGAAGCCGCAGACTTGCCCAAGCCCGAGGTGCTGCTCAAAAGGGGAAAGCGCTGGGCTCCGTTCCGTTCTGTGGCCAGTTGGTACCTGTGGCGAGCCTGCGACCTGGCCAAAATCACGGCTCCAGCGGGGCGGTCGAGCCTACAATAATCAAGCACAGCCGGATAATTCTTACGAAAACCCGGCGCGAGAACGGAATACTCATGGCCGCAAGCAAGCGCTTTGTCTGCATTCACGGTCACTTCTACCAGCCGCCACGCGAGAACCCCTGGCTGGAGACGGTGGAGACGCAGGACACGGCCGCGCCCTACCACGACTGGAACGAGCGCATCTGCGCGGAGTGCTACGCACCCAACGGCGCGGCGCGGATTGTGAACAACAAGAACCAGATTCAGCGCATCGTAAACAATTACGCGCGCATCAGCTTCAACTTCGGGCCTACACTGCTGAGCTGGCTCAAGGAGAACACGCCGCGCACCTACCGCATGATCCTGGACGGCGAACGCCGCAGCCGCAAGAGCTTCGGCGGCCACAGCTCGGCGATGGCACAGGTATACAACCACATCATTCTGCCGCTTGCGTCGCGGCGCGACCGCATCACGCAGATCCGCTGGGGGATTGCCGATTACGAGCGCCACTACGGCGCGCCGCCGGAGGGGATGTGGCTGGCGGAGACCGCTGCCGACGCCGATTTACTGGAGCTACTGGCTCAGCACGGCATCCAATTCACCATACTGGCCCCGCATCAGTGCAAGCGCATCCGCCTGCTGAACGACGGCGCAAGCTGGATCGACACGCCCGGCGACTCCGTAGACACCACCCGCCCCTATCGGGTGCGCTTCGACTCCGGAGTATCGATTGCTGTGTTCTTTTACAACGACCTCATTTCACGCGCCATTGCATTTGAGGGGCTGTTGAACTCCGGCGAGAACTTGGCCGCGCGACTCAAGGCCGGCTTCAACGACGGCTCCCAGCCGCAACTAGTCAATGTAGCCACCGACGGCGAATCCTATGGCCATCACCACAAGCACGGCGAGATGGCGCTGGCCTATGCGCTGCGTTTGCTCGAAGCGGACAAGACGGTAACGCTGGCCAACTACGGCAGCTTTCTGGAGCAGTTTCCTCCGGAGTACGAGTGCGAGATCGTGGACAACACCTCATGGAGCTGCGTTCACGGTGTGGAGCGCTGGCGCTCCAACTGCGGCTGCAACGGAGGCAAGCCAGGCCTCAACCAGCTTTGGCGCGCGCCGCTGCGCCAGGCAATGGACGGGTTGCGTGACGCCGTGGCCCCGCTTACCGAACAGGAGGGCGGCAAGCTCTTCAAAGATGTGTGGGCCGCCCGCGACGGCTACATCGAGGTGATTCTCGACCGCAGCACAGAGTCAGTGGAGCGCTTCCTGCGCGCGCACGAGAGCCACGTTCTTTCAGAACCGGAGCGCGTGCGCGCCCTAGAACTAATGGAGCTTCAGCGCCATGCGCAGCTCATGTACACCAGTTGCGGCTGGTTCTTCGACGATATTTCAGGCATTGAAACCGTGCAGGTGATCGCCTATGCCGCGCGCGTACTGCAACTGGCCAGGGAGCTCTTTGCCGAGCAGGCCGCCCCGCTGGAGCCCAAGTTCCTAGCACGGATTGCAGAGGCTCACTCAAATGTAGCCAGCGCCGGCGATGGGGCGCAAATCTACAAGGCGTGCGTGGCCACCATGGAGCTGGGCCTGGAGCAGGTGGCGGCCCATTATGCCATCAGCAGCGTCTTTTCCTCGTTTGCCGAGGAGACTGATCTCTTCTGCTACCACGTCCGCCGCATCTCCTACGAGATCTGCACCTCCGGCCGCGGACGCCTGGCGCTTGGACGCGCGCAGATCGCCAGCGTCATCACCGGCCATCAGCAGAGCTTCTCCTTCGCGGTTCTGCACTTCGGCGACCAAAACATTACCGCAGCCGTCAAGCCGTACAGCGAGAGCGATGCGGCGGAGTTTGACAAGTTCGCCAAAGAGGCCGCCGACCACGTACAGCGCGCCTATTTTCCCGAGGTGATCCGCCTGCTCGACCGCTACTACGGCCATGTGGAGTACTCGCTTACCTCGCTCTTCACCGACGAGCAGCGGCGCATCGTGCGGCTCATCCTGAACTCGACGCTGTGGGACATCGAGAGCTCGCTGACCACCATCTATGAGGATCACGCCAGCCTCTTGCACTATCTCTCGCAGGCCGGGCTGCCTAAGCCGCCCGCGCTTACGCTGGCGGCGGGCTTTGCCGTCAACGCGGGGCTGCGCCGGGCATTGGATAGCGACCCCATCGACCAGGCTCAGTTGCGATCTCTGCTGGCTCTGGCCGGGGCAGATCAGATTCCGCTGGAGACGGCCAACCTCTCCTACATTGCCGACCAGCGCATGAAACAAGCCATGATCGAGCTGCAAAACTCCTCAGGCTCGCTGGAGATGCTAGACCGCGCGGTGGCGCTGGCCCGTGTTCTGGTCGGGCTGTCGCTGGAGCTGAATCTGTGGCAGGCGCAAAACATCTGGTACGAGATTCTGCGCGCCTCTAGCCACTCGCTCACGGCGCTGGCCGCGGACGACCGTCTGCGCTGGGAGAAGAGCTTCAATGAACTAGGGAGTTGCCTCTCCATCGACTGTGCGGCGATTGAAGCTCAGGATCCCGCCGCCGCGACGACAGGGGATTAGCCGGGCCAGTCAAGCGGCGAACCGAGGCCAGGCAGGCGGGACGATTCCGCAAGCGCTTTTTGGGTTGCCCTCCGCCGCGATTTCGCGTTAGTCTGCCCGCGGAGGCCTTCCCCATGCCCGCATCCCGCAGCACCGTTATCCCCGGTCATCGCTACCGCAACGCACCCGCCGCCATCGACTGGCTCTACCAGGTCTTTGGCTTTGAACGCCACGCTGTCTATGAAGGCGAAAACGGCGCCATTGGTCATGCCGAACTGACTCTGGGCGATGGCATGATCATGCTGGGCTCGGTCAAGGACGACGAGTACGGCCACGGCTTCAAGTCGCCGGAAGAGTTGGGCGGCGTCGAAACGCGCAGCGTCTACCTTGTAGTGCCCGACGCCGAAGCAGCCTATGCTCGCGCCGTAGCCACCGGTGCGACCATCATCCGGCCGCTCCAGGAGACCCCCTACGGCAGCCGCGAGTTTGCCGTGAAAGACCCCGAAGGACATTCGTGGAGCGCAGGCACCTATGACCCGTGGGCGAAGCACGAGTAGGTTTACCCGATCTCCCTGTCCCAGCCTTCCAACGTCCGCTTGAACTCGACCATGAACTTGCAGGCGTCTGCGCCGTCGATGAGGCGGTGATCGAAGCCTAGTGTGAAGTGCTCCATCGACCGGATGGCGATGGTATCGTTGCCATTGGTATCGGTCAGCACCACGGCCTCTTTTTTAAGGCCGCTGATGCACAGGATGGCCGATTCCGGTTGGTTGATAATCGGGGTGCTGAATTCGTCGCCGAAGACGCCGGAATTGGTCAGCGTAAACGTGGATCCCGAGGCCTCATCGGGCATGAGCTTCTTGGTCCTGGCGCGGCTGGCCAGGTCGGCGATGGCGCGGGCCAGCTCCAGAAAGCTGAGCCCCTCTGCCTGCCGAACCACGGGCACGAGCAGTCCCCATTCCAGAGCTACGGCGATGCCGAGATTGATATTCCGGTGGTAGCGGATCGCGCCTTCTTCAAACGATGCATTGACGATCGGAAACTTGATCAGCGCCTCCACGGCGGCGGCGACGATAAAGGGCATGTAGGTGAGTTTGACGCCGTGCTGCCGCTCGAAACGGGCCTTCTCGCGCTCGCGGATGCCGACGATGCGCGTCATATCGATTTTGTAGACGGTATGGACATGAGGGCTGATCCGCATGCTCTCCGCCATGCGCTGGGCGATGATGGCGCGCATTTTAGTGAGCGGGACCAGGCTGCCGGGCGCTGGCTGCTTCGCCTGGGCAGAAGGGCCGTGCTTGGCCAGATGGCTGAGGACATCTTCCTTGGTGATACGGCCGTCCGGGCCGGTGCCCGTTACTTGGCTGAGGTCGAGATTGTTCTCTTTGGCGATGCGCTGCACCAGCGGCGAGGAGCGGAGCGTCTGCGGTGCGGCGGACTGCGCCTTCGACGGTACCTGCGGTGTGGCAGCCTTTCCAGGTTGCGCTGCCGGAGTTGCCGCTGCCGAAACGGATGCTGTCGCGCCGCCGCTCTCAGAGATCACCGCAACAACCGTATTGACCTCGACCGTGGCGCCTTCGGGAACCTTGATTTCGCTTAACACTCCGGCCACGGGCGATGGAATCTCCGCGTCTACCTTGTCGGTAGAAATTTCAAATAACGGCTCGTCCTTCTCGACCGTGTCACCGGCCTTCTTGAGCCATTTGGTGATGGTGCCCTCAAAGATCGATTCGCCCATCTGGGGCATGATTACGTCGGTTGGCATGGGGACTCTCCGCGATACGGGTAACGGTTTCTACAGGTTCAGGGAAGACTCTGGGTCGCGCCCGCTTCTGGCTGGATTATAAATTGCGGTGCATATTGCGGTCGGAAGGGATACTCAGGCTCTGATCGGGCGTTCGGCACTTTGTTTCAGCCGCGCCACTTCCGCTGGGACCTGGAGTGGCGTGTCCTCCGCAGAAAACTCCGGAGCAGCTGAGGCCTGAGCGCGTAGCGCAGCCAGGCTCTCGACCGCCAATATCTGTTGATCGAAGACCAATCCAAACTGTTGCGCCGCCTGGTGAGCGATAGCTTCAAGGCTGGGAAGCGCGTCCGGATTCTGGATTTCACGCTCCAGGCTGGTTACCGCGTGGTTGGCGATGCCGCAGGGGATGATGAGCGAAAAGTCGCGCAGGTCGGTGGTCACGTTGAAGGCGAAGCCGTGAGAGGTGATGCCGCGCGCAACGTGGATGCCGATGGCGCCGATCTTGCGTTCTGGGCTGCCGTCCGCAGGACCGCACCAGACGCCGGTCAATCCCTTCATCCGTCCCGCATGCACGCCAAACTCGCCGCAGAGCCGGATCAGCGCCTCTTCCATCAGCCGGACAAAATCGACCGGACCCATCCGGCCGCCGGTTGGGTTGCGCAGGCTGCGCAGATCGAAGATGGGGTAGCCCACCAGTTGGCCCGGCCCATGATAGGTGACATCGCCACCGCGGTTGATCTCGTGAATCATTACGCCGCGCCGCGCCAGCAACTCATCCGAGGCCAGGATATTCGAGCGATGCGCGTTGCGCCCCAGCGTCAGCACCGGCGGATGCTCCAGCAGCAGCAAAACGTTGTCGACCCGGCCTGCAAAGCGCAACTCAGCGATCTCGGCTTGCAGCCGCAGCCCTTCGTCGTAGCCCACACGCCCGAGATAGAGGTACTGGATCATCGATCTTTCGATTGTAACGACCTCGCTCGCGCCAATCCGAAGGTCGCACCGCCGTCAGTCTTGAACGCGATACCGGAACAATCCATAAAACGCCGGGCGCACCCGGATCGCCACCAGTATCCAGAGAATCGTGGCCAGTGCACCCATCGCTATGCCCCTCGGCTGCATGAAGAGATGAAAGAGAAGGATGTTGACGAGCACCGGACCAAGCAGGACCAGCCCCAGCGGCACATAGCGATTCACGAGCAGAAGAGCCCCCGATACCACCATGACCAAGCCAACGGCGTTCATATAGTGCGTAGACATCAGCAGACCTGCAAACTGGCCGGCCGGCCCTGGCGGCATTGGACCCATGGGAATGAAATGCAGAAAATCGTTGAGGCCGAAGACCAGAAACATCAGTCCCAGCAGCAGGCGCGCAATGGTTGCGGCGATCTTCATAAAGTTCTCCTTGGATTGGAATGAAGCCTGTAAACCAAAGATGCCGGGAGCGGAACCTGGCTCGACGGAGGCGATGGACGGTTCACAGGAAATGGATGGTGACGCATCGCCGGCCGATTCAAATGATTAAGTCGCCGCTACTCTTACTGGCACGTACGCTGGGAGAAGTTTGAAGGACAATACGGCAATGCAACTGCGGTACACTAGACCCTGGCAGGAGGACCGGGCGGTCGCTGCCGGAGGCACATGCGCAAGCCTGTGTCCGCCGGGGGAGGAAAGTCCGAACTCCGCAGGGCAGTGTGCCGGATAACGTCCGGGACGTGGGCCTTAAAACCCATGGACGGCCAGTGCCACAGAAAAGATACCGCCTCGGCTACCCCTCCTTAGGAGGGCGACCCTGAAGCAGCTTGCTGCCTCAGTGCCGGGGTAAGGGTGAAATGGTGCGGTAAGAGCGCACCGCCTCGACGGTAACGCCGGGGGCAGGGTAAACCCCACACGGAGCAAGACCAAATAGGGAGGGAAGCGCCTGCATCGAGTCATGCGGCGCTGCGCATCGGCCCGATGCGCCCAGGCGGCTCGCAGCACGTGCCGAAACCTCCGGGTAGGTCGCTGATGAACGTCCGCGGCAACGCGGCGTCTAGAGGAATGACCGCACACGACAGAATTCGGCTTACAGGTCCTTTTGCCGAATGCACACGACAGCCCCGGCCGGGAGAGTTTTCCGGCTGGGGCTGACCATTTTAGCGAGTCAACGAGTCAGTGTTAAGTTATTTGTTTCGGCGGGGCGAAGCGGGTGTTTTTGACCTAATCCTTTTCTTTTTCTGTGGTTGCGGAAAAAGTGTGGGAGGGGTGGGGTCCTGCGACGGGGTACGGACCGGGAAAATCCCTGACAAACCGACCGCAGTTCTGTTTTCTTACGTCCTGGTTCAATTGTGCGCCAAAAGGGCGAAATTATCTGCAATTCAGGAACAGGAAAGGTGGAAGAAAACAGGATAAAGGCGCGATGGCACCGGATAAGACTTGGAGGCTGTGGCCGCTGCTACCATCAACACATGCTGCGAGTGAAACGGTTAGAATCCGGCGCACGGCTGCCGGAGGTGGCGCATCCGGGCGAGGACCTTGGCTATGACCTCTTTGCGCTGGAAGGCGCGACGCTGGCGCCCAGAGCCACAATCAAGGTACGAACCGGCATCAGCGTCGAAGCCCGGCACCCCCAGACCGGGGTTCCGCTGGGCCTGCTGGTACGGGACCGCTCGTCGATGGCATCGCGTGGCATCGCCACTACCGCCGGAGTGATTGACGCGGGTTACCGGGGCGAGATTCTGGTGCTGATGACCAACCTGACGGATATTGCCGTCGAGCTGAAGGCCGGCGAGAAGGTTGCCCAGATGATTCCTGTGCCTGTTTTGACAGGTAACGTGGAAGAAGTGGAAACACTGGGAGTATCGGCCCGCGCTGAGAAGGGCTTTGGCAGCTCCGGACGGTAATCTGCGCATATTCAATCCCAACCGCTGGAACCGTCAGGCGCAAGTCTGCGTATCGAAGAGGAGAACCAGCGCCGGGGTGTGCCTGTTCCGGCACAGGAGGCGGCTCGATGGTTCTACGCTTTGTCCAATGGATGTACCCCTCCGGGAATCGCCATTGCTGGAGATTGCGTACACTAAGGGAGCCGGGCTGGAGCTTTATTGCGCGCCCTGAAATACGTAGCCAGCTCTGCAAAGGAAAGCAAGACCATGCTACTCAGTGAGGCCTTCAAACTCGCACTGCAATCCCTGTGGGCCAACAAGCTGCGCACCTTTCTCACGCTGATCGGCGTGGTCATGGGCGTGGCCTCGGTCATCATGGTCATTACGCTGGTCAACGGCGCCAACACGTATGTGAGCACCAAGCTCGTCAGTCACGGCGCCGACGTCTTTGCGGTACGCCAAATGCCGGGCGTGATCTTCTCCGCCGAGGAGTACCTCAAGTTCAGGAAGCGCAAGATCTTGCGCATCGAAGACTACGAGGCAATCCGGGACAGTTGCACGGAGTGCGGCGAGGTGGGCGTGCAGATTGGCCGCACTGCCAGCGTGGTATATAACGGGCATTCCAGCACGGATACCACCATGCGCGGCCTCACCTATGCCATGGTCTCGCTGAACAACCTCGATATTGCTTTAGGCCGCGGCTTTACCCCCGCCGACGACGACCACGCGACACACAACGCGATAGTGGGTTACGACATCATCGACAATCTGATGGGCGAAGGCGACCCCATCGGCAAGGAGATTCGCGTCGGCGGCATCCCATACACCATCGTGGGCGTGGGCGACCGCCAAGGCAAGATGCTGGGCCGGTCGCAGGACAACTGGGTAGCCGTGCCGATCAGCACCTACCAGCAGACTTACGGCTACAACGACTCGGTGAACATCTACGCTCGTGCTAACGCCAACAATACCGAGACGATGGAACGGGCCAAGGACGAGGTGCGCGTGCTGATGCGCGCCCGGCGTCACAACGCGGTCGGCAAGCCGGACGACTTCGAGATCGAGACCAACGACACCTTTCTGGACATCTGGAAACAAATCTCCGCAATCTTCTTCGACGTGGTAATCGGCATCGCCTCTATCTCGCTGGTGGTGGGCGGAATCGTGATTATGAACATCATGCTGGTCTCGGTGACCGAGCGGACGCGCGAAATCGGCGTGCGCAAGGCGCTGGGCGCAAGGCAGCGCGATGTGATGCTGCAATTCCTCATTGAGAGCGGGACCATGGCGCTGGTGGGAGGAGCCATCGGCGTGCTCGGCGGGGTGATTGTAGCCAAGCTGATTACGCTCATTATCGGTTTCCCCACCAATGTGCAGTTGTGGAGCGTGCTGCTGGGGCTGTTCATGGCCACTGCCACGGGCGTCTTTTTTGGTGTGTATCCCGCCAGCAAGGCGGCGAAACTGGACCCGGTGGTGGCGTTAAGGGCCGAATTGTAAGTAGCAGCTAGGAGCTGTATTTCATGGCGCAAGGACAAACCCGCGAATCCATCAAGATGGCCCTCGATACGCTGCGGACAAACAAGCTGCGCTCCGGGCTGACCATACTGGGCATCGTCATCGGCGTGACCACGGTGATTGTCATTTCGTCGGTTATCAGCGGACTCAATAATCGCGTCTCCGACTTCGCCAACTCACTAGGATCGAATGTCTTCTGGGTCTTCCACATGCCGGTGATCGGCGTGCGGCCCACGACCGAACAGCTCACGCGCAAGAAGCTGACCATGGACGACGTATATGCCCTGCGCACGCTGCCCCATGTGATAGCGGTTGACGGCGGACGCCAGTACACCAAGCAGTTCGGCGTGGGCGACGTGAGCGTCAAGTATCAGGGCCGCAAGGTGGCGGGAGCGATTCTCAGCGGCGACACGGCACAGGTCGCGGATGTGTCGAATTTCACCATGCAGGCGGGACGCATCTTTTCCGACGACGAGGACCAGCGCCATGCGGCGGTGTGCGTTCTGGGGCACGACACAGCGGAGCAACTCTTTGTGAACGGCGAGGATCCCCTCGGCAAGGAGGTCAATGTCGCCAGCGGCCTCTACACGGTGATCGGAGTCATCGACAAGCAAAAACAGCCCTTCGGCAGCGGCAAAAATCCCGACGACAACCAGGTCATCTTTCCCATGGGAACCTTCCACAATCTGCACCCGGAGGCTCTGGACCTGTGGATCAGCGTCAAATACGACGACCCCAAGAACAAGACGCTGGTCGAGGATGAGATTCGCGAGATGCTGCGCATCCACCGCAAGGTGAAGGTGGAGGCGCCCGACAACTTCGAGATCTTTGGCCCCGACTCGCTCACCAAGCTATGGGGGAGCATCACCGGCGGACTCTTCGGATTTATGGTCGCCGTCTCGAGCGTGGGCCTCATGGTAGGCGGCGTAGGCGTGATGAACATCATGCTGGTCTCGGTGACTGAGCGTACCCGCGAGATCGGCGTCCGCAAGGCCATCGGCGCCACCAAACAGATGATCATGACCCAGTTCACCACAGAAGCCATCACCTTATGCGCCGTGGGCGGAATGGTCGGCGTTTTGGTGGGCGCCGTACTCACATGGATCGTCTACTACCTGCCCATCGGCCTGCCCGCCACGCTCTCCACTATGTGGGTTCTGATCGGCTTTGGCGTCTCCTGCGCCATCGGGCTGCTCTTCGGCATCTATCCGGCGTGGAAGGCGGCGAATCTGGACCCGATCGAGGCGCTGCGGTACGAGTAAAGCTGTATCCGCTACACTAACCCCTGTGATGCTGCACGTATTTGCCCATTCCTTGGAAATTGTAACCACGGTGCTGGCTGTTGCCGGGGTGTGCTATTTTCTGGCGGCCCTGGTTGCCGCGTGCGCCTATCTGTTTGCCCGTCGAACTCCCCATCAGGCCTTTACGCCCGGCGTCAGCATTCTCAAGTCTCTGAAGGGGCTCGATCCAGGCATGATCGACGCCTTCCGCAGCCACTGCCGCCAGAGCTATGCGGGCGAGTATGAGCTGCTCTTCGGGGTATCCTCGCTCGAAGATCCCGCCGCGGCGGCCGTAGAAGAGCTGAAGCGCGAGTTTCCTGAACGGGCAATCCGGCTCATTGAGTGTCCGCGTATCCTCGGAACCAACGGCAAGGTCGGCACGCTGATCCAGCTTGTTCCCCATGCACGGTATAGCTTCATTCTCATCAACGACTCCGACATCACCGTCTCGCCGCGCTACCTGGAGCGTGTGATGGCGTGCTTCGCGCCAGCACCGGAGAAAAACGGCAAGGCCCTTGCCGAGGTTGGGCTGGTGACGGTGCTCTATCGAGGCCGCGCGCACGACACTCTGCCCTCGCGGCTTGAGGCATTGGGCATCGCCATCGACTTTCAGCCCAGCGTGCTGCTTTCAAATCTGATCGAAGGCGGACTGCATTATGGCCTTGGCTCGACGCTGGCAATAAGACGCGAGGCTCTCGACAAAATCGGCGGTTTGGAACCGCTGGTCAACCATCTGGCCGACGATTACGAACTGGGCGTGCGCGTCTCCCGGGCCGGCTATCGCGTTGCATTAAGCCCTGAGATAGTCGAGACCGCCATTCCCTCCTACAACTGGCGCGGCTTCGCCGATCATCAGTTGCGCTGGGCTCGCACTGTGCGCGACGCGCGCCCCTGGGGCTATACCGGACTGATCGTTACCCACGGCTTCGCCTGGGCGCTGATCAATGTGCTGGTCAGCGGCTTCAGCCCTGTGAGCCTGTGGCTGCTGGGGATGAGCTTTCTGTTGCGGGTGACGCTGGCTATGACGGTGGGCGCTCAGGTGCTGGGCGACCGACAGGTACTACGCAGCCTGTGGCTGCTGCCACTGCGCGATCTGGTGGCCATGGGCGTGTGGGCGGCAGGTTTCGCAGGCAATACTATTGTGTGGCGAGGGGAACGCTTTCTGCTCAAAGATGGAAAGTTGTATCCGGTCGTCAGGTAGGCTAGGGCTTCAGCCCCGGCAAGAACTTTGTGGAATCATCGGGGCTTTAGCCCCTGAGATATAGCTATGGGTAGCTACAACACACCTCAGGGCCTAAAGGCCTCGGATTTTTACGCCTTGATTGTCAGGGCTAAAGCCCTGACTTACCATTGTCCCGGCGTTCAAAGTTACAGCCGGAACTCTTACGTCATTTATCCGACCGTCGGCAGGCCGGCCAACGCCATGGCGATCTCTTCAGCCGGGTACTCGTAGTTCTCCAACTTGCCGGCCTGATAGGCGATGTAGGACTGCATATCGAAGTGGCCATGGCCGCTCAAGACAAAGAGAATGGTCTTCTGTTTTCCTTCCGCTTTGGCTTGCAGGGCCTCGCGGATGACTCCGGCGATGGCGTGGTTGGCCTCAGGCGCGGGAATGATGCCCTCGGCGCGGGCAAATTGAATACCTGCCGCGAAGGCGTCCAGTTGCTGAACCGACGTGGCTTCGATCAATCCCAGGTCCAGTACGTGCGAGACCAGCGGCGCCATGCCGTGGTAGCGCAGTCCGCCCGCATGAATCCCCGGAGGCATGAAGGTGCTTCCCAGAGTATTCATCTTGACCAGCGGAGTCAGATGGGCGGTATCGCCAAAGTCGTAGGTGAACGGGCCCTTGGTGAGGCTGGGGCAGGCCGAGGGTTCCACGGCCACCACGCGCGCCCGGCTCTGGCCCTTGATCTTGCGGCCAAGGTAGGGCATGACCAGGCCGGCAAAGTTCGATCCGCCGCCCGTGCAACCGAGAATCACATCGGGCTCGTCGCCGGCCAGGGCCATCTGTTCGATGGTCTCCAGTCCGATCACGGTCTGATGCAGGAGCACGTGGTTCAGCACGCTGCCCAGCGCGTACTTGGTATTGGGGTCTTTGGCGGCTACTTCAACCGCCTCCGAGATGGCGATGCCGAGCGATCCGTTCGAGTCGGGATGCGCGGCGAGTATGGCCCGGCCTGACTCCGTCTCATTACTGGGGCTGGCGGTGACCGTTGCGCCGAAGGCTTCCATCATGGCGCGGCGATAAGGCTTCTGGTCATAACTGACCCGCACCATGTAGACCTTGCACTCCAGGCCGAAAAAGGCGCAGGCCATGGAGAGCGCCGAGCCCCACTGGCCGGCCCCGGTCTCTGTGGAGAGCCGTTTGGTGCCTTCTTTCTTGTTGTAGTAGGCCTGGGCGACGGCGGTGTTGGGTTTGTGCGAGCCGGCGGGGCTTACGCCCTCGTATTTGTAGTAGATATGAGCCGGCGTATCCAGTGCCTTCTCCAGGCGGCGGGCGCGATAAAGCGGCGCGGGACGCCACTGCGCATAGACCTGCCGCACCTCGCCGGGAATCTCGATCTCCCGCTCCGTGCTCACTTCCTGGAGGATCAGGCTTATGGGAAAGAGCGGCGCCAGATCCTCCGGTCCAAGGGGTTTCAGCGTGCCAGGATGCAATGGTGGCGCCATCGGCTTGGGGAGATCGGCAGCGATGTTGTACCAGGCCTCGGGAATACGGGTCTGCGGGAGGTTGTATTGGATTGTGTCCATGGCGGAGATTCTATCAGCGACGAAGGTTCTGTTGCTGTGACAGCGCTCGAAGACCATGAATGGTTTTTCAGTTGTCGCCTTGGAGCCTAACGTTTCTCTGACGCAAGGTACAACGCCACGCCGCCCAGCAGCGCCAGAGTTGCCAGTACGGGGATAAGCGCCAGCAGACTCCAACCGGTATCGAAGAGCGCTGAGGGCCACAGGATTTCAAGATGCAATGAGTGTGGTTGCGGAAGCTGCTCCAGCCAGTTAATCCTCGGAAGGCCGGAGTGCGCAAAGGACACCAGGTATGCGATTGCAATCAACAGGCAAGTAGACAAAGCAAAGATCTGCGCGCCCATAAGCGGCCTGCTCACACGCTGGACCGCGACGTTGCGGCGGCGCAACTGAGCCCGCCACCACAACGCTCCCGGAGAAGTGACTGAAGCCACGCTGACTGCATCGGCACGCTCTCTCTGGAAGACCTGAGTGACTCGCACCAAGTCGTTGCAGGCGCGGCAAGCGCTCACGTGGGCTAGCAATTCCGCAGTACACGCCCGGGGCCATTGGCCGCGCGACAACAGCGCGGTTATCTCTTTTTCGTGGGAGCAAGGGCTGAGGATCATAGCTCTCCGCCTTTCGGATTCTGCTCGCGAAGCAAAAGAGCCATCTTGCGCCGCGCCCTGAAGAGCAGCAGCCGAATACTTGTGCCAGCCAGGCCGGTCACCTCGGCGATCTCTTTGTGAGAGTACCCCTCGGCATGTGCCAGCCAAAGCAGTTGCCGATCTCGCGGACGCATCCGGGCCAGCGCGGGGTTCAGCATAGCCAGAGAGTCGGCCTGAGCCAGATTGGAGCTTGCCGCCAGGAATTCGTCAGGAAGCTCCTCGATGGATGCGGAGCGGGGACGCCGCCAATGATCGCGCAGCAGGTTGGTGGCAATGCGGAAGAGATAACGTCGGCCGGCCACTTCGCCCTCGGCCAGGTGTAACCCTGGCCGAGAAGCGCAGAGATAACGCAGGTAACTCTCCTGCATCAAGTCGTCGGCCAGCGCGGGATCTCCCGATACCCGCGCCAGATAGGCCCACAGGGAACGAGACGAACGCTCGTAGAATCCGGCGAACGCGTCGCTATCCATAGGCGATTCGGCCGCCTCCGGCGCGTCGCCGGCGAAGATGCTCGGAATGACAGATTCCCAGGACATCGAAGGACGCTTCCTCTTGGGGTCCACGACCCTTCCAGCTCACGGTCGATCCTGCGGATGGTAGGGGGAGTCGGGTCGGTTGGGCGCTGCGGGGCCTTCGGGCACCAGGCCCAGATGTGTGGCCAAGACCCATGTAACCCCCGCGGAGATGATAAATCCCAGGCCGGGCATCAACGCCAATGTCCCCAGAACCAGCATGGGATTATTCATGTCAGAGCCGACGTTCCGGAGAAGGAAAAACCCCGCGCCCAGCAGAACCAGCACGATGCCGATCTGAAGCGGGCCGAGCACCCGGGCAACCGCGTTGGGCACGCGCTGCTCCGCCTCAAAGTTCACAGGGATAGGAGACGCCTCAAGGAAGCGCTTGCCGGCCTCGGTTTCCATATAGAGCGCAAGCTCCTGGTTTGAGCTGAACTTGTCGATCAGCCTTCCATGCACCTCGCTTTGCAGCTTGAAGATGCGGCTCCAACGGCGATTCTCAAGCAAGACGCGGATCAGCCAGATCAGGGCGCCAAGAAGACAGGCAAATCCCAGAATAGGAGGCAACTCCCTCGCAAACCTCTGCATTGCAGATTCTCCCTGGTAAGGCTGGTAGGTCGACTGGTTCAACTCCGGCCACACTGCGCGTTGCAGGGCCTGGTCGCGCCGGCCGCCCTGCCCGTCCAGACGAGTAAAGAGGTAATACTCTGGATTCCGGGCAATCTCCGGGTGGGCGGAAAGAAACTGCGCCAACTGCGGGTTGTTGCGGCTCACGTACTCCTGATTAGCCAGCAGTGACGGGTCGTGGGCCACGACGGTGGTGAGTGTCGGGCTCAGGCGCAGCAACTGAATGAGCTCTTGCTGAGTGACGGCAAAATCCTTTTCTGAGACCACCGGCACGGTTGCCGCGGCTACGGCAGGCCGCGCAGGCGCTGTGGGCTTGGTCTGCGCGGCGGCCATCGTTGCCAGCAGCAATGCAGGCAATGCGACAGAACTGAGAACCAAAGAGATGATTCGGCAACGGTTATGCATTTTCGATATCCCCTCACTGGAAAAAGGCATTCGACCCCTTCCACATAGACAACGGACGAGAGGAGCAGTTGGTTAACAAAAGCCTCGTTTTGATTGCCGATGGAGGTTCAAGCTAAGATGGCAGCAAATACTGCAAGTTAGAGAGCCGGTCTGGATTAGGAAAATGAAGACACACTTCTCATTCGGCAAGAACGGCATTGAGGTTTCGGTCCCGGATGGCTATGAGTACCAGGTGGTCAGGAGCCGTTCTGCCTCCGCGCTGAAGGATGAGGCGGCAGCGCTGGAAATGGCGCTCGATCATCCCATAGGCTGCAAATCGCTGGCAGGGCTGGCTACGGGCAAGAGATCTGCCGCGATTTCCGTTTGCGACATCACGCGCCCGGCACCGAACGCGATCACGCTGCCGCCTCTGCTTCGCCGGCTTCACCAGGCTGGAATCCCGGCGGACGGCATCACGATTCTGATTGCCACGGGACTGCACCGGGCGGCGACCCGCGAAGAGGTTGACCGGATCGTTGGGCCGGAGATCGCGGTGGCCTATCGCGTGGTGAATCACGATGCGCGCGACCTGGCCGGGCATCGCCGGCTGGGCGCGACGGGCCGGGAAACTCCGGTGTATATCGACGAACGGTTCATGGCAGCCGATCTGCACATCACTCTCGGCTTTGTTGAGCCGCACATGATGCTGGGCTTTTCCGGCGGGCGGAAGCTGGTGGCTCCTGGCCTCGCGGCACAGGAGACAATCAAGGCGATTCACTCGCCGCGATTCATGCGCGAACCGTTGTCGACGGAAGGGTCGATCAAAGGCAATCCTATGCACGAGGAGCTGCTGGAGATTGCGAGCTTGGCGCGGCACGACTTCATCGTGGATGTGACGCTGACGCGGGATCGCAGGATATCGGGCGTCTTTGCGGGAGATCCGGTGAGGGCGCACGCCGCCGCCGTGGAGTTTCTTGAAGAAACCTCTCTCGAAAAACTACCGGAATTCGCCGATGCGGCGATCACCAGCGCGGCTGGATACCCGTTGGACCTGACCTTTTATCAGACCGTCAAGGGCTTCATGGCAGCCGATCATTTCGTCAAGCCGGGCGGCAGAATACTGGTCTTGGGAGAGTGTGCCGAGGGAATTGGATCGCCGGAGTTCACGCTGCAACTCGCAAGATACGGCGGACATCAGCGGTATCTCGACGCGCTTCTCAAACACGAGGTTGAAGTCGACCAATGGCAACTGGAGAAGCTGGCGCTCATCGGCTTGAAGCATGAGCTGCTCTTCTACACGCCACGAGTTTCAAAGACGCAGATGGGGAGCCTGGGCGCGAAGGCCTTCGATGATTTAAGCGAAGCCATCGCCGCAGTGCTCGACGGACTACCGGCGGGTGCGCTAGTGGCGCTGGTTCCCGAGGGTCCGTATACCTACGCGCGCGCGGGGGTTTCGTAAGCCAGGACCGCGTCCGCAATGAGCGCTGCCTCGACCGCGGGCCGGACGGAGTGAACCCGAACGATGGAGGCGCCGTGGAGGATTGCCGTTGTCATCGCGGCGAGGCTGGCGGTTTCGCGGGCCTCGACCGGAGCATCGCTGCCCGCAAACAAGGGCGCAAGGGTTCGGCCCAGGAAGGATTTGCGGCTCACCCCGGCCAACAGCGGTCGGCCCAGCGAAAGCAGCTCAGCCTGCCGGGCCAGCAAGGCATAATTTTCGCCGAAGCGCTTGCCAAAGCCATAGCCGGGGTCGAGGACGATGGTTTCGGGGGGAATGCCTGCCTGAGTTGCCACGGCCAGACTCGTCGATAAACCAACGCGCACCGTGGCCAGCAACTCATCGGGCTCCAGTTGCGGCTGGGCGCGCCACTCTTCGGGGCGGCCACGGGCGTGCATCAGAACGACGCCGGGCTTGAAGGCGGCGCAGACGGCTGGCATCTCGGGGTCCCAGGCAAATCCGCTTACATCGTTCACAATCTCCGCGCCGGCCGCGAGGGCAGCGCGTGCGGTTGCTGATTTGTAAGTATCCACGGAGACGATGGCCTGGGGCCGGGCGCGCAGAATCCCTTCGAGTACCGGCAGCAGGCGCGCCTGCTCATTTTCGGCGCTGACTGCCGGAGCTGATCCGCCTGCGCGCGAGCCGGGCCGTGTGCTCTCCGCTCCCAGGTCGATGAGGTGCGCTCCTTCGTCGAGCAGGGCAAGGGCGTGGGCGATTGCGACCTGCGGGTCAAGGAACCGGCCGCCATCGCTGAAGGAATCCGGCGTGACGTTGACCACGCCCATGACGAGCGTGGCTCGGCCCAGCTCCAGCGTGCGAGTGCGGAGGCGCCAGGAAGTGTGGGTGCGTGCGAAGGCGTAAGTCACTGAGTATCCAGGCACAATGTCTGGTCACGAAATCGGGGCGGCCAAGTGTGCCGCCGCCCTGGTTGGATGTAGCCTGCCGGCAGGGCTAGATGGAACCCGGAGTCACCACATTGACGGTCAGGTAGACGCTTTGGCTGACAACGGCGTTGTTCACGTAGGCGGAGGCAGTGATCTTGAGCGTGGCCACGCCCAGCGGCGTGCCTTGAGAGCTGAGCGGCGTACTGACGTTGTTGCAGCCGATGCCGGCGCCGCCCAGACCCACCAGCAACAAAAGCAGCATCAGGAAGCGCCGCGTGGAACGGCCGGCAAAAATGCGCGCCCTGCGGCCGAAGGGAAGCATAAAGAAGGCCAGCAGCGCCAGCGCCGTGCCGCCAACCGCCTGCGGCCACCGCGGCTCGCTGTTATTGCGCGCAATCGTGCTTGCTGGCCCTCCCGTAGTAAACGTCTGCACCACGAAGGCGACCGTGGCGGTGGGCACCACCTGCTGCGGAGTCGCGGTGCAGGTCATGTCGTCCTGCGGGGGTACGTAGCAAACCACCTGGACTTGATTGTTGAATCCGCCCAGGCCGGAGATCACGAAGGCCGCCGAACCCGCAGAGCCTTTCACAATCGTCAGATTGGTTGCCGGATTGGTGGGCGACGGGGTGATGGTGAAGTTCTGGATGAGGAGGTTGAGAGCATTTGAGGTCGCTGGGTCGTAATAAAGGTCGCCCACGTAAAAAGCCGTGATCGTGTCTTGTCCGCCGGGCAGCGTTTGCGTGGTGAGAGTTGCCACGGAGGAGTCGCTGAGCGGCACAGCAGCCAGCGCAACCTCTCCGATCTCAGTGGTTCCGTTATAGAAGATTACGTAGCCGGTTGGATTTTGCTCTGCGCCCACAATCGGCGTGGTGTCCGGCGTCACAGTGGCGGTCAGGATTAAGGCCTGTCCGGGAGCGATGGTAGAGAGGTTCGAGGTTAGCACCACGTGATCGGGCAGCGTGGTAGCTGCCATGACCAGGGGAGCCGAGAGGCTCCCCAGCCAATTCGTGTCACCGGTGTAGGTCGCGGTGATGGAATGGGAGACGTTGTTTGCGAGCTTGACTCCGCTCAACGTGGCTACGTTGCTGGAGACGGAGGCGGTGCCCAGCAGCTTGGAGCCGCCATCGTAGAAACTGACCGTGCCGGTGATGGTATAAAGCGTGCCGGAGATTCCGTTGAACGGAGCGATGGTCGCCGTGAGGGATTCAGTCACTCCGGCTGCGAGTATCGCCGGCGTTGCTGCAACCGTGGTAACCGTTGTGCCCTTTGACGCGACAATCGTAATCGCAGATGAGGTTGAAGTGTTGTAGTTGGAGTCGCCGCTATAGACGCCCACCAGGGTGTGCGATCCGGCGGAAATTGGGGGAATGGTGAAGCTGGCGGCGCCTGAATTGACTGCTGCGGTTCCCTGGTTAACGCCGTCCAGCGTAAAGCTGACGGAACCCGTCGGCTGAGTCGAGCCGAGGTTTGTGGCGGTGACAGCCGCCGTTACCACCAGGGAGGTTCCAGCGGTCGGGGTGAGGGTAGCCGGGGTCAGTGCCAGTGAGGTGACGCTTTTGCCTACGGTGATGGTGATGCTGCTCGAAACGGAACTACCGTAATAACTGTCGCCGCTATAGGTGCCTACCAGGGTATGCGTTCCAGGCGAGAGCGTGGGGATCGTAATGCTGGTTGTTGAAGGCGACCCAGGCGACAGATTTCCAGTACCAACGGTCGTCCCATCCAGCGTGAAGGTCACGGTTCCAGACGGCTGTGTCGAGCCCTGACTCGATGCGGTTACCGCAGCCGATACCGACAGGGAACTCCCTGAAGTGGGCGTCGTAGTCGCAGGAGTAACGACCAGCGTGGTGGTGACTTTGGCTACCGTGAAGTACACGTTGGGCGAAGTCGAGCTGTTAAAGTTCGCATCGCCGCCGTAGGTGGCCTGCAAAAAGTGTGTCCCCGTCGTGGGCGAGGTAATCGTGAAGGTTGCGGTGGTTCCGGAGACGAGAGAGACGGATCCCTGCGTCGAGCCGTCGAGCGATAAGGTGACGGAGCCGGTTGGGACTGACGTTCCTGAGAATGTTGAGGAGAGGGTGACCGTCACTTGAAGAGAAGCGCCGGGAGCAGGCGAGGTGGTGGCTGGGAGCACGGCCAATGTGGTGGGGCCTTTGGAGGCGTTGATCGTGACCGGAGAAGCTGTCGAAGCGGCATTGTAGCTGTCGCCGCCATAGGAGCCCCCCACAGTATGAGTACCCGCGGTGGGCACGGTGATGGCCAGAGTCGCCGTCGAGGGCGACCCAGGAACGAGCGTTGCGGTTCCCTGGGTTGTCCCGTCCAGCGTGAAAGCGAATGAACCTGTGGGCGCCGAGGCGCCGGATGCATTCGCTGTGACGGTGGCCGACATCGCCAGCGAACCGCCCGCATAGGGAGTCGTTGTGGCCGGTACGACAACCGAGGTTGTGGCGCTCTGGGAGACATCGATGGTGATCTGGGGCGAGGTAGATCCGGTGTAATTTACCCCGTCGCCCGCATAAATAGCCTGCAGGGCGTGCGAGTGGAGTGAGCTGCCGACGGGAATCAGCAAAGAAAAGGTCGCAGTCGTTACGCCGCCGGTAGTCGACAACTGCACTGCTGTCGTGGGCAGTCCATCCAGATTCAGCGTTACCGCGCCGACGGGCGGAACACTGCCCTCAGGGGGAGTGACTGCCGTACACGTAACGGTAACCGTGATGGTATCGCCGGAGGCAGGAGAGTAGTTGGAAGGCACAACCACAAGGCTGGTGGTGCTGACCTGTGTATTGATGCTCAGAGGCGTGGGCATGGTGAATGGAGCATAGGTCGTGTCGCCGCTATAGATGGCCACAAGATTATTGCCGCCAAGGGCAAAGTGACCCTCGGTAGTCAGCGACGCATTGCCATTGCTGTCCAGGGTGTAGAAATTCGGGGATAGATCCGCGTTGGTGGAGTTGTCGTGAAAGACGACGGTGCCGGCCGGCGTACCGTGGCCCGTCAACGAGGCCACGTGAGCCGTCAACGTGACCAGGGCTGAGGGGTTGTAGGTAGAGTTGGGTTCCGTGGGCGAAATCGTTAGGGTCACGTTCACCGCGTCGGTGCCAAACATCGGCCGGGCCTTCCACTGAGCGACCAGGGCCTGGGCGTTTATCGTGCCCAGTCCGGTGGCCAGATCATAACCAGCACCGGCGTTAAAACCAATCGTCTCTGTGGCGCCGCAGCCCGGGCTGGCTACAGCGCACCGCAGTTGCGCGCTGCCCTGTTGCACATCGTTATAAATCCCGTTCACTCCGCTGAGGGCATATAAATTGGGCGCGAGGTTGCCTTGGGCGCCATATTTTTGAGCGATCAGGGCCGCAATGCCGGCAAAGAGAGCTGCAGAGGCGGAACTGCCGCCGCCGCGCACCAAATTGCAGCCGCCTGGGGCCGCGGAATCGCTCAGGCAAAAGGCCAGGCCTGGATTCACGCTGGAATCGACTGCTGCCGGCAGGGCCACGTCCGGCAACAGCCGGAAATAAGTTGCGCCAGCCGGAGCCGCAACCGGCTGTGCGGGCGCAGGTTGCCAACTGGGAGCGGAATAGAGTGTGCTGCCTCCGCCTCCGCCCGCATAGTCCGGATCGGCCGGGTTGGCCGGTGACCAGGCCGCCATTGCGGAGACACCGGCTGCCGGGCCCGAAACTCCAAAAGCGGCCACGCCCACGGCTGTATTCCAGGGCGTGGAGGCCAGAGCGTTAACGCCATAGCCCGTGCTGACCGGCGAATCGCTGCCCGCCACATGGCAGGCCGCGGGGCCGCTGTCGCCCGTGGCAACAATGACCGCAAGGCCCTCAGCGGCAGCCTGCCGATAGAGCGCGGCATAAAAGGCCTGATGTGTCTCGCTGAGTGATGCTTCGCAGGCCGAGTAGCCCACGGCCACGGTGTGCGCCAGAGCCTGGTCGACGATGGTTGCCAGCGAGAGATCCAATCCGTCTGTGGCAGAGGTTGTGGCTGTGGGAACCAGCACGATCTGCGCGGCGGGAGCGGCGGCGCCGGCCCAGGATACGGCCAAAGTGGCCTCCGCCTGGTCAGCGGTCTGGCCGGGATCGGAGCCGTTGAGACTCACCAGGAGCGCGCTCGCGGGTAGTCCAAAGGCGGCGCGGAAGGCGGCGATGTCCCCATTGCGCACATTGCTCCGAGCCGCAATGGCGATGGTCTCGCCCGCGCCGTTTACACCGGAGGCTTGCAGTGCATCCAGATGAAGAAGCTGCGCGGCCAGTTGCGGGGTCAGCGCCTCCGCATGGCTCGGCGAGGATTCCGCCGCAAGCTCGGCAGCGGATGAGGTCATGAGTCGAGGGGCGGTCAAGGCGGGCGAGGAGACGGATCCATCCAACGAGACCAGGCCATGCACCAGCGGCGCAAGCGCGGCGGGCGCGCTGACCGAGTCGGCCAATACGAAACGGGTTCCGCCTGCAATGGTTACGGAGTTGACCTGGGTTAGGAAGGCCTGTTCTACCTGGGCAACCGTACCGGAGAACTCGATCCAGCCGCGGCCGGAGGGCAAGGGGGCAACCTGAAAGCCCTGGCTCTGGAGCCAGGCGACTACCGCGGCAACGTCAGCGGCGGAGTTGGCATACGTGTCAGCATAGGCGGACGGCGTGAGCCAGTTGTGGTATTCGGGCGAAGCTGGATTCTGCTGGTTCTCAATCTCCGCGATCAGCGCCTGCTGCTGGGATGCGGAGGGTTCGAGCAGGAGCAGCATCCGCTCCAGCCGCGCTCCAGCAGGCGCCGCGCCCAGGTCTGTCACGGATGGGAACAAGGGCGGCCTGCTTGCGGGAATCGTCACCGCGCCGGTGCTGCGTCCATCGCCGGCCAGCCGGGAGGCCGAGTTCTGTGCCACTGCCGACCCAGATCCGGATACTCCAAGGCTGGCCAGGAAGAGAACTGCGAGCGGCAGGCCGAAGCTGTCTTTGTGTACCATGTTCCTCTTCGTGCACGACCCTGAAAGACGCGCGCCGCATTCCGGAGAGGCGGAAAGGGCGACACTCTATCTTCCCACAGGGTACGATTTTCACACCCTACCACCTTTTGGGCAGAGGGCTTGCGGATTTAATGCGCTTCGCCCCGATTGTATAGCGGTAGAGTGCGCTCTAGCAGAAGTTTGTGAGGCAGGCCGGCGGTTCTTTTATCGAATACCGAGGTCGGAGAGCACCTTAGGCTTGGCTTCGTCCACAACCAGAAGGTTGTGGCAGGCCGCGCAGTCCTGGGTAATACTCTTGCCGTCCTTGGCAGTATGCTCGCCGTCGTGACAGCGGAAGCAGCCGGGATAGCTCATGTGACCGATATGGTTGGGATGGGTTCCCCAGGTCACCTTCATCATGGGAAAGACGTTCTGGCTATAGAGGGCAGCCAGTTGCTCGCCGGCGGAGTTTACCAGCCGGGCCTTGGTAGCCAGCACCTCAGGATGCTGGGCGCGATAAAAGGCCGCAAGCTGCGCTGGAATCTTTGCGCGCGCCTCGTCTTCGGAGGCGTAGGCGGCTTTGAGCAGCTCCAGCGCCTCCTTGTGGACCCAGGGCAGATCGGGCGAGATCGCGCCCTCGGCCATGGCCCGGTTCAAGGCGTCTTCTGCGGTGACAAAGGTGTGCGCCGCGCGATTGTGGCAGTCGATGCAGTCCATCACCCGGCGCTCGCCCCGTGGAACGCCATTACCTGCCGTGGCCGTGGCAAAGACGGTCTCTGAGCCGTCTTCGTTGCGTTTCTGCACCCAGGGAATGGCGGTGCGAGTCGGATCGGCGGCGATGTACTCGATGTGGCCCAGGTGCACGCCGTGAATTCCGGTCAGATGCGAGAGCGAATCCCGCCCGCCCAGGTGAAGAACCACAACACTCTGGGTTTCGGTGTTCTTCTCGTCGTCAGCAAAGGCGGACTTGACCAGCAGCTTTTCACCGATGAATTTAGCCGGCGTGTGGCAGCCCTCGCAGATATACCGCGCCGGGCGCAGGCTTTCTACCGGCGATGGAATCGGCGTGGGATAGCGATCGAACGAAACCTCGAGAAGCTGCTTGGTGCCATTCACCTTAGCCGCAAAGTAAGAGGCCGCGCCGCTGCCGATGTGGCAATCGACGCAGGCCACGTGAGAGTGCGCTGAGATTTTGTAGGCCGTGTACTCCGGATGCATTACATGGCACGACTGCCCGCAAAACTGCGGTGAATCCATGTATGCAGCGCCGCGATAGCTGGCCGTGGCCACCACCAGCAGATTGACGATGGTGGCCACCAGCACGATGTCCAGGCCATGGCGAAAGATACGGTCGTTGAGATCGACCTTGGGGAATATGGCGGGGATCTCGCCGGCTTTTTGCAGCATTCTGCGGCGCGCAAAGACGCCGACCGGAATCAGCAGGAGCCCAGCCACGAACAGAGCCGGCAGCAGCAGGAAGAAGATGATTCCTAAGTAGGGGTTGTCGTTGGGCCGGCCGAAGAGCTCCACCAGCCAATAGCCGATCATGGTCACGCCGGAGGCGCTGGTAACGGCTCCGCCGGCAAGGCTGATGGGGTTGTTGCCGAAGAACAGCGCCGGCCGCACCCAGCCCTCACGGAATTTTTGTAACAACGGCACGTTGCTCCCCCGCGCTCAAACGAATAGCCCGCCCCGAAGGGCGGGCCGGATATGCAGCTACTTCTTCAAGGAGCGCATGAACGCTATTACATTGTCGAGATCAGCGCCCGCGACCCCAGCCACTGGCTTCATCGTGCCCGTACCGGCCGTAATGGCCTTCTTCAGGTCGGCGTCGCTCTTTGCCTGCACTGTAGGGCCGCCCAGAGGGTTCGCTTTTGCTTTTGGAAGGTTGCCTGAGCCGTCGGCGCTGTGGCACATCTGGCACTTGGATTTGTAGACCGGCTGGCCAGCCGTTGCGCTGGCGGCTTGAGCCAATTGGGCAGAACCGGCCATGGAAACCACAGCGGCCAGCATCATCAGGGCGCGAATCGTCTTTGTCATTGTGAAACTCCTTGAGTTTTCTACGGCCAGCGTGCGCGGGGGCGATGCTGCCGAGCGAGTTGATCTATCTGTTTGAACCCCAGAGAGAGCTATAAGCTGCCAGGGTTCGATCGAGATGGTCAACAATCGCCACCTCACATACGCTGGCGCAGCCCCTTGTATTCGGGAACCGCGCTTGCTTTCTTACTTGATGAACGAGCGGAAGTAGGTCACCGAATCCTTGATCTGCGCATCGGTGAGTTTGTCCTTAAACGGCTTCATGGCGCCGGAGCCGTTCGTGGTTGCCTGAATCATCTGTGCCGCAGTGGAGCTTTTGACGGTCTTGTCGGTAACCGGCTTGACCTTCATGGCCTTGCCAACATTCGTATCGGCCATCCCGGTGGCGCCATGGCACATTGCACATTTGGCTTTGTAAATTGCTTCCCCAGACGATTGGGCGAAGCTCACGGCGCCTGCCAGCGAAATCACAACGGCCAGCGCCACCTGGGATTGAATACTCTTTCTCATTAAAAAGACTCCTGTAGAATTTCCACGGCCAGTTCACGCATGGGCGGAAACTGTTGAGCGGAATTATCTCAAAAGAGCCCCTCCTTGCGCCTTTCAGGCTGGATGATGCGAATTGCCGGAGCGGGGAAGCCACATAAGTGCATAAAAATGGCGGGCTGGCGAGACTCCAAATCCAGTCCATTCTCAATTATCAGAAAGCGTACTTCACGCCCAGGGTCAGGATGTCGCCGCTGGTATTGCGCGCCGTCAGCGGTCCTTGCGGGCCCTGCTCGCTGTAACCATTGTGGGTCCAGTTGCCGTGCCACGCCCACCCCTGCGCGATGTTGATTTGCAGGTCGGCAAAGGATGTCGCATACTGCGATTGCAGCGCTCCAGGCACCGTCAGCGGGTTCAGCATCTCCGCCTGGCCATTGACGTTGTTCAACCTGATGCCGCCGTTGACGCGCCAGTATTTTGAAGGCGAATAATTGACGGAGCCGGCGATGAAGTATGAGGGCGCGTGATAGTATCCAGTGCCCAGGTACAGGGTGGTTGCGCCCTCGGGATTGGCTGTGGTCTTGACGCAGGTTCCGCTGTTGGCGGCGCCGGACGGAAGCGGCGCATTCGCGTTGGCCGTGAAGATGTAGCAGAGATCGGTCTGCGCGAGAACATCGTCGCGCGCATAGTTGAAGTCGATGCTGAGCCCTTCCCTGGGCATGATGGAGGTGGCGAAACTGAAGTCGCGATTGTGCTCGGCATGGTTGACCTGCGGGTCGTCGTTTTTAGCCGAGTAATCGTTGCCGGTGACGGCGAAGTTGACCCACTTGGCTGGCTTGACAGTGGCGCGCGCCCGCAGGTGATAAGAGGTATTAGGCGCAATGCGGGTGAAGGTATTGCTGGAAGGCAGGGCCAGCGGAGTACTGGGCTCGCCGAGCACAGCGCTTCCGCTTGCGTACTGAGAAGACATTGAGTCGTAGTTGATGTTGATCCTAACTACTCGGGATGGCTGGATAACGGAGCCGAGCAGCAGCCCGTTCTCGTGCCAGGTCATATCGGTTGCGTGGGGGTCGTTGATCACGCGATCCTTGTATTGCCAGCCGCCCGAAACCTTGATTTGCGGAGTGATTATAACCGTCGCAAGGATGGTGTTCTGCGCAACCTTCTGGTTCAGATAGCCGGAGCCTGTGGAGGCTGCGCTGGTTATGGTAATCGACGGATCGGTGAGGGGCGTCAGCATCGAGGTGGTCGGAACAACCGGCGGCCCTGAAGTTCCCGCGCTCCCTGTCCATGTTTGCGTAAGGGCGTTCTGGGAGCCACTGGTCCGGGTATTCCAGAAGCTGAAGGCTTCGGAGATAGAGAGGCTCTTGGTCAGCTCGGCGACCATGCCGAAGTCGCCGCTGGTATTGATCCGCCTGTTGAGTGCGAACTGGCCGTTGGTGCCGTTTCCGGTTTCGAGGGTCTGACGCCGGTTGCTGCTCAGTCCGTTGAAAAGCAGGGCGAAGCTATTGATGGTGCTGGTGTCGCCGCTATACAACACACGTCCGTTGAAGGAAACCCTATCCCAGTAATGGGAGATGAAGCGCAACTGCTCAGTGGGAAGGTGGGTCCGTGTCGGCGCGCTCTGGCTCTGCTGAATCGTCCCGGTACAGTACGGGTTCAGAATGCCGCTAGACGATACATTCGGCCCCAGAGTCGATACGGGTTTTGCGGTCGCACTGCCGCAGGTGGTGGTGCCGCCCAGAGCCTCTACGCCCAACGAGGCCAGCGTTCCGTTGGCGAGCGGGAACATCTCCGCTACGCCGGCAGGAGAGTTTAGCCCGGGCATACGGAAGCTCGAGTCGCCTTTGTTGAAGATGAAGAACTGGTCGTAGCTGAGGGTGGTTCGCTTAGCCAGATTCGCATCCACGCCGGCGGCATAGGTATCGCTCCCGTTGCGAACCCAGTTAAGAACCTGCACGTCACCTGCGTTATGGACGGTGGAATAAGTGGGCCCCTCGTTGGTGTTGTGATTGAATGCGATGCGATAACTGACGCGCGAAAGCGGCATCAACGTCAGGTTGGTGTCCATGTTGCGCCGGACGGTGTTGAATGCGTGCAGCGAGTCCGGCTGGGGGACCAGCACCGGCGTCGCGGCGGTATAGTTCGTCAACAGGGAATTGGCCAGCAGGTTGTAGTCGAAATACTCACGATTGCGACGGAAGCTGCCGGAAAAATCGTAAAGCCGTCCCTTGGATATCTTCAGGCGGGTCACGTCGATCGGATCGCCGCCGTAGCCGGTGCTGTAGCTGCTCAACGAGTCGAAGAACGGCGTTTTGGACGGGTTCACCGAGTGCAACTCCAGCGACTGGCCGAGGACGCGGCCGCCCGAGGATTGGTTGACCAGCGTATCCCACATGGCCGAGCTGCCGGAGGTGCTGGTGATGCGCCCGCCCACCTCAATGGACTGATGCGCCAGGTAGCCGTGAGAGATATGCTCGGTCGGCACGGGTTTGGCCGCATCCGGCTGGGCTTGCCCAAATCCAGCCGCAGCACCGGCCGCAATCAACGTAGCTGCAACGGCAAGGGCGCATAACCGGGAGAGATGAAGCCCGGCCGGCGACTTACCCAGACACATCGGGGAATTTGTCTGTCTTGTCATTGCATGACCCCCTTACTAGTTCGGATTAAAGAACACGTTGCTGACGTTCGAGCCGTGAATGGCGGTGTGGCAGATCACGCATGACTGATATTGTGTTGCCTGGTTGTGCGACGGGCCTGTGGGCGTGAACGAGGTGAAGTTGGTCGATGGAGAGTGGCACTGTAGGCAGATCGTGTTCACGTTTGCGCGGTTAAGCAGGCGCGGATTCGGCCCGCCGTGCGGAGTGTGACAGGAGGTGCAGCCCTCGGCCTTGACGGCCGCGTGCTCATAGACGAACGGGCCAGCCTTCTCCGTGTGACACTTGACGCACACCACGTCCCGCTGGGCCGCGCTCTTCAGGTTCTTCTTCTCATAGGCGCCGTGCGGGTCGTGGCAGTCAGTGCATTTCACCAACCCCTCGTTCACTTTGTGATTGAAAGGCATGGAAAACAGAGGCTTGATGTCGGTATGACACTGGAAACAGAGCGTGGGCTGGGGAGCCTTGAGCAGAGCCTCTTCCTTGCTGCTATGGATGTCGTGACAACTAACGCAGCTTATGTTGCCCTCGCCATGGGAGGAGCGGTCGAAGTTCTGGTGCTCGCTTCGGTGGCAGCTCAGGCACATGGCATCCACCTCCTTGACGGATGCTTTGGCCGGGTTGAATATTTTGGCTGCCTCGCCGCCCGACTCAACGTGCGCGCGACCTGCGCCGTGGCACCCTTCGCAGGTAACGCCGGTCTTGCCATGCGTCTCAGCCAGCTTGCGATGCGCGTTGGAGGCGAAGCCCGTCGCCACTTCCTCGTGGCAAGTAGCGCAGGCTTCGGTGCCCACAAAATCCTCGGGGGCGGCTTCCTTGGCCTGAGCGCCGGCCGATTTAGCGCCGGACGCCGGAGCACAAAGCGCGGCAGCGCAGACCATTCCCGCGCCCAGCGTCAATATCAAACAAGCTCGCAGCCCCAGCCTCTTCCCCGGAACCGCACCTTTCAGCGTTTGCGTTTGAGGCCCATCTCCATGCATGAAAAATTCCGCCTTATGTGATCTCATTGCTACTTCCTGAAACAGTTTTACCAGCGTGCGGCGGCCAAAGACGGCAATTCTCCATCAAGAGGGCCGGATCGGCTACAGGCTTCGCTGGTACACACCGCCGTGGAAGGAGCTCTTTGTGCGGAGCATCACTTCATCCGCTGCATCCTATCGTGTCATTTTACGCTCAAACTGTGATGTTCATCACATTTGATAAAGAAGTACTCGAAGGATAAGATCGCCTTATCGAAATCGATCCAGCTCGCCGTCTGCATACATTCATCCACTGCCTCCGGTCATAACCCGCTGCTTGGTCGCGCACGCGGATGCTCCCCGGAGGCCGGGTTCGTCAAGATGCCGGAAAAACTCCTCCCCGCAGGAGATCAGCATCCTGGCTGGATGACTGTTCAAAACAGAACAGGGTTCACCCAAAGAGCGAGAATGATCGAAAACCTAGCGTTTTCTCCAACATCCGGTCACGGAAAAGGGACAGATGCGCCATCCGGCTTAGCTCTATAAGGGGGGCTTGCGGCTCTGGAGCCACCGTATAGACGTGAGGCCCGTCACATCCATGGCGGTTGCCGCTCCGGCAAACTCTAGTGGAGAAGCGCTATATTTCCGGGAAGCCGATAGCGGTTTTCCCTCGGTTCAAGCCCATGCGGCGCTTTACGGGCTTGTAAAAGAACAGAGGCGAAGGCCCTCGAGCGTAGCCGGACGGGGCAAGACCATGACGGAGACAGTGAGCTCGGCGGGGACGCATACGCGGCAAAAGCACGCGCCCCGGCAGGTTCCGGTGGGTTGTGCGGCCTGTGCCAACCGCCGCCCCGGATGGTTCTGCTCCCTGGGCAGCGCCGTTCTGGCCGATCTTGAGCTGGTCACCAGCACCATCACCCTGCCTGCGCAGGCTTCGCTCTTTACCCAGGGCGAAGATGCCCGGTGTCTTTATCTGATCTGCGGCGGCTATATGAAGCTGACCGCCGGCCGAGCCGAAGATCGTCAGATGATCGTCCGGGTGGCTGGCCCCGGCTCCATGCTCGGCCTGTACGCGGTACTCTCCCACGGCGTCTATGAGGTCTCAGCCGAGTCGTTGACCACCGCCCAGCTCCGCCCCGTCGAGCGGGAACGATTCCTTGGTTTCCTGCGCAGCCACAAGGAGGCCCAGATGCGCGCCGTGCAGTGCATCTGCCAGGAGTACCGCTTCGCACTGCAAGACGCCTGCCGCATCGCGCTGGCCGAGACCGTGGCCGCCCGACTGGCGCGCCTGCTCCTGGAACTGGCCCATCAGATCGGCGAGCACCTGGATGACGGTGGCTTCCGCTTCCCGCTGCTGCTGACCCACGAGGAGATGGCCTCCATGGCGTGTACTACCCGTGAAACCGTCACCCGCACCCTCGGCCAATTTCGCAAGGATGGCTGGATCTCCATCGAAGACTCGCTGGTCACGATTCACCAGCCAGGTCGGCTGGAGTCGCTGCTGTAAGACTGAGTTCCATCATTGCTGCTCGCATTTGGCCGTCTTTTCGAGTCGAAGAGCTATCATCTAAGTTGTCGGTGGTCAGTCATCAGTCATCAGTATGAGGTGAAGAGCGGTTTAAAGCTGACGACTGAAAACTGAAAACGGACAACTGTTTAGGGAGTTCCTGCTGCGTATGACTCGTAATTTGGCTTGTATTTTTGCCGTTCTGCTCTCCTGTAGTGCTGCTGTCGCCCAGAATCCGGCTCCGGCTCCCGCGCCAACTCCAGCCCAGCCCAACGTTACGACGACCGAAAGCTCGGATGTCAGCGAGTTCCAGAAGATTGAAGACGCCTGGTCAACCGCCGTCAACCAGCGCGACCAGTACGCTCTGGAACTGGTGTTGTCGCCTTTATTCGTGGATGTATCCGCCAGCGGCGACATTACCACCCGCAACCAGCAACTGGCCCAGGTGATTACCGGCGAGGACAAGACCCTCCATTATGAGCAGCGGGTGATCACCGTGCGCAGGCTGGGCGAAATCGCCGTCGCCAACGGCACCTA
>Ga0265316_10000979_pt1 | contig 31012 bp, 28 predicted proteins | sample 4522metaG_FD_202092 | JGI IMG/M metagenome (GOLD analysis project Ga0265316, IMG submission 202092) | Rhizosphere microbial communities from Carex aquatilis grown in University of Washington, Seatle, WA, United States - 4-5-22 metaG | ecosystem: Host-associated > Plants > Roots > Rhizosphere >...
TGTTGCGGCGCCGCGTGTACTCGTAGGCGTACTTCACACAGCGCTCGACCACCGGACGCGAGTACTGCATCACTTGCGTCGCCACTTCAAGCGGCGTTCCCTTCTGCGTGACGCCGCCGATGCCGGTGTAGATGCCGCCGGTGTTCTCGCGCACGACTACGAAGTCGATGTGCTCCGGTCCCTTGTCCTTGAGCGGGGTTTCCACGTTGGGATACAGCTTCACCGGCCGCAGGTTGATGTACTGATCGAGAGCGAAGCGGGTCTTGAGCAGGATGCCCACTTCCAAGATGCCGGGCTTGACGTCGGGATGGCCGATGGCGCCCAGGAAAATGGAATCGAATTTCTTGAACTCTTCGATCGCACTGTCGGGCAGGATCTCGCCGGTGCGCTTGTAGCGCTCACCACCGAAATCGAAGCTCTGGTAGTTCAGCTTGACGCCGTACTTGGCACAGGCCGCGTTCACCACTTTCACGCCCTCGGCCAGTACCTCGGGCCCGGTGCCGTCACCCGGAATCAGTGCGATGTTGTACGATTTCATATCCCAGCCTTTCGCTTTTAATCCAATCTCCGCTGATAGCACGTCGGAGCGTGAGCGAACAAGGGGAAGACCGCTCTCCTTTGTGCGTCACGCCAGAAGGCGAAGATCGGCAAACTCGACAGCTGGCCAGCGGTTTTGCTACTGTTCGTCTAGCAGCGAGTTCCTCTGGTGAGTTCTTGCCGTTATTTCTTCGACGCCCTTGTTTCGAGCGGCGCGCGTTCGACCGAGAACCCAGAGCAAGACACGGCATCCCCCAGCTGGCGGATTCGTTTTGACCAGCCAGCAGCGACAATCTGAGAAGCAACAGGAGAACGAAATGGGAAACAGGCTGTATGTTGGCAATCTGTCGTACAACGTGACTGAGGCGGAGCTGAAAGAGGTTTTCGCTGAAGGGGGGAAAAACGTGACCGAGGTGAAGATCGTGCTCGACCGGGACACCGGGCGGCCGCGCGGCTTCGCCTTTGTCGAGATGGGCAGCGACCAGGAAGCGGCCCAGGCCATCGAAACCCTGGGCGGGCGCGAGATCCAGGGACGGCCCATTAGTGTGAGCGAAGCCCGCGAGCGCGCGGCTCGTGGCGGCGGCGGCGGATTTGGCGGCGGTGGCCGCGGCCACGATCGCGACCGCGGTGGTGGCGGACGTCGCGACGGCGGCTGGTAGTAGGATCCTCCTATGCCAGCGACCGCAGCGCTTCGCGGTCGACCAGGATTACCTTGCGACCTTCGGTCTGGATGAGCCCGTTGCGCTTGAAGTGCGACAGGGTCAACGACACGGTTTCGCGAGTCGAGCCGATGAGATTCGCCATCTCCTGATGGGTGATCTTCAGGCCGAGCACCAGGCCACGCTTGTGCTCCAGCCCGTGTTCCGAACCCAGGTGCAGCAGCAGCTCGGCCAGCTTGGAGCCCACGTCCTTGAACACCAACTGCTCGACCTTGGTCTCTAGTTCGCGCCGACGGTTGATCATGGCGCGCAGAAACTGGTAGGTCACACTGGCGTTGGTCTGCAGCAGCTTGTCCAGGGCACTCCGCTCGACCTCGACGGTGGCGGTGACCTCCATCGCCTCGACCATTTCTTCGCGCGGGCCGCCCTCGAGCAAGGCGCTCTCGCCGAAAAAATCGCCGGCGGTCCGATAGGCCAGGGTCAGCTCCTTGCCGTCGCGGGTGACCTTCGAGATCTTCACGCGACCGCTGGCCAGAAAGTGCACACCCACGGCCCGGTCACCCGGCAGGAAGACAACCCGGCGGGGCTGAAAGCTTTGCAGTTCAGCAGCCGTCGCGAGTCGGGCCAGCGCCTCCGTCGACGCTTCGGCCAGCACCGGAGACTTGCGCAAGATACCCAGGATCCTTTTCTCTTCCGCGTGAGCCATGGGGATCCCTTAGCAGACCCGACGCAGAGCCGACAAGCCAGATTGTCAGGAAGACTACACTCTCGCCTCGCCATCGCCGCTGTGCACCAAAAGCAAGCCGAGCGCCGTCAGCGCGGCGGAAGCCACCAGAATCAGCACGGACGCTGTGGCGCCGATCGTGGCCAGTTTCTCGTCGACACGGAAGAAGGCCAGCACCACCAGGCTGGCGTTGTTGAGGAAGTGGGCCAGCATGGCGGGGAGAATGGATCCGCTCTCCAGGGCAACCAGCGAGAGCAGGATCCCGAGCAGGGCGGTGGGAAGGATGCGCGACAGCTCGAGGTGAAAGACGCCGAAGAGAAGGCCGGTCAGGGCTACGGCCGCCGCCGGGCCAGCGCGCGTGCGCAACCCGCGCAAGATGGGGCCACGGAACAAGGCTTCCTCGCAGATGGCCGGGGTCAGCGCGACCAGGGCCAGCGTAGCCCAAAGACCGCGGCTTCCGTCGGTGGGAATCAGGCTGCGCCGAAGCTGCTCGATGACTTCCTTGGGTACCGGGCTCACCCATTCGCTCAGGATGGCCACCGCGGCCCACGCGCTCAGGCCCACCAGGGCTGCGCCGGCCAGGCAGCGCAGCGGCGGCCGCACGATGCGCAGCAGGTTCGGAAGGGATCGGCGTGTGAACACCGCGAAGAGCACCACCAGGCCCAGAAGGCCGCCCCATTCCGAGACCAGCAGCCCGAGCACGAGACTGCGTCGCTGCAGAGGCAGCCACAGAAAATACAGAAGCACGAAGGCCAGCGCGTAGAGAAACAGGGCCTGGCCAGCCGTCGGGGCGCTGGAATTTGCCCGAAACCGCCGTTCGCGCGGCCCGGGATCCACGAAACGCTCGGAGCCGTAGATGCGGGCGGCCACCGCCAGCGCTGCGCAGCCGCAGGCCACGGTGGACGCGAGCGCCGCCAGCGCGCCCAAGAAGGGCGCATGTCCGAGCAGCAGCTCGCGCGCGAGCAGGGTCACGTTCATGCAAGGGATCCAGGCGGCGAGGCCGGCCAGCCGATACTCGCCCACGGCGCCCGCAACCGCCGGCGCGATCGACAGGAAATACACCGGGGTGAGGAGGTGCTGCGCCTCTTTGAATCCGCGCGCGACGGCGCCCACCGCCACGAAGAGCGACGCGAAAAGGAACGCCGCCGGAAGCACCACGGCCGAGGCAGCAGCGGCGCGGGTCCAGGGCACGGGCAGGGTCGATGCTGGATCCGCCAGCCTCATCACCTGAATCAAGGTCACCGACATGGAGGCGAGATTCAGCAGGCCGGTGAGCGCGGCCAAGGCCGTCACCGCCAGAACCTTTCCCAGCAGAAGGTCAAAGCGCCGGATGGGCGACGAGAGAATGGTTTCGAGCGTGCCCCGCTCGCGCTCGCCTGCGGTGACGTCGATGGCCGGGTAGAAAGCGCCGAGCAGAACCATGAGGACGACCAGCAGCGGGAGTGCTTTGGACAGAAGGTAGCCACCCACACTGGCCTCGGCGGCCAGGCTGCGCTTTTCCAGTGAAAAGCGGGGCGCGCAACCCTCGGGCAGGATCGAAGCGACGACATCGGACAAGCGCTCGGCTGCTTCGCGGGATTCCTCGCGGCCAGCGTCGTACACGATCTCGGCGCGGCTGGCGCCAGCGTCGGCGAGCTGAACCATGCCGTCCAGCCTGCCGGCGGCGACATCGTCCCGACTTCCCCTCTCAATCAGGGTGAGCAGTTTGGGCCGCTCGCGAATCCGGGCCACCAGATCGTGGCGTGCCCCATGCGCTCCCGCCACCGCGACCAAGGAAGGCCGAGCCTCGCGAGTCTTGTCCCTGGACAGCGCCACCTGGGCCGCAAGCAGGGAGAGCAGCGGGTACACCACCAAGGGAAACAGGATCATGACAGCCAACGTGCGGCGGTCGCGCAGAGATTCGCGCAGCTCCTTGCCGAGGGTGAGCAGCACGTGGGACAGACGCTGGGACAACCGAGTCACTCGCGATCCACCAGCTTGAGAAAGGCCTCTTCCAGCGTCGTCGCCCCGCATTCGCTTCGGATGCTTGCGGGCGTACCCTCACGCAGAAGGCGGCCACGAAAGAGCAGCCCGATGCGGTCGCACAGCAACTCGGCTTCGGCCAGGTAGTGGGTCGAAAAGAGCACGGCCTTGCCGCGGGCGCGCTGACTGCCCACGAAGTCGCGCAGCGAACGGCTGGCCAACACGTCCAGGCCAGCGGTCGGCTCGTCAAGGATGAGAACCGGCGGGTCGTGCAGCACGGCTCGCGCCAATGACACTCGTTGCTTCTCGCCGCTCGACAGGCTCTCGCAGCGACGGTCGAGGAGTTCTTGCAAGCCCAACCAGCCCGCCAGAGTGGAAATCCGGCTGCGCAGATCAGTTCCGGACAAACCGTGAATGCGGCCAAAATACTGCAGGGTCTCGCGCGGGGTCAGCCGGGCATAGAGACCAGTGCTGCCGCTCAGAAATCCCATACGCCTCTTGGCTGGCGCCGAGTCAGCATCGAGGCCGAGCAAGAGAGCCCGGCCGCTCGACGGAAGCAGCAAACCGGCCAGCATGCGCAAAGCGGTGGTCTTGCCCGCACCGTTGGGACCCAACAACCCGTAGATCTCACCCGGCATGACCGACAGGGTCAGATCGACGACGGCGCGCAAGGCACCAAATGACTTGCTGGCGCGGTCCAGGATCACCGCGGCCTGCGGCGCTCCGAACGGTCTTTGTCCCGTCGTGAAATCGCCCATTTGCCTCGCGTCTCCGAACGCCGAGCTTGGCGGCCCGGCGCCGGTCACCGCCAACCCCTTCGCGAACGACAACCAACCGCGGGCGCCCGGTACGAGCCCCGGCGCCCCGGTCGGTCAGGGCCCACTTTCAGCCGGTCGGCTGAGAGTGGGCGTGAGCAACCTACGCTACGGCGTCCTTGGCCGCTTTCACGGCGCGTGCCTTGACGACCTTGCGGGCTGGCTTGGCCTTGAAAACGGTCTCCTGGCCGGTAAACGGGTTGATGCCCTTGCGCTCCTTGGTGGCCGGCTTCTTGACCACGACCATGCGCACGAGTCCGGGGACGACGAAGACACCGTTCTTCTTCAGCTCGGCGTGGCCGATGGTGGCCAGGGCCTCAAGGATGCCTTTGACATCCTTGCGGGTGAGCTCGCTGGCGGACTTGTCGGACAGCAACTGGACTAGGGCGGACTTGGAAAGAGGACCTTTAGCCATCGTATCTCCTTCTGGTTGGGGTGGGCCTGAAGCACCTGTCTTGCGCGGCAGGGGACGCAACATCATCCCCAAACCCCACAAAAACCGGCGTTCGCAGGAGACTCTAGCCGATCTTTCAAGTGAAGTGCGATGAAATTCTCGGGAAAACCGCACGATCCTGTTTCGGCCCGGTTTCCTGCCGACGGACAGGTACGGATTTTCCGCACCGAAACCTTCCCAGGGGCCTAGAACTAAAGTGACAGGGTGAGGCCCTCGGCTGCGCCGATCACCTCGATCCCGCTGACCGCGCTCCCATCCAGCCGGCGTCGGCCTCGAGCCACGAGCTCGTCCACATCGTGATCGGTGTAGTCCTGGTCATAGTGGAACAGCGCCAGCTTCTTGACCCCGGCGCGCGCCGCACAGTCCACCGCATCTTCGAGAGACGATAGGCCCCTTTCCAGGCGCAAGGCCCGATCCTCAGGGGTGAAGGTGCTGTCGTGGATCAGCAAATCGACACCGCGGTACAGGTCCACGGCTGCCTGGGGCGGGCCGCCTGACCCGTAGCCGGCATCGCTGGCATAGGCCATGGACTTTCCCCCAGCCTCGATGCGAAAGGCCAGCGCCGGGGTGGGTCCGTGCGGATTGGCGTGAGCACGGACGGTCGCACTACCGACCCGCACATCCTTGTCCTCGGCCAAGGGACGCATCTCGATGCGGGCGCCCATGTTGTGAAAGCTTTGCACGGGGAAGAACTGGGCCGCCATCTGGCGCTCGAGCACGTCTTCCAGCAGACGTTCGCCACGACTGCCGCCATACACCGTGAAGCTGTTGCCCGGGACATAGAAGGGACCGAAAAACGGGAAGCCCTGGATGTGGTCCCAGTGAGCGTGCGAAAGCAACAGCGTGGCCGAGCCCTTGCCCTTGCCAAAGGGGCCGGCCAGAAGAGAGATTCCCAGGTTGCGCGCGCCGGTACCGCAGTCGAGGATGATGAGCTCGTCGTGGGGCAGGCGAACCGACACGCAGGCGGTGTTGCCGCCGTAGCGCACGGTGCCCGGTCCCGGTGAAGGGATGGAACCACGCACGCCCCAGAAGGTGACGTCCATCATCCCTTCCCCAAGGCCAAGTCCAGCCCCTCGAATCCCGCGACGATATCCAGCTTGGGTGTTGTCACCTTCGCCTCCTTGCGCGTGGAAGCCAGCAGGGCGTCTACTTCAGTGTCCGAACGATCCGGCGCGTGATGATACAGCGCCAGTGTCCGGGCGCCCGCATCGCGACAGATTTCGACCGCATCCGAGGGCCGCGAGTGGCCATAGTGGGGTGTTTGGCGGTACTCCTCGGGCGTGAACATGGTGTCGTAGATGACCAGGTCTGCACCCTCGCACAAGCGAACCACCTGGTTGCGCATGGTCCGCAGGGTCTTGTGGTCCGTCTTGCTCAGCAGGGAGTGCGGCGACGGCGGTCCGGCAATGAACTCTTGACCAAACAGGATGTCCGAGAACGGCGCCGTGTCCGCGATATAGGCCACCTTGGCGCCGTCGGCGGACAGGGCATAGGCGGTCGCGATGTAAGGATGGTTGAGGCGAGCACAGGACACCACCACATCGTTGATTTCGAAGTGGGCTCCGTCGTGAAGCTCGCGGAAGGCCACGTCGGCGCGCGCCTTGTGAAAGGGAACCGGGAAGAATGGGGAATCGACCTGCAAGGAGAGCACGCTGCGCAGGTTTTGGTCGTCGCGCTGGCGAGCGTACACGAAGAGCTTGTTGCCGGCGCGGTAGAATGGCGCGAAGAAAGGCAAACCCTGGATGTGGTCCCAGTGGGTGTGGCTGATGAGGAGGTGGGCCGCTCCCTTGCCTGACTCGAACTCGCCGCGCATCAGCTCCTTGCCCAGGCGGCGGATGCCCGTGCCGGCGTCGATGATGATGCGGGTTCCGGCAGCGGAGCTGACCTCGACGCACGACGTGTTGCCGCCGTAACGCTCGGTTCGCGGTCCCGGGACAGGCAAAGAACCCCTGACGCCCCAGAATCGTATTCTCATGTTCAGGCGGGGCTCCCGTGCATGGCTTCAGAAAATTCTATCACAGCGGCAGAATCTGCGCGCGTCGATGAAGCGATCTTTGAAACGGGGAACATCGTGCTGGGATCGGGAAGCTTGCTGGCTTCGTGAAGTGGGATGGGCATGGTCCCGACCACGGTCTTGCGCTGAACCCAGCCCCCTGACAGGAAGGGCGTGCCCTTTCGACAACCTCCTATGAATTTGTCGAAATTCGGGCGGACTCTCGCGTTCTATTCATCCCGACAGCGTCTTGATGAGGGCGAAGTATTCGGTGCGGCTGTAGGCCTGGTTGAGGATGTGGAACTCCTTGTGGGCCAGACCCACGCAGCCGGTGCAGTAGGTGCAGTCGCTGCACGAGGCACACTGGACCAGGTAGGCCGAGCCGGTGCAACCCTGCGAGTCCTGGCAGTGTGAACAATCGTGGCAACCGGTACAACGCAGGCAATGCGAGCTGCCGGTGGTGGCCTCACATCCGGTGCAGTGGGTGCAGCGGTAGCAGTTGGTGCAGCCCGAGCAGAACATGCAGCGCAGGCAGTCCCGGCAGTCGTCACTGCGGAAGCTGCCCGCGTTCGCGTCGGTCACGCCGGCCTCGCGGCGCAGGCGTTGCAACTGGGCTTGAAACTCCGGGCGGGTCATGGTCCGCGACTATACTGCCGAACGCACCGGGCCGCATGACCATGACGCTTGCCTGTCGACTGTCGCCGATCGACTTCCTATAATCCGCGCTTCCATGTCCGACGAAACGCCAAGCCCAGTCGCCAAACCCCGCAAGCTGTCGAGGCTGGCGCGCGTGCGCAACATCGGCATCGTGGCCCACATCGACGCCGGCAAGACCACGGTCACCGAGCGCTTTCTGTACTACGCTGGCCGCATCCACAAGATCGGCGAAGTTCACGACGGCGAGGCGCAGATGGACTGGATGGCGCAGGAACGCGAGCGTGGCATCACCATCACCGCGGCGGCCACCACGCTGGAATGGAAGCGCGTGGGCGAGACGCACGAGATTCACCTCATCGATACCCCCGGACACGTGGACTTCACCATCGAGGTGGAACGCTCGCTACGCGTGCTCGATGGCGCGGTGGTCGTGTTCTGTGGCGTATCCGGGGTCGAGCCGCAGTCCGAAACCGTGTGGCACCAGGCCGATCAGTTCCACGTGCCCCGCCTGGCGTTCATCAACAAGATGGACCGACCGGGGGCGGACTTTCAGGCCGCGGTCGATGAGATTCGCACGCGCCTGGGGGCACGGCCGGTGCCGGTTCAGCTTCCCATCGGCGCCGAGGACCATTTCGCCGGGGTGGTGGACCTGGTGCGCGAGCGCGCCATCTTCTTCTCCGGCGCAGAAGATGATCCGCCGCGCGAGGACAGCGTGCCCTCGTCCATGGCCGAGGCGGTGGCTGCTGCGCGCGACAAGCTGGTGGAAGCCGCGGCGGACTTCGACGACAGCATCGCCGCCGCGTATCTCGAGGGCAAGCCGGTGGAGACGGCCGCGTTGGTGGCGGCCCTGCGCAAGGGCACGCTCGCTTGCAAACTGGTTCCTGTGCTGGCGGGCTCGGCCTTGCGCAACAAGGGCGTGCAGCCGCTGCTCGATGCCGTCTGCGACTTCCTGCCTTCACCCACCGAGGTGCCGCCCATCACCGGCCATGTGCCCGGCCACGATGAGGTCGTCACGCGAATCTCCGACGACGCCGCGCCTTTTTGCGCCCTGGCCTTCAAGGTGGCCATGGACGAAGGGCGCAAGACGGTGTATCTGCGCATCTACTCGGGCGTGCTCAAAGCAGGCGACGAAGTGCAGAACCCGCGCACCCGGCGCAACGAAAAGATCACCCGACTCTTCTCGGTCCACGCCAACCGGCGCGAACGCATCGAGCGCGCGGGCGCGGGCACCATCGTGGTGGCAATGGGCCTCAAGGACGCCGGCACGGGCGATACCATCTGTTCGCCCAAGGCGCCGATTCTGCTCGAGAGCATCGCCGCGCACGAGCCGGTCATCGCCCGCGCCATCGAGCCCAAGACCCAGGCGGAGAAAGAGAAGCTCGACTTCGGCCTGGCCAAGCTGGCCGACGAAGATCCTACCTTCCGTACCGGCGAGGATGCCGAGACGGGCCAGACTATCATCCGGGGCATGGGCGAGCTCCACCTCGACATCGTGGTGGATCGCCTGCGCCGCGAGTATGGCGTGGACGCGCACGTGGGCCGGCCTCAGGTCGTGTACCGCGAGACCCTGGCCAAGGCGGCCGAGGCCGAGGCGCGCTTCGAGCGCGAGGTCGAGGACGAGAAGCTGTTCGGCCAGGCGCGGGTGCGGGTGGCGCCGCGTCCGCGCGGCAGTGGCAACCATGTCAGTCTGGCCCTGGCCAAGGTTGAATCGCCGCCGGGCGCGCCCCGCATCCCGGACACGCCGCGAGCGATTCTCGATGCTGCGCTGGAAGGCGCCACCGAGGCCATGCGCTCCGGGCCGGAGGGCTATCCCTTTGAAGACATCGAGGTGTCAGTCATCGGAATCGAGTACCGACCCGACGCCTCGACCCCTGCCGGCCAGCGGGCCGCCGTGGGCGAGGCCCTGCGCCTGGCCTCGCGCGAGGCGGGCACGCGCCTGCTCGAGCCCATCATGAAGGTCGAGGTCACCGCGCCCGAGGCCAACGTGGGCGGCGTGGTCGGCGATCTCAACGCGCGCCACGCCCGCATCGAGGACGTCGGCGTGCGCGGTACCCAGCGCCTGATCATCGCCAAGGTGCCGCTGCGTCGTATGTTCGGGTACTCGACTGACCTGCGCTCGGCCACGCAAGGCCGCGCCAACTACACCATGCAGTTCGAAAGCTACGACGTCTGCGAGTGAGTGCTTGGGTGCAGTTCAATGCTAGGCTTTGCGCCAGTGAGGTAACCCTTGAGCACGAACACGGGACTTGTGCTGGCTCTGATCATCGGCGTGGGCCTTGTTGGCTGCGGGTCGGGCAGCCACAGTAGTGGTTCCGCAGACGCGCCTGTCCTTCCCGATGGCGTGACCTCGCTGCCCGATGGCGCGGCAGCCGGCGCCGAAGCAGCCATGCCGGCTGATGCCAGCTACGCCACGGAAACTGCAGTCTCGCCCGACATGCCAGTCGCTGCTTCAGAGGTGGCGGCCTCGTCGGCCGACGCCAGCCTAGACATGGCAGGCGCGCCTCTTGATGTTCCCGCGTCCCCCGACAGCCTGACGGACGCTGTCGCGGAGGATCGGGCCGAGGTGCCAGGCATTCCGGATGCCGCTGGCTTCGAGGCTGCCAAGCCCGACGCCGTGACGATCGACATAGCTGCGACCGATCTGGCGCCGGCTGCGCTGGGCGAGATTTCGGCCCAGCAACTCCACACTGCCTTGGCCAACAAGGACTTCTTGCTCATCGATGTCCACTACCCCAACGCCGGAAGCATCCCGGGCACCGACGCGCGCATCGCCTACGACGACATACCTGCCCTGGTTGCCTTCATCGGCCCCGATCTCGATACCAAGGTCGTGCTGACCTGTCTTATGGGCGGCATGAGCAAGTCGGCGGGCAACGCCCTGGTTGCCCGAGGCTATCGCAACATCAGTGAACTGACCGGCGGCATGAGCGCGTGGACCACGGCTGGCTATTCGCTAGTCCACCTCGACGGCGGGCTCTAGGGGGAGCAGCGTGGCCTCTGATGCGAAAGCCTTGCGTACGGCGGTGGAGGCGCTCTTGCGGGCTGCGGGCCGCGATGTGGACAAGGATCCCGACTTGGCGCGCACGCCCGAACGCGTGGCAGAGGTGTGGCAGCGCGAGTTTCTCGCCGGCTACGACATGGATCCGGCACGGATTCTCGGCGAGCCGGTGCTGGGCGAGGCTGACCCTGACGTGGTCGTGGTGGGCGGCCTGCGTTTTCATGCCATGTGTCCCCACCATCTTCTGCCCTATCGAGGGGTCGCGCATGTAGCCTATTTGCCGGCGGGAAAGCTGATGGGCTTCGGCCGCTTGGCCGATCTGGTCGAGTGCTTCACCAAGCGTCTGACCCTGCAAGAACGGGCCACCCACCAAATCGCCGAGGCTCTGTGGCACGGCCTGGGCGCGCGCGGCGCGGGCTGCGTGATCGAGGCTGAGCAGCTTTGCTTGGCTCTGCCCGGCGAGCGCCACGATCAATCCGGCGTGGTGACCAGTGCCTTCGTGGGCGAGATGCGCGAGCGGCCCGACCTCAAGGCGCGGCTGCTGGCAGCGGCGAACTTGGGCGGACGCGTGCGATGAGCGCAGGCAAGCTGGAAGGCAAAGTCGCGGTGGTCACCGGTGCTTCGCGGGGCATCGGTCGAGCCATCGCCGCGCTGCTGGCCAGGGAGGGCGCTGCCGTGGCGGGATGCGCGCGCCAAGTGAACCACGGTCACTTTGTCGACGATCTCGATCCCGCGCGACGCGCACGTCATCTGGTCGCGGCCTGCGACGTGCGACACCGCGATGAGGTCACTCGTTTTCGCGACTTGGTGCTGGCCCGCCTGGGCGCTCCCGACATCCTCGTGAACAACGCTGGCATCGTGGCGCGGGCAAGTATCGAGACGCTGCCCGAGGAAACCTGGGACGATGTGCTGGCCACCAACTTGAAGGGTGTGTTCCTGGTGACTCAGGCGTTTCTGCCCAGCCTGCGCGGTCAGGGTCGCGGTCGCATCATCAACATCGCGTCGATCGGCGGCCGGCGCGGCACGCCGCTCTTGGGCGCGTACTGCGCGGCCAAGCACGGCGTCGTCGGCCTCACGCGGGCCTTGGCCGAGGAACTGCGGCCGGACGGCATCGTCGTGAACGCCATTTGCCCGGGATCAGTTGACACCGCGATGCTGGCCCTTGGACTGCCGGGTGCCAAGCCCGACATGACGCCGACCGAGGTCGCCCGAGTGGCGTTGTTCCTGGCCACGGATGCACCGGCGGCCATGACTGGGCAGTGTCTCGACGTCTTCGGGTGATCAGTCTCGGGCAGAGTCTGCCGCCGCATCCATGCGCGCGGACGTGACCGTCGCCGTCGCCTCTGGAGAGTAGGGCGAGTTGCAGCTTCCGGTGTTGGCCCGCACCACATAGTAGAAAGTGGCGCTTCCATTGCTGGGGACGGGCGGACTGTCTTTGTAGCTTGTAGCCGAAAGTCCGCTCACCACAACCGTGTATGGGCCGCCCTTGGTCGTGCCTCGCGAGACGTTGTAAGTGGCCGCGCCGCTGACCGAAGTCCAAGTCAGGGTCACGTTCCCCGCGCTGTCAGGCGTGGCGGTCAGCGTGGTGGGAGCGCTGCTTCCCGAGCAAGATTGGGCACTGACTGCGGGGGAGGAATTGGCGGAGTCACATGAAGGCAACCCGTCGTAGGCCGAAACGACGAAGTAGAAGGGCTGGCCAGTTGTGATGGGCGTCACCGTGAAGGGCGAGGTCGTGGGTGACCCGCGCGTGCTCCAGCCGCCTGTGGATATGCTGCTGATCTTGACGTTGTAGCCTGTGACCCCAGCGCCGGCGTCACCCGTGGTCGGCGTCCAGGACACATCGGCTTGCTGGGTCCCCGGAACCACGGCAACGCCCGTGGGCGCTGTCGTGGGTCGGGTGTACTTCGCGTCGGCCGGGCACGCGTTGCTGGTGCCCGTACAATACTCCGGTGGGTCGCAGACGACGACGCCGCCGCTCTCGCCGGTGGGGCGGCACTGGGTGGTGGCCGGGGCGAAGGCATCAGTCGGGCACACGGGGTGGGTGCCATCGCAGTATTCAGCGACGTCGCAGCCGCCTGTCATCGCTGGCCGACACACGGCGCTCTTGGCCAGAAGCTTGTCGGCCGGGCAGGCTGCGGAGGAGCCGGTGCAATACTCTGCCACATCGCAGGCGCCGGCCGTGGGGCGACAGACTTCAGTGGCAGCCACGAACTTGTCGAGGGGACAAGCCGTGCTGACACCGTCGCAGGTCTCGGAGACGTCGCACACATCAGTAGCCAACCGGCACACCGTTCCCGCGGGTGCCGGCTTGCCGTTGTAGAGGCAGGTTCCGTTCAGGACGCTGGGAACATCGCCTTCGTCCGCGTCCGGCTGCACGTCCACCGGTACGAAAACCTCGGCAGCAGCGTCGGGAACCGGCGGCGGGGTATCGGGGACCGTTACGATCAACGTGTCCGTGCTGGGGATTGTGTCTGGGCCGGTGACAGCATCCGGGCCAGGCTGCGGCCCATCGGGCACCCCGGTTTCGACCCTGTCAAGCGCGCTGTCCAGGCGCACGCCGGTTTCGGTCTCTTCCGCTGATTGATCCGAAGACTCATCTTCCCCGGTCTCAAGATCGGCCAGCGGGGCGTCCAGACCACCATCAACTGGGCAGCCGTCGGCCTGTTCACACAGGGCGACCAGTGCCGGCTTGTCTACGTTCACACAGGAAGCGAGGAGACCCAGAGAACATAGCGACGTGATGGCAACCAGTGTGCGCATAGAAGACGTCCGTCTCGCTTGAAGCGTCGGCTCCATCTCCGTGCAGAGCACACCCCCTTCCGAAGGCAAGGGCACGATGTTTCGTTGATAAAACAGGGGCTTATTGTGCCACGCGAAGCAGATCTTGTGCCACTGATTTCACGGCGTTGCAGGGAACAGGCCGGTCGCGCAAGCACGGCCCTGCACACAGGGATTTCAGGCGAAATCGTGAAGCAGGCCCCCGTTCAGGATAGTGCCGCAGCCAGGCCGAGCGGCTATACTGAACGCCAACTCATGCGAATTGCGGCAGTGATAGCCGGCCTGGTGCTTGCCTTCACGTCCGGCGCAGCAGCCAAGGGCGCGGCGGCCGTGTGCAAAGCTGACTCGGATTGCGTTCTGGTCCCGGACGACTGTTGCGGCTGCACCGGTGGCGGGAAACAGAAGGCGCTTCCCAAGAAAGACCGGGCCGGCGCCGAGCGGGCGCGGCAGGCGCGCTGTGCGGGCGCTCTGTGCGCAGAAGTGATGTCGCAGGATCCTTCTTGTGCGGCCACCTCGGCGATCTGCAAGGAGGGCAAATGCACCCTAGGTTCATGAAACGCTCGGCCGTTGTGTTTGCAGGGGGCGCCCTGTGCTCGGCGCTGCTTGCCTGCGTCGTGCACGACGACACGAACTTCCCAAATCCACCGCAGCCAGGCGACGCAGCTTCTCCCACGCGCATCGTGGTGGACTCAGGCGTGGTGATCTTTTCTGAGGATGACGGCGGAAGCGTTGCAGTTGGCGGCGCCGGCGGGGAAATCACGCCCGACGCCGCGGCCCTGCCAGATTTGTCGCCCGATCTCGCGACAGCGGATGTGGCGGGTATTGGATCAATCTGTGACCTCTTCAGCACGAACCTCAACTATTGTGGAACGAACAACGGATGCTACCCCGACCCGGCGGATGGCACTGGGACCTGCCAGGCCCAGAATGGCCGCACCCTTGCTCCAGGAATAAGCTGCATCCCTGACTCCCCGTCCCCGTTGTGTGGCCCGCAGCTGATCTGCAATCCGAACTACGTCTGCGCGAACCCGTGCCACTATGGTGCTTCCGCCGCCGTGGTCAACGCTGACTGCGCTGGCAGCATCGGGGGCCAGTGCTTGAGATGGGCGGGGTCAGACACCATCGGCTACTGCAACTGATCGGGGCAGATCAGGCTCGGATCACCGCGCGCTCGCGTCCAGCGCGCGCACCAGGATGACCGCATCGACCACGGCCAGGCCGAGCGATAGTCCATGTTCGAGCAGCGGCTCAGACGCGATTGACTTGCGTGGCACATAGCCGGCTTTCTCCAAGCGCGGGTAGAGCGACAGCACAGCCGCCGTGCCGGCACCGGAGGGAAACAGATCCAAGCCCATGGCGGCTCCCGGGCACGCGCCCGCCACGGAAAGGGCCCGCCAGGGTTGCATCCCGATTTTCCAGGTCGCATCGAGATCGAGAAACGGAAAGCTGGAATCGACTTTCCAGCAGATGGCGCGGCTGCACTCTCCGGCGGCTTTGGCCGGACTGACCTGGCGCCAGCCCGGCAGGGCTTGCCAGGTCTGGGGTTGGGCGACCAGGCCCGCAGCGGCGCCAGCGGCCAGTCGTGACAGAGCAAGAACCTGCACCAGCGCCAAATGGCCGTTGCCGCGGCTGCGAACTGCGGCCAGCAGCGCGGGCGCTTGCACTCCTGCGCCCGCCAGGCGGGCCAGGCCGCCCCCATCAAGCTCTGACAGCTCTGGCGGCGACGGCGGCGAAGCTGGCTGCCGTCGTACGTCCGGCGCGTCGCCCACGCGTTCAGCCTGCAGGCGCAACGCGCGCAACATGACATAGAAAGACGCTGCGGCCAGGCCCGGCTCGGCCAGGGGGTTGCGTTTGACCATGCGCCGGGTGATCCAGTTCACGTCGCGCAGATTTGCGGTGGCGTCTATCGACAGCAAGGTCGTGCCCGCTGGCTCTGCGCTGGCGGAGAGTCGGACCAGACCGGGCGAGAAATCTCCCTCCGTGACGATGAGGTTGGCGCCCGTGGGTGTGGGCTGCAGCCACAGCTTGCCTTCGAGATTCCACAGTGGAACTTCCAGCTCCCAAGCCACCATGCCTTCTCGCGGCCGACCGGACCCCGCGCGGCGCTGGTCTGCTTCTTCGAATTCGAGCCGGCGAAGGGAAGGCAGCGCCGACCGGTAGGCGGCCAGGTCCACCAGCATGGCGCGCACGTGGCTGACCGGAGCGGCCACCCGCGTGGCCAAGAGCAGTCGCGTGGGCCGGCGGTTGGGATCGGCCAGCACCACCAGGTCAGCGTCGCCAAGAACGTCGAGCGCAGCCGTCAGCTCGCTGGGCGAAGCCGCGCGCAACTCCCCGGCCACACCCCTGCCCGGCGCCAGAACACAAACCAGCGTCGCCAGCAGAGAAGCTTTCTTAGTGGCCACCGAGCCCAAGCACCTGCGACTGTCGACCCACGAACGTCGACTGTCAATCCGCGGCTTCCCCTGTGTCTCCTGCTTCACGGATCGCGATATCCCTTAGCATCCGGCCGACAAGCCGGGCTGCTGGCAAGGAGGGCCGAGAACCGGACCGGAATGTACTGATGTACTTGAGGACCGGAAGCGCAGGCCCGACGCAGCCAGCGGCCCGGATCGTCGGCCGTCGTCACCTCGGTGCCCCAGCCGGAACTTAGCTAATCCTTCTCGACCATCTGATCGTAGAAAGCCAGATACTCGTCTTTGTGCTCGCTCTCGCGCGCGGCAATGGCCGCACGTGGATGTTCATTGAGCATGCCGGTGATGAGGTACGGGATGCTGTAGCCCCAGTCCAGGTTCTTGGCCAAGGGCACGAAATGTTCTTCAATGCACTCGATGACCGGGCGCAGGTGGAACTTGGGATTCTTGAGAAATGCCAGGAGCAGCTCGAGCGCGCAGTTGCCGGCACCGCGCCCCAGCCCAGCAATGGTGGCGTCGAGTCGATCGGCGCCCACGATAAGCGCCTCGACGGTATTGGCGTAGGCCAGCTGCATGTTGTTGTGGGCATGGATGCCCACGTGTTTCCCGGTTCCGTCCAGCGCCGCCAAGAAGCCCAGCACCAGGTCGTGAATCTGTTCGGAGTAGAGCGCGCCATTGCTGTCGACCACGTAGACCGTATCCACCGGACTCTTGGCCAGCGCCGCCAGCGCTTCCTCCAGCTCGCGGTCCTGGACCTTGGAAATGGCCATCAGGTTGAGCGTGGTTTCGTAGCCCTTGTCGTGGGCGTCCTTGATCATGTCGAGCGCGCCCGGGACCTGGCTGATGTAGCAGGCCACGCGCACGCAATCGATCACGCTCTTGTCCTTGGGCAGGATGTCGGTGTGGTAGTCGGTGCGATCCACGTCAGCCATCACCGAGAGGCGAAGCGGACGCGGCCCCTCGCCCACGATGCGGCGGAGCATATCCTCGTCGCAAAACTTCCAGGCCCCGTGTTCACCCGGCGCGAAGATGCGCTTGGAGCCTTTGTACCCCAGCTCGCAGTAGTCCACACCAGCCGCCACGCAGGTGTCATAGACAGCCTTGACGAAAGTCTCGTCGAACTGGTGGCCGTTCATCAGACCGCCGTCGCGGATGGTGCAATCCATGATCTTGATGTCGGGGCGAAAGGTCACCCAGTTTCCTTTCGCGTCCACGTGTTTTCGGTGCAGCATCGTATAGGCCTTTGCCAGAGGCTGTTTCATAGCACGTCCGACGCGTGTGCGCCGCTGCGGCTGGTTTCAGCATCACGGATGCGAAGCGGGTGCCGAGCCGGCCAGCACATTGGCGACATACACGATCACGCAGGTGATGTTGTCGTCGCCGCCGCGCTCGTTGGCCAGGGCGACCAGGGCCGAGCCGGCTTCGCCGTAGAAATGCCCGCTGAGCACGACACCCAGCTCCTCGACGGAAAAGTAGTTGCACAGGCCGTCCGAGCAGAGAAGGAAGCAGTCGCCAGTTTCCACCAGCATGGTCAGGATGTCGGGCGAAGCGCCGGCTTCGAAGCCCACTGAGCGCGTGATGATGTTGCGAAAGCGGGAAACCATGACGTCGTCAGCAGAGACCAGTCCCGCGCGCACCTGTTCCTGAACCCACGAGTGATCCTCGGTGAGCTGGCGCGCCCGCCCGTCGCGGAAGAGATACGCGCGCGAGTCCCCCACATGGCACACGGTTACGCTGCCACCGTGGAAGCACAGGCCGGTCAGCGTGGTGCCCATGCCCGCGTAGTTCGGCTCGGCCTGGGCGCTCTCGAAGATCGCCTTCGACGCAACGACGGTTGCTTCCCTCAGGGCCTGCGCCATGGGGTCGGACTCCATCTCCGCTCGTGAGCCGTTCGCCAGACGCGCGCTCATCTCGCGTTCCAGGATTTCGACCGCCATGTGACTGGCACGCTCTCCCCCAAGGTGTCCGCCCATTCCGTCGGCCACGGCGTAGAGCTGCAACTCATCGCTGCACAGAAAACTGTCCTCATTGTGCTCGCGCTTGCGGCCTACGTCGGTGACGGCCCAGCCTCTGGGTTTCATGTCGCTTTCACCAGTATAGACCGTTGAGAGATTTACGGCGTCAGAGATGGTGGTGTCGCAAACGGAGGCGTCTGGGGTGGCGGCGTTTCAAGGGGGCGGGGTCGCCGGGAGGGGCATCTTCATGCTCTTGGGTGCCACGCGGCTCTCGATGATGAACTGGACCCGGCTGGAGCCCGCGCTGACATTGCCCAGTTTGAGCCTCTTGGCATCAACACCATGGGCCGCCAGAGACTTGGCCACCTCCTCGGCGCGCCCGCGCATGGTGGCCTCAGTCACTCCGTCGGCGCGCACGTCGATGCGGACGCGCGCCAGTTCAGTGTGTCCGCGCATGACCATGGCCACCAGCTTGACGATGCCGAGGCCCGCGGGACTGAGCTCGGTCTGACCCGGCAGGAAGGTGATGCGCTCGATGATGTCGATCTTGTCCTCACGAAGCACGACGATGGGCGCGCCTGGGTCAGGGCAGCCGTCGTCGTCCTTGTAGCCATTGAGGGTCTCCGGCTCGTTGGGACACTTGTCCTGCTTGTCCGGAATCCCGTCCTTGTCGTTGTCCAGGTCGGGGCAACCATCGTTGTCTTCGAAACCGTCCATGTCTTCGGGGTCGTTGGGGCAAGCATCGTAAATATCGGGGACGCCGTCGTTGTCGTTGTCGGGGTCAGGACAGCCGTCCTCATCCTGAAAACCATCCTTGTCCTCGGGCTCGTCGGGGCACTGGTCCTTCACATCGGGAATGCCATCGCCGTCCGAGTCCTCCATCGTGCTGGGACAGCCATCGAACGGGCGCTTGCCCTTGCCGTCCTCGGGTTCGTTGGGGCAGGCATCGTCGACGTCGGGGATTCCGTCATGGTCGTTGTCCAGGTCAGGGCAGCCGTCGTCGTCCTGGAAGCCGTCAAAATCCTCGGGTTCGTTGGGGCACTTGTCGACGGCGTCGGGAATGCCGTCGTTGTCGTTGTCTTCGTCGGGGCAACCGTCGTCGTCTTGGAAGCCGTCGAAATCCTCGGGCTCGTCGGGACAGCGATCGAGACTATCGATGATGCCGTCATGGTCTCGGTCGCGGAAGTCCGGAGCCCAGCCCACGCCCACGAAACCGCGGAACATGGGGCTGCCGATGCCACGATCAAGACCCACGCCCACGCCCAGCAAGAGACTGAACATGGCCGGCAAGTAGGCGCGCATGGCCACGTCGACTTCGGTCGGATTCACGTCAACGTAGCGCCACGAGCCAACCCGGCCGTTGAATTCAGCCAGCACCGACATGTCAGGCAGAACGCGGTAGTCGACCGCGGCGCCGTACAACATCTGGTCGCCCACCACCGCGCCAAAGATGTTTGATTTCTCTCGCAGCAAGCCCCCCAGCATGACCAGGGCGCGGAAGCGATCCGATCTCTGGTATTCGAGCAAGGCGCGGGCCCGGCCAGTGACGGTCTTGTCACCCAGGAAGGTCGCGGCACGGCCCGCGCTGCCTGTGGGCAGGGTGGCGCCCGCGGACAGACCAAACACGAAGGCCTGATCAGGGCCAAAGGCCCACAGCGCGGCCTTGCCCTCCACGCGGATGTCGCCGATCCCGTAGGCAGAAATCGAAGTGTTGGTGCCTTGGCCGGTCGAATCGAAGTTGTCACCCGATAGGTACAGGGTCATGGGCACAGCGACGCCCACCTCGAAAAGATTGAAGAGGCCCACCGCCCCGTAGAGTTCAGCCATGGCCTGGTGGCGCACAACATCCAGCTGTGTGACGCTGCCATTGACGGTGGAGTCGAGCGCCAAAGCACCGTACTGATAGTTGGTGAGCAGTCCCACGTTGTAGAGCAGGTGACCAGGAACGTCGGCGCTATCCAGGGTGACGTAGCCCTTGGGGCCGACCGCCGGGTGGAAGAGCTGGACGTCGAACGACCGGTCCGCAGACGCATTGTTCGATGTGCCTTGTGCCCAGGCCGCCACGCCCGGGTAGAGGGCGCTGAGAAAAATGGCTAGAATGAAGGAGAATCCGCGCATGGCGCCCAGGACAACCCTTGCCGAGGATAACCGGTGCCCCGCAGCCTTGTCCACCTTTCAGTCTTGCAGTTGAAACGTGTAGGTGTAGGTGATGATCTGATCGACCAAGCGGCCGTCGCAGGCGCGGGCGGGCTTGAACTTGGACCGGGCCAGGCCTTGCTTGGCGGCCTCGTCCATGCCGTAGCCGGGAGACTTGATGACTCGAGCCCAGCGCATGTTGCCCTGGCGATCGATGGCCACGCGGATTTTCACCTGGCCCTCGATCTGCAAACGCCGCGCCTCGGGTGGGTAGTCGGGCTTGACCTCGAGGACCCTGGCCGCATCCTCGCAGATCAAGTTGTCGGCCACGGGCGCGAAGGCGTTGGGGTCGACCGCTGGCGGCAGCGGCGCGGGCGGCGCCTGGGCCGGTGTGCGGTCTTTGGTCATGAGCGTGTTCCCCACCGGCACCGCCACCCCACTTTCACCCTCGACGACCGACTCAGGTGTCACGCCGAATACCGGCGGCGGGGGCTCGGCGCTGGGCGGTGCCGGAGGCTGCTCGCGATTCGGGGGCGGAAGCGGCGCGGGCGGCTTGGCCAAGGGCCGTCGGCTAGCCAGACGGGGCGCGGGCGTTGCGGGCTCGAGCTTCTGTTCCGGTGGCGGCGGCTCGAGCGGGATAGGCTGCTTCTCCACAGTGTTGATCTCGACGGTGACGGGTAACCGTACTGGTCTGGGCCGGCGGAGAATCGAGGACACGCTCAGGGCCAGCGTGGCATGCGCCACCAGCGCCACCATCGCACCCCAGAGGGTCGCATGAGCACGCCACCCGCGGAGCGCCACGCCGTTGGCCACGCTTGCTCTCCCCTAGGGCGTAGGAGCTGCGGCCGGCACGGTGCCAGCGGGCAACGCGGGCATGGGCGTACCCGATTGGTAGGCCGCATCCACGTTGATGGCGAACTTGCGCACGCCCGCGCGCTTGACCAGATCGATCAGATGGACCACGTTGCCGTGGGGCACCACTTTGTCGGCGGCGATGATGGCCTGTAGGTCGGGGTTCTTGGGCAGATCGGTCGCGATGGAACGCACAACCCCGGCGTCGTCCGAGGGCTCGCCATTCAGGTAGAGAACGCCCTCTTTGGTCAAGGTCAGCGCCAGGGTGGTGCGCGTCTGCTCGGTGCCGCTGGCCGCCTTGGGCAACTCCACCTTGATCGATGGGTTCACGATGTACGTGGTCGTGACCATGAAGATGATGAGCAAGACGAGCGTGATATCCACCAGCGGCGTGACGTTGATGTCGGTGATCATCCGGCCCGAATCATCGTCCTCGAAGCGACTGGCCGCGCTCACCATATCCTACGCTCCCTTGCTCGACGATCCAGCGGCTTCCGCTTTGTTCTCTTCATGCGACCGGGCCAGGATCAGGTGCGCCATGGCGTCCACGCGACCCAGCGTGCGGCGCACGCGGCCTTGAAAGATGTTGTAGGCCACCACCGCCGGGATGGCGACCATGAGCCCGACTGCGGTGGCCACCAGCGCCTCGGCGATCCCGGCCATCACCACCGCGGCCCCGCCCGCCTGATTGTGGGAAAGATCGGCGAAGGCCTTGATGATGCCCAGCACGGTCCCGAACAGACCGATGAAGGGACAGTTGTTGCCCAGGGTGCCCAGGATGCCCAGGTGCTTCTCCATGGCCAGGCGCTCGTGCGATCGGGCGCTGGCCATGGCCTCGGCCGCGGCGATGCGTCCTTGTGGCAACTCGGCCAGGCCGACCAGAGCCACGCGCACCTCGGGTGAGCGCGGCGGACCCAGGAGTTCACGCACGCCGGGCAAGTCGCCGGCAGCCAGCAGCTTGAGCAGGCGTTCACTCAGATCGCCCAGTCGCGGCGCGCGGCCTGACATGAGGATGGCCCGCTCGACCATGATGGTGACCGACAGGATGGAAAGAAAGACCAGCAGCCACAGGACCCAATCAGAGCCGGCCAGGGTGGCGGCGAGGATGCGTTCAGTGATGCGCATGGGGCACGTTGTGTGGAAGGACCGGCCAGAAGGGCGGTTCCGTCGCGAAAGCTAGCACAGGTTGGCGGTCGCGGCGCGCGCGGCGGTGCATTCCCCTCTGTGATCGGCGTCACGCCGCAAGCGGTTCAGGTCGCTGGCTTGAGGAGATGATCGTAGAAACCGAGGTTGAAACGCCAGATGGTCTTCAGCCGTTCCCAGCTAAGAAGCGGGCCGCGCGTGATGAGCGAGAGACGCTCGTAGTACTCACCCAGACCCTTGTCCTGGAACTGGTTCTTTCCCGTCTCCAGGGTTTCCAGATACCCCTTGGGCACCACGCGCGCCACATGGCCGATGCGCCAATCGTTGGGATTCTCGGCGGGCAAGCGCGCCAGCAAAGGGTCGGTCAAGCCCCACAGATCCACGATGATGGCGTCAGTCGGCGCGGCGAAGCCAAAGAACCCGAGAGTCATGTGCACCGAGGCCTTGCCGGGCGGCAGGGCCCTGCCCTGTTCGGTGAACCAGCCGCCCAACGCCGAGCCGCGGTCCCGCCAGAAGAGCGAGCTCTCCTTCAGATACCAGAGACGCTCGTCGACGATGCCATGAGCATAAAAATTCCTTTCTGCCTTGCCGTCGGACATGAGTTCAGTGGTCAACACCGGCCTCGGCGTGATCAAGACGCCCAGGCCGAGAACCGCCACGGCTGTCAGTGCCGAAAGCCATTGCCTTCGTCGAAGGCCGGCGGGCGCACACCAGAGGATCACGAAGACGCCCCCCACCACCAGCAGCGAGAAAAAACGTCCCGCCATAAAATCTCCGCCAATGCGAACCACGTACAGAGCGTAGAGTAGGAAACCTACGCTCACCGGTTGCAGACGGCGCTCCCGCACCACGAAGGGCGCCACCGTCGCCAGGAGCAGAATCACCAGGGCCAGGGGATCGAAGACCAGCTCGTTGGCGAAGTAGGCCAGTCCCTGCCGCATCATCGACAGCGCGGGAATTCCCATTCCCAGCTTGGCGTAGGCGGTGTTGGGAAAGGGAAAGCCGAAGTAGACCAGCGCAACCAACTCCCACAGCACCAGGGGCGCGAAGGCCTTTGCCAGCAACCACCAGGTTCGACGGGATCTCCAGCCCGGACGCAACAGCAACGCCAGGGCGGGCAAGGTGAGCAAGAAAGTGTCGGGCCGGTTCAGCGTCATCAGCCCAGACAAGAACGCCAGGCGAAAAGCATCGGGCGAAGTGCTGTCGGCGCGAGTCCAGCGTCGCAAGGGCCAGCGGCCAACCAGCTCCAACAGGAACAGCACGAAGAGGAAATGCGATAGCGCGTTTTCTAATCCGCTGGTGCTGTAGTCAACGAAGGACTTGCTGGAAACCAAAAGCGCCAGACCCAGCAGGCCCAGAGTCTTGGACTCCGTCGCACGCCACACCAAGAAAGTCACGGTGGCCATCGACAAGAGCACCGGTGCGAGCAACGCCGAGGCATAGAAATCTCGCACCACCAGGGTCAGCGCGCTCATGAGCAAGAACCACAGGGGATGGGTGAAGCTCTGCACGCGTTCGAAGTGGTTCCAGCGCATGCCATGGCCGTTGATGAAATTCCGCGCGGTTCGAAAGGTTATGTAGGCGTCGTCGCAAACCCAGGCGGTACGCACGATGACCACCAGGAAGAACAGCAACGCCACCACGAGCAAGATCGATGGCGCGGACCAGAACCCCGTGCGTGCTTCTCGACCAACAGGTTCTTTTTCCAGCATGCTCATCGCCAGCCTATTCAGTCACGAGCCCATGGCCACGCCAAGCGCCTCGAGCAGGACCGTGGCGTAGCTGCCCGCGGGCAGGGAAAAGAACAGGCGAGCCGTGCCCGGGCCGTTGCTGTCTTCTTGCAGCGGTGGATCCCCCAAGGTGACTGGCGTGACCACCGGTCGACGGGCGCCGGGCAAGTCGCGGCCAGCTTGGGCCAGCTCGGTGGGGGCGAGCCCGACGTCGGCCAGCGCCTGGTCCTCCAGCGCTCGCGCAGGTGTGCCTGCCGGCGGTTCCATGCCACGACTGCCGGGTAAGGGCGCGGTGGGGACCAGCTCGCCGGCATCCACGCGCGCTTGCTCGCGCTCGGGTTCTTCGCACACGAACGATCCCCCGCTGTCGGTCTTCTGCAGAACATCCCCCAGCCGCACCAACGTGAGTCCGCCGCTGGCTGCGCGCAGGTCGAGCACCCGGTTGAACACAGCCGACTGCACGGCCGAGAGCAACAGCTTGCGCCGGCGGTGGTCCCGCTCGCGTCGGCTCCCGCGCAGGATCTCGAGGCCGACTTGCACGTTGTCACCCGCGCTGCCAAAGCGCTGGTGGCCGTAGCGGTTGGGCAGACCGCGGCCCGCGATGTGCAAGAGCTGCGCGCGCAGACTTTCGCTTTCGCCAGCGGCCATCTCGCTCAACACCAGCTCAAAGCGGTTGCCGCGCAGGTGTCCCACGCGCAGTTTGTTGCGGTGCCGACGCGCGTCCAGCACGCGCAGCCCGTCCAGCTCGACGGCGGTGGCCAGCGACGGCTCGACCGCAGGCAGGCTCAACCACTGGCGGGTCGTGGCATTGCGGTCCTTCATGCCCGCGTAGCCCACGTCCCGGGCCTGCACGCCCAACGCGCGGGCCAAGCGCGCCACTGCCTCAAGAGTCGTCAGGCCCCGCTTTTCGATCCACACGAAGGTGTGGGGCCCTTCGCCCGCCGGCAGATAGGCGGGCAGCTCCTCGACGAAGAAGGTCTCGGGCGTAGAAGTGAACCGGGCCACTAAATGACCGGTCGTGATCTGCGGACCGCAGCGCCTGGGATGGGCCTGAATTGCAGGGCCCTTGCACCCGGATTTCTGCCCATCAATGCGGGGCGGCGGTCAGCGGACACACTTCTCCCTCTCCCGACGGGAGAGGGCTGGGGTGAGGGTACTGTGTTGGACGTGAACCCATGCCGCGGACTTGAGGCACGACACCGGCGTCGCTTCAGCGTCTGGCCCAGGGGAAATATCTCCCTCACCCCCGTCCCCTCTCCCGACGGGAGAGGGGAGAAGGAAGTGCTTGTCCTTGAATTGCGACCGGTCATTTAGCGAAGGGCCGTCTTGAGTGGCGTTTCCAGCACGCGATCAGCCGTGGGGCGGTTCATCCTTGGGCTCGTCGCCGTCATGGCGTTTGATGAAGTCGAGGAACAACTCGGCACGCTTGACCTCGACGGTCGAGGCATTCTCCGGCGTGACGCGCAGAAAGGTCTGCTTGGCACTGGCTGGCTGGCCCATCTCGAGCTGCGTCTCGCCCAGGGTGAGCAGCAGCTCGGCGTCGCGCCCCGAGTCCGGGTAGCGGCGCAACGCCTCTTTGATGCGCAGGATGGCGCCCTTGGGATGGCCGCGGTCCAGATAGAAGCGCGCCACGAAGACCTCATGGTCGATGAGGCGGCGCAGGACTGCCCGTCGGTACTCTTGCGCCGGTTTGATGTATTTCGAGTTGGGGAAGCGGTCGACAAGATTGTTGAGCTCGTGCAGGGCATCCATCACCGTGGCCTGGTCCTTCTCATAGGACGGTGGGATGAGAAACCAGTCATCGGGCATTTGCTTGACATGCGCCTCAGCGATGCGGAATGACACGTAGCCCTCTGCGACCTTTTCGTGCTTGGGGTGCAAGCGCAAGAAGCTCTTGTAGGCGTCGATGGCTTCCTGGTAGCTGCCGCGCTCGAACTCGGTGTCTGCCGCTGCCAGCTCGGCCAGGGCCGCGTACTTCGAGAAGGGGAACTTCTGCTTCACGTAGGTGAAGTAGCGCAAGGCCTCGGCGTAGTTCTCGTCCTTCAGATCGGCCAGACCCTTCTCGTAGTTCTGCTGGGCCGTGAGGGAGAAGTTTATGGTCTTGCCGTCGTCGCTCGTGGCACAAGCCGGGAGCAGCAGGCAGGAAAGCAACAAGATCTTGCAGGCAATACGAAGCACGGGCGTAGTATCCTACGTGCGCAATGCGGTTGCGTCCATGGCTACTCACGATGGTTCCCCTGCTCGCGATGGAGTGCGCGCACGGGTCTGCGGACAGCGCTGTCGCGACGGCGCAGTATGTTGAGAGCGCGGCTTCGGTGCCAGCCGCCGAGCTGGCCGGGGCGCGCTGCCAGGACGGGCAGTGTCGCTGCCGCGGGCCGCGCGACAATGCCGAGACCGTTCCGCCGGCCGCGGATCACAAGCGCTTCGAGATCCGCATGTCTGTGGCGGCAGGGGAGATCGTGCTCACCTCCCCGACGCTGGGGCGCCTCCACCACGACGGGAGCCAAGAGGCGTGCTTCTACGTCGACTTGCCCGCGGGCACCAGCCATGAGTTCGTCATCAAAAGCCGCGAGGCCCAGAAGGGCCAGGGCCTGACGCCGTCGGTGCGCATCGCCGAGTACGGTCCCAAGGGCCCCTGGTGGTACGACGTTCTCACGGTTGGGTGTGGGGCTGGCGAGCGGCGCTGCGATCGCGATGCCGCCAAAGAGTGGGAGACGTCCTGGCTCACCCTGCGCAAGCGCGGTCGACTCGATGCGTGCGGCTCGACGGTGGTGTCGGCACTCAAGTGGGACACCTCGGGTGGCCAGCATATGCAGGACGGCGGACTTCTGCGCGACTTTCACGTCCAGTTCGTGCTGCAGGTCAAGGCCTTCGCGACCGAGCTACCCCCTCGGGATCCGCGGTGTGTGCCCCAGTGAAGTCGACAGTTGACAGTTCGCGGTTGACAGTGGAAATAGAGGCCCGGTCTTGTCCTTCCTGCCCCTTTGTCCCAGATTCCTCGCGGCTGACGGCTGAAGTTCGATGAAACTGCACCTGATTGGCATCGCCGGAACCGGCATGGGTTCACTGGCCGGGCTTCTGCGCGCCGCTGGCCACGACGTACGCGGCTCCGACGAGCATGTGTATCCGCCCATGTCGACCCAGCTGGCCGAGCAGAACATTCCCGTGATGGAAGGGTTTCGGCCCGCGAATCTCGACTGGGCCCCCGACCGCGTGGTGGTGGGCAACGTGTGCCGGCGCGACCATGTGGAGGTGCTGGCCGCCAGCGAGCGCCGCATCCCGCTTGTTTCGTTTCCCGCGCTCTTGTCCGAGTTGTTCCTCACCTCCCGCCGCTCGGTGGTGGTGGCCGGAACCCATGGCAAGACCACCACCTCCTCGCTGATGTCCTTCGTGCTCGCCCAGGCCGGTCGGGATCCATCGTTCCTGATTGGCGGCGTGCCGGTGAACTTCCGCCAGTCCTGGCACCTCGGCTCCGGGCCGGAGTTCGTCGTCGAGGGGGACGAATACGACACCGCGTTTTTCGACAAGAAGTCGAAGTTCCTGCACTACCGACCGCAAGTCGTGATTCTGACTTCGGTGGAATTCGACCACGCTGACATTTTCGCCAACGAGGCGGCGGTCAAGGATGCCTTTCGCGAATTCATTGCGCTCATCCCGCCCGAGGGACATCTCGTGGTGTGTGCCGCTTCGCCGGGCGCCATGGAAGTGGCACGTGCCGCGCGCTGTGCAGTCACCAGCTACGGTCGCCCCGGCTCCGACGCTGACTGGACCTTCGAGGTCACCGGAAGAAAGCTGGGAGGACGGACCATCTTGCGCCTGGCCTGTGCCGGCAAGGTGATGGGCAATCTGGACGTGGGGATGGCCGGCATTTTTAACCTTGAGAATCTGACTGGTGTCATCGCGGCCGCCCATGTCTTAAGGGTCGAACAGCCTGCTGTCACGCAGGCCATACGGCACTTTCTCGGGGTGAAACGGCGCCAGGAGATCGTGGGCGTGGCCGCCGGAGTCACGGTGGTGGATGACTTCGCCCATCACCCGACGGCCATTCGCGAGACCCTGGGAGCGCTCAAAGGCCGCTACGGCCCGGGCAAGTTGATCGTCGCCTTCGAGCCGCGCTCGGCGACCAGCCGGCGCTCGGTCTTTCAACAGGATTTCGTCGATGCCCTGGCGGTGGCCGACGAGGTCGTGCTGGCTCCGGCCTACGCCCCGGAGAAGGTACCGGCCACCGAAAGGCTGGACGTGGAACGCCTGGCGGCCGATCTGCGCAGCCACGAGGTACCTGCCCGCCTCGTGTCCGGCGTACCCGCAACCGTGGAGCACCTGGCCAGTCGAGCAGCGCCCGGGGACACGGTCGTCATCATGAGCTCGGGCGATTACGGAGGACTGCACGACAAGCTCTTGCAGCGTCTCGGTGATCCCGTGCGCAGCGCACGGGCCCAGGATCGGGAAGCGATTGGCCACTTGCTCAGCCGGGTCGGGATCACCCACGCCGACCTGGAGCGCTCCTGGCCGAGCTTCTTGGTCATTCCCGCCCCCGACGAGGCCGTCGACCGCGTTGCCGCGTGCGTGGCCATCGAGCCCGCTGGAGACGACGCCTTGCTGCGGCTTCTCGCGGTCGCACCGGAGCGACGAGGCGAAGGCCTCGGCTACCTCCTGCTGGAAAATGCCATGCGCAAGGCGCGCGCCGAGGGAGCCTTGCACCTGTACCTTGTCACCGACGGGGCGCAAGGCCTGGTTGGCGAGAAGCTCGGCTTCGATGTCATCGATCGCAAGGACGTCACCTCGGCCATCGCCGCCAGCAACGAATACCAGATGGCGCGATCAAAGACCGCGATGTGGATGCGCAAAGAACTTTGACATGGGAACCCTGGGAGGGTTCGCTCCGCCCTTCGGCACCCCACCTGCCACCCCATCCCCTCGCTTCGCTCGGCCTCGCCAAACCCTCCCGGGATGGTCCGCGGCGAGCAAAGCTCGCCGGCTCCCCACGCGACCGGTCGCTACTAGCCGACGACAATCCGGCGCAAATGCTTCTTGCCCGCATGAAGAAGCGTGCCCTCAGCGGTGATCTCCTGGGGTCGGATTACGTCATCAACTGACGTGACCTTGCGCTCGCCCAGTCTGACCCCCCCTTGCTCGATCAAGCGACGGGCGATGCTCTTTGAGGCGGCCAGGCCCGCCGCGTGCAAGACATCGACAATCTTGGCGCCAGCGGCCAGCACGGAGGGGGCGATCTGGTGCGTCGGCACGGAGAAAGTTTCGACAAACGCCGAGCCGACTATGACCGCGCCGCCACTGCCGGCGAATGCTGCGCGCGCCCCTGCTTGCGCCGTGTCGGCCGCCTCTTTGCCGTGGACAATCTCGGTCACTGCGTGGGCAAGCGCCTGTTTGGCCGCGCGCAGTTCCGCCCCTTCCAGGGCCGTAAATCGCTGGATCTCGTCGAGCGGAATGAACGTCAGCAGCTTGAGGAAGCGGATCACGTCGCGATCGTCGACATTCACGAAGTATTGGTAGAAATCGAAAGGGCTGGTCCTCTCAGCCGCAAGCCAAACCGCTCCAGCGGCCGTCTTGCCCATTTTTGCGCCCGATGCCGTGGTGATGAGCGGGAAGGTGAGGGCATAGGTTTCTGCCTGGTGCAGGCGGCGGACGAGATCGGTCCCGGCCAAAATGTTTCCCCACTGATCGTCGCCACCAATCTGCAACATGCATCCGTATCGGCGAAAGAGCACCAAGTAGTCGTAGGCCTGCAGAAGCTGGTAGTTGAACTCGATGAAGGAGAGCCCCTTTTCCAGGCGCAGGCGATACGCCTCGGCGGCCAGCATGCGATTGACGCTGAAGTGGCGCCCGATATCGCGCAGGAACACCAGGTAGTTGAGCGGCGCCAGCCACTCGGCGTTGTCCAACACCAAGGCGTGCTCGCCAGCCGCGCCCAAAAATCGGCGGACCTGCGGCTCGATCTGGTCGCGATTGTCCTGGATGGTCTCGACGGTGAGCATTTGTCGAAGCTCTGTCTTGCCGCTGGGATCGCCGACCATGGCCGTTCCGCCCCCGAGCACGGCGATGGGGTGGTGGCCCCCGCGCGCCAGGTGCGCGAGCGCCATGAGCGGGATCATGCTGCCCACATGCAAGCTGGAAGCAGTGGGATCGAATCCGCAGTAGTACGAGATAGGACCTTTGCCCAGCAGGGCGGTCAGCCCCGATTCATCGTTCACCTGTTGCACAAATCCGCGCTCGCGCAAAGTGTGAAGAACGTCAAGAAGCGGCATCGACATGGCAGCCCAGTATAGTGGCTTTGGCGCTTCTGCGGATATCCGGTACTCTGGAGCGCATGCCGGTCCCGCGCCAAGCGAAGCCCGATTGTCCCTGCGCAGAACGACCGGACTGGTTTCGCCTTGAAGATGACAGTGTCATGCGCTGGCCGGTGCTTGAGGCGGCCGAATGGGAGGAGCTGCGCCAGTGCCCCGGGTGCGGAGCGTCGTGGGTTGCCGTCTGGCCCGAGGAGATCGAGGCGCCTCCCATCCTGTGCCGGCCCCATCCTGCTGACGTGCGTAGGCTGAAAGACCTCGACCGCGCGTCCACCATGCGCGCCTACTGCCTGGCTCGGCTGGCCGAGCACCTGGGCGAGCTCAAGGAAGGCAAGCAGCCGTGCCGCAAGGTTCGCTGCGAGCGGCGCCGCTTGCACGGGTCGAACTACTGCCTGGAGCACCTCATCGCCCAGCACTTTGGGCGCGAACTCGCTCGGCTAGGCAGCGGGGCCAACAAGCAGGAATAGCCCGCGCAAAAGAAAAGGCAGGAAGGGAATGCCTTCCTGCCTTTGAAAATAATCCCGGCGGCGACCTACTCTCCCACAGAGTTTCCCCTGCAGTACCATCGGCCCTGGAGGACTTAACTTCCGAGTTCGAGATGGGATCGGGTGTGGCCCCTCCGGAATTGCCACCGGAAATCTTTTGGTGTCTTGAGCTACGAGCTCGTTTGTAGAATCCGAGTCGTGCTCGTTCACCGAGCTTCGACCTCGATTCTCGTAAGCGGCTGTCAGCGCTGTCTCTGCCCGCGTGGGGAGCCCACTGAGGGTCCCCATCTCGTACAGAGACACGAAAATAATGGTGATCAAGCCGCACGGCCGATTAGTACCGGTCAGCTCCACGCCTTGCAGCGTTTCCACCCCCGGCCTATCAACGTCGTAGTCTACGACGGGCCTTTAGGAGGCTTGC
>Ga0265316_10000980_pt1 | contig 30988 bp, 25 predicted proteins | sample 4522metaG_FD_202092 | JGI IMG/M metagenome (GOLD analysis project Ga0265316, IMG submission 202092) | Rhizosphere microbial communities from Carex aquatilis grown in University of Washington, Seatle, WA, United States - 4-5-22 metaG | ecosystem: Host-associated > Plants > Roots > Rhizosphere >...
ATGCAATTTTGGATCCTGAATTAATATGCTCAGTTATCCAACCAATGAAGTATTTCTTTTCTGAAAGAACAGGTTTCATAAGAACAATTCCTGAGCCGGAGAGTTGTCCCTCAGCCTGAATAAAATACCTCGAGTCGGTCCATAAGCCTGCAAATGTATCAGTTATAATGACAGTAGCAGCCGATCCGGTGAAGCCTGTCAACCACCGTATTATACGCCAATGATCAGGAATATATTCTCCGAGATGAGGATCGGATGAAGGTATTATATATGCATCGATCCTTTTCTCTTTCATGTTGCCTCTTAGTAGAGTCAGGTTTTCTATGAGAGAGATCATAAGCTTTTCACCTCATTAACAAGATTTTGCAGAGTGCTTTTTGCATCGCCAAATAACATTCTTGTCTTATCGTTATAGAATAACATATTTTCAATTGCCGCATACCCTTTGCCCATACCCCGTTTCATGACAATTATGTTTTTCGCATCACGCGCTTTAATGATAGGCATACCATAGATAGGACTTGAAGGATCATCTTCAGCAGCGGGATTCACAACATCGTTAGCACCTATAACCACCAGGACATCGGTATTAGGAAGATCAGGATTGATTTCATCGCTCTCAATAAGCTGTTCATAAGGCACATCTGCTTCAGCAAGCAATACATTCATATGTCCGGGCATACGGCCGGCCACAGGATGGATGGCATATTTAACCTCTACTCCTTTCTCTTCCAGAAGTTTATCTAATTCATGGCAGATATGCTGAGCCTGAGCTACAGCAAGTCCGTAGCCAGGGACAATAACCACTTTCTTCGAATAGCTCAGAAGGACGGCAGCATCGGATATTGATATTTCTTTAACCAAACCGGTGCCCTCAACATTCGTCTTTCCACCGCCTCCAAACACACCTACAATAACATTTAGTAATGAACGGTTCATTGCCCTGCACATTAGAATAGTCAGAATTGTCCCTGCTGATCCGACAAGTATCCCTCCGGTAAGCATAATCTGATTGTTATACAAAAAACCTCCCATTGCAGCGGCTACACCGGTAAATGAGTTCAAAAGTGAGATAACAACAGGCATGTCAGCACCACCGATGGGCATTACGAATAGAACACCGTAAATGACTGCAATTGCGAACATTATATATATAAGATAGGTGAGCTCACTGCTTGTCTGCACGTGACGTGTCATTATATAAACAATAAATCCGATCAGGACAGCAAGAATTGCCAGGTTCACATACTTCATTGCTTTTATACGCATATCACCAATCCTTCCATCAAGCTTTCCAAATGCGATCATACTGCCAGCCCAGGAAATAGTTCCAATCATCAATCCAAGAAGAATGGCCAGCACATGTCCGTTTGCCATTCCACTTTTGGCTATTAATTCCGGACTAACATGTTGAAATTCCATCATCGATATAAGGGCTGCAGCGGCACCACCCATACCATTAAAAAATGATACAAGCTGAGGCATAGCGGTCATCTTGACCCGTTTAGCAATAATCCACCCTATAATGCTGCCAATTCCTATCGCTATAAGAATTAGTCCGATATTTCCAATCGGCTTGCCATCTTTATGATGAAAGAGTATTGTTGTAATTACAGCCAGGCTCATCCCAATAGCTGCCAGCGTATTACCTCGTCGGGCCGTAAGCGGATGGCTTAACATTTTTAATCCTAAGATGAAAAGTATTGAGGCAATTATATAAGACATCTCCAATATTGAGATCCCTGAATTCAGCTGAGATAGTTGGTCCATAAGTATCTGTTTTTACTCAGGTTACTACTTCTTCTTTTTAAACATTTCCAGCATCCTGTCGGTAACAACAAAACCTCCGACAACGTTGAGGGTACCGAGTACCACAGCCAGAAAACCAAGTATCATGGATCCGGTGGTCTCAGCATGCCCCATCACAATTATTGCGCCTATAATTACCACCCCATGAATTGCATTTGCACCTGACATAAGTGGTGTATGGAGAATAGCAGGAACGTGGCTGATTACTTCAATACCGAGGAATATTGACAGGATCACAATGAAAATTGCCTCTTTGTGCAATAAAAAGAATCCGAGAATATTTTCCATGATAATTTATTTTAAATTTAGAAGCTGTTTAACACTTTGGCTGACATACTCTTTACCATGTACGGCAGTTGTTCCGTATATGATGTCGTCCTTTAAATTAAGACTGAGTTTAGCATCCTTATCAACCATAATCTTTAACAGGTTAATTATATTACATCCGAACATTTTACTGGCATCAGACGGCATATCGGATGGATAATCGGATTTTCCGATAATATGAACCCCGTTTATTACTATGTTTTTGCCATTCCCGGTCAACTCGCAGTTGCCCCCTGTTGAAGCTGCAAGGTCAATAATAACAGATCCTGGTTTCATGTTATAGACCGTTTCTTTCAGCAAAAGAACAGGCGCTTTCCTTCCGGGTATCTGAGCAGTTGCAATAACAACATCAGATGCAATAGCACGTTCCTGAATGAGATCTTGCTGCTTCCTTTTGAACTCTGATGTTTGTTCTACAGCATATCCGCCGGCAGCAATATCTTCTTTTGCTCCTTCAACTTCAATAAATTTTCCTCCCAGGCTTTTGACTTCCTCTTTTACCGCTGATCTGACATCGAATACTTCAACAATTGCACCAAGTTTTCTGGCAATGGCAACAGCCTGCAGTCCTGCAACACCTGCACCTAAGATAAGCACATGTGATGGTTTGATTGTTCCGGCTGCCGACATGAACATAGGGAAGAACCTTGGTAATAATGACGCAGCCTCAAGTACTGCTTTGTATCCGGAAACAGTAGCCATCGATGAGAGTATATCCATTGACTGGGCTCTCGTAGTTCTGGGAATCAGGTCAAGAGCCAGAACAGATAAACCCTGAATGCGCGCTTTTTCGAGCCAGTTACTGTTCACAACAGGATTAAGAACAGAGCACAATACCTGCCCTTCCTTAAAAGAGGTAATATCTTCGTCAACCGGAGGATTAATAGAAAGCAACATTTCAGCTTCAGAAATAACATCCTTGCGTTCAGCCAACCGGGCTCCTGCGTTCTTGTAAACTGAGTCCGAAGCAAAAGCCCGTTCACCGGCTTTCGTCTCTACCATAACATCAATACCCATGTTTTTAAGGACAATAACTTCAGGAGGAAGGATAGCTACCCTGTTTTCATTTCCCATTTCTTTGAGGATACCTAATATCATAAGTTTGAAGTTTGGAGTTTTGAGTGCCTAAAGTTTAAAACAGAATTTGTTACCAATATAATAAACAATAGCTTATCCCCCAACCGAATAAAATTAAAAATGAGGATTCAGGGTTTGAACTTAACCAGAGTAACTTCAAGTATTAGAGTTTCACCAGGTGATATTACGAATCTTTTCTGGCCGGGAACCTCTTTCCCATAATACCCGGAATTTATCCCATAAGCCAGATCAGGTGGCACAACGAGAAGTCTTTTCTCCCCTGCTTTCATGTCCTGTATGGCCTCATTCAAACCTTTTATTAATTCATCTTTACCCATGGGATGAGAAAAAGCAACAGGTTTTGATCCTGGTATTGGTTTTCCCTGATCTGATGAACTTACAAAACTTAAACCTGTTATTAATTTCCCAATGTATTTTATACTGAGTACTGATCCGTCTTTGGGTTTGTTACCTTTCCCAGGCACCAATACTTTATATCTCAGACCGTCACTTAAGGTTTGCAGTCCGGGATAGTTTTCAGCAATAAAATTCTCTTCCCGTGTTTTTCCAGCCTCCATATCAAAATTAACTTTTTTCCATTGTTTGTCCAGGAGCTCTTTAAAAATGTCATCGTTCACAACAAACTTCTCAGCTTCTGGCCCTGCCCTTACAATCGTAATCGAGAGTGTTGTATCGCCCTGAACTATCTTATTCACCACATCCATACCATCCACAACTTCTCCGAAAAGGGTGTAGTTACCATCGAGATATGATCTGTCGGCAAGAGTTATATAGTACTCACATGTATTTGTATTCGGGCCTGAGTTTGCCATACCTATCATCCCCGCTTTTTTATGGCTCAGATCGCTGATCTCATTTGGGATCTCATATCCTGTCGAATTAACATCTGTATTTGCCGGGTCTTTCACCGTTGACGGTTCCCCGCCCTGAATTACATGCCCTTTCACCACCCTGTGCCAAATTGATCCTTTATAAAATGGGATCCCTAAAGGATAGGTAGCATTTGTAATGGTTCCTTCAGCAAGTCCTACGAAATTAGCCACAGTTATTGGCGCCTTTTTATAGTCAAGTAATACTGAGATCCTGCCTTTATTTGTATTGAAATCAGCATAAATTCCATCAGGCATAAAGTTCCCCATCCGGGAAAGTTGATGATCAAGATTTGCAATACTATAAGCAACTACTGCTGTTACTAAAGATGAATATTCCTCGTAAGCAGGAATTATCTCATTATAGGTATCGAGGGTTGTATGCCATGTACGACTATATTGATGCTCACCTTTTGTGCTGAATCCGAATGCAGGCACATCTTTCTGTAAAAATGAAAAGGTGTCTGTTCCCCCTCTTCCGCCTTTTCTCAGAGGTTTGCTCCTTTCTGTCAATTCAAATGGATATTTTTGATTCAAACCCAGTACTGGTTTAATAATCTTTTGAAAATCAGCCATCATAGCTTTTGGAACACTTAATCCGGAAATACAGTTGGTTCCTCCGTCGCGATTAAAAACAGCAGATATTCGCGGAAGTTTATCGGGGTTTTGTTTTACCCATGCAGCTGAACCTAGAAGGCCATACTCCTCACCGGCCCATAAATGTACCATGACTGTACGTTTGGGTCTGCCACCTGCGGCCAGAATAAGCCTTGCTGCTTCCATTGCCACAGTAGCTCCTGAAGCATTATCGATTGCACCTGTAGCTCCATCAAATCCGTCAAGATGTCCGCCAAGTATAACATATTCATCGGGAAATTCTGTACCTGGTATCCAGCCTATCACATTATGATATTTGATCGGGCCGGGTCTGAAATAGTTTCTTATATCAAATTCCAGGACAACCCTTTCTCCTTTAGATACCAGCTCTTTTATCTCATTATATTGTTTATCAATGAGTTTGATATCAGGTAAAGTCGGAAGGTTTTCCCATGAATCAACTTTATGGTATAATAACCTGATAGGAAAGGTTGAAAGCTGAATTGTACCAAGGGCACCTGCTTCCCTGATCAACCGTGTAAATTCGGATTCGCCTGCGCGATCACGGGGCCAACCTGTATTAACTCCATCAATCAACACCCATGCTCCTTTTATACTATCCTTCATAGTCCGGAATTCCTCAACTGTCGTGGGTGAAAGAACGACATGTCCTTTCTGACGACCTTTTGTTCCTGAAGTATAAGACGGTGTACCAAAATCCAGAGTTACTTCTCTTGGGATAAGCATCTTACCAAACCATGGTCCCCTGTTAAAACCGACAGCCATCTCACCGGCTTCCTGCATTTCAGCCATCATGCCCCACGACCTCATCGTATTAACAGCCCATTTACAGGCGCTGTAAAAGCCATCGGAACCAGTCAGGCGATCACCAAACCTGTTAGTAAGATAATCCAGGTGCTCCATGACCTTGTTATCGGTTCTTCCAAGGTCAATTATTTTGTCAACAACAGGATCATTCTGAGCAGTTGCAAAGAGTGTGGTTAACAGCAAGACATTAAAAATGATATATCTGATTGCCTTCATCTTATTAATAATAAATTATTTACCTAATCCACAATGTTATTCCGAGTCCTCCCACTGGCGGACGAGGAATCTCCAGTTTATTTTCCGAAAAAATTCCTTATTTGATAATGTGAATCATCTGTCCATCCAATAATGGCAACCTGATTGGCACCACGCTGTGGCATTTGTGCACCTGCAGTATTTAAGTGAATCGTCGCTGAAAGAAGAAGACAGACTAAAAGGTATAAGTAGCATAATCTTCTCATGATTATTATATTTAATTTGAATATTCATATGCAGAAAAACAAAAATATGAATTTTTAATATGAATTAATCCTGACCCCGTGATCTCCAACCCTGAAATTGATTAACTTTTTGTATTTTTACATAAATAAATGAAGGGAGAGGGGTTAAATACAAACGCTGTTAAGGAAATCGGATGGTTAAAACTTGATAATGCAGCAAAGCTGTTTCCTGCGATTATGTCGGGAGAGCTGACCTCTGTATTCAGGATAACTGTATTTCTGAAAAAACCAATAAAATTTACTGCGATCAGAGAGGCTGTTGAGATTACCTCCCGACGTTTTCCCTACTTCAGTGTATCGCTCGGGAGTGGATTGTTCTGGCACTATCTCGAATATAATAACCAGCTTCCACGAATTCTGACCGAGGAAAAAATACCCTGTACGGCATTTGCAGCCAAAAGGAAAAATGAACCGCTTTACAGGATACTGGTTAAAGAAAACAGAATATCCGTTGAATTTATGCACATCCTCACTGATGGAGGCGGTGCCTTCGAATATCTGAAGTCGCTCCTATATACTTATTTCAGACTAAATGGAAACAATATCCCTTCCAATAAAGAGATTATACTACCTGAGAGCCCGATATACGAAGAGGAGATAGAAGACGGGTATAAAAGGTTTTTCAGGAGAAAAATACCGCCTCCCGGAAAACTTACGAAAGCATGGCATCTGCCATTCAGTCTGGATGGAAAACCACGATTGAAAATAATCCGTTCACAAATTACTCTGGATAAACTTCTCGAAGTTGCAGGGAGCCATAATGTATCTGTTACAGAATATATGGTTTCAGTTTACCTGTTCACTCTTCAAATGATTTATCTTGAAGAGAAAGAAAAAGTAAAAAAACAAAAAAGAGGGGTTCTGCGAATTGAAGTCCCGGTAAACCTGAGGAAAAAATTTCCGAGCAAAACCATGCGCAATTTTTCCCTCTTTGTACTTCCTGAAATTGATCTGAGACTCGGAGTCTACTCATTTGATGAAATTCTTAAGATCGTTACATATCAGCTGCAGACCGGAGCGGATGTTAAACAGATTACAAGATTTTTGTCGCAAAATGTGGGACATGAAAAAAGTCCGTTCGTAAGGTTGCTTCCTCTTTTTATTAAATGCATGGCTATATCTGCTGTTTACAAAAGGCTTGGATCGAATCAGTGCTCCGGAATTCTGACTAACCTTGGCAGGGTTAAGTTGCCTGAAGAGATGGAAGATCTGATTGACGCCTTTGAAGTGGTTCCAACTCCTCCTAATACCCATGTTAAAATAAGTTGCGCTATGGTGACTTTCAGAAACCAGCTTAGATTGGATTTTGGTAATATTTCAAGATCAACCAGCTTTGAAATGCATTTTTTAAAATATCTTACTGAATCAGGGATACCAGTTAAAATACTGATTAACAATTAAATAAACGAATAATGAACTATTGCATCAACTGCGGAGTTGAATTGGAAGAGGATATAATTTCCTGCCCTCTTTGCGGATTTCCCAAAGGAAAAGAGAATATCACTGAAATCATGGATAAGTCAGAACATTACCCTTCTGACATTATTCTGTTACATAAAAAAGAAACCAGGAGACACATTTGGGAACTGTCTGGTATAATAACTTTCTCGGGGATAGTAGTCTGTACAATAGTTGATCTTGTTATTCATAAAAAACTTTTTTGGTCACTTTACGCTGACACTTCAATCCTGGCATCATGGATTTGTCTCACATTTATATTGCTGGCATTCAGAAAATATTTTTTAATAGTTCCTGGACTTCTTGTCAGCGTGCTTACTATGCTGTTTTTATTTAACCTCTTTTCCCCTCCTGTTAGCTGGTTCTATGGTATCGCCCTGCCTGTTACAATTGCCCTGTTTATTTCAGTCATAATTATTAGCCTTCTTTGGAAAGTTGCTCATTTCAGAGGATTTAATATACTTGCAATAGCATTTCTTGTGCTTTCCGGATTTTGTATTGTTTCCGAGGTTTTCATTGATAAATATCTCTCAGGCAAAGTGGATATCAGATGGTCGGCCATTGTTGCTGCATCAATTTTTCCAATAGCTCTTGTCCTGCTCTTCGTGCATTACAGAATGAAGAAGGGGAAAAGGTTGGACAGCTACTTTCATGTATAATAAAATGGCGTAGGGCTCAGGGCTCATGGCTAAGAACAAAGTGCGCAAAATAAAGAGCTCTGGACTCAAAGAACTGAGAATAATATATCATTTATCGCATGCCGGATACCACGAACCGCTCACCAGTCTTCTAAATGTTATAATTAATCCTTTTCGAACCTAATAAGTACAATTTATTAAGTTACTTTTCATGTTTAAAAACAGATTGAAATATTTTTACAGGAATTTGAAAAAAGATTATATTTAACCCCCTGAAACAAATCCTGTCAAAATGAAAAAGACTTTCCTGGTTGCTATTGCATCCATAATGATTATTTGCACAGTCCGGGCCCAGTCAATAAAATCTCCCGGTGAATTTCTTGGATACGAATTGGGCACACAATTCACTTACCAATACAGGGCTGTTGATTATTTCAAATATATCGCAAGTATCTCGCCAATGGCAAAATATCGCGAATATGGCACAACCAATGAAGGTCGTATATTGGGAGTCTGTTTTGTTTCAAGTGAAGAAAACCTTGCCAATCTTGAAGAATACAGGAAGAACAATCTGATAAAGACCGGTTTATTAAAAGGTGAATTTACCGGTAAACAGCTTCCCTTCATCTGGCTTGCTTATAATGTCCATGGAAATGAGGCAGTAGGAATGGAAGCTGCTATGAAAACCCTTTATACACTTGTGAGCGGTTCTTATCCCGGAGTTACAGACTATCTTAAGAGCTGTATTATTGTCATCGATCCGTGCCAGAATCCCGATGGGCATGATCTCTACACAAACAGGTACCGGAATACCATGAATAGTATTACAAACCCCGACAAAAAATCATGGGAACACAATCAGGGCTGGCCGGGAGCACGTACGAATCATTATATGTTTGACCTTAATCGCGACTGGACCTGGCAAACTCAGGCAGAGACACAGCAGAGGCTGATTCTTTATAACCAGTTCATGCCTCAGGTTCATGCTGATTTCCATGAGATGGGAGTTGAATCTACCTTCTTTTTTGCACCGGGAGCTGATCCGTGGAATTCTGTAATCACTCCCTGGCAGCATGAGTTCCATAAACTCATGGGTAACGGCACGTCCTCTCTTTTCAATGATAAATTCAGGCTCTATTTTACCAGGGAAAGCTTCGACCTTTTCTATCCCAGCTATGGTGATACATGGCCTATATTAAACGGAGCTATCGGGTTTACTTTTGAACAGGGCGGGGGTGGCCCGTCAGGCCTGGCCTATAAACTTGAATCGGGCGATACTCTTACATTGAAAGATAGAATAGATGGCCATTTCACAGCCTCTATGGCTGCTATAAAAGTATCATATGAAAATAGGGAAAAACTGCTTTTCGAATTTAATAAATACTTTGATGAGAGTATGAAGAACCCACAGTTCCGATATAAATCGGTGATCATAAAAGGATCCAACGAGAAATCAGATATTAATGACCTTCTGAAACTTTTTGACAGAAACCAGATAAGATATAGCTATGCCGGAAACACCGGTAAAAAATTTAAAGGATTTGACTACTACTCAAATAAAGACGGTGAAGTTACAATTGAAAAAGGAGATATTCTTATCAGTGCTTATCAACCCCAGTCTCATTTTATGCAGGCATTATTTGAACCCAACAGCAAAACTGCTGATTCTCTCACATATGATATTACTGCATGGGCGCTTCCTTATGTCTATAATCTGAAAGCCTTTGCTCTCGCTGACAAGATCGCTCCTGATACTACAAAAATGGACATTCATAGAATTAGCAATGAAGTCAGAAGTCCTAAACCTTATGCATATGTGGCTAACTTTTACGGGTTTGACGAATTGAAGTTTATGGCAACACTCTATAACAAGAATATCAAGGTGAGGTATTCATTGAAACCGTTTGTCCTAAACGGGAACAATTTTAACAGAGGAAGTCTTATTGTTGCCCGTGGTGATAACAAGGATACTGAAGTTGAATTTGATAAAACTGTGATAACTGCTGCAAATGAATGCCAGGTAAAACTGATACCTACTATTACCGGATTAGTTGACAGCGGTAAAGACTTTGGTTCAGAATATACCCCGCTGATGAAAAAGAAATCTGTTGCATTGCTCTGTGGCGACGGCACCCTGGCAAGCTCGGTGGGAGAAATATGGTACTTCTTCGAAAAAGAATTGAATTATCCATTGACACTTATAAATACGAGTATCACTGAAAAGTTTGATTTAAAAGACTACGAAGTTCTGATACTTACAACTGGAACCTATTCCAAACTTAAAGATACAATTATTGATTACGTTAAAAGAGGAGGAAGGGTAATCGCTATCGAAAACTCTATCTCTCTTTTTGCAGGTGAAAAAACCACAGCTCTGGCTAAAGCAATAGATACCAGGAGTGCAGAACAGAAACTGACTGAGAAGAAAATAAAAAGTGATGATTCCACCCTTCTTAAAAAATTTGAATTTGAGAATGAAAAAAGATACACTCTTTCCGAGCGTTCCGCCGGAAGTATTTATAAGGTTAAACTTGATGAAACGGATCCGTATGTCTTTGGTATGGGAAAAGAATGGTTTATCATGAAACACACTCCAGGCTGTCCTTTCCTTGCTACAGGCAATAATATCGGTTATATTCTTGACAAAGAGCCTGTTTCCGGGTTTGCCGGATTTAAATACAAGGATAAAATAAAGAACACCCTGGTTATCGGAACAGAAAAAATAGGTTCCGGGGAAGTTATATATATCACCGATGATCCATATTTCAGGGCATTCTGGAAAAGTGGAAGAGTGTTGCTGGGCAATGCAGTGTTGAGATGATTATTCAAATTAATTATTATTCCGGGAGACTTCACATTTCTTAAGCTGGCTAAGGATTTTTCAGGCTCCGTTAAATAATATTTATATATGATCCGGAGATTCCTTTCTATCTCCATCAATGATACATGGAGTTTCGTGTTCTATAATTAACAACACTATTCAATAGTCTTGTTTTATTCTCACTATTTAGAACAAATATAAGTTTGTGTTATTTTATTCACAATGTTATTTTATTCACACTAATTAATTATCTTTGCACCGGAAAAAATTGTTAAAAAGTGCATATGAGTTACTTTAACTCAATAAATCAAGGAGTACAGATATAAAATGACTATTAAAGAAATTACTGAGATAATAGACGGAAGGGTGATTTGCTGTGGAGATAAGCTTTCTACTTATGTAGAGTATGCTTTTTCCTCTGATCTCATGAGTGATGTTCTTACTATCGAACAGGAAAATCTGGTTTTGATCACAGGTCTGGCAAATCTGCAGACAATCAGAACCTCTGAAATGTCAGATATCAACTGCATTATTTTTGCACGTGATAAGAAAATCGGGGAAGAGATGATTACTCTGGCAAAAGAGAATAAGATGATCCTTGTCGAGAGTCCCCATTCTGTCTTTCATATTTCAGGTGAATTATATAAAGCCGGGATTAAATCAATTTACTAAACAATGCAATTCAGGCATAAAATATCCGGAGGTGATTTTGCCAAAGCGGGGAATGTTGCAAGCGCAGTCAAGAAAATTCTTCGTCGACTTAACATTGATCATTCAGTTTCAAAACGAGTTGTTATTGCTTTATATGAAGGTGAAGTCAATGTTGTAGCTCATGCTTACTCCGGAGTTATTGAAGTTGACATAAATGAGGAAAAGATTGAAACGAAAATAACCGATAAAGGACCAGGGATAGCTGATATTGAACGAGCCATGGAAGAAGGATTTTCAACAGCCACCCCACAGGTAAGAGAAATGGGCTTCGGAGCTGGAATGGGATTGTCGAACATGAAGAAGAACAGCGACTCAATGAAGATAACAAGCACACCCGGGGAAGGAACAATAGTGGAACTTGTAAATTATATCAAGCCAAATGCAGGATAAAAATCAAAACAGGGATTTTCATCATGCATTGACCGTGCATGATGACTTATGCATCGGTTGCACGCATTGTATGACAGTATGTCCTACTCAGGCAATCAGGGTGCGAAATGGCAAAGCTATTATTACTGCAAATCGTTGCGTAGATTGCGGAGAGTGTTACAAAGCCTGCCCGGTATCGGCAATAGTTGTTGAACAGGACGACCTTGAAATGATCTTCAGATTCCCTGTTCGTGTTATACTCATACCAAGTGTACTGATTGGTCAGTTTCCGAGGAAAATAATGACTTCGAGTATTTATAATGCATTGAAAGAGATCGGATTTACTCATATTTACGAGGTCGAGAATACTGTTGATATGGTTCTTGAAGCGTGCAATCAATACATGCACAAGCATAAGGAACGACCGATGATCTCCTCTTACTGCCCGGCTATAATAAGGCTCATTCAGGTGAAATACCCATCACTGGTAGGCAATATCATGAAGGTCAACCCTCCTATTGATATGTCAGCTATGTATTACAGGGAGAAATTGAAATTAAGCGGTATCCCTGAAGATGAGATAGGATTGTTTTATGCAACACCATGCGCAGCTAAAATTGCTGCTGTGAAAAGTCCTGTCGGAGAGATTGAATCAGCGGTTACAGGTGTTATAAACATAAACTTTCTTTATAACCGGATTTTAAAATTTCTTCAGAGAAAATATACAGAATCAGAACCACCTGAGACAGATAACCTGCTAAGCGCGAGAGGTATACTTTGGAGTCTTACCCGTGGCGAGGTAATTCATTCCACTGGGCGCGCTCTTGCTATCGATGGAATAAAAAATGTTAATGAGTTTCTTGAAAACATTGAAAATGAGAAGCTTGATAAAGTTGATTTTTTAGAACTGAGAGCCTGTGACGAGAGTTGTGCAGGTGGAATACTAATCAGCGGGAACAGGTTCATTACCGTTGAAAGGCTTAAAAACAGAGCTGAAGAGTATAAGGCAAGGGAAGATGATAAGAAGAGAAAATTTACTGATGGGTTCCTGAACATAAGTGAACATGGATTTCTCGGTGATATCCAACCAAGACCAATGGGCCGGCTTGATGAAGATTTTTCCACTGCACTGAAAAAAATGGAGAGACAACGCCGTATTATGTGTTTTCTTCCTGGATTCGATTGTGCAGGGTGTGGCACTCCTGATTGTCAGACACTATCAGAAGATATTGTCCAGGGAAAAGCACAGATATCTCATTGCATTTTCATGCAGCACCAGATGATCAAACAAAATGTACTTAGCCAGGACCAGGCTATCAGGGTAACAGAGAACATATGGGGAGAAGGACGATTGGAAAAAAACTGTAATAAGTTAGGAGCTGAAGATGAAAATAACTGATATTATAACAGCATTAGATCTTAAGGTGATATCAGGTCATAATGGCCTGACAAATGATATTACAGGTGGTTATGTTTCTGATCTCCTGAGCGATGTGATGGGAAATGCTAAAGAGGGACAAATATGGATCACTCTCCAGACGCATCAGAATATAATTGCTGTAGCTTCTCTTAAGGATATTTCAGCAATTATTATTGTCAAAGGATTTGTTCCTGAGGCAGATACAATTGAAAAGAGTAATATAGAGAATATTCCTGTTCTGAGCACTGAACTGGATACATTCAATGTTACGGGAAGGTTATTTGAGTTATTGAAAAAGGAATGAGATTTCTAAGGGCTGATCTTCATATTCATACAGTCCTTTCTCCGTGCGGTGATCTGGACATGAGCCCGGTAAATATAGTTTCAGAAGCAGCCCTCATGGGCCTTAATATAATAGGCATTACCGATCATAATACTACCCGGCATTGCGAACTGATAAACAGGTTAGCAGCTGAAAAAGGGATATTCGTTATGCAGGGAGCCGAAGTCACAACAAAAGAGGAGGTTCATTGCCTCGCGTTCTTTGAAAACACTGATGCACTTAAAAAATTCCAGGTATTTCTTGATATAAATCTGCCTGATATAATAAATGATCCGGAAAAATTCGGATACCAGGTACAGGTTGATGAAGATGAGAATATTGTATATGAAGAAAAAAAACTGTTGATAAACGCTATATCGAAGTCATTTGAAGAAACAGAAGCTTTTATTCATGGTTTGAATGGCCTTTTTATTCCGGCTCATATCAACAGATCGAAAAACAGCATTTATAGTCAACTCGGATTTCTTCCTGATAACATGAAAGCTGATGCAATTGAGGTTTCAAGGACAACAACGCCGGAACAATTTGCTGTAGATCATCCGGAAATTAAAGAATTTCCTTTAATAAGATGTTCTGATGCACATTACACGGGGGATATTGGTGCCGTGTTCACTGTGTTTTATATTAATGAACCCTCGTTTGCAGAAATAAGACTGGCATTAAAAGGTGAAAACGGACGAAAAATTATATTGGAATGAAAGAATTATCTCTTAACATATTGGATATAGTTCAGAACTCAATAAGGGCGAAGGCAGATGAAATATCAGTCGGAATTAATGAATCGGCTGATGATGACCTTTACCAGATAATTATTTCAGATAATGGCATCGGAATCCCCGGACAGATACTTAAAAATGTCACAGATCCTTTTGTTACTACGCGAACAAGAAGAAAAATGGGTTTAGGACTATCACTGTTGAAGTATCACGCTGAGCTTACCGGTGGAGGATTGGCAATAAATTCTGAGGAGGGAAAAGGAACAGAGGTAAATGCCACACTGTCAGATAAGCATATTGACAGGCAGCCATTAGGAGATATTGTTGGTGTTTTATTAATATTGATTGCATCAAATGAGGGTATAAATTTTATATATCACCATAAGACAGAAAAAGGGGAATACAGATTTTCTTCAAAGGAAACGAAGGAATATCTGGGAGTTGACAAATTTGATGACAGATATTTGCTTGAAGAAATAGGTTGCATGATTGGTGAAAATCTTAAAGAAATCGAGGCTTCAGGTCTTGATCTGAAAGAACGGTATAAAAAAATTTTATGAGCTATAATAAAATGAATAAATTTATAAGAGCAAATCTTGCAAAAGAAATGCGACTATTGAAAATTAAACTTAACAGATAAAAGAATGTCAAAAATCACATCACTCGCGGATCTGAAGAAGAAACGCGAAGAGCTAAAGAGCGGGTTGGACATCCGGGTTAAAGCCATTGATCCTGAGAACGTTGTTCAGGTAAAAGTTGCTATGGCAACTTGCGGCATAGCATCCGGAGCCAAGGCTATCATGGAGTTTTTTATGGAACAGCTTGACAGGAGGAATGTTGCTGCGGTTGTAACTCAGACAGGCTGCATGGGGTACTGTTATGCAGAACCGACAGTTGAAGTTAAACTTCCGGGACAGGACCCGGTAGTATTTGGTTTTGTTGACCTGAAAAGGGCTGACCAGATCATCGAGAAATACGTAAAAACAGGAGAACTGGTAGATGGTATCATCCCTGTTAATTATCAAACTATTGACTTAAAAGAATAAGGAGGAAAAAGTATGTCAAAATACAGTATGCATCTTCTGGTATGCGGTGGCACAGGTTGTCATGCCTCAGAAAGCGATGCTATTGTCTGCAATTTAAGAGATGAACTCGAAGCAAAGGGTCTGATGGATTCTGTCCAGGTTATTATGACAGGATGTTTTGGCTTTTGCGAAAAGGGACCGATTGTGAAAGTTATGCCCGACAACACTTTCTATGTTCAGGTGAAGCCTGAAGATGCACAGACAATTGTGGAAGAACATGTTATCAAAGGAAGAAAAGTAACCAGACTTTTATACAAAGATCCTGTCAGCAAAGAATCGATATCCGATTCAAAACATATGAGTTTTTTCAAAAAACAGCTCAGGATAGTTCTTCGAAATTGCGGTTTTATTAACCCTGAGAATATTGATGAGTACATTGCCCGTGACGGTTATCAGGCACTCGGGAAAGTGCTGACAGAAATGACCCCTGAAGAAGTTATTAAAGAGGTTAAGGCTTCAGGTCAGAGAGGTCGTGGTGGCGCAGGCTTTTCAACGGGTCTCAAGTGGGAACTTGCCAGGAAAAACCAGTCTGATGAAAAATATGTTGTTTGTAATGCTGATGAAGGAGACCCCGGTGCATTCATGGACCGTTCGGTTCTGGAAGGCGACCCTCACTCAGTTCTTGAGGCTATGGCAATTTGTGGATACAGTATCGGGGCATGCAACGGATTGATATATATCCGTGCCGAATACCCCCTTGCTATTGAAAGGTTAAAAATTGCAATAAACCAGGCCAGAGAATATGGATTGCTTGGCAATAATATATTTGGCACAGGTTTTAATTTTGATATTAAACTCCGGTATGGCGCAGGCGCTTTTGTATGCGGCGAGGAGACAGCTTTGATTCATTCAATGGAAGGACTCCGTGGAGAGCCTACTGTTAAACCACCTTTCCCTGCTGAAGCCGGGTATAACGGTAAACCTACAAATGTTAACAATGTTGAAACCTTTGCTGCGATTCCTGCTATTATCCTAAAAGGCGCAAAATGGTTTGCAAGTATAGGCACTGAAAAGTCAAAAGGTACCAAGGTATTTGCCCTTGCAGGCAAGATCAATAATGTCGGACTCATTGAAGTGCCGATGGGAACTACACTCAGGGAAGTAATATTTGAGATCGGAGGAGGAATCAGGAATGGTAAAAAATTCAAGGGCATTCAAACCGGCGGACCATCAGGCGGTTGTCTTTCCGAAAAACATCTCGATATTCCTATTGATTTCGATAACCTCATAGCAGCAGGATCAATAATGGGTTCAGGAGCTATGATTATTCTCGATGAAGATGATTGCATGGTTTCGATGGCAAAATTCTTCCTTCAATTTACTGTGGAGGAATCATGCGGAAAATGTGCTCCCTGCAGAATTGGTAACAAGAGGTTACATGAGCTTCTTGGCCAGATATGTGAAGGTAAAGGTTCTCTCGAAGATCTTGACAGACTGAAGAATATGAGTTTGGTTATAAAAGATACTGCTCTTTGCGGTCTTGGACAAACTTCACCCAATCCTGTGCTCTCCATGATGGATAACTACTATGATGAGTATGTTGCACATGTGACAGACAAAAAGTGCCCGGCAGGCCAGTGCAAAAGCCTGATGGAATATGTTGTGAATGCTGAAAACTGTGTAGGTTGTACTGCATGTGCAAGGGTATGTCCGGTTAATGCTATTTCGGGCCAGAGAAAAGAGGTTCATTTTATTAACCCTTCAATCTGCATAAAATGCGGCGCCTGTATGGAGAAATGTAAGTTTGATGCAATATTTATCAGATAATCAAAATAATAATGGAAACAATAAAGCTTACTATTGATAATAAAGAGATTGATGTACCCAGAGGTACTACAATATATAAAGCTGCAAGGGAGTTGGGAATTGATATTCCTACTCTGTGTTATATGGAGCTTCATGATATGAATATTGAAAACAAACCGGCGGGTTGCCGTATTTGTGTTGCAGAAGTTTCAGGAAGAAGGACCCTGGCTCCTACCTGCTCAACAAAATGTGAACCGGGAATGGTTGTAAAGACCCACACACCCAGGGTTCTTAATGCGCGCAGGACTGTAATGGAATTCATCCTTTCTGACCACCCAAAAGACTGCCTCGTATGTTCAAAATCAGGCACATGCGAACTTCAGGCATTGGCTCATAGGCTGGGAATCAGAGAGATTCCGGGTGCCGAATACGCAGCTGTTTCTACTTACAGGAAAGACACTTCCCCGTCGATCATCAGGGATCTCGATAAATGTATTATGTGTCGGCGCTGTGAGATGATGTGCAACGAGGTTCAGACTGTCGGCGCTATATCAGCAGTTAACAGAGGGTTCATGGCTACTGTAGCTCCTGCATTTGAGCAGAATCTTGAATATTCAACATGTACATATTGCGGACAGTGTGTATCCGTTTGCCCCACGGGCGCTCTGACGGAGGTTAACCATGTTCCCCAGGTACTCAGGGCTCTTGTAGATCCAACAAAGACAGTTGTTGTTCAAACCGCACCTGCTGTCCGTGCTGCTCTTGGTGAAGAGTTCGGACTTGCACCGGGAACACTGGTGACAGGCAAAATGACTGCAGCTCTGCGAGCTTTAGGCTTTGATTATGTATTTGATACGGACTTTGCTGCCGACCTTACAATTATGGAAGAGGGTACTGAACTTCTGGACAGGCTGAGCAGACACCTTAAGGGAGATACCACAGCAAAGATACCGATACTTACATCCTGCTGCCCCGGCTGGGTTAATTTCTTTGAAGAATATTTCCCCGATCTTAAAGACGTGCCATCATCGGCAAAATCACCACAGCAAATGTTTGGAGCAATCGCTAAGACATACTTTGCTGACAAGATCGGTGTAAATCGCAAGGATATGGTCGTGGTGTCAATAATGCCATGTCTGGCTAAAAAATATGAATGCCAGAGGGATGAATTCTCTGTAGATGGTAATCCTGATGTTGATTTTTCAATTTCCACAAGGGAATTGGCTTCATTCATCAAGCAGGCAAATATCGATATAAAAAACCTTCATGATGAAGAGTTTGATTCCCCGATGGGAGAATCAACAGGAGCAGGTGTGATTTTTGGCGCAACCGGTGGTGTTATTGAGGCAGCCTGCCGTACCGCTTACGAACTCTATACGGGTAAAAAACTTGAAAGAATTGATTTTACAGAACTCAGAGGCATGGATGGGGTCCGTTCCGCAACAATAGATTTTGACGGACTTCCTTTGAATATAGGGATTGCCCATGGCCTTGGGAACGCAAGAAAACTTCTCAACGATGTAAGATCAGGAAAATCAAAATTTCACGCAATTGAAGTTATGGCTTGTCCTGGAGGATGTATCGGTGGAGGCGGACAACCTTTGCATCACGGAAATTCAGAAATTATTAAAGCCAGGGCAGCAGCTATATATACTGAAGACAGGAAAAAACCAATCAGAAAATCACACGAGAATCCTTTCATTATAAAACTTTATGAAGAGTTCCTTGGCAAACCTGGCAGTGAAAAAGCTCATCACCTGCTTCACACTCACTATTTTGATAAAAAGAAAAAGATCATAATTAAAAAATAGTAATATAATATTCGACAATAATAAAATTAACGGCTATGTCTCATATAAAAATAGAATTAAGTAAAGAAGATGTGGATTTTATAAAAGGAGTATGTGCTACTTTTAATAATGATCCCCAGGAACTTATAAATGTTCTTCATGCATGCCAGGAACATTTTGGATATCTTCCAGCAGAAGTTCAGGAGGTCGTTTCTGATGGCCTCAACATGCCGGTAGCCAAGATCTATGGAGTAGTTACATTCTACTCATTTTTCACGATGACTCCAAAAGGTAAACATCCGATAAGTATATGTCTTGGAACAGCATGTTATGTCAGAGGCGCTGAAAAAGTCCTTGATGAGTTTAAGAAAGAACTTGCAATTCAGGTTGGAGAATCAACAAAAGATAATAAGTTTTCATTATCCACTCTGAGATGTGTAGGTGCTTGCGGCCTTGCTCCTGTTGTTCTTGTAGGCGATAAAACCTATGGCAGGGTTGCACCCGATGACGTTAAAAACATTTTAAAAGAATACGAATAATTGATTGCGGATTGGAGATTGCAGATTTAAAAATCTGAAATCAAATCCCGATAGGTATCGGAACAGAAATCCGAAATCTTACAATTGGTTTTTAGGTAATTATGAACCCGGGATGATTCATTGTTCCGGGTTTGTTTTTTGAGAAAGCCCCCCTGCCTCCCTAAAGGGGGTTAATTCTCAGTCTTTCAATAAATTCATTAAGAACACCGAATTAGTCCACCTTTAGGGGGACAGCTGCGAAGCGGCAGGGGGTGCGTGCTTTGCGGCGAAGTGCAAATTAAAATCTTTTCATAGATTTGGGTTATGAAAGGTAAATACAAAATCATCACACTTTGCGGAAGCACAAAATTTAAAGATGAATTTATTGCAGAGCAGAAGAGACTTACTCTCGAAGGAAATATTGTTATAAGCGTTGGCTTGTTTGGCCATTCCGGTGATAATGAAGTCTGGACGGAAAGCACTAAAGAGATGCTTGATGATATGCATAAAAGGAAGATCGATCTCGCAGATGAAATTTTTGTTATAAATGTGGGTGGGTATATTGGTTCATCAACCAGAAGTGAGATTGAGTATGCAATAAAGACAAACAAATTTGTAAGGTATCTGGTATAGCAAGTTCACTAAGTAGGAGATTCTATTTGGAAGTCTTTCCCCTCTCTCCCTTTCTCCCCTTCTCCCTTTCTACCGTTTTGCCTTTGTGCCATTGCGCCGTTGCACCTTTATAATCATTTGCCTTTAAGCCTTTATGCCCTTGCGCCGTTATACCTTTCTTATACCAGAAAAAATATTCCTTTTGCCTCCGTTTTTCTTCTATATTCCTGGCCACATAAACCTTTTTACCGGAATACGGATCAATACCTGTATAATACACTAAGGTTGACAGCGTCATAGGAGTTGGCGTAAAATCCTGAACCTGCTCGGGTTTTATGCCCAGACTTTTCACCTCTGCCGCAAGATCCTTCATGTCTGCATCAGTACAACCCGGATGGGCTGAGATGAAATATGGAATCAACTCATATTTAAGATCATTCTTAAGCCTGATATTATCAAAACGCTTTTTAAGTTTTCTGAACAGTTCGAACGGAACCTTTCGCATGGATGATAAAACATGTGGTGAAGTGTGCTCAGGAGCTACTTTTAACCTTCCTGAAACATGATTTGTTATCAGTTCTTCAAGGTATTCACCTTCATCTCTTCCGGCGTTTTTATTCCATTCAGGAAACAATAAATCATACCTGATTCCACTTCCGATGAATGACTTTTTTATCCCCTTTATCCTATCCACCTTTCTGTATAGATCTGTAAGCTCTTTATGATTGGTATTCAGATTCTTGCAAATTGCGGGCCATATGCATGAAGGTCTTGAGCATACCTTACATAACTTCATCTCTTTACCTTTCATCCTGTACATATTAGCCGATGGTCCGCCCAGATCAGAGAGATAGCCTTTAAACCCAGGCAGCTGGATAATCTTCTCTATTTCATTTATTATTGACCTTTCTGATCTGCTTACTATTTGTTTCCCCTGGTGCGCAGCTATAGCGCAGAAACTGCATCCTCCAAAACAACCCCGATGAATATTCACTGAATATTTTATCATTTCATAAGCCGGGATATCTTCCTTCTTATTGTAATGGGGATGAGGCAGATACATATAGGGTAAATCATAAGTTAGATCAGCATCTTCCACATTCATAGGGGAAAACGGAGGATTAATAATCACTTTTAAATTACCTGAGGCTTCAGTAAGTCTGGCAGATTCTGTTTTATTTGATTCCTTTTCAAACATTACAAAATTTTCTGCAAACAGTTTTTTATCCTTCAGACATTTCTCAAAAGAATGAAGTGAGATGTCTTTCCAGTTTTTTTGTACCGGTAATTGTTCATCATTTTTTATTACAATTGATGTCTGTGGAATAGTTTTTAAAGATGAAAACGGAACTCCTTTGGATAATAGCTCTAAAAGCTCCCTTATAGGTTGTTCTCCCATGCCGTAAATAAGCATGTCAGCTCCACTGTCAATCAGGATTGAAGGTTCAAGTTTGTCTTTCCAGTAATCATAGTGTGTCAACCTTCGCATTGAAGCTTCTATACCTCCTATCACTACAGGAACATCCGGGAATATATCCTTTAGAATTTTGGTATAAACAATTGTTGGATAATCGGGTCTGAAGCCGGCTTTACCACCCGGAGTATAGGCATCATCGGATCTCAGCCGGCGCGAAGCCGTATAATGGTTGACCATCGAATCCATATTTCCTGCAGTTACACCAAAAAAGTATTTCGGTTTACCCAGTTTGCGAAAATCCCTTAAATCGTCCTGCCAGTTTGGCTGAGGTATTACAGCAACACGAAATCCCTCATCCTCAATTACTCTTCCTATAACCGCCGCTCCGAATGAAGGGTGATCAATATAAGCGTCGCCACTGAAAATGATTACATCTATTCCCTCCCACCCGAGTAAATCGACCTCTTTTTTATTGGTAGGCAGCCATCTGTTATCGAAAAAATATTGAGTTTTCACGCTGCTAAATTACTTAAAATAACTATCTTGCAAAGAAATGTGCTATTAATCAGCAGCATTCTAAGATGCTAAATATGAACCCCCATCACCATTTCTTCTCACAATCTCTGCAAAAACTAATCTTAATAAATTGTCTTCCCTTCCTGCTTTTATTTTGCAACATTATAAATATTAATGCTCAGAATGTTCAGGTCAGACCACGTATCGGATTGGTCCTTAGCGGGGGTGGTGCACATGGAATAGCTCATCTTGGAGTTATTAAAGTTATGGAGGAAGCCGGGTTACGGCCCGACATTATAACAGGGGTCAGCATGGGAAGCATTATCGGAGGTTTGTATTCGTTAGGATATTCAGCTGACAGTTTGCAGAAAATATTAAAAAGCATAAACTGGAAATCTATCCTCTCAAATAAGATTCCTCTGAACAAAGTGATTTTCCTTGAAAAAGAACATTTTTCCAATAGTGCAGTCTCATTACCTCTTTCTTTGCGGAAAATTGTGCTTCCATCGGGCCTCATAAACGGGCAGCAGGCTGAAAACATGCTTAGCTTTTTTGCATGGCCAGCTGCGGATATTAATGACTTCTCAAAGCTGCCGATTCCTTTTTTATGTGTGGCAACTGATATCATAAACTATAAAATAGTTGACCTTAAATCAGGGTACCTTCCTGATGCAATTAGAGCAAGTTTTTCAGTGCCATCAATTTTTACACCCCTTAAGATTGATTCTCTTCTTCTGTTAGACGGAGGTCTGATTAGAAACTTTGCTGCCAGTGAAGCCAGGGAAATGGGAGCTGATATTTTAATTGGTTCCTATGTCGGCTTCAACGGATATAAAGCAGACAAACTTCAGTCTGTCTCGGGAATTATGGAACAGATTGCCATGTTCCGAAGCCTGACTGATTTTGAAGAGGAGAAAAAGAAGATTGATGTGCTCATCAAACCCAATACCAATAAGCTTTCAATATTTCAATTTGACAATGTTGACTCACTTATCAACCGGGGTTATGAGGCTGCACTTCCATATAAAGAATATTTCAGAAAACTTGCAGACTCTCTTAACCTCATTGGAGCAGAAAAACCTATAGAGTCTATACTCGGGAAAAAAACGTATACATTCAAAAAGATTGAAATCACCGGTAATAAAAGCTACTCTAAAGATCAGATACTTGGTGTGCTGGATATCGAACCCGAAAAAGAAGTAGATAGAAAACTTCTTACTGACGGGATTGAATTACTTTATGGGAAAGCATGGTTCGAAAAAGTTAAATACAGAGTCCTTTCCCGGAATGATTCTCTCATACTGGTTATCGATTGTATTGAAAAACCGGCAGCAATGCTTTATGGATCTGTACATTATGACAATGCCCTCCAATCCGGACTAATATTTGAAATGTCACTTAAGAACCTTTTAACTCAAAGGTCTGTTATTAATTTAGGTTCACGTATAGGACAGTATTACAGAGTTGACCTAAACTACCTGCAGTTTATCGACAGAAATCAGATATACGGATTATCTGCGAATTTATCTTCTGATAATGTCATGCTCCCTTTGTTGGAATTAAGAAACGAAAAAGGAGAAGTTGTCAGCAGAAATTTTACGCCGGGGCTCTCAATAAACAGGAGAATAGGGCTTAATAATATGATGAGTATCTCAGCCAACTATGAAAATCTGAATCTGTTGTTACATTATATTTCCGATGCTCATTTGAAAAACTTTTCATATAATTACCTGACTGAAACCTATAATTATCAGATTAATAGTATTGATAATAAACATTTCCCACACAGGGGAACAATTCTAAATGTTTCGGTAAGTACATCAAAGCTACAGTCTGCAGAACTAAGAACTGATTCCTCAAAAGCAGACTTTAAATTGAATAATCAGGGAGAATTTTCATTTGACAGATTCTATACGCTCCACGGGTCAGTAGATCATTATTTCTCTTCTGCAGGAAAAATGACATTTTCAATTGGAGGAGATATCCTTTTTATCACTAAATCTGATTCGGTTTCAGCACAGAACAATTTTTATCTTCTTGGAGGTATTGAATCAGTATATAAAAGGTCAGTTCCTATGGTTGGCTTCCAGCCGAACGAAATTCCTGTAAAGAAACTGGCAGAGTTCAGATCTAATCTCGATATGGAACTATTTGAAAACTTCCATCTTAATTTCATGGCAAACATTGCTGTTGCACAGGAAGCCAATCGTAGCGCTGGGTTTTCGCTTCTTACAGGTATAGGTGTTGGTGCAGGCTATATGTCAATTATCGGCCCGATAAAAATCGGATTGATGTACGGAGGCTACAAAAGGGAAGAGTATTTCAATAAAATCAAAGGTTATATAAGTATCGGATATAATTTCTGAAACCAACCTTGAAAATTTTCTATCCTGCATTTCCCTTAGTGTCAGTCATTTCACATTAAAACTCCTTCTTCCATGTTTAGTTTGCCTCATACCCTTGCTCCCTTCACTTATCCTAATGAACTCTCCCCCGTCCCACTCTCTAAAAATTCTACCCTTTATACACATCTCTATTAGTTGGCATTTGCTTCTATATTCTGAAGCTTTACAAACAGAGTGTTTATCAAATTATGTTATTATGGATCAAGGAGATTCCTCACTTCGTTCGGAATGACAGTCTTTGTTTAACGATGAAGGGAAGACGAAGTAGAGAGGCGGACGACCGTTAAGAAATTGCCTTGCAGGCAATTTCAGAGAGGAGCGAGCCTGCAGGGCTGAAAAGGGCGTGAGTACATCCAGGTACATAAAGAAACGGTCTGATTGTTGCATATATGATTTATGTATGGCGAGATGATTTTTTGTCAGACTTCATCATACAACCATAAAGATGTTATTAATGTATAATATAGCTCTCCCTGCAAAAGGGGATAAGTACAAAAGAATATAGAAATGGATGTATCAAAGGTAATTCAGCAACATAAAAAACTCTGTACCCTTGTTTCAGAAAAAAAGGTAAAGCAATGTCTTGATATACTGACTGATATGATTTCCAATTCATCGTCAGGCGATATGCGTGATGAGTATAATAATATAGAGATGACCTATAAGAATATGCTCGCTTATACTATTGACGGAATAAAAGATCCTGAACGTAACAAGATATATCTTAAACTCATTCAGTCAATTCTTAGTCTTTCCGACAGAGTCAGACAAGACATATTGTCACATAATTCCGGCTGGCATACATACTGGGTAAAGCAACAAGCTGAAAAAGAGATGAAACTAAGTGGCAAAACCATTGTGGAAACTGTTGATGATCTTATGTTTAAATCGGAGCTTGATGAATGGCTGAAATTAAGCAATGAGATTAACCCTGATCCGGATTCAGCTATTTCAATAAAACACAAACAGCTGATTAAAAATATTTTCAACCATCTCTGGTTAACAGATTATTATGGTGAAGCAGAAAACAGCCTTATCAATATTATTCTGAAATCGGGTAAATTCAGATGGTATGAAGCAAGTATTTTTACTACAGCAGTCACTCTTAGCTCTTTCAGAACATGGCAATCGGAAAAGCTATTTCATCTGATAAGTCTTTATGAAGCCGGCCAGGAACAGGTTATGGAGAGAGCCCTTTCTGGTCTGATCCTGAACCTGCATTATTACAATGGAAGAATATTATTGTATCCTGATATTACGAAAAGGATCATGGAAATGAGCCTTGACACTAAATTTAAGGAGCATTGCAGGATCATTGTTCTTCAGATTATAAGATCGCGTGAAACTGAAAACCTGAGCAGGAAACTTCAGGATGAAATACTACCCCAGGTTGCCAGGCTGAAACCAATGATTGAGGAAAAACTGGATCTGGACAATATTCTTCCAAAAGATAAAAATGAAGAGAAGAATCCCGACTGGGCTGAAATGTTCAGTGACTCGGAGGAAATATTTAAAACAATGGAGGAACTGACAAAACTCCAGATGGAAGGAGCTGATGTTTATATGTCAGCGTTCGCCAATATGAAACATTTTGACTTTTTTAAAGACTTTCAAAACTGGTTTATTCCTTTCTATCCCGACCATGAAACGGTTGATGAAATATACAGAGATGAAATCCTTGGTCCGGGGACAAACGAGCTGGCAGAAGCATTGTACAAGACTCCTTTCATCTGTAACTCAGACAAATATTCATTGCTTCTGAATCTGAAACATCTTCCTTCTTCACAGAAAAGTATGATGTTAAAAGTGTTCCGTATGGAACTTGAAGGGCTTCAACAATTAAATGAAGAAGAATCAGCTACCGATCCGTACAAGGTTTTCAGAACAAACATTACTCAGTACCTGCAGGATATTTACAGATTTTTTAAACTTTCCCCTTATAAAAAAGAATTTGAAGATCTTTTTATAGGCAAGCTTGATATTTACAACTCAGAATTTTTCAGGATGACTAGTAATGCATCGGAAGCCGAGGCCGGACTTGCCGACTATTTTTTCAGCAAAAATTTTTATAGTGATGCTCTCCAGCTGTTCCTAAAACAGGTGAATGAGAAACCATCGGATGTTCAGTTATATGAAAAGATAGCCTATTGCTACCAGGAAAGCTCAGATTATGAAGAGGCTCTTAAGTTTTACAGAAGAGCAGAACTTATTGACCGAAAAGTCTGGACCATAAAGAAAATAGGATTATGTCTAAGGAGGCTTGGTATGAATGAAGAGGCTCTGGAATATTATTTACAGGCATATGATCTGGATCCTGATAATATACACACGGTTATAATGATAGCACATTGCTATATTGATCTTAAAAACTATGAGCAGGCATTAAAATACTATTTCAGAGTAGAATATAAAGAGCCCGGAAACCTTAAAATTCTAAGGCCTATAGCTTATTGCTATTTTGCTCTTGGCAGATTTGATGATTCGGAGAAATACTACGATCGTTTATCAACAGGAAAACTTAATGCACATGATCTTATAAACAAAGGCCATCTGGCACTTTGCAGAGGCAAAAAGAGAGAAGCTGTTGACCTTTACAAACAAAGTATAGTAAGCGGTGAATTGTCAAAAGAACAGTTTATCTCTATTTTCTCTGAAGATAAAGAGTTGCTTCTTACTCTCGGGGTAAATCCTGATGATCTGCCAATTCTTCTCGATCACCTTCTGTTTTTAATCGGGTAGTTTGGCAGTATCATGTTCCCGGATCGGAGGAGGAGGTCCATTGGGCGCTAATCTTCTCCCCGGATTATGCCACCTTTCATCTCTGAAATTGAGGGAATCATTTTGGTGATTCTTCCTGTTTTGTCGTATTATTTCCTGACGCCGGTCATCCATATCTTTTAGTCTGGACAGCTGTTCTTTTGAGAGGTTCAGATCCAATTCTTTCCTGAACTCCTTCATATTGGCATCAAGCTCTTTTCTGAAATTATTTTGCAGGTCACTATTAATTTTGGCAAACTTATCGAGAATCAGATCAATTTTTGCTTTCTGTTTTTCGTCGGGCTGTATTGTCTTGTAAAAGCCATCCCTGAATCTCTCTTCAGAAAAAAAGACCCTGACCGGTTTCAGCCTGTGATATCTGATCTGTGCTGAAGTCAGCATCCCCAGAATGAATCCGATTATCAAAGTTACCAGAATGACCAATATCGATTTTGCTTTCATTTTTTTACAGATTCCCTGTTAAAAGACAAACAATACTTTCATCATAATTATCGCTCAATCCCAGGAATGAATTGAAGGAAAAAGAGCCTTCTCTCAAAAAAATAGAAATAAGGAGAACTATAATCGCTGCCACACCAGTAATAGCAATACGATAAAAAATAAAATTCATATATTTAACGAATTCTACTTCCCGATTTACAGTTAATCCTGCAGAAAACAGTTTATTAAGTACCTTGTCACTAAAGTTTTCGCTGAAATTATAAGAGATACCCTCTTCATCCAGCTTCCCGGAGGCCTCAATAGTATCAGCGTCGGCATTCAGTGAATTGATTATCAACTTCTTAATCTCAGATTTCTTCATTGTATAAATTATGTATTTATAGTTTTACTAAAATATTTCTTAATTGCTCCTGCGCTCTTGACAACCTTGAGAGAACAGTTCCAAGTGGCAGTTTGAGTATTTCCGCTGTCTCTTTGGTAGTATATCCCTGAAGCATTCTCATAGTTACAATTATTCTAAACTTCGGATCGAGCCCCATTAGGGCTTTATTTACTATTTCCGAAGCCTCTTTTCTTTCTTCAGTATCATAATCAGCAATTTCGAATTCATACATTTCGTTATTAGCTTTTTGCGAAAACAATGAAAAGAATCTTTTCCTTCTCTTTATCTCGTTCAGAGTCAGGTTTACAGCAATTTTCTGAATGTAAGTTGAGAGTTTTGCCTCCCCTCTGAATTCTGACAAGGAATAATAAAGATTAATAAATACCTCTTGTCCAATATCTTCAGCAAAAACGGAATCTCCAAGCATACCTTTAACTGTACGAGCAACCATTTTCTGATAACGGTTAACAATTTCTCCGAAGGCATTTTTATCGCCATTCAGGGATTCTTTTACCAGTTCTACATCTTCGGTTACTTTGTACGACTCATTGATCATACTTCAATCTATAGACAAATATTTAGCTTCGATTATTCCCGATTGTTAATTTATATTAACAGGAATCAGGAATCAGGTATCAGGAATTAAAATATAATGCATCAATATTTATTTATTATTCCCGTTCTCTGATTTCTGATATCTGTTTTCTGATTTAATTTTACTGATCAGGTTTATTCACATCTTCGAGAACAACCTCATAATTTTTAGTATATCTGACCATAAAAAGTTTTTGGTTTTCAAAACCATCGCCGGCATTCTTTTGCTTAAAATCGTACTCACTCTGCAGAAGGTCAGGATAATGTATTTCAGGATGTCTGATAAAACTCTTTCCATGCATAGCTAATCCACTTATAAAATTAAATGCTATATCATATCCCTGCCAGGCGTAACTTTTTTCGAGAGGCTGTGTATGAAACTTTTGCATGAAATTTGAGTTGAACTGTTTTACGTTCTTTTTTGAATAATCAATCCAGTACGGAGAATAGACCATAATATCCATATCAAACAGTTCTTTCTGGTCCAGCCTATCAAGATCCCTGATAACAGGGTATCCGAAAAGTTTCGTATTGAACCTTCGTGAAAGACCACTGACAATATCTATTACCTCACTTATTACAGGAGCCTCCTCAGAAGCTATTATTACAATGTTATCAGATTGTTCGGAAAGTGCATGGCTCAACCTGTTAATTGAGTCATTATTAAACATTGACCTGCTGTAGAAAATAAACTCCTTGAATTTTATGTCCTCATATGGTAATTTATAACTCAACTCTGTAAATATCAAGTTTTTAAACCTTTTCACATCCTCATCAACCCCTAAACTATCGGTATGAATAAATACAATATTATGATCATAATATTCACTTATTTTCTTTGCCAGTGCTTTTTGTGCAATTTCAAGCGAAGAACTGGCCAAAAACAGGTTAGGATGTTTTATAAGCGCAGAATTATTCATGAGCGGAACAGGTGAAACAACAGGAATATCAAGATTTCTTGCATAATCAGAAACAATAGATAGATTATTAGAATAAACAGGGCCGATGATAAGATCCATCGTTGCCAGTTTTCCCGACCTTATTAATCTTGTAATTTCAATTGTATCGCTCTTAATATCGTATGTATGAAGATTTATTTTTAATCCTAATGATCGTAAAGTATCTGAAGCAAGTAATATTCCTTCATACATTTCCAGGAAATCGAGGCTGCCGGGATAAATCCAGTCCTCTGATACTTTATTAACTTTAATTGTTTTCCTTCCGTTCACAATATTAGAAGAATCTATTTCTACACGATCGGAGTTCTCCGACAGATAGAATGGAAGTAAAACAGCTACATCTAATGAACCTCTAAGGTCTTTTACGGTTGTATATCCTGCTGATCTGTCGATCTTTACCGGCAATGCCTCAGCAACAGCCGGAGTAGTGTCGGTTTTAACCTGTTCAATCTCCTGTATTTCAGCTTTTTCAACTCCGGGAATCCTTACAAAATCGCCAACCTGAGGAAACCTTAAATCCCTGTTTTCCCTTCGTATTTGTCTGACAGAAAGTCCGTATTGCCTGGCTATAGTAGAAAGTGTTTCCCCCATTAGAACTTTATGAAAAATGTACTTTTTCTCCTGATCATCAAATTTCTGTTGATTATTCATGAACTCTCTTTTCGGAACCGCTATTTCGGTAGCAACAGATAGTTTATTAATATCCATTCCCGGGTTACTCTGAATTATTTCGTTTTCAGAAACACCGTATAATTTCGAAAGTGAGTAGACAGTTTCGCCTGGCTTCAGACTATGGTATATGAATTTGGATTCATCATGTTCCCTTTTAACAACTTCAGATTCTGTAGGTTTTGCTTCAGTAACAAGACTGACAGGAATTCTAAGTGATTGTCCTTCTTTTATACCATATACTGCCGGTGGATTTTCCCGGTTAAGGTCTTCAACAGATATTCCATAAGCTTTTGCAATTGAGTAAGCAGTCTCTCCTTTTTTAACCTGATGAATAAAATAAGCTGTTCCTGAAATAATCACCTTATCTTTTGATCTCTCAACAACAACCTGTGAATTTACAGTATTACTGAAGATCAGAACAGATATTAAAATCGGCAGGGCTTTTATCCAGTTTATGATTCTCATTAGATTCTTTATTATTCTTTCAAAGGTTACAATGATTTAAGAAATATTCGGCAGTTTCTTTCAATTCTTTCAGGAACGTTACTAATATCTGACCTGATAAATTT
>Ga0265316_10000981_pt1 | contig 30985 bp, 32 predicted proteins | sample 4522metaG_FD_202092 | JGI IMG/M metagenome (GOLD analysis project Ga0265316, IMG submission 202092) | Rhizosphere microbial communities from Carex aquatilis grown in University of Washington, Seatle, WA, United States - 4-5-22 metaG | ecosystem: Host-associated > Plants > Roots > Rhizosphere >...
GCCAGCCGGAGGGTGATGAGCACACCCAGGACGCGCAGGGGCGGCAAGGTGGCCAGCAGGCCGCCGCGCAGGCCGGCAGGCCGGAGGGCAAGCGGAGCGCGCAGCGCCTGGCGGGCCAGGTGCGCAGTAGGAAAGCCGTGGTCAAGGTTTCGCACGGGCAAGAAAAAGCCCGCTTACGCGGGCTTCTGTGGAGGCTTATCGCCGTGGATTGGTGTGCAGGCCCCAGCCGTACACTGGTGGTTGGTCGCTGATGCGAATGCCGCGTGTGTCTTCGCAAATCCGGCCCGCGACTACTGCGCCTGGCGAGTAGATCTGACCGCCCAGCAGGCAGCCACGGGCAGGAGCTGGGGCAGGGCGGTTTGCCTTCGCTTCCAGGGCGGCGAGCTGGGCTGAAATGTTGACCAGCCCCTGATTGACTTGGTGTAGCTGCTCGTTGGTCTGATCCACCTGTTTCGACGTGGCGCAGCCAGTTAGGCCAACGGTGGCCAGCAACAGTGCCGGCAGCAGTTTGCTGATAGTGCGAGTCCTGTTTTCCATAGAGATTTCCTTAACGTGTCATGCCGAACATTGAAATGATCGGGCTGATGGTGCCTTGGTTTTTGTCCGAGCCAGGGCAGGAATTCAAGAATTCTTCCCTGGCCCGGGCTGTTGCCTCGGGTTTGAATTTGCCCTTCTTCTTGACGACGATTGAGAAGAAGTCGGATACCGCTCCGCTGCAATCGCTGTCTGCCAGCGAACCGCCCTTGAGACCTGCTTTGCCTGCCATGCACATCATGGTCTTGCACGGGTCACGGGCTTCTGCGGTGCCTACCAGTGCCAGGCTGGCCAAGAAGGCGACGACGACCGTTGATCGTTTCATAGGACTACTCTCCTTTTAGTCTGTGCTCGATGTGGAAAAATGCGCGGGCCAGGCGGTCGTAGCCGCCTGAGGCGGCAAGGAAGGCGATCAAACCGACTATGGACAGCACAACCAGCTTTGGATCAGGCCAGCCATTGAAGGCCTGGATCACGAACACCACTAGCATCGACACGGCGCCGAACGTCAGCACTAGGCTGATGGGGCGGCGCACAAGCCAAAGCAGCCTGCCTGCGAGGCCGAATAGGTTGCCGGTGGTGATACGCAAAGCATCGATGGCGAAGCGTTTAGCGCCCGAGGCAGCCTTTGCCAAGAACGACGGTTGCTTACCGTTCGCTGCTCGATCCTTCGTGGCCACAGTGCGGATCTTCTGCACCTGGCGGTTCCGCTTTCTGCCTGCGGGCAGTTCAACGACTTCGCCCATATATCAGTCCTCCTTTTCCTGTATCTCGAACTCCGCGAGCTGTCTGCCGGCGTCCAGATACTCCTTCAACCAAGCGGGGCGTTTACCCCTGCCGCTCCACGTATGAAACGGATTGGTTGGATCTCTATACCTGGCCTGGCCTCGCGGCGGTCTTTCTCCCAAAGGTACGAATTCCAGTTCGCGTGTTGTGGGCACGGATTTCGGTTTCCCCGCTGGTTTGCTCTTGTCGGCATCTTTGTCATCGCATTCGCTTGACATGTTCTCAACTGCCCTCATAATAGCGGTTACTCACTGAAATTGCAATTTCAAGGACAAACGGAATGGCCAACCATCAAACCTTCACCGCAGTCATTGCTCTTGCGCTCGTCGCCGCCGGAAATCCATTGCTGGCTAATGCGAACGGTAAATTGTCGATGAGTGTCATGGCTTTAGCAAAGCAATGTGCGCCGAACGTGGCGCCTGAGACGGTCGGGTATGTGGTTAGCCATGAGTCGAGAAACAATCCATTTGCAGTCCATGTAAACGGCGTGCCCTGGAGTAAGCAGCCAAAGACAGAAACCTTCGAGGACGCGAAGGCAGTAGTCGAAAAGCTTGCTCGTGAAGGCGCCAGTTTCGATACCGGCTACGGGCAAATCTGGTCGGGGAACTTGGCAGCGTTAGGGGTTTCTGCTGTGGACATGCTTGAGCCGTGTAAGAATCTGGCCGCCCTGGACCGAATCTTGTCGGACTGCTACCGGGCCGCTGTTGCGACTAATCAGGACGGGCAGGCTGCTTTGCGAAATGCCCTTAGTTGCTACAACACCGGTAATCAGAGGGACGGTTTCACAAATGGATATGTGGGAAAGATTCTGGCGGTGGCTCAAGCCAATAACACTATGAGAGTGCCTGCGCTGCGCCTCGATGGAGTGGAGAGTGAAGGCGGCCAAGTGGGGAGTAGCGTTGAGCAGGAGGACGCGCTACCCGCTGAGAACGCAAGGCTGGGCCGGTCTGATGGGTTCGACGATTCAACCCCGGACGGATTTGCCAATAGCACTCAAGACGGCTTCGAGGTGATGGCGCGGCAACATGACGGAGCGCCAAATGAAGGTCTTTCTCATCCAGCAAAAACAACTAGAGGAAATGAGCAGCAAGAAGAAATTAATACGGACATGGATTCAGAGATTGGAAGAAAAGAAATGGCTTCCACTCTTTGAAGTCATTAGCGACGACGGGCAAACGGTGTGCTGTTCGTTGCGTGTAAAGGATACAGGGGAGGTTAGAACGTGGGCTGATCTTCGACTGTTGGCCGAGTGGCTGAGGGAAAAGCTAAGCATCGAACGGTGTGAGCTTCTATTAACGGACTTTGATTTACCAGTAACGGAGTGAAATATGGACAAACTGAATGTTGGTGTAAACGGCAAGAAACTGGGCATGGTCTGCATGGTTCTGCTGTGCATCTTCGGGTCGAGTCTGGCCCAAGCAGCGGGGGTTGATACGGCAAACTCTTCGCTGACCTCGATGAAAACCTGGCTCGATACGTGGATTCCGCTTGCCTGCGCCGTGGTACTGGCGGTGCTGTGCATCCTCTGGTGGGCGCACGTTGTTCGCGCTGACTTTGCTACCCGTGGCGCCCTGGCAATGATCGGTGCTGGCTCTGCCAGTTACATCGTCAGTTTCTTCTTCGGCTGATACCAGAAGGGTGGGACCTGCTGGTCCCGCCCTTGGGAGGTTATCGAATTGAATTTCTCACAAGGACGGTTCCCCTTGTTCAAAGGGGCAACTCGGTTGCCGACCTTAGCTGGTGTGCCTAGAACTGTGTTGCTCGTCACCTTCATGTTCTGCGGCGCGTTGTTCCAGTTCATTCACCTGTGGGCCATTGGGGTATTCGTGTTCCTGTTTGTCATCGAATGGTGCATCACCAAGCACGATGACCGAGCTTTTCGGATTCTCTACCTGGCTTGGAAGACCAAGATTGTGAACAGGTCTGAATCCTCATTTACGAACTTGTGGGGTGGGTCTAGTTACTCGCCCAGGGACTACGGAGATCAAGACTAATGGCCGTAACAACCCGCGATGTAAAGAGCGTCAAAAAATTCACGAAGGAACCTTCCTTCAAAAAATTCGTACCGTATCAACACCACATCACCGATCACGTAATCAGCACGGAAAACGGCGAGCTGCTGACGATCTTCAAGCTTCGTGGGCGCACGCACGATTGCGCCTCGGATCTCGACCTGATCCGCTGGCACCGCGACCTGAACACCATGTTCAGGCAGATCAGCACCGAGCACGTCAAGTATTGGACCCATCAGCATCACCGCGAGGTCAACGACTACCCTGAAACGGAGTGGAACCTGGCGTTCGCCCAGCACTTTGACGACAGCTACCGCAAGAGCTTCCAGTCTAAGCCGCTGATGGTGAATGATCTCTACCTCACGGTGGTTTACAACCCCGTAGGCGACCTGGCGCAGAAGGTCTTTTCCAAGATGGAGCGACCAACCCGCGAAGAGTTGGTAGACATGCGCAACGAGGCGTTGAGCGCCCTGGAAGAGATCAGCAGTCGTGTCATGCACACGCTCAAGCCTTACGGTATTGAGCGGTTGGGCGTCTACTATCGCAACAGCCGCGGCGAAATCGCCACTGCCGAGAATCAGGAAGATGACACCTGGCTGGCTGATGAAACCGGGCTTGAGGCTGATGCCTTCGATATCGATCCTGACGACCTTCTGGCCGATACGGTGAAGACCGCGCCGGCGCCGGCAGTTACTGCGTCAGAAAGCGCCGGGAGCCTTCGGGCATTTTCTACTGCCCTGGAATGGCTGTCGTTCCTCATCAACGGTTACTGGCAGCCAGTACCCGTTTGCCGCTCGAAGATTCGTTCGTATTTGGTGGAAACCCGGCCCGTATCCTCTATTTGGGGCGACATTATCCAGCGCCGCCGCTTCGATGGTATTGATTACTTGGCTGGTGTTGAGATCGTCGATTACGACGATGAGACGGAGCCTGGCCAGCTGAACCTGCTGATGGAAGCAGATTTTGAGTACGTGCTGACCCAATCCTATTGCTGCATGTCACTGGGGGCTGCTCAGACGTTCCTGTCTAACCAGCAGAAATCGATGCTGGAAACCAAGGACAAGGGCAAGTCGCAGATTCGGCAGTTGGAAGACGCCGAGGACGATGTGACCTCGCGGCGGTTTGTCATGGGTTTCCATCACGCGACTATCCACGTGTGGGCAAACACTGCGAAAGGCGTACAGAAACTAGCTCGCAAGGCCAAGGGCATGATGACCGACTGCGGTATCAAGGCTGACTCAGTTGGCCTCGCTTCCGAGGCTGCTTTTTACGCCATGCTGCCGGCCAACCATGCGTTCGTTCCTCGCCCGGTCCCCGTGAATAGCTGGAACTTCCTGTGTTTTTCGCCGTTTCACGGCTTCATGACTGGCAAGGCGAACAACAACCCCTGGGGACCAGCAGTCACGTTGTTCAAGACCACGGCAGGTACGCCGCTGTTCTTCAACTGGCACGTGTCGCCGATGGAAGAACAGTCGTTCGGCAAGCGCCCGCCAGGCCACACCCTGATCCTCGGCCAGACCGGTGCCGGTAAGACGACCTTGCTCAATGCGTTGATTACCCAGTCCAGCAAGTTCGAGCCTCGGGTGATCTGCTACGACAAAGACCGGGGCATGATGCCCCTGGTGACGTCCCTGGAAGGGCGCTATACCGTGCTGCGCGAGGGCGAATCGACGGGCTGGCAGCCGGCGCAAATCGAGCCGACTACCGCCAACGTGGCCATGGTCAAGCGTCTGATCAGGATTTGCGCGGAAACCACGAACGGCGGCCCGATTGAACAGACCGACGTGGAACTCATCGGCAAAGCTGTCGACCATGTGATGGTCAGTGGCCTGGTCGCCAAGGAGTTGCGTTCGTTCTATGCGATCTGGCGGCAGATCCCGGCAGCGGCACGAGTTAACAACCAGCAGAAATTGTCCCTGGCTGAAATGCTCAAGCCCTGGTGCCGAGGTGGCGAACATGGCTGGTTGTTCGATAACCCGTCCGACGCCCTGACCTTCGACACGCACAAGGTGTTTGGCTTCGACCTGACCGACTTTATCGTGGCCCCGGATCAGCCGGCCCCACAAGCGCGCACGCCGTTGCTGATGTATCTGTTTTATCGCGTGCGCCTGGCCATCGATGGTAGCTGCCGCGTGATTCAGGTATTCGATGAGTTCGCCCAGTATCTGGACGATCCCTACATGGATGTTGAAGTGAAGCGCGGCTTGAAGACCGACCGGAAAAAGGACGCGATCTACGTCTTCTCCACGCAGGAACCAAACGACGCCCTGGAAAGCCGGATCGGCAAAACGATCATGCAGCAGTGCGTGACCAAGATCCTGCTGGAAAACCCGGAAGCCGACCCAGTGGACTACATGAAGGGGCTGAAACTGACCGAGGCGGAATATCAGGCGCTGCTTAACATCCCTGAATTCAGCCGTCAGTTCTTGGTCAAGCAGGGCAGTCAATCGGCCATTGCCACCATGGATCTGCGCGGGATGGAGAAGGCAATCAGCATCCTCTCGGGCACCCCGGACAATGCGGATCGCCTGGAAAGCATCCTTGCCGCCAATCCAAACGCCAAGCCAGAGGTGTGGCTGCCGAAGTACTGGGAAGCGGTTTTACCCAAGCAACAGAACAGGAGCAACTGACATGGAAAAGTACGTATTCGCCGCTGCGGCGACCCAGGACGTAAAGCGTCTGCCGGCGTTCAAGGCAAAAGCCATTGTGCGTAGTTGCACGATGGCCATCTTCCTGGGTGTCGCGAGCGTCTCGCATGCACAGGTCATTGTCGAAGACCCTGGCGTGCTGGCCAACACGGTGCTGCAAGTCGAGAACATGGTCCAGCAGTTGGCCAATCTCAAGTCGCAGTTGGAAACCCAAGAAGGCATGTACGCCTCTATGACCGGCGCACGCGGATTCGGTGGGATGCTGCCAGGCAGTGCTGGGGAACTGCAAAAGAACCTGCCGGCTGACTGGGGCAAGGTTTACTCCGACGCGATGAACAGCAATTCGAGCATCACAGGTTCTGTGCGCGACATGCTCGGGCAGTTCGATAGCGAGGTGGAGAACATGGGCCGCAGCGAGGCCCTGGACCTGGTGAACCAGCGTCTCAAGGAGAAAGGGGCGTATGACCGCGTAATGGCGCAGCAGGCCTACAACAACCAGATGCGCGAACTGGAAGATATCCAGACGCTGACCAACCAGATCGACACAACCACGTCGCAGAAAGAGATCGCAGACCTGCAAGCCAGGATTTCGACCGCCCAGGGCGCGATCCAGGGCGAGCAGGCCAAGCTGCAACTGATGGCCATCCTCCAGCAGTCGCAAGACAAGGTACTGCAACAACAACAACAGACCGCCGTTCGCCGCTATGTCATTGGCGATAAAAACGACAGTCTCGAAGCCCCTAACCTCACGGAATGACCGTTATGAAAAAGATCGTATGCCTGCTGCCACTCTTCGCTGCCCTGGCCGCTTGTGGTGAGGCCAACACCAAAGAGTGGTACATGCAGCATGACAAGGAACGAGCGGTTCGCGTTGCCGAATGCCGTAACGATGCCAAGGAGCAGGTGAGCGCTGATTGCCAGAATGCACTTGCCGCTGAGGCTCAAGTAGTGACCATGGGCAAGGGGCAGTCGGATTACAGCATCGACCTCAAGCTCGACAAGAAGTGACGGGGGTGAACAATGGCCTATAACGCAACGACTCAGATTTTCAGCTACATGGACGAAGTGTCCAAGGAGTTGGTGGCGTCGAACGTGGCGACCATCATTGCTGCTGTAACACCGTTGGTTGCCCTGGGTTTAACCATTGTTCTCATGGTCGAAGGCACCTTCAAACTCTACGGCGGCGACGGCGAGCCGCTGACGGACATGCTCAAGAAGTTCGCATTTTGGGGCCTCATTCTGAGCATATCGTCGGCTGGCGGGTGGTATCAGAAACAACTCGCAGATGTCGCGTTGAAAACCCCCGATGAGTTCGCCTCGATCCTGATTGTCGATGGCAAGTCGGGTTCCAGCGTGCAGAACGAAGTCGCCAGTACCATCGACAAGGCGCTGGAAAATGGCTTGAAAACAGCGCAGAAGGCCTTCGACAACGCAGGCGTGACCAGTGGTCCGGGCCTTGCTAGCTTCTTGCTGGCTGCTGCGGTGCTTCTCTCTACGGTGCTGGTCTGCGGTATTGGTGCGGCCTTGATCCTGATGGCCAAGTTTATGCTGGCCATCGCGGTCTGTTTCGGGCCGATCTTTATCATGTGCCTGATGTTCGATTCCCTGCGCGAGCTGTTCTCGAAGTGGATCGGTTCGGTCATCAACTTCGGGCTGATAACCATCCTGTTGTCCGCCACCTTCGGCCTGCTGATGAAGTTTTACGGCAAGGCGGTGGCGGCGTCGGCTGATCCGGCTGCCAACTCCCCGATCTTGGTACCAATCATCACCTGCGGCCTTCTGACCGTGGTGACATGGTTTGTCCTCAAGAAGATCCCGGACCTGGCCGCGTCCTGGGGTAGTGGTGTTTCGGTGCAGTTCGTACCGGGCCGTCAACGCCCAGGCAAGGGTGGTGGTGGTAACGGCGGAAAAGGCGGCGGCGCCGGCGCTGGCTCCGGTGCAGGTGCCGGTGGTGCAGCTGCTGGAGCAGCGGCAGGTGCGGCAGCCGGTCCAGCCGGCGCAGCGGCAAGCGCTGTTGGTACTGCCATGCAGGGCATGGCCAGAGGTTCACGCCGAGCAGGCTAAAAGGAATCACATTCGGGCCGTAATAAGTCCTTGAAATTATAATTTCAGGGATTTATTATGGCCCTGTCTTTTTCTCATCTGAGGTAATTCACATGGTGCGGTTTTCGACGGGATTGGTCGGGATCTTACTGGTTGCGGCTCTGGCTGGATGCGCAAGCAAGCCCAAGCCCGCACCTGAGCCTGACATGACCAATTTGGTGCCGGTCAACAAGACGTTGCCCAGCGCCCTTGTAGGACGCCCCGGGGTAATTCCCCAGGCCACGAATGGAGAACGTAAAGAATGAGTCGGGCTGATAAGAACGAGGCAATTACCAAGGCCGACATGGCCGTGTTCCAAGAAGAACGCCAGAACCTGGAAACGGATCTGCTCGATGAGGTGCTGAAATCCCGTCGAGTTGCCTGGTGGGTAGCGACTGGCCTGGGTGCTCTGGCCGGCGTGGCGTTGGCCGTGACCGGCTTCACCATGTACCGCTACAGCCAGCCGGTCCCAGCGCACATGCTGGTTATGAATAGTGACGGCACTATCCAGCAGGTGTCGTTGCTGACCCCGCAATCCAGCTACGGCGATGTAGCAGATACCTACTGGGTTTCTACGTTCATCCGTCATTACGAAAGCTACGAGTTCAACACGGCGCAGGCAGACTATGACGCTATCGGCCTGATGGCCGGCCCTGATGTGGCTGAGGATTACCAGAAGCGCTACAAGTGGGGCACCAAGGAAGCCATGGATAAGACCGTTGGCGACCGCAAGTCGGTCAAGGTCAAGGTTTCCTCGGTCATCCTCGACCGTGAAACAGGTATCGCTACGGTTCGCTTCTCAACCACTGAAAAGTACCGTACCCGTGGTGCCGATGAGGCTCCGCAATTCTGGATCGCTACCCTGTCCTATCGCTACGACAACATGGAGCTGACGGCGGCGCAGCGCTACATCAACCCGGCTGGATTCCGCGTCTACTCGTACCGAGTCAACGCCGAATCTGTTGCCAGTGTGGGGGGCCGATAATGAATCTCAAATTCGCTATTGCAACTGCCTTGGCAGCGGCGCTGGTATCGGCGCCGGCCCTGGCCCTCAACGAGAAGACAGACAGCCCCTACGACTATCGGATCAAGACGGTGATCTACAACCCGATGGACGTTGTTCAAATCGATGGGGTGGTGGGCCTGCAAACCCTCATCCAGTTTGCCCCGGATGAGGTCTACGTGACGCATAACTTCGGTGCGAAAAGCGCCTGGGAGTTGGTCAACAAGGACAACAACGTATTTATCAGGCCGATTGCCGAGCTGAGCGACACCAACCTGACCGTAGTGACCAGCAAACGGACGTACTACTTCCTGCTGCACTACATCGGCAGCAATGCCGTCAAAGGCCCTGATGGACAAGTGAAAGAAGAGTTCATCAAGACGCCTTGGAGCATGCGCAAAGCCACGGTAGGCGTCATCTTCAAATACCCGTTTGAAGACATGAAGGTTGCTAACAAAAAGCTCGAAGAACGCCGCGTCCGCGAGGCGCTGGCCAAGGGTAATAACGGGCCAGTGAACATCGCCTATACCCGCTCCGATGAAGAGAGCAGCCAGGAAATCAGGCCGACCCACACCTGGGATGATTTCCGCTTTACCTACTTCGAGTTTCCGGCCAATGCAGCGTTGCCAAACGTCTACATGATTGGCCCGGATGGCAAGGAAACCATCCCACAGACGCACATCGAGGGCGAGTATTCCAACATCATCGTGGCCGAGACAACGGCGCGTGAATGGCGGGTTCGCCTGGGTGATCGCGTGGTGGGTGTAGTCAATGGCGGTTACAACCCGGCGTTGGGCGCTAGCAAGACCGGCACCAACTCGCCCGTGGTTAAGCGCGTGTTGAAAGGGGGTGAGGAATGAGCCGCGACGTAAATATCGACGAACTGGACACGTTCGAGGACGACCGGGGCGGGTTCGATGGTGGGCCGAAAAAGAAAGTGCCAGGCCTGCGAGCATTCATCGGCGTGTTGTTCCTGATTGCCTTGTGTCTCATTAGCTGGATCGTCTACAAAAATGTGATTGCGCCTAAACTCCAGCAGCAGGAACAGGCCGAAAAAGCCTCGCCCAACAAGGCCAGGAACTTGCCGGGTGTGAGCTTCGCAACCACACCTGCGAACGCCGAGGACGAACCTGTCGAACAGTCAGCCGAGCAGGAGCAAGCCGCCAGTACCTACCAGCAGCCGGTGCAACAGACCCAGCCCGGACAGCAGGGCAAGGTCGAGCTAACGCCTGAGCAAAAGGCCATGCAGCGCCGGCTCAGTGCGTCGAGCGGGACAGAGGAAATGCGCTCCCAGGGTGCAGTCGCTACGCCTAGTCGTGGTGAGAAGGCCGAGCCGGTACAAACCAGCAGTGGCAGTTCGGAGCTGGCCACGCGCATGAATAGCGCCCGGTACACTGCATCCAGGGCGACACTCATGAAAAACATGAGCATGTCGATAGCCGCTGGCACGATGATTAATTGCGGCACGATCACCGAGCTGGATACCACTGTTCCCGGCTTCGTTTCCTGCCAAGTGTCGAAGGAGGTTCGTTCGGCTGACGGTTCGGTGGTGCTGATCGACAAGGGCGCGAAGATCACAGGCGAAGTCAGTGGCGGCATCCTGATGGGCCAGGCCAGGGCCTTTGTGCTGTGGTCGCGGGTTCGCAACCGCGACGGCGCCGTGGCCTACCTCGATGCGCCTGGTACCAACCGCCTCGGTAGCGCCGGCATTCCTGGCCAGGTCGATACCCACTTTTGGGATCGCTTCGGTGGCGCCATGTTCATTTCCGTGTTCAGTGACCTGAGCCGTGGTCTGATGCAGGCCCTGGTGAACTCCACCGACAAGTCGGACAGCGACACGACCGTGAACCTCGACAACACCTCGAACACCTCCGATTCGCTGGCCCGCGAAGTGTTGCGCGCCACGATCAACATCCCGCCAACCCTGACCGTCAATCACGGCGAAGCCGTTTCGATCTTCGTGCCGCGTGACGTTGATTTCAGCGATGTGTATGGCCTGGAAATGGTGGAGTGAGGGAGGCACATATGGATATTGCGACCGAGCGCGACCTGGCTTTAGCAGACATGGACATGGCCCTGGCGGCGGCGAACTTCGCCCCGCTGCGGCAGTACCTCGACGATCCAGAAGTGTTCGAGATCCGGGTGAACAAGTTCGGCCAGGTGGTATGTGACACGCCCAAAGGGCGTGTCTTGCACGCCGACCCACGGATCACCTACGACTACCTGTGGGCCTTGAATGACCATCTACTGAGCCTGAACGGACTCGGCCGCACGCCTATCAGCTACGTGAAGTTGCCGGACGGATCTCGGGGGACGTTCTGCTGGCCTCCTGCGACTGTCGAGGGGACCATGCTCATGTCGATTCGTAAGCATTTGCCCGTATCGAAGAGCCTGGCCCAGCTTGCCCAGGAAGGCCGCTTTGCCAAGGTGCGACACCGTAAGCAGTCTGAGCAATTCTCTCTTGAGCCGTTCGAGGAAGAGTTGCTTGCGCTGTTGGAAAAGGGTGACGTGGAAGGCTTCTTGACGCTGGCCGTCAAGACTAAGCGGAACATTGCCGTAGCCGGTCCTACCGGCTCCGGCAAAACTACGCTTACCCGCTCGTTGATGGGGGCGGTGCCTACGGTTGAGCGTGTGCTGCTGATGGAAGATACGCACGAAATCGACGATAACCGGCTCGATGAGGTGGGCTATCTGATGTACGGCGAAGGCGACGGGCGAATGTCGGCGCGTGAATGCCTCAAGCTGTGCATGCGCCTGTCCCCGGACCGGATCTTCCTGACCGAGCTGCGCGACGATGCAGCCTGGGACTACCTGGCCGGCGCGAACACGGGGCACCCTGGGGGCATTTTCTCGACGCACGCTGACAGCGCGGCCAGCACCCCAGCGCGTATCGCCACATTGGTAAAGGCCTCGGAAATCGGTCGGGCGCTCGACTACGACGTAATCATGAAGACCATCAACACCACGTTGGATGTGGTCGTGTACATGGAAAAACGTGAAGTGCTGGAAATCCTGTACGACCCGATGTTCAAGAAACAAGCAATGGCTGCGGTGTAGGAGTTCAAGCCGCTGAGCGCCCTGCAGGGCAACAACCAAGGAGAAGTATGCATGACCGAAGCAACCAATATCTGGACCGCCACCGCTTCCGAGATCACCAACGCGGTGCGTGAGAGCCTTATCGCCATGGGTTGTGGCGAGCCACAAACAGGCGATGTATACGACCAACTGCTGCTGCTTGGTCGTAGTGGCGTGGAAGAGCTGGTGCCCTCCGTGAGCAAGTTTGGCGCCCGCGAGTTTGAAAGCGTCATGGCCGTGGTCGTGGACCTGCTGGGCGGTGATGGCATTGCCGTGCACGGTGAGCTGCCTATCTGGCTCCGTGTTTACCCCAGCGTGGAAGGAAAGCTCCCGGCCTTCAGTGTCGATGACTGGCGATGGATTCGCCTGTCCTCGATCCAAGAGGTTCAGCCCCGCCGCGCAATCGCCATTGGCGAAGATACGTCTAAATGGCAGCTCATGGTCAACGTTGTTGCCAATGGCCAGGTGTACCACGCGACACAGCGCCTGTTCCTCGGCGCATCGGTAGAGAAGCCGGTAGACCGTCTGTTGACGTTGGTTAGCGCCGCTGTGAGTGAAGAACAGCGGCGCCGGATGCAGCTGTGATAGTGCGCAGCAAGTAGCACACTCGCACCAAACCAGCCCCGCATTTGCGGGGCTTTTGTTTACCGCTATATCTTGTGCTCGATCAGCTGGCCAGCGGCACAAGATGTTGTGTTACGAGGGGAAATTTTGAAGCAAACAAACTGGACGGTTATTGGTGTGGCTCGATGGTACGACTGGAAGCTGGGCAAGTTTTCCGACCGGGACCTGGCCAAACTGGTCGGCACCAGCGAGGGCAGCATACGCCGCCGACGTGTTCAGTTCGGAATCGAGGTTTACTCGGTCGCGGTGGCCATCGCCCCTTACCAGCACCTGCTGGGCGTGGAGTCGGACAGGTCTGTCTCGGCCAAATGTGGTGTATCGGTGAAGAGTGTCAAAGCTTACCGCGAGTCCCAGGGCATCAAGCCCAGGTCCAAGGCCACACGGCGCATTCAGCGCCTTCCGCTCGATCATCCCGTCAGGCCGTACAAGAGCGCGCTGGGCCTGGTTCCCGATGAGGACATTGCCCAGGCCTCGGGCGTGGCCGTAGAAGTCGTGCAGGCGCTGCGCGAGGCGTTCGGCCTGGATGCTGTGGCGCCCTCCCCTGACCTGGCCAAGCCGGCGCCTGTCGAGGACTACCACGGCCCCGGACTCGGTTACGAATCGCTCCTGGGCACCATGTCTGCCGCCAAGATCAGCCGCGAAGTGGGCGTGCCCATTGGGGTTGTGGAAGCTCGCCAGCAGTACCTGGGCATTGCACCCTATCGCCGGGTGTCGCGTGCGGAGCGGTACGCGCACTTGTTCGGCCTGGTCCCGAATAACGTGCTGGCCAAACTCGCAGGCGTGTCGCATGAGCGCATCGCAGACATGCGCCGGTCGAGAGGCGTCTAGCGGGCAGCAAAAAGGGGCCGAAGCCCCTTTGCTGATTACAGACCGAATGCCCTGCCCTTTTCTTTGGGCTGTTTGGTCGGCAACTGCTGGCCTTGCTGCTGCTTCTGCGCGGCATCCTTCTGTTTGCCGGCCTGGTCGTGGCCTTTGCGCTCGAGCGCGTGCCGCTGGAGCTGCTTGATATCCAGGGCGCCGGCCTTGGCGTTCAAGCGGCTGATCGCGGCCCCCAGCTTCTGCCGGTTATCGGTGAAGATTTCCGCCGCATGCCGTGCGCGGCTGATCGCCACGTAGTACACGTCCTTGGCGGTCGTGCGCGACTGGGTTTCTAGGTTGATGAGCACCTTGTCGCAGGTGAGGCCCTGGGCGCTGTGAACGGTCGAGGCATAGGCCAGGCCGACGAACATAGCCGACGCGGTGTCCAGCTCGACCTGGCGGCCCTTGTCACCTTCGAGCACCACGCGGTCGCTGTGGATCTCCTTCACCACGAATCGGTCGCCGTTGGCCAAGTCCTTTTCGGCGTCGTTTCGGGTGATTTTCACCTGATCGCCAGGGGCCAGCTCTGTTCTTTCGACGCTGTAAACCGAAAGCTTGGTGCAACGAGCTGGGGTGAATTGCAGCGTCTCGCCTTCCGGCCCGCGCACCGTGAGTTTGTTGCCGGGGCCGGTGTCGAGTACCACGTATTGCACGCCCCGTTGCAGCCCGTTCTTGTAATCGACCTCGGGCACGACAATGCTGCCCTTGCCGTAGTATTTGCTGTGTCGGCGCTCGGCCTGGGTCGTGTCCAGGCGATTGAGCAATGGATACTCCGCGCCCTGCCCTTTCAGGCCCAGCGCCTCCCGCACGCCTTCGTTGATCTCGATCCGACTGGCGTTGGTACCGGTGATAATCAGAGCCTGGTCACGCTCGGCCTTTGGCATCGAGGCGTATGCGTCGACAATCGCCTGGTAGCGTGCCCCGTCCTCCTTGATCTCGTGTATCTCGTTCACCAGCGGCAGCGATTGCTTGGCCTTGCCCTCGGCGGCTAGCTTCACCGCCTCCAGCAATTGCGGGTCTTTCTGCCGCTGAATGTCGGTGAGCCTTGACGTTTCCATACCGGCTTTCATCAACTGCTCGAATGGCTTGCCGGCCTCGATGGCTTTGGTTTGTGACACGTCGCCCAGGAAGACAACGCGGGCGCCGGCAGCCTCGATGGTTTTCATGGCTTCGTGCATCTGCCGCGCAGGAATCACGCCGGCCTCGTCGATGAACACGACGGTGTTGCTGTCGATCTTCTTGTCGCGGGCCTTGAGGAACGATTGCAGCGTGCGTGCTTCCAGGCCCTCGGCCTGGAGCGCTTTCACCTGGCTACCATAGGGCGCCAGGCTGGTGACACGGTATCCGTTCGCTTCCAGCAGATCCTTGGCCGCAACAGTCATGTAGCTTTTGCCGACGCCGGCAAAGCCCTGGACGCCGATGAACTGGTTTTGTGTGCGAGCGATCCGCATCACCGAGGCCTGCTGTTCTGCCTTCAAGCCCCGATCGGCAAGGAAGGCTTCGGCGGCTTCCTTGGAGATCCGCGGCTCAACCGTACCGCGCCCCATTCGCTCGATTTGCAGCACCTCGCGCTCGCGCTTCTGCGCGATGTGCGTGGTGAAACGGTTTTCACCCTGGCGCAGCCGTCCCGTGCGGATACCCTCATCAACGAGCCTGGCGGCCTCTGAGCGCGATTTGCCGGCGCGGACAAGGTTTGCCACCCATTCCTTGCGGCTGAGCTGTGGCGCCTCCTGGCGGGCCTTCTCGGCGGCCTTCCCCTTCTTTCCATCGGCTGGGTTCTGTGAGGCGTACAGCGGTTCCTCGCGGATCAGATGGCCAGATGCGGCTCGCCGCTCGATGCCGGCGCGCACGTCGTCAATGGTGAGGGCGCCGTACCCGTGGCGCAGCGCGGTATCCATCAGCTCCTTCTGACCGATCACCGCTTGGCGTTCGGTCAGACTCTTGATCGCGAATTCGATCACCTGGTCGGCACGGTATTCCAGGGGCTTCTCGATCTGTGGAGTGGCTGCGCTGTTTCGCTCCCTGCCGCCCTGGGCATCGGCGCCGACGCCGGCCCACTCGCGGCTGTGGTAGTCGATACCCAAGGCCCTCGACCGCTCAAGCCACACCTGGCGCAGCTCTTCGCGGTCGATTCCACCCTGCTTTTTGTCGCGGGTGGCCAGCGCGGCCTGGTTCTTTTCGGCATACGAAGCCGTGCTGCGGTCCAAGCCTTTCGCCGCTAACGCGGCCTCGATCTGCTGGCTGCGCGAACTGAACTCGCGGATCTGCTCGTCAGAGAAATGCGCCAGGTCAAATGTACCGTTGCGCTCATAGCGCAACTGGAAACCGGCCTTTTCCAGTTCGCGGGCCAGCTCCGCCTTGTAGACGTTGCCCAGGAACATGGACGAATTGAACACGCCGTCGTTTTTCAGCGCCCGCCATTCGCCGTCGCTACGCTGGGTCATATTCAGCACGAACGCATGGGTATGCAGGTCGGGGTCCAGGGCACGTGACGTTTCGTGTCGGAACTTGGCCACCACCAAATTGTTGGTGTTCTCGGTGCCGGTCTTCTTGTTGACCGTTATCCGGGCCTGGGACAGCCGTTCGGCTTCGCGAATGGCCGCTGCCACGGCCTTGTCGTGAGCTTCGATAATACTGGCGTCCCCGTGGACCAAGGCCTGGAGCGACACGCCTTTGGGCGCCGAAAAGGTGAGGTCGTACCCCAGCCTTTCCTTGCTGACCACTTTGCCGTCCGCTTCTTTGACGGTCCGCATGAGCTTCGTGCTGTCGCTAATGCGGCCATCCAATAGCTCACGGAACCGGGCCTGCTCTACCTCCCCGGACAGGCCCAATGCCTCTGCGCCGGCACCTTGCCATTGCATGGCGCCGCCGTCCTTTGCGTAGTAGTCATCCGCACCGTCCGCGTAGTACGACACGACTTTGCCCAGTGACTGCCGAGAAATGGTCGTGATATCCAGCATTTAGATGATCTCAAGGTTTGGGACGATGCCCGGTACCGGGTTCGTGCGAGTGAAGTTGATCGGCTCGATGGCCACCCGTGCAATCGGGATGCTACCGGGGAACGAAAGGAAGCCTTCGAGGTTGTTCAAGGCCATGATTTCCGACGACATTACGATGCGCTCGGGTTTCACATCCTCGTTCTCACTGCGAGTGCCCCAGTCACCCCAGCGCGAGCTGCGGCCTTCCTTTGTGCGCAGCACTTCATGCTCGCTCAAGGCTTTGGACATGCGTTCGGCGGTGGCCGTACCCATGCGGCCAACGGCCAGGGCGACCATCGTCCGGTGGTTGGCCAGCATGGTTTCGGCCAGTTTCTCGCCATACACGGATTCGAGCTGGGTGTAGGACTGGTAGCCCGATACCACGCAACCGCCCTTCTTCCGGCCCCGAGTCAACATGTCGCCCAAGGTGGGCAGCCGTTGCAGCGACTCCAGCTCGTCGAGGTAGGTCCAGATGCGGCGTTTGGGGTTGGATTTCATCCCAAGGATGCTGGTGAAAATGGTATCAACCCAGCAACTAATCAATGGGCGCAGCGCTTCGCGCATGTTCTCGTCCCAGGTGATAAACAAGTTGCCGCCGTTAGGATCTTCGCACCACTGACGCAGCGAGAAGTTGCCTGGTGGCATATCAAAATGCGCAGGTAGTTTATTACTGAGGACAAAACGAACGCTGCCTGTAGCGCGTTCGTTTTCAGTGAACAACGATACGGCACGGGTGCCTTTTACGAATCCCTGGAGCGCTTCCGAACTGCACTCGTTAGTCCATCTGAATACATTCCTCATGCCAGGATTGCGCGTGGTGTTGTACAGCTTTTTGGCCACTTCTGCGAACAGCAGGCGACCATACTGGTTCCACTCTTCCGAGTCGTTACTGTCTGATACTTGAATAATGGATTTTGCGTAGCGCTCGAAGTCGTAGTGACTACGGATCTCGTTATAGAAGTTCCAACCTTCGGTTCTGGCGTCATAGGGATTCAAGATTTTATCCCCCTTGCGATAGAAGGTGGATAGGAATTCCCCATCGGGATCAAGGATTACCATTCGATCTTTCCGCTGCATGCAGCCGTACATCATTTCGCGGAAAATCGTACTCTTACCCGTACCTGTAGCACCGCCCACTGAAAAGTGCGTCGCCTCGGCGGCAATAGGAACAGGCACCCCGGCAATAGTTATTTGTTCCTCTTTCTCCTTTGTCAGTCGTTTAAGCTCACGCTGGGAAACAAGTTGGCTACCACGGAAATACTTATCAAAGTGAGCGCCGGCAAAAGTCGTCTTGCTCAACTTCACGATAAGCACGCACAACGCAATCGCGAGTATCAGTCCACCAACTAAAGCAACCGCAAGCGGCCACAAGGCGAACGTGTTTTTCGCCAGGTAAAACACCCTGTCGCGGGCACCTTGCTTTTCAATCCCATACAGCAGCTTTGCGGTAAAGAACCATGCGAACAGTGGCACCAGCACCAGTACGGCGAGGCAGATTTGAGATCGTTGGCGTTCGTTCATCAGCTATCCCTCTTTGATGAATCCCATACGTCGAAGCCCAGGCGCTCGACCTCGGCCTGGGCTTCCCTCTTAGCATCCGGTTTGGACGCGGTGCGCAGGAGCAACAGCAGCTCGATCAAGATGGCCATCGACTGACGGTCGATCCCAGCGGTCGGTTGGCCGTCACTGCCAGGCCGTTGATCGAGGCGCTGGAGGATCATTTCTAGCGTGTCCTCCTGCTCCATCTGCCGGAAAAGCTGCCGGCGTACATACTCCGAAATGTCGCCTTGGGACCGCTCTTCCAGCTCGATTTTCTGTGTTTCGGTGCATCGAAAGCTCACTGTGGGCACGGATGGCCTCCTTGTCTGACGTGTGTAAGACACAAAATACAGCAAAATCAGGGCCTGCGCCTACTTTTGTCTTACGCAGGTATTACGCTTTTTCGCAAGTCGTTGAAAATGCTTTATTTTTCAACGACTTAGCGATGCGAAGCATTGCGTATGGTGTATAGCTCGTTAAGGGAAAATACCGCTCTGCTTTTAAGGGAGAAAATAGCCGTCTGCACCCCTCGGAGGCCGCAAAAAAGCGTCCTCCTGATCCCTCACGCGCAGCGTGAGGGGCTTTTCGCCGCCCAGGGGTGCCACTGAGTACGCATTGAAGACAACCGAGAGACGATGTGAAGACACCGGAGAGACAAAAAAGGGACTTGCCAGAGTCAAAAGGGACGGCTAGAGTACGGATCAGAGACAAAGAGGGGACAAAAGTGCCCGAGGTCGATAACGAGGGGTAAGCGATGCCACTATCGCGACTAAAACCACGGAGCGATTCGGCCCTGGTGCGGAACATGCTCGGCGAGATCGAGGCCGCACTGACAGCCGGAGCCTCACGGGAGGATGTTTGGAAAACGCTCAAAGAAGAGCACGGGATGGGGATTGGCTTTAACGGGTTTTGCAAGGCGCTGATGCGAGCGAGGGCCGCAAGGCAGGAGCGAGCTGGAACACCAGCGACGACCACCCCACCGCCACCCCGACCGGAAAGTGATGGCCAGGGAAAGGATGTGGATTGCGCAATCCAGAAAGACGAACCAACGCCACCCGAGGCGGGCGCACCCGTAAAGGGTCGCATCGTCACCAGTAGCGATTTCGAGAAAGTCCACTCCATGGATTTCTCTGATCTTGATGATAAATATACGGGCAAAAGGAAATAGCGTATGAAACGAGCGATCTTGAACTACAGCGGCAGCATCGGCAAAACCACTATTGCAGCGCACCTGCTCTACCCTCGGATGCCAGGCGCGGCATTCTTTGCCATCGAGTCGATTAACCAGTCGGCCCTGGACTTGGGTATTGCCGAAGTGGTTACGATGCGAGGCCGCGAAGCGGGCGAGCTGATTGAGGATTTGGTACTTGAAGATATCGCCATTATTGACATTGGCGCTTCTAACATCGAATCGTTCTTTGAGGCTGGATCGCGCTATCACGGTTTCATTGACGAAATTGAACAGTTCATCATTCCGGTAACTCCCGAGCAAAAGGCCTGGCAGGAAAGCTTGAAAACTGTTGAGGCGCTGGCGACCATCGGCGTTTCTCCTGATCGCATCATTCTGCTGCCGAACCGAATCCGTGATAATCCCGAAGCTGAAATTCCGTCGATCTACAACTATGTAAAGAAAACCAAGAAGGCGACCATCAAACCGGGCGCGTTCCTGTTTGACAGCGACGTTTATGGTTATCTCGCGGCCAACAAAATGTCGTTCGATCAACTGATTGGCGAAGATACCGACTACAAGGCAATGGCCAAGGCCGAAACTGATGTTGAGAAGGCCAAGGAATATGCACGCCTTCACCGTTGGACAAGTTACGCGAAGCCCGTTCGCGCTAACTTGGACGAATGCTTCGCCGCTTTGACGGCCTAAGTGCACCGGAGTGCCAGTGATGGATTCTAGGAAACCGAGAGAAGAAGTATTAATTGAGTGGTTCCTGGGCGACTCGAAAGAGATCCTGGCCGATCTCCAGGGCGCGGTCGCGGCGGCCCGTGAGGTCCACCAGTCGATGCAGGAGGCCGGCGCAAGCCTGGCCTCCACGGTCGAAGACGCACGCGCCGAGCTGGTGACGGCCAATCGGGAGCTGACCGCCGCGATTCGGGAAACCGAGGCACGGCATGACAAGGCCCTGGAGAAGCTGGACCGCCAGGCCAAGAGCCTGTTGGCCGCGACCCAGCGGCGGACGGTATGGGTGGCGGCGATCTGCGCCGGCATTGCCGGCCTGGCCGGAGGCCTGGGCGGTGCCCTGCTCTTCTACCGCTTGGTTGCCGGCTAGCGCCGGGTTGTGACACACGCTGAGGCCGCCGCAAGGCGGCCTCGCCGTTTGTGGGAGTCGCCGCAGGCGCTCCCGTGCGGCAAGCGGAGCGCGCAGCGCCTGGGAACCGGGCGCGGAGGCGAGAGGGATGGAAGCCCGAAGGGGCGAGACGCGGCGTAGCCGTGGCTCGATGCGCAGCACGACAGCCCGCGCCGAAGGCCTCGCCCTGGATTGCGCAATCCACTTCTATTAAACTGGATTGCACAATCCACAAGACAGGATCGTCACCATGTCGCTACTGCCGACTCATGAGGTCTATGCCGAGCTGCAACTGGCGTATGAACACTTCAACGTCCAGCTGTTCGACGGCCAGCTACCGGACTGCCTTATCACCCTCCAGCGTGAACGCCGAACCTACGGCTACTTCTCGCGCAAGCGCTTCGCCCGTCGTAGCGGTGAAATGACCGATGAAATCGCCATGAACCCCGGCTACTTCGCGATTCGCTCATTGCGCAAAACGCTGTCGGTGCTGGCCCATGAAATGGTGCACCTGTGGCAGTTCCACTTTGGCGCGCCTGGCCGGCGTGGCTACCACAACAAGGAATGGGCCGCCCGCATGGAAGCCCTGGGCCTGATGCCCAGCAATACCGGCGCACCTGGTGGCAAGCGCCTGGGCGAACAAATGGATCACTACATCATCCCAGGCGGGCGCTTTGACGTGAGCTGCGCGGAGCTGCTGACGCGGGACTTCTCGCTGTCGTGGTACGACCGTTTCCCCCCGGAACGACCGCAAATTGACCCGCCGACCGGCTCGAACGGTCGCGGGTTTGTCGATGACGTAGACGGTGAGGACGAAGGCCAGGGGCAAGCTCTGGATCAGGGCGGCGATGAACTGGGGCCGCTCGGTGAGCTGGTCGAGCTGCCGCCCGAGGTGCCGCCGAACCGGTCAAACCGGGTCAAGTACCGGTGCCCGAAGTGCGCAACGCAGGTGTGGGGCAAGCCTGAACTGGCGATTCTTTGCGGCGGCGAACACTGCGCCGGGTCGCCATTCCAGCCGGTCGCACGATGACAAAGGCCCGCGAAAGCGGGCCTTTTGGATTGCGCAATCCACATCCTCAACGGTGGCCAGGTCCTGCGCCCTGGCCTCGATCTCCGGCTTCCCAGCATGCGGCGGCCTTGCGCAGCAAGCCGGCGCTATCGCGGTGCGCCAGTTCGCCCGGTTTGGTGATGAACGTCGCGGCGGCCTCGTAGAACTCTGCGGCCACTTCCCAATCGTGTTGCAGCTCGGCCTTGCGCGCAGCGGCGGCAAGCGCCTGGCATGTCCTGGCGGCCTTGGTCGGCGTGGTCTGGTGTCCGTACATATCCTGTTCTCCAGCGGGGAGCGCCGGGGCGAAGCCGCGGCGCTCGGTTGGGTAGTGGGGTTAGGCCCGTTTAACAGCCCGTGCGAGGGTCAGAAGGTCGGCGGACTCCATTAACTGGTCGCGCTCGGCCAGTTGCTGCATGGACGGCACCGGGCGAGCTGGGGCCGCTGCGCGGCGCGCAGAAGCGGCCAGGCGGGCCAGGAAGACACGGAACGAGGGAAGGGCTTGAGTAGCCATAGGTAACTCCTTTTTTCGCAGAGGAAGGCCCGGAGCGGTTGCCGCCGCTGGTATCCGGGCCAGGATTGGTTTACTTGGTCAGGCGCTCGCTGCGCACAAAGCCTTCGCACATGTCACGGAAGATCGTGGCGTGCAGTTCCAGCGGGAACTCGGCGATCACCTCGCGGCGACCGATGCCGCCACGCTGGGCAACGATCATGTACATGGTGACGTTGGCTGGGGTCTGGTTCGGGCGAGCCTGATGGGACACTTCAACGGTGAAGCCGCTGAACTCGCGCAGGGCCTCGGCTTCGCTGAAATACAGGATGTGGGTTTCGATAGTTGTAGTGACCTGCATTTGAAAACGTCCCGACCTGCAATCATCGCGGTTTTCGACCAGGATTAACTGCGAATGACCGACCCGGCCAACCAGCATTAATTACGAATGAACCAGCATTGATCCGCGCCAACCTGCATTCCATCATCGCCAGCCAGGATTAGCTGCAAATACAGCGGGGCTTGTAGGTAGGCGATCACAGGCAGGGCGATGCGATCAATTCGCCGTCCGGCGGTGCTACCAGATGCCGCTATCTAACCGAGTCGAACTCCCCCAGCAAATTCGGCGATCTGGTACGGCGACCGAGCCAGACCACTTTGAGCGCTGATTTCAGAAGGCTCTGATCATGGAGCACAACCGCGCGAGCTTTCTCGCGCTTGCGCTTATCAGCGCCCTGAACGGCCCCCATGCTATATCGCGCAGCCAAGCATGGGCCTAAACGCCTCCACCTTAGAATTTATGTCACATTACTGGCCTGACAGACCCTTTGCATGCCTTAGATCAAATGACGAGTTAAGTGACAAATTTTGACGCCTGGGCCTTTCTCGCGCACGCTGTCACATAATCGAACGTATTTGTTACAAAGGGGAAAGTATGCTGATCGGCTACATGCGGGTATCGAAAGCGGACGGTTCTCAGGCAACCGACCTGCAACACGATGCTCTGATCGCGGCAGGAGTGTCTGCTGCACATCTGTATGAGGACATGGCCTCGGGACGGAAGGATGACCGGCCTGGGTTGGCCGCGTGCCTGAAGGCTCTGCGCGATGGCGACACGCTTGTGGTGTGGAAGCTCGACCGCCTGGGACGCGATCTCCGCCATTTGATTAACACCGTCCATGACATGACCGCCCGCGGTGTTGGCTTGAAGGTGCTCACTGGTCACGGTGCGGCCATCGATACCACCGCCGCCGCTGGGAAGCTTGTTTTCGGGATCTTCGCGGCACTGGCCGAGTTCGAGCGAGAGCTGATTTCCGAGCGGACGCTCGCTGGGTTGGCTTCGGCGCGTGCGCGTGGCCGGAAAGGTGGCCGACCGTTCAAGATGACGGCTGCCAAGCTGCGCCTGGCTATGGCGGCCATGGGGCAGCCGGAAACCAAGGTGGGTGATCTGTGTGAAGAGCTGGGCATCACCCGGCAGACACTCTACCGGCATGTTTCTCCCACGGGAGGCCTGCGGCCGGACGGCATGAAGCTGCTACCTGGCGTTAACTCATGACGGTGCTGACGTATCGACTCACCGAGTTGAAACAGAGCCACCAGGCCCTTGAGCAGCGCCATCAGCAAGGCTGAGCGATGCCTCACTGAGAGCCAGGCCACTCTGGCCGTGATCGAGCGGGAACGAAGTCTACTGGCGGAACGCTCGACCCGAACGGAACCCAATTGACTCAGTGGACCACAGAGAAGCTGGCCCTCCCGCAAGACGACGCGGTGCGTTCCAGCGAACTGGCGGAGTTCAGGACTCTGAAGGTGAGCCAGTCAACGCTACCTTGAGGTTATGGGCGTCGGTGCAGCAGTGACCCTGACTATTTCCGACTCATCAAGTCATCGGTAAGGTCTTGTTTAAATGCTAAATCATTGGTTGGCACGGGGCAGCTGTTAACGTACTAGTGGAGCACTAATGCTATGGCTCATACTGCGCTTAACCGCTAAGTCTCAAAAACCGAAAGGAGATTGGAAGTGCGCTACATCGCTGTTTGCGTATGCCCTCGCTTTTTCGTCTGCCTACATCGAGCTTGATACGGGCACTGGTGCGCTTCTTCTCTTCGGCGCTGTACAGCTAACTATGGTTCTCCATGGACTGTCCAAAGGGGAGCGCATGTCCAATACGCGACAGTGGTCCACCCTACCCTTCATGCATCCCAGCACCCCGACCACACACGAGTTCATCATGGCGTACTGCATCCAGGACATCCTCGACAACACTTCGCTACAGACACGCTTGCTGGGCGGCGCTGCTGGCGTCGGCCGGCAACTGCGCTGGGCGCATGTCTGCGAACTCATGGACCCCACCGAATGGCTCGGTGAAGGCGACCTGCTGATGACCACCGGCATCGGTATTCCGATCGAGCCGCAGGCTCAACGGCTCTACGTACGACGCCTGGCCAAGGCCCGGCTGGCCGGGCTGATGATCGGCGAGAACATGCAGGCGCCAGCGGACATCTCCGCCGTGCAGGCAGAGGCCGAGCTGCTCGGGCTTCCGCTGTTGATGACGTTCTATTCTGTACCCTTCTCGGCCGTCACCCGCGCGATTCTCGATGCCAGCAAAGAGGAAGAGTACCAGCGGCGAATGGCGGTCAGCCGGCTATACGAAAGCGCCCGCCTTGGCTTGCAGGGGCTGGGGCTGGCGGCCTTGCTCAAGCGCCTGGCCAGCGACGTTCGCTCACGGATTTACCTATTCGATGCGAGGAATCTGCAGCCGTGGCAGGATGATCTCGACACGCTCCCGACGAGCTGGCGTGACGCGCTGGGCCAGCGGGAGATTCCCGATGCCGTGACCCGTTGCAGTGACGGGTCCGAGGAAGCACTGGTCATGGCCCTGCCGTCGACCCGCCACTGCCACCTGCTCGCCACCGCCGGCGAGTTGCTGGACTATGGCCTGTTACACCATCTCGTGGGCGTTCTGGGGACCGAGCTCGTGCGCCTGCAGGCCGAACACCAGCGCCTGCTGCGCCTGGGCTCGGAACTGCTCGACGACTTGCTCCAGCAGCGCCTGACCGAGCGTTCGGCGCAGGAGCGACTGGCGCAGTTCGGCTGTATGGTGGAACAGGCTTGCCTGGTGGTCGCCAAGGCCGCGTCCACCGAGCAGGAATCTCTTAAGCAGCGCCTGGCCCGGCTGGACGCCGGCATTGCCGTACGCCTCCAGGGGGCCGAGCTGATCGCCCTGCTGACCGATCCTCGCGCGGCCGAGCGTCTGCAGCACGAGCTGGACTGCCCGTTCGGCCAGAGCAACCCGCTGGGTCATGCGCTACGGACACTTGAAGCACTGCGCGAAGCCAGGCTCGCGCTGGCACACGCCACGCCGGACCGCCCTCTGGTGGTCTATGCCGACGCCCGCGACGAACAGTCCTGGTTGCCGAGCAGCCTGGACGATGCTGCCCGCGTTCACCGTTTGGTGCTGGGCAGCCTGGCGGATTACGACGACCAACATGGCGCCCGTTTTCAGCATACGTTGCGGGTCTTCCTGGAAGACAACCGCTCCTGGCAGAAAGCCGCGCAACGCCTAAATGTGCACAAGCAGACACTGGTGTATCGCATTCGACGAATAGAAGAGATCACCGGTCGCTCACTTGAGTCGACGGAGGATGTGGCGGTGCTGTGGATCGCACTGCGCTGCGCCGATATCGCCCGGATCAGCGATTGAAGCAGCCGGCGCCGACGCGCCGGCCTGCCGAGGGCATCTGTCAGCCCAGGATCAGATAGGCCTTGCGCACGGTCTGACGGATCTCCCAGGTGCCTTGGGTATTAGCGGTGAAGTACAGCGCATCACCGGCACGGAACTCCACCGGAGCGCCATCATCCGGCGTGAAACTGCCCTCGCCGCTGATGATGTAGCTGTACTCAGCTTGCGCCACCTGGCGGCGGAAGCGGCCTTCGCTGCACTCCCAGAAACCGCTGGTCGCGCCGCCGGACACCGAGCAATGAGCCGCCAGACTCGCCTTGGCCACCGGCTCGCCCAGCGGCTGGCCGACCGCCAGCGGATCTGTGAAGCAATGTTCGCCGTCGATACGAATGAGCGTTGGGTTCATGTCATGTCCTCAAGATTTGTCTTCCAGCCCAGCGGGGGCGAAACGCGCCAGGAAGCGGTCCAGCACAGCGGGAGGCATGCCGGCCAGTTCTGCACGTTCCTTGCGGATCACGGCATTGCGAACCATCGAGCCGCCGATATAGCGCAGGGGTTCGGGCGGGAAACGGCGGCAGGCGCGTTCCACCAGCGGGCAACGGCTCCAGGGGTTGTCTACGCCCAACGCAAGGCTCGCCAGGATGCGCCCGCCCAGGCGGCTTGGCCCTACTCCGTTACCACTCCAGCCGATGCCGTAATGGATGTTCGCTTGGCCGCCCAGGCGACCGAAGATGGGCAGGCTGTCGTAGGTACGGTCGATCGGACCGGACCAGCGATGGGTTACCCCAACATCGCACAGGGCGGGGTAGGTCCGGCGCAGGTCCGCTTCGGTCAATTCCAGACTGGAGGCATCCTCGCTGAACACCGTGCCGATGCGCGAGCCGTAGGCGAGCGCGCCAGTCCCTTTGCCAAAGGCGATACGCCCATCCCGCGTGGTGCGGTAGTAGTCGACCATTAGTTGTGAGTCGGTGATGGCCTCGCCGCCCTTCCAACCGGTGGCGGCCAGGCGCTCGGGCACTGCCTCGGTGACCACGATCGAGCTGTTCACCGGTACCATCAACGCTGCCAGCTCTGGAAGCGCTGCGGCCCAAGCATTGGTAGCCAGCACTACTTGCCGAGCCTGTACCTTTCCCTGGCGGGTGTCGACCTGGACCGGTTCGCCGGGCTGGATCTCGGTCACGGCGCAATGCTCTCGGATTTCCACTCCGTTTTCCAGTGCTACCCGCCGTAGGCCGCGCGCAAGCAGCGCCGGCTGGACCGTGGCGTTGCTACGCTCGAACACCCCGGCCAGGTGAATGGCCGACCCGGTGCGCCTAGCCACCTCTTCACTGCTCAAGCGCTCGAAGGGCTGTACACCCAAGCGCTCGCAGGCCGCCAGGGTTCCGTTCCAGGCGTCCACGTGCGCCGGGGTCGTGGCCGTCCACAGCCAGCCCTTGCGCTGGTAATGGGCGTCAATCCCATGGGCCTGGCAAAAGTCGCCCAGTTCCTCGATCGCCTGCTCAGCGCTTTCACCTAGGAATTTTGCTTCACGCTCGTCGCAGAAGCTGCGCAGCGTGCCGATCTTGGGCCACCATGACATCACAAAGCCGCCATTGCGGCCTGACGCGCCACCGCCGCAGACGTCCTGCTCGATGATCATTACCCGGGCATCGGGCTCCATCTGCTTAATGGTCAGGGCCGTCCAGAGTCCAACGAAGCCTCCACCGATGATCAAAATGTCCACCGACTCCTGTGCCAGCGATTGAGGCGTGAGCGAGTCAGTGAAATCGGCAGCTTCCATCCAGTAACTGGGCTTCAATGGAGGGGTCGGGTTTAGTTTCATTGTGATTCCCCACGGTGCGGTATTTTTAGGTACTGACAGTTTCCCAGTACCTGGGGGCTCCAACAATTAAGCTACGGTAGGAAAACGGCGCGGGGGCTCGTTCGATCGTATGAGCGGGGCGTTGGCTGAAGTGCTGGCATTGCGTTTTCAGCAGTTCCGCCCTTATCGAGGGCACTCCTTATCTGTCACCGCGCGTGCTTGCTCACTGCGCAGGGCCTGTAGGTGCGGCCTTGCCCGCGATGAAATCGTACGAATGTATGAGCCACCCCGCCCATTTGTTGGTTGCGACCGATTGAGCCCGCGCGCCCCAAGTAGGAACGTAGGGACGTGCAACCAAAAACAATAAACGCGGAGAAACATCGTATGTGGAGAGTAGGCGTTGATGTGGGTGGAACCTTTACCGACCTGTTCGCCTGGGAGGAAACCTCAGGTAAGCAGGTGACGGCGAAAGTCCTCACCACCAAGCAAGACCGTTCGATTGCGGTCCTAGAAGCCATCGACAAGGCCGGTATCGCCATCGCCGATATCTCGCACCTGATGCATGGCACCACTACCGCGACCAATGCGCTGATCGAGCGCAGCTACCCTGACGCAGTCTTTATTACCACGGAGGGTTTCCGCGATACCCTCGAAATCGGTCGGCAACATCGGGAACACCTGTACGATCCGTACCAGACCAAGCCCAAGCCGATCATCAAGCGCCGCCACCGTTACACCGTGCCCGAGCGTACCAATGTCCGTGGCGAATCCGAACGCCCGCTGGATGTCGCGGCCGCTACCGAGGTCTCTCGGCGCATCCGGGATTCCGGTATCCGCTCCGTGGGAATCGGGTTCATCAACTCTTATGCCAGCGGCGATCACGAGCGGCAGATGCGTGACATCCTGCTTGAGCACTGCCCGGACGTGCACGTCGTGCTGTCCTCCGATACTCGCCCGGTCTTTCGTGAACATGGTCGTTTCACCACCACGGCGGTACGCGCAGCTTGCATGCCAGTGATGGTCAAATACATGGACGACCTGGAAGCCCGTCTGCGCCAGCGCCAATTCACCGGCAAGTTACTGATCCTCAAGAGCAGCGGCGGCGTTATGTCGGCAGAGCTCGCTCGCCAGCATCCCGAGGACATGCTCGAATCCGGTCCGGCCGGAGGCGTCGCCTATGCTGGCTATCTGTCTCAGTTGAGCGGCTTCGAACGGATCCTGCATACCGATGTCGGCGGCACTAGTTTCGATGTGTCCATCGTCGAGCACGGGAAGGGCCTGATCACTCGTGACCACGAGCTCGAATGGGAAGTGCCCATTGTGGTGCCCATGCTCGACATCCATAGCGTCGGTGCTGGCGGCGGTTCCATCGGCTGGGTCGACCAGGGTGGCTCGCTGCGCGTGGGGCCCAAGAGCGCCGGTTCCGAACCGGGGCCTGTTTGCTATGGTAAGGGCGGCACTCAGCCGACTATTACCGACGCCAACCTGCTGCTCGGGCGTCTGGAGCCAACCCTGGGTGGCAAATTCGAGCTAGATATCGCCGCCGCGGAGCAGGCAATGAACCGCTTGGCAGAACAAATCGGCCTGCCGCCGCTGGCGACCGCCGAGGGGATGATCCGCATCGGCTCTGAATACATGGCGCAGGCGGTGAAGAAGATCCTCGTCGGGCGGGGGCGAGACCCACGTGATTTCGTCTATGCCAGTTTCGGCGGGGCTGGCGCGCTGCATGCCTGCTTCGTTGCAAGGTCGATGAACATCCCGAAAGTCATCGTCCCGCCCTATGCCGGTGTCGCGTCCGCATTCGGTGCCACTGCCATGAATCTGCGTCAGGACCTGGAGCGTTTCTACTACTCGCCGGTGAAGGAAGCGAACCTGGGCAAGGTCAACGAAATGCTACTGGAGCTCGAGGAAAGCGCCAAGCAGGTACTGCGTGAGCAAGGCATTGAGCAAGACAGCGACATCGAACTGATCCGCACCGCGCAGATGCGCTATGTCGGCCAGTCGTACGAGGTGGAAACGCCCATTCCGGCGGGGCTTCTGAGCGACGCGCTGCTGCCGGGCATCGAACAGGCGTTTCACGCAGCGCACAAACAGGAGTTTGGGGTTAGCTCCGAGGACTTCGCCCCTGCGTTCGTCTCGTTCGGTGTCACCGCCATCGGCCGCATGGACTCGCCGCCGCCGATCGACCTGGTGAACACCTCAGTCGCCGACGTCGTCAAATCGGTGCGCGATGTGTACTTCGACGGCAAGTGGCTGCAGTGCAAGGTCTATGACGGTGAAGCACTCGGCACCCAGCACCAAATCGAAGGCCCGGCAATCATTGAGTACGAACATGCCTGCACGGTCATGCCGCCGCAGACGCGTGCCCACGTCAATGCCATGGGCGCCCTGATCATCGACCTCGAACAACAATAAGAGGACTCCTCCATGAGCAAGAACCTTTCGAACACCGATTTTGGCCAGGACATCGACCCGATCACCTTCGAGGTCATGCGCAGCATCTTCGAATACGCCAGCGACCGCATGGCCACGGTCCTGCAACGTTCATCGTTTTCACCAATCCTGGCGGACATGCTGGACTTTTCCAACGCGATCTATGACGCAGACCTGCAGCTGATCAGCCAGGCCGCCAACTGCCCGGTACACCTGGCTGCGATGAAGTTCAGCGCCGAAGAAGCGGTACGCAGCATCGGCAAGGACAACGTACTTGAAGGCGACGTGCTGGTGGTCAACGACCCCTACCGGGGCGGCACCCACATCAACGACATATCCTTCATCAAGCCAATTTTCTACCAGCGTGAACTCATCGGCTACGGCGTCAGCCGTGGCCACTGGATGGACCTGGGCGGCGGTGGCGCTGGCGGCCAGGCGTTCGGCACCCACATCGCCGCCGAGGGGCTGCGCCTGCCCCCACTGAAGATCTTTTCGCAAGGCAGGATCAACGAAGACCTGCTGGCGATCATTCTGAACAATTCGCGAACCCCACACTTTATCAAGGGCGACCTGCAGGCCCATCTCGGCGCGCTGCTGGCGGCCGAGCAGGAACTACAACGTGCGTGTGACCGCTACGGCGCGGCCACCGTGCAGAAAGCCATGAAGAAGATCCAGGCCTACACCGAGAAGATGATCCGTGAAAGCATCCGCAAGATCCCCAACGGCTTGTACGAAGCCGAGGATTACGCCGACACCGACGGCATTGGCAGTGAGCGTGTGAAGCTCAAGGTTAGCCTGGCGATCAGCGACACTTCGATCACCGTCGACTTCTCCGGCACCGACCCGATCTGCCAGGGCGCGATCAACTCGCCGCGGGCCAACACTATTTCGGCAGCGCTATATTCCCTGCAGTTCTTCCTGGCGCCTGATGCTCCGCAGAACCAAGGGATGTTCAACCCCATTGAGGTCGTGCTGCCAGAGGGCTGCTGGCTGAACGCGACGTGGCCAGCACCGACCATCGGCTGTACCACCCTGACGTCCTCGAAGATCACCAGTGCCATCTGGCAGGCCCTAGCCAAGGCAATCCCCGATCGCATCACC
>Ga0265316_10000984_pt1 | contig 30933 bp, 39 predicted proteins | sample 4522metaG_FD_202092 | JGI IMG/M metagenome (GOLD analysis project Ga0265316, IMG submission 202092) | Rhizosphere microbial communities from Carex aquatilis grown in University of Washington, Seatle, WA, United States - 4-5-22 metaG | ecosystem: Host-associated > Plants > Roots > Rhizosphere >...
GCAACCGACGAAAGCGCCCGAGCAAGACGTTGCGATAGCTCTCCAGCGACGGCGTGGCCGAGCCCAACACGACCACGGCCTTGGCCTGCAGCGCCCGCATCACAGCCAGATCGCGGCCGTGGTAGCGTACGCCGTCCTCTTGCTTGAAAGATCCGTCGTGCTCTTCGTCGACCACCACCACCGCCAGCGCATGCACAGGCGCGAACACGGCCGAGCGCGCACCCACGGCGATGCCGACCTCGCCGCTGCGCAGACGCCGCCAAGCCGCCAGCCGATCTGCAGGAGGCAGGGCACTGTGCAAGACCGCGACGTCGTCACCGAAGCGCGCACGAAAGCGCGCTGCCAGCTGCGGGGTCAGCGCAATCTCAGGCACCAACACCAACGCTCCCCTGCCCTGCGCCCGCGCCTCGGCGATGAGCCGCAGGTAGACCTCGGTCTTGCCCGAGCCGGTGATGCCGTGGAGCAAGAAGCCGCTGTAGCCCTTGCCCAAGGCTGCTGCCAAGGTGTCGAACGCGGCCTGCTGGTGCGGGTTGAGCACAGGAGGCTCGACCGCAGGCACCGAGGCAGGTGGTGCGGCCTTGCGGCGGCTCTTGCTGGGACCGGCCACCTGGTCGACGATTTCGACCAGACCGCGTTCCAGAAGATGCGCCACGCGCGCGCTTGCCCCGGCCGCGCGCGCCAGCGCGGTAGGGCTCAATGTGCGTGCCCTGCGCAGTCGGGCCAGCAGCGCCCGGTCGTGCGCATCGAGCGTGATCCCGGCCATGTGGGAGCGCCCGTCGGCCTCCAGGTCGAGAAGGCGCCGTCCCGTCTCGGTGAGACGCATCCGGCGTGAGGCAATGGCCCGCTCGCCCCGCGGAAGCGCGGAACGCAGAACCTCGCCCAGCGGGGCCAGGTAGTACCCGGCCGCCCAGCGGCACAGCTCCAGAATGGACTCGTCGATGGCAGGACCGTCGCCCACCACGTCCGTGATGTCGCGCACCGGGCCGGCCACGGTTTCCGGATGCCCCACCACGAAGCCCGTCACCTGGCGTGGACCGAACGGCACGATCACCTCGGTGCCGAGAGGCAGGCGCGCGCCCGAGCGCGGATCGCGGTAGGTGAACGTCTCCTCCAGCGGAAGGGTCACCGCCACCTGCAACAAGGTGCCAGGGAGCGTTGCCGAAGTGCCCGGTACCGCGGTCACGTCTTGCGCAGAAGTTTCTCCGCGCCCACGCGCACCGCCGCGCCGATGTCCGATCGGCGAAGCGCATAGCGAAGCACGGCCAGCACATAGCCTGTCCGATCGCCAGCGTCGAAACGCTCACCACGCAACAGCACGCCGTACAAGCCGTCGCTGGCGCACAGAGTGGCCAGGGCATCTGTCAGTTGAATCTCGCCGCCCTTACCTGGCTTGGTGCTGGCAAGAATGGGAAAAATCTCAGGTGGCAGGATATAGCGGCCCACGATGGCCAGGCGCGAAGGGGCCTTGCCCGGTTCGGGTTTCTCGACCAGTCGATTGAGACGGAACACGCCGCCGTCCAATGGCTCGCCGGCAACGATTCCATAAAGGTGTTCCTGGCCAGGAGGCACTTCCCACAGACCCACCACGCCCTTGCCATACTTCGCGTAGACATCGAGCAGTTGCTTGATGCCCGGCTCGTCACCTTCGAGCAGGTCGTCACCCAGCAGGACGGCGAAGGGCTCGTCCACCACCAAGCCGCGCGCGCACAGCACGGCGTGACCCAGGCCGCGCGCCTCCGCTTGGCGAATGGCCGAGATGTGCGCCAGATCGGTCAGCCGCCGAATCATCGCCAGGTCGTCCTGCCTGCCCTTGCGTTCCAGCAGCTCCTCCAGCTCAGCCCCGCGGTCAAAGTAGTCCACCAGCGCGTCCTTGCCCCGGCTGGTGATCAGAATCAGATCGCGAATCCCGCTGGCCACGCACTCCTCGACGTTGATTTGGATGGCCGGCACATCCACGATGGGCAGCAATTCCTTCGGAACAGCCTTGGTCACCGGCAAGAATCTGGTCCCGAATCCTGCAGCCGGGAGAACTGCCTTGCGAACTGGTTTCACGATCGCCATGGCTTGTCAGCGTAACCTACCGCGAGGCTGCGGTCACGTTATGGGTCGCTTGATCTGGAGGATATGCCCCGGCATCCAGTTTGGATCGAGACGCACGTAGTTCCACTCACCGCGCCAGGTGTAGGTCGACTCGGTGAGGAGGTCTGTCAGCTCGTAGCTTTCCGGCACGCCCCCGGCCACCGGCTTGCCCCGCTGCGCGTGATGAAACAGCTCGGGCACCAGACGGACAGTGCCGTCCTGCACGTTGCGCGGGTCCACGTTCACCACCGTCACCAGAACGTCGGTCAGGTCGGACGTGGTCTTGGCGTAGGCAATGATGTTGGGGTTGCTCGATTCAAGAAACGTGATGTTGCGGGCCAGCGCCAGCGCGGGATGGCCGCGCCGGATTTTGTTCACCGTGGTGACCAGCTCCTTGATGTTCCCAGGCCGGTCCCAGTCCCAGGCCTTGAACTGGTACTTCTCCGAATCCAGGTACTCCTCGCTGCCGGCCGTGAACGCGCGGTTCTCGCACAGCTCGAAGCCGCTGTAGATGCCGTAGCTGGGCGACAGGGTCGCGGCCAGGATCAGGCGCACCATGAAAGCCGGCCGTCCCCCCTGCTGCAAATACTCGTGCAGAATGTCCGGCGTGTTGGCGAAGAAGTTGGGCCGCAAGTAGTCCGCAGTTTCGGTGAGGAACAGCTCGGTGGCGTACTCTTCCAATTCCGGGCGCGTGTTGCGCCAGGTGAAGTAACTGTACGACTGAGTGAATCCCACCTTGGCCAGCCTCTTCATGCGCTTGTTTCGCGTGAAAGCCTCAGCCAGGAAGAGCACGTCCGGGTGATCACGGTGCGCGCGGGTGATCAGCCACTCCCAGAAACTCACCGGCTTGGTGTGCGGGTTGTCGACGCGCAGGATGCGCACGCCCCGCTTCACCCAGAACAACACCACGTCGAGCAAGGCCTGATACAGGCCCTCGCGATCTTCGGTATCGAAGTTGATGGGGTAGATGTCCTGATACTTCTTGGGCGGATTCTCGGCGTACTTGATGGTTCCGTCGGGCCGCTTGCTGAACCAGTTGGGGTGCTGCTTGGCCCAGGGGTGATCGGGCGAACATTGCACGGCGAAGTCGAGCGCGATCTCGAGCTTGAGCGCGCGTGCCGCAGCCACGAAATGGTCGAAGTCGGCCAGGGTGCCCAGTTCAGGATGGATGGCATCGTGGCCGCCCTCGTCGCTGCCAATCGCCCAGGGCGAGCCCGGATCGCCAGGCTGGCAGTCTTCCGCGTTGTTGGGCCCCTTGCGATGGCTGCGGCCAATGGGATGGATGGGCGCAAGGTAGACCACGTCGAAGCCCATGGCCGCGATCGCTGGCAAACGCGCCTCGGCCTCGGCGAAAGTCGAGCCACGCGCGGAATCCTGGCCCTGCGAGCGCGGAAAGAATTCGTACCAGGCGCCAAAACGGCCGCGCTCGCGATCCACCCACAGGGGGAATTCCTCTGGGCAGATCTGCAAGTCGTCGCGCGGATCGCAGGCCGCCATCAGTTCGACCAGCAAGGGATCCAGCATCAGCTCGACCTGCTTGGCCGTCGTGTTGGCCGCCGCGATCGCGTGCCGGGTTTCACGCAGCGACGCCTTGTCGCGGCCGCGCGCCACTTCCAGGGAGCGGTCGATGATGTGCAGGCCCTCCAAAACTTCACTCGCCACGTCCTGCCCTGCCTCGAACTTCTTTTTCAACTCGCCCACGAAAGTGCCGAAGCGATCGGTCCACGCCACCACGGTGAACGCGTGCGCCCCCACTTCATGCGGGCTGATGCTGGCGTACCAGCGATCGTTGAAAGCCGGATCGGTCGACAGCGGCGACTCGCGCCAGTCGGGCCGCGTGGCATCTGGGGCTTCTGGCATCGCGCCGTGGCTCAGCTCGTCCGGCCCCAACTTGCGCCAGCGAACCGCGGCCCGCAGCAACTCGTGCCCGTCCTTCCAGATGTCGGCCGCGACTTCCACCTTGTCGCCTACCACGGCCTTGGCGGCAAACCGGCCGCAGTCGACCCTCGGCGTCACGTTCTCGATCACGATCCGCACTTGCTGCATGATCTTCTTGTACTACAAGAAGGGATTTTCCGCGCGTGGGCGAATCACCGCCCGAAGGAGCGGCAGCAAGTGGGGCCATCTAGTGCGGCGGCTCCCGTCGCACGATCAGCGCGTACACCCGCCGGTCGCGCAGGTAGAGCCCGCCCCAGATCAGAACCGCGAAGTAGATTGGGAACAAGATGTGGCTCATGAGCGGATCGCCCACGCGCACGTGGGTCGCGACGGCGCCGCCCAGATAGCCGGTGAGCAATACCGCGCCCAGCACCGCGGTCCGCGGGATCAGGTAGACGACCACGCAGACGAGCAGGATCAGCCCGATGGGAAGCATCGTGCTGGGGGGATATCCGATCTGCGCAGCCGCCCTCATCACCGCCTCTACCCGAAGCAGTTTAGTGGTGCTGTCAAACAACAAGAACAGCACAGCCACGCCACTCATGATTCGCCCGGCCCACAGCCGCTTCTTCGAGATGGGTGCCGCTTGACCTTCCATGGTGATTCCTCCCTGGGTTGGATGCCCGACAGCCCCAGAGCGCCTCAAACTGGAAGGCTCCTACGGCAGTCCTGGCGTGCGCATGGGCACCTCGTACACAGCGTGCAGCGTGGTCACGTAGAGCGTGCGGCGATCGGTGCCGCCAAAGGTGCAATTGGAGGGCGGCGTCGGGAAAGCGATGCGCCCGGCGAAGTGGCCGGTATCGTCGAAGACCACGATGGCGCTGACTTCGGTGCTGTTGTTGGCCACATACAGCCGGCCGCGATCGTCGACGCAAAGACCGTCGGGCACGTGCAATCGGGCTTGCGGATCGTCTGGGGCGGCGTCGAACGGTGCGGGGCTGCCCACGCTTCCATCCGCCGCCACTGGCAGTCGCCAGAGACGATCCTGGGTGTCGCTGCCAACGTAGAGCGTATTTCCATCAGGAGAAAGCACGACCCCGTTGGGCATGTTGACCCGGAACGTCACTGACAAGACGCCGTCGGGCGCCAGGCGATACACGGCCGTGGCTGCGTGCGCGCCGGGACGCGAGCCCCAGGTCGTGTCGCTGAAGTAGATGTTCCCATCGCTGCGAATCGTGAGGTCGTTGGGCGCATTGAGCGGCTGGCCGTCGGGCGCGCGTTCGGCAAGCACCTGGCGCTCTGTGCGCGAGATGCGCGCCAGGACGCCGTTCCAACGTTCGCACGCGACCAGGTGCCCCTGGGCATCGACACCCAGCCCATTGGTGCTGGTCGGCGAACCCGGATAGGGGACCGTCGAGAACGCGCGCGTGCGCGGATCGAAACGATAGATCTTGGCAGCTGGGCCATTTTGCTCGACCACGTCGGAAAAGATCAGGACGCCGTCGCTCGCCACCCAGAAAGGCCCTTCCAGCGAGACAAAGGCAATGTCGCTGGGGATAGCGCGCGGCGGGCCTGCGACGAGCGATCCTTGGGTTGCCTTCTTCTCTGCCGGCGGGCCGGAAGGCACAGTGGTTGCGCAGGCAACAACGGCGAGACCCGCTACAGCGAGGGCCGACGCGCGCACGCTGGCCGAGAGTGAGATCGTGCACACGCCTGGCATGTACCACGGGCTCCACATTGGGGCTACTACGCCTGATCTCGCTGGCCTCAACCGGCTTGCTCCCGTGTCCCGTAATACAGGCAGGAGCCGGCTTCAAGGCAGGGCGTGGCACCGACAAGAAACCCAAGCCTAGCCCGCCGCAGGCGCGCGCTCGTCGAGCAGCTGTTGATACATCCTCTTGGTGGTCTCGGCGATGGCGGTCCAGGAGAAATGCTCTTCAACGCGTTTGCGGCCAGCCAGGCCCAGGCGCCGCGCCCATTCCCGATCGGCGAGAACGCGGTTGATGGCCTCGGCCAAGGCCAGCGGGTCAGCCGGCGGAACCAGCAGCCCGGTAATTTCCGGCACCACGACCTCTTTGATGCCGCCCACGGCGCTGGCCACCACCGGCCGCTCACACGCCATGGCCTCCAGGTTGATGATGCCGAAAGGCTCGTACACCGAGGGGCAGGCAAACAGGGCGGCGTTGCTGTACAGCTCGATGTACTGCTCCTCGCGCAGCAGGGTATTGATCCACACACAGCGCGGTTGCTCGGCGATCTTGGCCGCGATCTCTTCCTCGACGGCCTGCGTGTCGGGCGCGCTGGTGCAACACACCAGCTGGGCACCAGGCGTCACGTGCTTCATGGCCTCGATGAGGTACACCATCCCCTTCTGCCGCGTGGTGCGTCCGACAAACAGGACATAGTCGCCCTCAATGCCGTAGGCCTTGCAGGTGGCGCGGCTCTCGACTCGTTTCCACGTAGCCAGCTCGATGCCGTTGTGGATCACCACCACCCGCCGCGGGTCCACGTTGAACAGCTCCAAGATCTCCCGGCGCGCGTCGTTCGACACGGCCACGACTCGATCGGCATTCTCCAGCGCCACCTTTTCCATCCACGAGGTCAGGTGATAGGAGCGGCCCAGTTGTTCTTCTTTCCAGGGGCGCAAGGGCTCCAGGCTGTGCACGGTGGCCACATAGGGAACGTTGTAGAGAACCTTGGCCATGTAGCCTGAGAATGCGCCATACCAGGTATGCGAGTGCACCACGTCGGCATCGATGTGATCGCGAACCTGCGACAGGTTCACCGAGAACGTCCCCAACGTGCTGTTGAAAAGCTTGTCCTCACCTTCCCACATGCGCGGCCAGGCCTGATACCCACGCACCCGCAAGCGGCCATCGGTCATGTCCTGATCGCCGATGCAACGAACTTCGACGTCGATACTGTGGGCCAGTTCGCGCGCCAGATTCTTGAGGTGCACACCGGCGCCCCCGTAAACGTGGGGAGGGAACTCGCGCGCCATGAAAGTCACCTTCATGGTCGCACCGGCTTGCCCGTGACGGCGGGCCACACGCTCTTGCCTGAGGGCACCTCTAGCCCGATGTCGTCAGGTGTGGCGTCGACGTGGATCAGGCAGTTCTTGCCCACGCGCGCGCCGGCGGGCAGGCGCACGTTCATGGCCAGCACGCTCGCCCCGCAAGAGAGAGAGGTCGGTCTCTCTTCACTCGCCACCGACTCCCCGACTCCCACCTGGCAACCCGCTGCGAACACCACGCGCTTGTCCGCGATGGCCGCGGACACCTGTGCATCCGCCTCCACCACGACGTCGTTCCACAGCACCGAGCCCCGCACCACCGCCCGTGGCCCCACCCGCACACCTGGGGACAGCACGCTGTTTTCCACCGTCCCCTCGATCACACAGCCCGCCGAGACCAACGAGTTGACAATGCGGGCGCCAGGCAAACAACGGGCCGGCGGCGGCGGCGACGCGCGCCCCGCCATCAGGTTGGACTGGACGTCCCAGGCCGCGATGTCCACCGCCGGCGCCGCCCCCAGCACGTCTTGGTGAAAGGCGTAGTACTCGTCGAGCGTGCGCGAGTACGACCATGTGCCCCGGAAGATGAACCCATACGCCCGCCGCCGCGAGATCATCCGGCGCAAGACTTCGTGGATTTGGAAGGTAACGGTCTGACCCTCGCCACTGACCGCCCGGCGCAATTCCTCGACCAGCACTTCCTTCTTGAACACGTAGACCGACATGGAAGCCAGGTTGGTGCGAGGAAACTCCGGCTTCTCAATAAAATTGATGATCTGCCCGGTGGCGTTCAGCTCGCCGATGCCGAACCGGCCGGCATCCGCATCGCGCGGAGCAAACACCATGGTCAGATCGGCGTCGCGCTCGTGGTGAAAACTGAGCAAAGGCCCGTAGTCCATGGAGTACACGTGGTCGGCTGACACCACCACCACATCGGACGCGTCGGCGCGTTCGACGAAGTCAAGATTCTGATAAAGCGCATCGGCCGGCCCGCGATACCACTCGCTCACGGAAAGCTTGAGATAGGGAGGCAAGAAGCGAACACCGCGGCTGGCGCCCACCAGGTCCCAGGCCATGCCCGTGCCCACGTGGTCCATGAGCGACGCCGGCCGATACTGCGCCAGGATGCCCACCTGTCCGATCCCGGCGCGGGCCAGGTTGGTCAGGGCAAAATCGATACAACGATAGATGCCGCCAAAGATGACGGCCGACTTGGGGCGCCGCTCGGTCAGGACCGACAGATCCTCGCCGCGCCCACCTGCAAAAATCATGGCTATCGCTTTGCGCATCGTGGTCTCCTGAACTTGCTCACAGCTGCCACGGGCGCACCGATCAAAGATGCAAACAGGTGGCGCATGCCCCTTCAACGTACCGTATCAGGGCGAGGAACGGACGATCTTTTCGTCCCCTGAATCCGGACTGAAGAACGCACCCGGCCGTACAGATCTTATGAAGCTCTGCGCGTCACCTCTACATATATAATGAAGCTCCCCAGAATGGTGTTGCACCCTGACGCAGAAGCATCGATGCCCACGTATTTTTCCGCCATCCGGGTGAACGCAAAGTCCTCCGAGACGGCACTGCTCTGTGAGCGCGGACTGACGTCTGGCTCGTTACGACAACAGGAGATATCGGAATGAAAGACATGACCAAGCATAGCTACTCCGCCGTTGCTCTTGCCGCCGTGGGCTTGATGGCCTTTGCCGGATGTTCGATGCAGCCAAAGCAAGCCAGCATCGGCGGAAGCACGCAAGGTGGAAACAGTCTTTCAGGCGGTGGCCAAGGGGGTGCGCTGCTCGGAGGCCAGGGTGGCACCACGGACGGCAATGCCGGCAGTCCAGCAGCCGGGAGTCCAGGGGCCGGCGACACCGGCATCGGTGGCAACCCCACGGGTGGCAGCCCCACAGGTGGTGACCTTGCCGGCGGCAGCGTTGCCGGTGGAATCCCCACGGGCGGGACTCTTGTTGGTGGCATTCCCACAGGCGGTACGCTTGCAGGCGGCATCCCCACGGGCGGCACCCGCACCGGCGGCGCTGTCGCGGGCAGCAGCAGCACGGGCGGCGTCATCGTGGGGGGCAGCATCGCGGGCGGCGCCAAAACCGGCGGAACCACCAGCGCTGGCACCATTGCCGGCGGCAGCGTCGCGGGTGGCACAAAGACTGGTGGAACCACCTCCGTTGGCGGCGCGACCACCAGCAGCAGCGCTCCAATCGTGAGCTGTACCTCGTACACGCCCCCTTCCGCAGCGACCTACAAAATCCCAACACCCATGACCCCGGTGGACACGCAGGCCACACAGCTCATCAGCCAGATGGCGACTACCGACCAGATCAACATCCTGTCCGGCGACCACACCACAAATCCGTACGCGACGGCCGGCGTGGCTTTCCGTTCGCTCGGCGTCGCCAGCCTGAACATCCCCAACTACCCCATGCGCGACGGACCGCGCGGCATGCGCAACATCATGCCTGGTGACGTCTCCACCTGCTTTGCGGTTGCCGAGGCGCGCGCGGCTTCGTTCGATCTCGATCTCGAATATCAGGTCGGCAATCTCCAGGGCAGGGAGATGCGCGCCGCCAAGAACGAGCTTGCGCTCGCGCCGGTGATCAACACCCTCCGCCACCCGCGCTGGGCGCGTGCGCAGGAGACCTACGGCGAAGATCCCGTGCTGCTCGGTGAGATGGGCGCTGCCTACGTGCGTGGAATGCAGCAACCAGGCGGGTGCGCCGCGTGCCCCAAACACTATGTTCTGAACGACACGGACAACAACCGTATGCAGGCCAACCCCAACGTCGATATGCAGACCCTACGTGAGAACTACAGCCGACCATTCGAGATCACCGTCAAGAAGGGCGATCCGGCGTGCATCATGGCTGCCTACAACATGGTCAACGGCACTCACTGCACGGAGAACAAAGCCATTCTCGGCGATATTCTGCGCACACAGTGGGGTTGGGGGGGGTTCGTGGTGTCGGACTGGAGTGCGGCCCAGGCAGGCCATGGCGCTGCATCGATCAATGCGGGGCTCGACCTCGAGATGCCGGTTCCCTCGGCCTTCACGACCCTCAGCAGCGATCTGCAGGCTGGCACGCTGACCTCCGCTACGCTCACGGCATCCGCCACCCGCGTGATGAACGCGCGCACGAAGTTCAAGGATCTCGATGCCACATACATGGCAAGCACAGCGAACTTCAGCTTGGCCGGCGCGCAAGAGGCAGTGACCCTCGCCGAAAGGACCGAGCTAGAGGGCGCGGTCCTGCTGAAAAACGATGGCATCTTGCCGCTTGGCTCTCTCGCGACCACGGTTGGAAGCGGTTCGCCCAACGCCAAGATCATCGCGATTGTTGGCCCGGACAACAACCTGCCTGTTGCACCGACCGCCATGCAAAACAATCAGAAGAGCTTCGTCTCGGGCCTGGGCGACCGAGGCAGCAGCCAGGTCGTGGCTCCGCATGCTGTGTCGTACGCCCAAGGACTTCAAGCCCACGCCGGCGGCCTCACCATCAAGCAAAGCGCTGATAGCTCCGCGGCGGCAGGGGCAGATGTGGTCATCATCCCGGTCTCGATGGCGCACGAGGATGAGGGCGAAAGCTACGGTGGGGGCGCCGACCGCCAGAACATGAACCTGACCACGACGCATCCGATTCACTGGACGACGACGCTAGGAATGCTACCGGCAGCCTTCATCAAGAGCGTCGCGGCCATCAACCCGAACGTCATCGTGCTGCTAAACGTGGGCAGCGCCATCATCGTCGAGGACTGGATGGCTAGCGCCAAGGCCATTGTCCAGACCTTCTATCCTGGACAGGAAGGCGGAACTGCCCTGGCCGCGCTGTTGTTTGGCGACACCAATTTCTCGGGCAAGCTGCCCTTCACTGTCGGCCAGAACGAAGCCGATTATCCGCAGTTCCAGAACAGCGGCTCCGCAGCCGCCACCATCGACTACTACCACGGCTATCGCTTGTTCGAAAAGAACGCCAAACCGGTTCGTTACTGGTTTGGCTATGGCATGAGCTACACGACCTACAGTTACAGCAATCCGCAGGTTCTCTGTTCGAACTCCACGATCCCGGCGACCGGCGCGCTGAACGTTCAGGTCACGGTGCAAAACACCGGCAAGGTGGCTGGCGACGAAATCGTCCAACTCTACATCGGCTATCCCAATACCAAAGCGCCCAAGCGGCCTGTCAAAGAGCTCAAGGCCTTCACGCGGGTCACGCTCGCTCCTGGCGCGAGCCAGAACGTACAGCTCTCCATCCCCGCGACGGACACGGCCTATTGGGACACGACCAACAACAAATGGACGGTCGAGTCGGTGGCTCACACGGCTCTGGTAGGGCCGAGCGCTGATCCAACTAAGCTCTTGTCGGCCACCTTCACCATCCAGTAGAACGACCGAAACCGGTGTTCGCGAACGCGCTGAACGAGGATATCGCCATGCACAGATCGACTGGTCGGGTGTTCGTTACTGTGTGCCTGTTTGCCGGGGCCGCGCTCTTCGCGCCCGCTGTCCTGGCCCAGGCTGAAGAGGACTCAGCGGCACCGGCGGCAGACGAAGCCGCTCCTGCGCGAGCGACGCCTGCTGACCAGTGGACATCAAAAGGACCTGCCAGCCAATGGCCTTCATCAGAGCAAGTCGCTGCGCCGGCGGCCCCGTCACTAACTGCCCCCGTGTCCAATCCCCCGACCAGAACCGGACCTCCCGCCGAGGCCGGCCTTCCCGGCTGGATGTGGGCGCCCCAGGCGCCGCGCGTGTCGTCAGGGCTCGAGTGGCATGGCAACCTCGAACTCGATGGCGGCTATGTCAAATACTCGTGGGCGGGAGCCTTTGTTCCGGAATCCGTCTACGATTCGCGTGGCCGCTTCGTCCTTGGCCCGATGCTCACTCAGACTCTAGGCAACGACTACTTCTTGCGCGTGACTGGGCAAGTCGTGGCTTGGGTTCGCGAAATTTATGGCATCTACCAAATCAACGCCGATGACGTCTACGTCCAGGTCGGCAAGCAGGGACTGTGGGATTTCATGGCAGGTCGATTTCTCACCTGGCGTGTTTTCCGCAAGGGCCTTGGCTTCGACCTGTATACCCTTGAGGATACCGGGGCGCTCGCCAGCACGGACTTCACCAACGCGTCGGCTTTTTATCAGCACATGTACGAGGTCAACACTATCTTCATGCGGGACTCAGAAACATCAGGGGTGCCCGCAGGCAGGGCCGCGTTTCACCTGTATCCAAATTCGTGGTCGGGGGTCGAACTGGTTGGATCCTACGGTCGGCTGAACAGTGGCGCAAACGCCCTCGGTGGCCGTTTGGCCGGCGGTATCAACCCGAAGTACTTCAGTCTCCTCGTCGGGGCTGAATACGAAGGTTGGTCGGCGCCCCAGGCGTTTGCTGGATGCGACAAGTGCGGCACGGAAAGAAGTTACGGCGCGGGCGGTAGCGCTTCCGTTACCCCCTTACAACCGATCGAGATCGCCCTAAGCTTTGCGGAAGGCAAGGACGAAAAGTGGGACTCCACCCTAGCGTACAGTTCGCACACGACACGTAGCTGGGGCGGCTATCTGCAACTTGACGCCGGATCGGTCCTCATGGCCCGCTCGCTGATTGCGGGTGGTTCGTTCTTCCGGACTGAAGACACCAACCAAGACAATGACTATCAACGTCACCATCAGCTCGCCGCCTACCTGGCCTACCCACTTGGCTTCAACCACGCAGTCGTGAAGCTCGTCTTTTCCTATGCAACGGGATACCAGCAAGATCATAGTGGCGAGCTGCACCATGCCGACATGTACTCGGCGCGCCTGCGCTTTGCGTACTACTACTGACGACCTTCGACGGCACTGAGCTACGATCTGTCGAGAGCCAGTGCCAGCAACTGTGCCACGGCCTCGAACGCTGACTCGGGAATCTCGTCGCCCGGCTCCACCTCGCGCAGCGCTTGAGCCAAAGCCGAGTCGGTCCACAGCGGCACCCCGGCTTCGCGTGCCAGGTCTCTGATCATGCCGGCGACCAGACGCTCGCCCTTGGCGACAATCACCGGAGCATCTGCCTGGTCTGGGTCGTAGCCAAGCGCCACAGCCACACGGCCTCCATCGACGACCACCAACTTGGCCCGGCGTACATCGTCGATGATCTGCTGCTCCAGGATCTCGCGATGCAAACGCTGGCGCTCCGACTTGTGCAGAGGATCTCCCTCTCTCTCCTTGTGCTCGCGCTTGACCTCCTCATGGCTCATGCGCAGTGACCTCGCATGCCGAAGACGTTGCCAGAAATAGTCGGCCACTCCCAGCGTCGCTACGGCCACGGCTAGACGCAGACCCAATCTTGCACCGAGAACCCCAAAGAGCGCGAGCGCAGAGCCCGCTGGTCGGCCCGCCAGATGCGCCACATCCGAGAAGACTGGGGCCAGCGTCCACCAAGCCAGCACGGCCACCACCGCAGCCTTGAACAAGTTCTTGGCGATCTCGCCAAGCGCGGCAGTCCCAAGCAGCCGGCTGGCTGAAGGCAGCGCGCGCCTGAACTCGAACTTGAGCGGATACGCGGAGAACAAACCGCGCGTCTGGGCGATCCCAACAACAAGCGCCGCCACCAGCGCGATCGCGAGCGGCCACAGCAACCCATCCCGGACCGCGTTCAAAGCAGCCCAGCCGGCCGACGCCAGGCTGGGGTGAGATGTGGCGTCGTCCAAAGCCAGGTGCATGTACGCGAGCAAACCCCCAACCCAGGCGCGTCCGCCAAGTACCAACGCCACGCAAAGTGCGAGCCCGGTCACGCCGGAAAGTAGATCGCGGCTCACCGCCACCGAACCCCGACGGCGAGCCTCAGCCAGGCGCTGCGGAGTCGGTTCCTCGGTCTTGGCGGCGGAAGTGCGTTCAGCCATCAGGCAATTTCAGCGCCCGAGCTGCGCCGCCCTTTCCAGTAAGGCCAAGAAGCCGCGGAACCCCACGGTCAGTGCCGAATCCAGCGTGGCCAACCCTGCCAGCACCGCGCCCACGCCAAGCAGGGCCTTGGCCGGCATGCCCACGAAATAGAGTGGGATCTGCGGAAGCGCGCGACCCAAAGCACCCAGAGCCAAGTCAGCCAAAAGCAGAGCAACCAAGGCCGGAGCCGCCAACCCGACGGCCGACTCGATCAACTTGGCCGAGGCCACGATGACCAGTAGAGCCGCCTCCCGCAGTCCCGCCGGGCTCGACGCTGTCGCCCCAAGCGGCACCGCTTCGTAGCTGCGAGCCAGGGCCGTGGCCAGAATGCCCGCGCCACCGGCCTCCAGAAAGACCACCACGGACAAGAGCAGCAGCAACTCGCCCAGCGGACTACTGCGACTGCCCTGATCGGGCGCGATAACCTCTGCGAGGTTCGCCCCGCGCAGAGTGTCGGTCAGCCGCCCGGCTGCCTCCACTGCGCGAAACATGCAGGCAGCCACGAACCCCATGACTAGCCCTACCCCGCACTCGCGCAGCGCGAGCAGAAGCAAGAGCACAGGTCCTCCCGACGGAACCCGACCCGCAATGAGCGGAAAGCACAGAGCTGAGAGCGCGAAGCCCAGAGCCAGCCTCACTCGCGCGGGCAAGCTCGGGCCTCCAAAGGCCGGAATCAGCCAAACGAACGGCACCGTGCGCGCGCTACCCAGGGCGAAGACAGCCAAGGTTGCTTCGAGATCGGGCCACATGGCGGCGATCAGTGAATGCTGGGGACGGCCAGCAGCAGCGCCTGGGTGAAGCGCAGCACCTGGGCGCCGAGGAGCGGCCCCATGGCGATCAGAACCAGCGTCACGGCCAGCAGCTTGGGCACGAAAACCAGCGTCTGCTCGTGGATCTGGGTCGCGGCCTGCAGGATGCCCACAATCAAACCGACCGCCAAGCTGGCCAGCAGCGGTGGCGCCGACACCAGGATCACGAGCAGCAGCCCCTCGCGCACAGCCCGCAGGATCAATTCGCTGCCCACGGCACTAAACATAGGATTCCACCAAGCCCCGCAAGAGAAGCTGCCAGCCGTCAGCCAGCACGAAGAGCAGCAACTTGAAAGGCAGCGACACGGTGGTGGGCGAGAGCATGTGCATGCCCAGCGCCAAGAGCAGATTGGCAATCACCATGTCGACCACCAGGAAGGGAACGAAGAGCAGAAAACCGATCTCGAACGCACGGCGCAGTTCAGACGTCAGGAACGCGGGCATCACCACCAAGAAGTCGCGATCGGAAATCCCGACACGTTCCTCCGCCGTGCGCATGCGCAGAGCCAAGCTGTGAAAGACGGTGCGATCCCTCGCGCTGGCGTTCTTGAGGAGAAACTCGCGTAGGGGTTCCTTGGCCTTGACCGTGGCTGCGGCCAAGGCCTCTGCCGTCTGTCCGCTCAACACATCCGCACCGGTGCCCTGACCGAGCAGCGGCTCCACCGCATGAAACATGCGCATGCCCGTGGGAGCCATCACGTACAGGGTGAGGATGAGCGCCACCCCGGTCACCACCTGGGCAGGCGGGATCTGAGGGGTACCGAGGGCGCTCTTGAGCACCGACAGAACCACCGCGATCTTCACGAAACTGGTCATGAGCAACAGGACGAATGGCAGCAGGGAAAGCGCCGCGATCACGACCAGCAGCACGAGCGGCCGCGAGGCCAGGCCCGCGTCGCTCGCCACCGCCGTCCCGAGCAGCATCGCGTTCACGGCTTCGACCTCCCGGTGAAGCGAGACAGCACGTCGACGAATCGTGGGCCAGTCGGCCCAGTCGCCCCCGCACCAATCTCACTCTTCACGGCTGCGGCATCGATCTCAGCCAGCAACGACATGGGACCGTCTCCTACTCCAACGAGAAAGCAACGACCCGCCACCTGCAAGAGATAAACGGCGCGCCGAGGTTCGAGCGGGCAGCGAGCCAGGATGCGCACCGGACCTTCGCTGCGGCCGGCGCCTCGACGCGAAAACCAGCGCAGGGCCAGGTAGGCCAGCAGGCAGACGAAAGCCAGGGACACAAGCGACAACGCGAAGGAACTCCCGAGCCCAGGCAAGTCAGTCGCTGACGCACCCATGGCGTCGTGTTACCCCCACCCGCGTTGCGCTGTCAACCGGGGAATTGAACCACCCGGACCCGAATCCGATTCCCCGATTCCCCTATTTCCAGTGCTACAGATTCGCCTTCGGGTGCCGGCCGACAAGCCGGAGTCGATGGCGAAGCCGGGCCGAGAACCGGCCCGGAGCATACATGGGGTATGTGAGGACCGGAAGCGCAGGCCCGGCGAGCCAGCGGCCCGGATCGTCGGCCGCCGGTCAATCGAAGAACTGAAGGAGTATTGCTACTCGCCGCCGCCCTTACGGCCGCGCGGTGCCCGTCGGGTTGTGGCACCCGAAGGCTTGGCAGAACGGGCCGCTGACTCCTTCTTGACCCCGCCCTTGGGCGCCGCCGCCTTGGGTGCGGCTTTCTTGGGCCGACCGGCGGCCTCTTTGGCTTTGCCCTTTTCGGCTGGCTCCTTCTTGGACGTGGGCTTGGCCTTCCCCTTTTCCTGGGTTGGCTTGGGTTCAGGCTTGCTTGCCTCACCCTCGCCCGGAATAAGTTCCAGCAGCGACATGGGCGCCGCATCCCCAGGACGCGGCCCCAATTTCATAATTCGGGTGTAGCCCCCATGTCGGGTCAGGTAGCGCGGTCCGATCTCCTCGAACAGCTTGAGCACGGCCTCTCGGTCACGAATCGCCCGCAAGGCCATGCGCATCGCATGCACCACGCGCGCTTTTTCCTCATCGGTGCGCTTCTCGGGCTTCTTGGTCAGTATCGGACCCAGTCGCCGCGCCCAGGTGATGGCCCGCTCCGCGAGTCGACGCACCTCCTTGGCCTTGGTTTCCGTGGTCCGGATGCGCTCGTAGGTCAATAGGGCCGTAACAAGGTTGGAAAACAGAGCCTTGCGGTGGGCCGGAGTCCGAGAAAGATGCAGTCCTGCTCTCTTATGTCGCATGTTCGCCTAGCAGCTGGTGAAGTTGGCTGGTGGGGGGCGGCCTTATCGATCAGGCCTTCTTGGGCGGACCGTCTCCCGGCCAGCCTTCCAGTTTCATGCCCAATGACAGACCCATGCTGGCCAAGATCTCTTTGATCTCCTTGAGCGACTTGCGCCCAAAGTTCTTGGTCTTCAGCATTTCTGATTCGGTTCGCTGCACCAATTCGCCGATGCAGCGGATATTCGCATTCTGCAGGCAGTTGGCCGAACGCACGGACAGTTCCAGATCGTCCACCGACTTCCACAGGTTCTCATTAAGCTTCTGCTGCTCCTCGGAGACCGTGGCCTCGGGGGCCGGCTCGGCACCTTCCTGGAAGTTGATGAAGATGGTCAGCTGGTCCTTGAAGATCTTGGCGGCAAAGGCCACCGCGTCTTCGGGCTTGACGGTGCCGTTGGTCCAGACTTCTAGAGTGAGACGATCATAGTCGGTCTGTTGTCCCACGCGCGCGTTGGTGACAGCGAAGTTCACCTTGCGGATGGGCGAGAACAACGAATCGATGGGGACGGTTCCCACGCCCATGGTGGGCGTTTTGTTGCGCTCGGCCGGCACGTAGCCACGGCCCGTGGCGATCTCGATCTCCATGCGCACCTTGGCGCCCTTGGAGCAAGTCATGATGAGCCGGTCGGGGTTGAGGATCTCGATTCCCTCCGGGCACTGGATGTCCCGCGCGGTCACCTTGCCCGCGCCGTCCTTGTCCAGTCTCAGGGTGTGCGGCTTGCCATCCAACGACCGGATGATGACCTCTTTCAGGTTGAGCACGATGTCGGTGACGTCTTCAGCCACCTCGGGCAGCGAGGTGAACTCGTGCACAGCGCCTTCAATCTTGATGGCCGTGATGGCGGCGCCCTGCAAGGACGAGAGCAACACCCGCCGGAGCCCGTTGCCGATGGTGGTGCCGAAGCCCCGTTCCAACGGCTCGCAGGTGAACTTCCCGTAGGTATCGGTCAGCGACTCTGTATCCACGTCCAGGTTGCGCGGGCGGATGAGATCGCGCCAATTCTTCGCAACAAACGCTGGCTGAGACGCCGCCACAGTGGGTGAACTCGCGGTCGACATTCTGTTCTCCTATCTGAAATCCTGGTGGGCGGGTGATCTACTTCGAGTAGAGCTCAACGACGAGCTGCTCGCGAATGGCCATGGTCAAGTCCTCGCGCGCGGGCAGCGTGGCGAGCTTGCCTTGAAAACTGTCCTTGTCCAGTTGCAGCCACTTAGGCACGCCCCGGCGTTCGACAGCCCCTAGGTTCTCCAGTATGCGGGTCACCTTGCGGGACGTCTCCTTGACCGCCACGCTGTCGTTGGCGGAACAGAGGAACGAGGGCACGTTGACTTTCTTGCCATTGACTACGAAATGTCCGTGGCGCACGAGCTGGCGCGCCTCCGCATGATCGGAGGCAAAGCCCAAGCGGTACACCACGTTGTCAAGACGGCGCTCGAGCAGTTGCAGCAGGTTCTCGCCCGCCACGCCCTTCATGCGCGTGGCCTTGTGGTAGTAGCCACGAAACTGCCGCTCAGCCAAACCGTACATGCGCTTCAGTTTTTGCTTCTCGCGCAACTGGGAGCCGTAGTTGGACAGCTTCCTGCGACGGGCCTGTCCATGTTGCCCGGGTGCATAGGCGCGCCTCTCGTAGCCACACTTGTCGGTATAGCAACGGTCGCCTTTGAGGAACAGCTTCACGTCCTCACGGCGACAGAGGCGACAAACGGGACCGGAATACTTCGCCATCTCTAAGTTACCTTCCTCGTGCTTTCGCTTGACTCTGGGACTTTGAAAACAAGTGCATCACACCCGGCGTCGCTTGGGCGGCCGGCAACCGTTGTGGGGAATCGGGGTGAGGTCACGGATGAGATTGATCTTGAAGCCGGTGGCGGCCAATGCGCGCAGCGCCGACTCGCGCCCCGAACCGGGCCCCTTGATGAAGACGTTGATGGACTTCATCCCGTGCTCCATGGCCTTGTGGGCAGCGTCCTCGGCGGCCAGCTGGGCCGCGAAGGGCGTCGACTTGCGCGAGCCCTTGAATCCTTTCACGCCCGACGATGACCACGACACCACGTTCCCGGACACATCGGTGATGGTCACGATAGTGTTGTTGAACGACGCCGTGATGTGCGCGATGCCGCTCTGGATGCTCTTCTTGGCCTTCTTGGCCTTGACTTTTGGCTTGGCTACTGCTGGTTGGTCAGTCGACATGTTCCGTCCGTCTCATCTCTCTCGTGAGGTTGCGGCCGACGTCTCCTCTGGCAAAGACGAGCGACCGATTCGCAGCTACTAGGCTCCCGTACCCTCCGTCTTGCGCTTGATCATCTGTCCCTTGCGCGGTCCCTTGCGGGTGCGAGCGTTGGTCTTGGTGCGCTGGCCGTGAACCGGGAGACTGCGTCGGTGGCGCAACCCGCGGTAGCAGCCCAAATCCATTAGGCGCTTGATGTTCATCGAGATCTCGCGCTGCAGATCGCCTTCGATCTTTAGGCCCATCTGCTCGATGACCTCGCGGATGCGGCGACTTTCGTTGTCGTCCAAGGTATCACTGCGCTTGTCCAGCGACACACCGGATGCCTTGAGGATCTCGCGTGCCTTGGTCCTCCCGATCCCGTTGATGTACGTCAGCGCATATTCCATGCGCTTATTTCGGGGAAGATCGATGCCTGCTACACGAGCCATGCGGTTTCCTTTCCTGCTCTCATCCGGGCTAGCCTTGCCGCTGCTTGTGGCGCGCATTCTCGCAAATGACGCGCACGACCCCGCGGCGGCGGATTATCTTGCACTTGTCGCAGATCTTCTTCACTGATGCTCTGACCTTCATGGACCTTGCCCCATTTCACGCCCGTGACAAAACCATCGGGCCGTTCTCGGTGATTGCCACCGAGTGCTCAAAATGGGCCGAAAGGCTACCATCTTTGGTAAGCGCAGTCCACCCATCGTCCTCGATTACCACGTCGGGGCCACCCTGGTTCACCATGGGCTCAACTGCAACAACCATCCCCGCCATCAGGCGGGGGCCCTTGCTGGCTTCGCCGTAGTTGGGAACCTGGGGCGGCTCGTGCATGTGCCGCCCTATACCATGCCCCGCGAACTGCCGTACGACGGAAAAACCACGTGCCTCGACGTGACTCTGAACCGCCCAGCTCACATCTCCCAAGCGTCGGCCCATAGCGCACTGCGCTATCGCCCTGTCCAACGATTCCCGGGTCGCCTCGACCAGGGCATGGGCTTGCGGCGAGATCGGGCCTATCTCGAGCGTCCTGGCTGAGTCCCCACACCATCCATCCTTGAAGGCGCCGAAGTCCAGAGAAAGGATGTCGCCGTCCTTGAGCACCAAGTCCTTGCGCGGGATTCCGTGCACGATGGTGTTGTTCAGGGACGCACAAAGGACCGCGGGATAGCCCCGGTAGCCCAAAAACGCCGACTCAGCCTTGAGGTGCTTGAGCTGCTTCACCGCAAGCTGATCGAGTTCCCACGTGCTCACGCCCGGCGCGGCCGCCGCGGCCAGAACGTCCAGAACCTCAGCGACCACGAGGTTCGCCTCGCGCAGCTTGGCGATCTGAGCTGCCGACTTGAGCTGGATGCCCTTCACGTCCACCTCGCCCATTTCACCTCGCCGACAGGACGAGCGCTGGATGCGCAAAGGGTGGTCATGAGCCTGAGTTCTGACAAGCCGCAAGCTCAGCCGCCTACCGGAGCCGTCACGCGTCCGCCCCGTCCGCGGATGCGCGGGCCTTTGGGCCCGGTGAAGCCCTCGTAGTTGCGGGTGATGAGATGGGATTCGATTTGCTGAACTGTATCCAGCGCGACACCGACCACGATCATGAGGCCCGTGCCGCCGAAGTAGAAGGGAACGCCCATGTTGGTGGTCAGCAGCGTGGGCAACACGCAGATGGCAGACACGTAAATGGCGCCGCCCGCCGTAATGCGAGTCAGAACCTTATCGATGTACTGGGCTGTGGCCTTGCCCGGACGGATACCCGGGACGAACCCGCCGTACTTGCGCATGTTGTCTGCCACGTCCACCGGATTGAAGGTGACGGCCGTGTAGAAGTAGCAGAAGAAGACAATCAAGCCGACATAGAGGACACCGTAGCGCCAATCGCCCGGGTGGAGCGCATCGGAGAACGCCTTGGCGATGGGATTGTCCCAGAACGAAGCGACCTGCTGCGGGAACATCAAGATCGACGACGCAAAGATGGGCGGGATCACGCCTGATGTGTTGACCTTGAGCGGAAGGTGGGTCGACTGTCCGCCAAACATCTTCCGTCCCACCACCCGTTTGGCGTATTGCACCGGAATGCGGCGCTGGCCGCGCTCGAAGAAGATGATGACGGCCACCACCACCACCACGATGAGCCCCATCAGGGCCAGGGAGAACGCGGTGACGTTGCCGTCCTTGGCGCGAATATAGAGACGAGCCAAGGCGTCGGGAATATCAGTCACGATGCCGGCGAAGATGATGAGGGAGATGCCGTTGCCGATGCCGCGCTCGGTGATCTGTTCACCCAGCCACATGATGAAGGCCGTGCCCGTGGTGAGCGACAGCATGGTGAGCAGGTAGAAGTGCCAGTTGGGGTCAGGCACCACCTCGCCCAGATGGCCGTAGGCGGAGTTGTTCGACACCAGCCAGCGCGCGATGAAGAAGGACTGGATGAACGACAGGAGGATGCAACCGTAGCGTGTGTACTGGTTGATTTTCCGCCGCCCCATCTCGCCTTCCTTCTGAATCTGCTCGAGCTTGGGGATGACCACGGTCAGAAGCTGAAGAATGATGGACGAGCTGACGTAGGGCATGATGCCCAGGGCGAAGATCGACATCTTCTCCAGGGCGCCGCCTGAAAACATGTTGAACAAACCCAGGAAGGTGCCCGAGGCCTGGTTGACGATCTTGCTCATCACACTCGCGTTCACGCCCGGGGTGGTCACCACCACGCCGATGCGATGAATCGCGAGGAGCCCGATCGTGTAGAAAATGCGCCTCCGCAGCTCAGGGATCTTCCCCATATTTTGGAAGCCAGAGGCCATTTTAGTTCCCCCTAGAAAGCAACTTCATCCGTTCCTGGTCGACGCTTTCAGCCCTCGACGACTTCGGCGCGTCCACCCTTCTTCTCGATCTTGTCCTTGGCGCTAGCGGAAAAGGCGTTGGCCTTGACCACGAACTTCTTGCTCAAGTCTCCGGAGCCCAGCACCTTGACCCAGCGGCAGCGCCGCGGAATCAGGCCCACCCCGTGCAACTCGGTGATGGTGACCGTCCCTTCCTCGAATCGTTCCTCGAGATCACGGAGGTTCACCGCGAAGGTTTTGGCTGCAAAAATGTTCTTGAAGCCCCGCTTGGGCAGCCGGCGCTGCATGGGCATCTGACCGCCCTCGAAACCGAGGCGCGCGCCATGGTGACCGGTGCGGGCCTTCTGCCCCTTGACGCCCTTGCCTGATTGTTCGCCCGTGCCCGAGCCCGGACCGCGGCCGATGCGTTTCCGATTGCGGCGAGAGCCGCGCGGTCCTTTCAAACTGTGTAACGTAGTACCCATTGTCCAGGTTCCTTTCGGCTGTCGCGCGCGATCTACTCCGCAACCTCCACCTTCACCAAGTGGGCGACGGAACGGATCATTCCGCGCACGGCCGGATTGTCCGGCAAGACTGCGCTGCGCCCCATCTTGCGCAGGCCTAGTTGCCAGATGGTCAGTTTCTGTGGCTCGGGGCGGTTGATGCCGCTCCGGATCAAGGTGACTTTCAGCTTCTTGGCCATGGCCTACCCTGCGGACGTGATGTCTTCCAAGCGCATGCCCCGGAGCGCGGCAACATTGGCCGCGCTGCTCAGCTTCTTGAGCGCATCAATGGTGGCGTGGATGACGTTGTGGGGATTCGAGGTTCCGATGCACTTGGTGAGAATGTCCTGTATCCCCGCCACCTCAAGCACGGGGCGAACCGCGCCGCCCGCGATTACACCGGTGCCGGGGCTGGCGGGCCGCAAGAGAACAGTGCCCGCACCAAACGTCCCTTTGACTTCGTGGGGGATGGTGGTGCCTGCCAGAGGAATCTTGAACAAACTCTTCTTCGCCTGTTCGGTGCCCTTGCGAATCGCTTCGGGAACTTCATTGGCTTTGCCCAAGCCCGCGCCCACATACCCGCGCTGATCGCCGACCACCACCAGCGCAGAAAACGAGAACCGCCGGCCGCCTTTGACGACCTTGGCGACGCGGTTGATGAAGACGACGCTGTCGACCAGCTCGCCAACTTCTTCGTAGTTAATCGCCATTCTTGCTCCTAGTGCCTCTGACCCTAGAACTTCAAACCCGCCGCGCGCGCGCCGGCGGCAATCGACGAAACGCGACCGTGGTAGCGATAGCCGGCACGATCGAACACGACCTGCTTGATGCCCTTCTCCAGACACTGCTTCGCAATCAGGGAACCCACCTGCTTGGCCCGATCCCTCTTCTTGCCCTTGGGCGGATCGGCCGGCGGGTTCTTCTTGGCCACCAGGTCGGAGAATGCCACCAGAGTCTTGCCCGCCAAGTCGTCCACCACCTGGGCGTAGATATGCTTGGCGCTGCGGTAAACCACCAGGCGAGGCCGTTCCGGTGTTCCCGAAATCCGCTTGCGCAGCGAGCGCTGCCGGCGCGTGCGACTTTCGATCTTGTTGTTGCGTGCCATGAGTCCTCTTCTTCGCTCTTCTCTTGAAAGTGGTTCTGGAGGCTAGCCCCCGCCTGCCGCGGCGCCGGTTGCGGCAGCCTTGCCAACCTTGCGCTTGATGACTTCCTCCACGTACTTGATACCCTTGCCCTTGTAGGGCTCGGGAGGCCGCAGCTCGCGCATCTTGGCTGCGATCTGGCCAAGCAGGTCCTTGTCAGCAGAGCTCAGGGTGAGGCGGTTCTTCTCCACCTTGGCGCTGACGATCTTGGGCAGCTTGAAAACGATGGGATGCGCATAGCCCAGCGCGAACGTCACTGTGTCGCCCGCCACTTCAGCGCGATAGCCGACGCCGTTGATCTCAAGCTCGCGCGTCCAGCCATCTGTCACGCCCTTGACCATGTTGGCGAGGTGCGCGCGCACCAGGCCGTGGCGCGCACGATTGTCGCGCGAATCATCCACCCGGGAAACGACGAACTTGTCGCCTTCCAGTTTGATGCTGATGCCGCCCGGGAGGAGTTTGGCCAATTCACCTTTGGGCCCCTTGACCGAAAACTGCCCGGCCTTCTGGCTGAGGGTCACGCCCTTGGGAACCGGAATGACTTTGCGACCGATGCGCGACATCTACCAGACCTCACAAAGCAGTTCGCCCCCGACCCCGGCCTTGCGCGCGGCTCGATCGGTCATGAGGCCTTTTGAAGTAGACAGCACAGCGATGCCCAGCCCGGATCGGATCTTGGGAATCCGATCGCATCCGACGTACACGCGCTGCCCAGGACGCGAGCGCCGCCGCAGGCCCGTGATGGCGTTGGTTCCCGGCTGCGGCCAGCGCAGGCGGACCACGATTTCGGCTTGTCCGTTGAAGTTGTCGTGGACGTCAAAGCCAGTGATATAGCCCTCGTCCTTGAGCAACTCGGCCAGGCGCACCTTGAGAGTGGACGCGGGAGACATCACGTCGCCTTGTCGCGCCATGATGGCGTTGCGAATCCGGGTAAGGAAATCAGCAATGGGATCGGTCATGGGCACCTACCAGCTCGACTTGACAACACCGGGAACATCGCCGCGCAGGGCGAGCAACCGGAAACAAATACGACACAGTTCGAATTTGCGATAGTAGGCGCGCGAACGGCCGCATTGCTTGCAGCGATTCTTGTGCCGAACGGCAAACTTGGGGGTTGGGGGAAACATGTCGACAGTCTTCGCCATTTTTCGCTAGCTCCTAAACGGCATCCCGAGGTGGCGCAACAACGCGCGGCCTTGCTCGTCGGTACGCGCGGTGGTGGTGATGGTGATGTTCATGCCCTTGGACTTCTCCACACGCTCGAAGCTCGCCTCGGGAAAGATGTTCCCTTCGCGAATCCCGAGCGTGTAGTTTCCCCGGCCGTCAAACCCCTTGGGCGAAACGCCCTTGAAGTCGCGCACGCGGGGAAGCGCGAAGCTGACCAGGCGATCAAAAAACTCGTACATGTTATCGCGCCGCAAGGTCACCATGGCGCCGATCTTCTGGTTGCCCTTGAGCTTGAAGGCCGCGATGGCTTTCTTGGACTTGGTGACGACCGGCTTCTGGCCGGTGATGAGCGCCAAGTCCGCCACGCCCGAGTCCAGGATCTTGGGATTGGTGACGGCCTCACCCAAACCCATGTTCACCGTGATCTTGACCATGCGCGGGGCCTGCATCACGTTGACCAGGCCCAACTCGGCCATCAGGCGCGTGCGCAGCTCGCTCTCGAAAAGTTTGCGCAGGCGTGACGGTTGACTTCGCTTGACACGCTCGGCGGCAAGCTCAGTCTTGGCGGCGCCAGCGGCCCCGCCCTTGCCCGCTTTGCCCTTGCCTGCCGCGCGCGCAGCCTTCTTGGCCGCGGCCTCCGCTTCTTGCTCAGGTGTGAGCACGGGCTTGCCACCCTTGGGCGGCTTGTCCGCTTCTGCCTTTTCCGGTTTGTCGTTCTGCTCAGCCATCGGTGTTTTCCTTCTGCCCCTGGTGCCTATGCCGACTCAATCGCCGACCCGCACTTCACACACACGCGCCGTTTCTTCTGTCCCTCTTTGATGTCGGCTCGGCTACGCCGGCCGGCGCCACACTTCCCGCACCACAGCGCCACATTCGAGGCTTGGATCGAGCCTTCCTTTTCCAGAATTCCGCCACGTGGATTGCGCTGGGTGGGCTTGGTGTGACGCTTGACCATGGCGATTCGCTCGACCACCAAGCGCCCCGTGGCGGAAAGGATGCGCAGTACACGACCGCGCTTGCCTTTGTCCTTGCCGGTAATCACGACCACGGTGTCGCCTTTGCGAACGTGCATCACAGCACCTCCGGGGCCAATGAGATGATCTTCATGAATCGCTTGGCGCGCAGCTCGCGGGCGACCGGCCCAAAGATGCGGGTTCCCACCGGCTCGTTGTCCTTGTCGACCAGGACCGCAGAGTTCGCGTCGAAGCGGATGTAGGAACCATCCGGACGCGACACCTCTTTCTTGGTGCGCACGATGACCGCCCGGGCCACCTCGCCCTTCTTCACCTTGGCGTTGGGAATGGCTTCTTTGATGGACACGATGATTATGTCACCCAAGGAAGCGTACTTGCGTTTGGTGCCACCCAACACCCGAATGCACATGATCTTCTTTGCACCCGAGTTGTCGGCCACATCGAGAGTTGTCGTCGTCTGGACCATGATCTGAACCTGTCGTCCGTTTCTTGGCTGCAGGCCGGGCTAAACTTCCTGGACTCGTTTCACAAGCCGCTCCACCCGCCAGCGCTTCTGGCGCGAAAGCGGACGTGACTCCACGATCACCACGCGATCACCCACCCGGTATTCATTCTTTTCGTCGTGCGCCTTGTACTTCTCGCGCTTGGTCATGTACTTGCCGTACTTGGCGTGAGCCAGCCGGCGTTCGACCGTCACCACGCGTGTCTTGTTCATCTTGTCGCCGGTCACGACCCCGACCAGCTCTCGCTTCCGCGATGGGGGCCGGCCGCTGGGGGCGGCATGGTCGCTCTGGGCAGGACTGGATGCTTGCTTGGCCACGGCCTATTTCTCCTTCGCGGGGGTAGCCGGCGCGGCCACATTGCGTTGCCGCTCGGCCAGCACCGTGTTCACCCGCGCGATATCCCGCCGGGTGTGCCGCACCAGCATCGTGTTCTCGAGCTGGTTCGTGTTCTTTTTCAAGCGATACTGGAGAAGATCCTCTTCCAACTTCCTGAGCGTACGCACCAGCTCAGCCGGATCGTTTCCGCGCAGGTCTTTCGCCTGGATCTTGCTTTTCATAGCGCGTGCTCCCGTCCGATGACCCGCGAGCGCACCGCCAGTTTGTGCTCGGCTAGGTGGAAGGCCTGTTTGGCCAGCTCTTCGGTGACGCCCTCAAGCTCGTACATCACCCGGCCAGGGCGAATCACTGCGACCCACTCCTCCGGGGTGCCTTTGCCTTTGCCCATACGGGTTTCGGCCGGCTTCTTGGAAATCGGTTTGTCCGGGAAGATGCGCACATACAACTTCCCGCCGCGCTTCACGTGACGGGAGATCGCGGTACGCGCCGCCTCGATCTGGCGCGCGGTCACGAAGCCGCAGGTCATGGCCTGCAGCCCATATTCGCCGAAAGACACGAAGGCGCCGCCTTTGGAGACGCCGCGCATCTTGCCCTTCTGTTGCTTGCGCCACTTGACTCGATCAGGTGCCAGCATGGTTTTCTCTCCTTGCGCCTAGGACAGACGAACCGACCGTTGCGGAAGGACCTCGCCTTTGAAGATCCAACACTTCACCCCGATGGCACCGTAGGTCGTGTGCGCCTCGGTGAAGCCGTATTCGATGTCCGCGCGCAAGGTGTGCAGAGGCACGCGGCCCTCGTGGTACCACTCGTAGCGCGCCATTTCGGCCCCGCCCAAACGGCCCGAACAAGCCAGGCGGATGCCCTTGGCGCCGAACTTCATGGCGGTCTGCACCGCCTTCTTCATAGCGCGGCGGAAGGCCACGCGACGTTCGAGCTGGGTCGCGACGTTTTCCGCCACCAGCTGCGCGTTGGTCTCGGCCTTGCGGACTTCCTGGATGTTGAGAAATACCTCGTTGGAGGTGAGCGCCTGAACTTCCTTCTTCAAGGTCTCGACGCCGGCGCCGCGCTTGCCAATGACGATGCCCGGTCGCGCGGTGTAGATGTTGATCTTCACCTTGTTGGCGGCGCGCTCAACCTCGACCGATGCCACCCCGGCATGGCCCAGTTTCTCCTTCACGAACTTCTTGAGGCGAATGTCCTCATGCAACCACTTCGCGAAGTCTTTCTCCGAATACCACTGTGAACTCCAGCCCCGGACGACACCGAGACGAAATCCTACCGGATGTGTCTTCTGCCCCATTGCGATTACTCCTGCGCCACGTCGACCACGACGGTCACGTTCGAGGTTCGGCGGTTGATCCGGTTGGCGCGTCCCATGGATCGCGCCAGCCAGCGTTTCTCGGTCGGCCCTGGATCGACACTCACCTTGGTCACCACCAGCGCGTCGGCGTCGGCCTTGTCGTTGGTGGTTGCGTTGGCGACTGCGGAGCTCAGCACCTTGGACAACATCCGGGCGGCCTTGCGTGGCTGAAGATTGAGGATAGAGAGCGCCTCGGCCACTTGTCGTCCGCGGATCATGTCAGCCACCATACGCACCTTGCGCGGTGACTGCCGAAACCGTCTCAACACTGCGTGTGCCATGTTCGTCGTCTTTCTCTTCCTACTTCTTTTCAGCCGCAGGCGCCGCGGCCGCCGCCGCACCCGGAGCCCCAGGCGCCCCCGGAGTTGCGGGCGCGCCCGGCGCGGCCGCTGCAGCGGCTGCCTTGCGATCCCCAGAGTGAGTTTGAAAAATTCGGGTCGGCGCGAATTCACCGAGCTTGTGTCCGACCATGTTTTCAGTCACGAACACGGGCAAGAACTTGCGCCCGTTGTGGACCGCGAAGGTCAGCCCAACCATGTCGGGGATGATGGTGGAACGCCGCGACCAGGTCTTGATGACCTTCTTGGCTTTCTGCGCCTGCATGTCCGTCACCTTGGACATCAGGTGACGATCCACGAATGCACCCTTCTTTACTGAGCGTGCCATGACTACGCCTTCTTTCCCCGGCGCTTGATGATCATGCGATCCGTCCTCTTGTTTTGGCGGGTCTTGAGTCCCTTGCTGAGCTGGCCCCAGGGCGAACAGGGATGGCGGCCACCCGACGACCGGCCTTCGCCACCGCCCATCGGGTGATCGACGGGATTCATGGTGACGCCGCGGTTGTGCGGACGCCGCCCCAGCCAGCGGGTGCGCCCAGCCTTGCCGTTGTGCACGCTGTTGTGCTCGACGTTGCCCAGCTGTCCGACGGTGGCCCGACAATCAAGGTGAACCAGGCGAACCTCGCCCGAGGGCAAGCGCACCTGACCCCACTGCCCTTCCTTGGCCATGAGCTGCGCCCCGCTGCCGGCGGAGCGAACCATCTGGGCACGACCCTCCACCTTCAATTCCACGTTGTGAATGGTGGTTCCTAGCGGAATGTTACGCAGAGGCAATGTGTTGCCCGGTTTGATGTCAGCACCGGCGGAGGAAATCACCGTGTCCCCCACTGCCAGCCCGACCGGCCACAGGATGTATCGCTTCTCGCCGTCCGCGTAGTTCAGAAGCGCGATGCGTGCGCTGCGGTTGGGATCGTACTCGATGCTGGCCACCTTGGCGGGCACGCCAAGCTTGTCGCGACGGAAATCGACCACGCGAAAGCGACGCTTGTGGCCACCGCCGCGGAAGCGCGAAGTCACGCGACCGTAGTGGTTGCGACCACCCGTCGACGGCTTGGCCTCGGTGAGCGCCTTGAGCGGCTGATTGCCCTGTGTGAGATCGGAAAAATCTGGCGCGAGCCTGCCGCGCACACCGGGCGTTGTCGGGTTGATGGTGCGAAGACCCATGGACTAGACTCCCTCGAAGAAATCGATCTTCTGGCCGGCCGCCAGCGTGACCAGTGCGCGTTTCCAATTGGAGCGCCGGCCGATGTGGCGGCCCACCCTGCGCTGCTTGCCCCGCACGATCGAGGTGCGCACCTTGAGAACATTGACGTTCCACAACTTCTCGACCGCGTGCTTGATTTCGATCTTGTTGGCATCACGCGCCACTTCGAGCAAGAGTTGGGGCTGGACCTGCTCCGGATCGAGATCTTCTTCAGGCCGACCGCCGGTCTCCTTGAGCAAGGATCCCTTCTCGGTCAGCAGCGGGCGCTTGATGATTTTTTCAGGGGAGCGCATGACTTGCCTTTCCTAAGCCGCGGCCTCACCGCCCGTGCCCACGATCCGCGCCTCGACCGCCTTGACGACGTCCTTGGCGATGACCAGACCGGAGTGCATGAGAATGTCGTAGACGTTGAGACCCTCGGGCGGCAGACAGGTGAATGTGGTCAGGTTGCGGATCGACTTGACCAGATTGTCATTGCCCTTTCCATCGACCACCACGGCCGAGTCGACGCCCAGTGCCTTGAGCACACCGGCCATGCGCTTACTCTTGGGCGTCTCCATGACCAGCTTCTCGACGATGACCAGCTTCTTCTCCTGCGCACGCAGGGACAGGGCCGAGGCCAGCGCCGCCTTCTTGACCTTGCGGGGCAACGTGTATTCGTAGTCGCGCGGGTGAGGCCCGAAGACCTTTCCGCCACCCACGAAGTTTGGTGAGCGCGTAGAACCTTGGCGCGCGTTGCCGGTTCCTTTCTGACGGTAGGGCTTCCGGCCACCACCGCGCACGAATTCGCGCGTGAGCGTCGAATGGGTGCCCGCGCGTCGCGCGGCCCGTTGCGCCTTGACTGACTCCCATAGGAGATTCTCGCGAACTTTGCAGCCAAATACCTCATCGGCCAGTTCCATCTGGCCGACTTTCTGGCCTTCCATATTGACGACGTCGATCTGCATGGCCTTCCTCAGGTCTTGATCTCGACATCCACGCCCGCCGACAGGTCGAGCTTCATGAGCGCGTCCAGCGTCTGTTGTGTGGGGTCGAGGATGTCAAGCAGCCGCTTGTGCGTGCGGATCTCGAACTGCTCGCGCGACTTCTTGTCGACGTGGGGCGAACGCAGCACGCAGTACTTGTTGATCTTGGTCGGCAACGGGATGGGGCCTGCGACCTTCGCGCCGGTCCGCTTGGCGGTGTCCACGATCTCACCTGCCGACTGATCGAGCAGGCGGTGATCGTAGGCCTTGAGCCGAATCCTGATTTTGGGTGTCACGTTGCGCCCCCTTCTAATGTCCTTTGGGAAACTCCGCCAGGTCTACCTATTCAAGGATGATCTTGGTCACGACCCCGGAGCCAACCGTCTTGCCACCTTCCCGAATTGCGAAACGCAGCTTCTCTTCGCACGCGATCGGCGTGATGAGGTTGATCTCCATGTTCACGTTGTC
>Ga0265316_10000986_pt1 | contig 30919 bp, 40 predicted proteins | sample 4522metaG_FD_202092 | JGI IMG/M metagenome (GOLD analysis project Ga0265316, IMG submission 202092) | Rhizosphere microbial communities from Carex aquatilis grown in University of Washington, Seatle, WA, United States - 4-5-22 metaG | ecosystem: Host-associated > Plants > Roots > Rhizosphere >...
TCTCCAACGGCCACTCCCTTAAAGGCAAAACGCCTTCACCGGGATTAAAAAGGAATATCCTGCGCTTACTGCCAATGCCAACATCTTTTAATCTCTTTTCAATGCTTTCCTTGATCTTAACCTTTGAAGCGTATTCCGGAAACGCTAATTCCCCTTCAATTATTGCCGAATCTAATTGTGGATGTTCTTTGGAGGGCGCTGAAATCACTTGAGTAAAAGATAGGTAAGTTTTACTTACATGGCTTAAAGGATTATATTGGATCTTATGCGTCAAAAGGCTGCCTCTATACAGCCCTTCAAAAGTATAATGATGCAGACCCACCCTCTTTTTAGCTCCTGACAAATATGAAATTATCGTAGAAAATCGCGAAAAGAACTCCAGGTCAAAAATAACATCTATGCCTTTACTTCTTAATTGCCAGATCACTTTAAATGTATCTAAGAAAAAGGTAGTAGGCGTTGTTTCACGTATTGTAAAAATATTATTATCTTCTACTATATTGCCGAGTAATTTAAAAATACCTTTATTTCTTTCAAATGTTACAAAAGATATTTCAGCTAAAGGATGATCATTTTTTATACGGGTTAGAAACGGATAGGCCAAAACAATCGCGCCCAACTCCGATAGCTTTATGAAGGCTATTTTCTCAGGCGCTTTGCCTGATTTAGGTTTTATACGCAGTATCTTTAAGACATAACCCGGGATACTTAATAAAAAACATAAAGGTATTCCAAACCAATAGTCTATTTTTCTGCCGTTATTCACATTCATTGTATTTAATTATATCATACCAGCCATTTCACTACTCAATAATCTTATCTATTTGCCATCTAAGGCTTGTATTATTAAACGATATCTGGTAGAGGTTTGAACCGGTGTTTACGGAAAAATAATGCAGCAGTTCCCGGCCGCGGTGCTCCTGCCAGTAATAACTGACAGATTTAATTTCATATTCTTTATTGTTCCAGAATATTCTTTGCGGGATCATTTTGCCTGACTTAAATAAAACAAAGCAGTCAATTTTCTCATTCAACTCTTCACGGCTTTCTTGTTGAGAGGTTTCGGGAATATTTATATCCCAGCGCGCTTTGGGATTAAAACTTTGGTTTGGCATTTTTTATGATGGGGACAGACCCCAGAATTCCGGGGTCTGTCCCCTGTTTTAGGTTTTGTTTTTAATATTTTCGGATTACCGTGATAAGTTTACCTATAACCTTAAACTCTTCAAATATCGGCGCATAATTCTGATTGGCAGCTTCCAAGTGGAACTTACCTGCTTTACTACGTAACCTCTTTAAAGTAACTTCATTATTATCCAAAAGCGCGGCAACTACATCATTGTTATTGGCATCCGGACGTTTCTTGATAATGGCAATGTCGCCCTCTAAGATACCGGCATCGATCATGCTATCGCCTTTAACCCTTAAAGCAAACACATCATCAAACCCCAAACGGCCGAGAAACAGGTCATCGGCATCCACATAACCCTGGATTTCCTCATAAGCTAAGTTCGGCTTACCAGCCATTATGGTGCCAATTATGGGAATCTTAAAGCTTGCACGCTCAGTTAATTCTATTGCCCGGGATTTGTTATTCATACGCCTGACCAAACCTTTCTGCATTAAAGCCTTTAAATAATCCCTTACTGTGCCTGTGGATTTAAACCCCAGCTCCTCTCCTATTTCACGGATCGTAGGAGGGAGCCTCTCCCCTACTCGTTTTCGGATAAAATTAAGCACCTTTTCCTGCTTTGGAGTTAAAAACGGCTTCTTTTCCATAGCTTTATATATACCACACAAATGTGTGGTTTGTCAAGCAAAAAAATACCTAAAACCCTTTTCTATTTACGCTCTCTACAGTTATATCACCGCTCACGCGCACGTTTGAGCTATTTCCTGTTGTGATAGAATTATCCGCTTGTTTTTCTTTAATGATAATCACGAAAGACTCTTCTTTTACCGGAGGCTTATCCTTTTCCCATGGACGCATATATTTAAAAAAGATGACCGTCTTACCTGCCTTAAGTGCATTAATACTCCACAATTGCTTCCCCGGAGAACCAACAAGCTTACGGTTATTTACTGAGTGTGAAGAACGTATTAATTCTAATAGGTTTTTATCTAATGGCTTTGCGAATTGCCACATGTAACCGGTAGTGGGGTTTGATTCCAGCGTAATAGTGAAGCTTTGGCCAACGTATGTTTCAATTTCTTTAACTTCTTTTTGCTCTTGCGCAAAACAAAACGAAGAGAAAAATAATAAAATAAATATAGACTGAATAAGGCTTTTCATAATTTATGGGGCCAGACTCAAAGTTCAGGTCTGACCCCTGTTTTAGCTAAATTGACTATTTCTTCAACAACCGCCGCGGCCACAGCAATAATAACAACTGTACCAACAGACCTTTTCTCCTACTGAATTATATCCACATGAGTTAGAACAATGATTTGCGCACTGCGAAGGGTCGGCCGAATATCCTTGTGCCTGAAAAGCGCCTTGAGAAGATTTAAGTAACCTTTGAATTTCTCCACCTGTCTTAAAAAAACCTTCAAGATCTTTGGCAAGGTTCTGCCCAGCTGAAGAAAATCTTACTTTTTGGTATTTTGCTTTGACTTCATCGAGTTGACGGCGTTGCTTGTCTAATAGCCCGACAAGCTTCGCATTGTCTCCGGGATTAAGCTTCCGCGCATAAACACGTAAATCTGTATCCATTCTATTTACTGATTTATCCAATGCAGAAATTATAGGCTCAGAAGTACCAGTTGAAGGATCCCCGAAAATATTGCACAATGGCACCAATGACAGAATAACCATTACAAACAAAATTCTAAAGACGGTTAATCTCACTGTTTCCTCCTTTCTTGATTTGGTTAGTTGTTTTCTCGCTTTATCTCGCCTTGAAGGCTTATTTCAGAACCTTCCTCAACTTAACTTTATAACCTATTTTTTAATTGTACCACTGCAATCTATTAATCAATAAGATTCTTCGTAGCTTTAAACTCTATATTATCGGTATTCCAGAACTGAAAATCATGGTTGTCATAAGCGCAGGCATTAGAAAACCCAAAAACAAAACGAAGATAAAAATAACAGAATAAAAATACACTTAATCCCTATTGATCGCATTTATCAGCTCATAAAGCCTGCCGTAATCACGCAGATTAAAATTCATAATAAGCCGCGGCAGTTCCGGGTATTCGCCTTTCTCAACTTCTTCCTGCGTTGCGGTTGAAAGGTTAATTTCGCCTTCGGTCAAAATATCTTTAAACTCCTGATTTATAAACTCAAGAGTTTTATCGGTTAACTTTTTATTCAGCCGTATAACGGTCAATCCCAATACATATCTTATGGAATGATATACCCTGTAAAAATCCACGATATATTTAACCGCGTCATCAACGTTATTGGTAAGATAGGTAAAATTAAGGTCCTCATTATTGGCAAAACCTTTATCCACCAGTTGTTTTTTTATAAAATTCCTCCACTCGCTCCAATATTCCGACCCCGCAGGCTCTAAAAGGACAATGGGCCTTGGTTTTGATTTCCCGGTCTGGACAAGGGTAAGCATTTCAAAACCTTCATCATTGGTGCCGAATCCTCCGGGAAAAAGCACGGTGGCGTCGGTTTCTTTGACAAATATCAGTTTTCTGGTAAAGAAATATTTAAAATTGATCAGTTTTTCCTTTTCATCCACATAGGGATTGGGCTTTTGTTCAAAAGGCAGCCGGATATTCAATGCAAAATCCTGGCCCTGCTTCGCACCCTTATTACCAGCCTCCATAATACCGGGGCCTCCACCGGTCACGATCATATACCCCTTATCCGTCATCTTCTTTGAAAACTCTTCAGCCATTTTGTATTCATCCGATACCTGATTTGCCCGGGCTGACCCGAAGATTATCGCCTTTTTGATATTTCTATAAGGAACAAATACCCTAAACGAATAACGTAACTCCTTAAGGGCATTATTGATAAGCTTGAGGTCTCCCTTATCAGAGGACTCCATACCCAGCTTTACAACGGTAGTGATTATCTCTTTTAATATATCACCGTTCTCATTGGGCCCGCAAAGCTTAACAAGCTCAATTATTAAGTTGTCTGCAACCTTATCACCTATCTCGTATTCTCTTGGTATTTTTTTCATAATCGTTAAGAATTACTGTTGCCTTCCCTTTTTATCTTGCCGCGAGGGCTTATTTCAGAGACATCTTCGATCTTAACTTGATACACCAAAAATCGCTCAGCCATCTCCGATTCAAAATCCTTATATTTTTTACCTTCGCGTACTCCTTTGACTATTCGCTCTGTAGTAAGCTTTATTTCTTTTTCCTGCAGTTCTTTTAAGCATCCATCATAAATACTTCCTTCTTCAATGATCTGAGCTGTACCATTTAGCCTATATCCAAATAGCGAATCGGAATCAATAAATGATAAAGAGACTTGCGGATTAACTTTCAAATTATCGAAAGTCTTACCTATGCTATAATCGATAAGATAAATTATCCTCCCATCTATTTTTAATAATAATTTTGGGGCGCAATTCGGCCTCCCTTCTTTATCAGCCGTTGCCGCCTGAATAAATACCCTTGTTTTAAGCAGCTTTAAAGCATCTTCTATTATACTCATTTTTCTGGTTTAAATTCCCCATTCCTTAAAATTATTATATCACAGAACATTATCATTTGACAGTTAGTTAAGTTGGTATTATAAATATAACTCTCATGAGTAACCAAAATAAGCACCATGATTTCAGAGATGCCTTAAAAGTTCCCGATATTCGTCTCTTTATCGGCTCTGTTGGTTTTTTCACATTAGCCAGCCGGGCATTAGCTGTAGTTATCGGCTTTCAAATATACAAAATTACGCATAGCGCCTTGTCGCTTGGGTGGCTGGGGCTTGTAGAGGCAATCCCGGCAATTTCAATTGCGCCTTTTGGAGGTTATGTCGCAGATCATGTCAATCGCCGCACCATCATCCTAATAACCCGCGCGGCTTCCTGCATATGTACGATCATTTTAGCCATAATATCATGGCAAACTCATTTAAATTCACTTTTGGGCCTTTATGCCATGATCTTTGTTGCCGGGGTAGCACGGGGATTCGCTGATCCGGCTAATACAGCTTTTGAAGCGCAGGTTGTTCCCAAACACCTTACCGTTAATGCTTCTTCATGGATAAGCAGCACTTGGATCAGTTGCTCTGTTATAGGGCCGGCAGCAATTGGTTTTATATTTGACGCTTGGGGGGCTCCGGGAGCATACCTTATTATAACCAGCGGCTTTATCCTTTCCTGGATTTTTACCGCGGTAATACCGCCAAAACCCCTTCCTCCATCCCTCAAAAAAGAATCCCTATTCAAAAGCATAGGCGCAGGATGGCATTTTGTGTTTAAGACTCAACCGCTCTGGTCCGCCATGGCTCTAGATTTATTCTCAGTTTTCTTTGGTGGCGCTATTATACTATTGCCAATTTATGCTAATGATATCTTACACGTAGGCGCCAAAGGATTGGGCTTACTTAATGCTGCTCCCTCCTTAGGAGCATTAATAATAACCTTGATAGCTACACGCCATCCGCCGATTGAGCGAGCAGGCCGTAATTTATTACTGTCAATTGCCGGATTCGGGATAAGCATCATTATCTTTGCCTTCTCGAAGAATTTCCTGTTATCCATGTCTGCCTTATTTTTTAGCGGAGTTTTTGACGGGATCAGTATGGTAATCAGGCGTTCAATAGTAAGATTGTTATCGCCTGACGAATTACGCGGCAGGATCGCTTCAGCTAACTGGATTTTTGTCTGCGCTTCCAATGAATTAGGAGCTTTTGAAAGCGGCATGGTAGCTGCCTGGATCGGAACAATTCCTTGCGTAGCCGTAGGAGGGTTTATTACTCTTGGTATAGTAGCTTTAACCGCGGGGATTGCTAAACAATTACGAAACCTGCATTTCGATATCCACACGCTTGAACAGAAAAAATCACCTCCACCGCCTTTCCCGTATTAGGCACTCCCTATAATTGATACCTATCTGTAATTTTCAAAACCAAGCGGAATGGGGAAATCCAGCCCTCTTAAGTGCGCGATGACCGTCTGCAGTTCATCTTTCTTTGCCGAACTTACCTTGATCTTCTCCCCTTCTATTTGAGTCTGAACTTTTAACCCAAGGCCTTTTATAATGCCAACGAGTTCTTTTGCCTTCTCTTTATCTATACCCATGCAAATCTCAACCGACTGCCGTAAATACCCCTCAAAAGCTTTTTCCGGATCATTATATTTAAGCGCCTTAAGAGAAACATTCCGTTTAGCCAAACGGGTAAGCAAAATATCCGTAAGTGCCTTCAGCTTAAAATCATCATCCGCGACCAGCGTGATCTTCTTTTCTTTGCGGTCATAAACAATGGAAGCTTTGCTGTTTTTAAAATCATAACGCTGTGCTAACTCCTTATTTGCCTGGTTCACACCATTATCCACCTCTTGTAAATCGACCTCAGAAACAATTTCAAAAGAAAAATTTGCCATATTTTGCTTCTCCTTATTAAATAAGTAATCCCGCTACATAAACGATATTTGTCCCCAAATTAACCAAAATAGTAATTAAGCATACCCTTTCAAGCAAATCCCGATCATTATATTTCCCGGAAGCCACCATGAGCATGGCTATGACAGAAAGAATCCCAACCGGTAAATAAAATAATAGTACAGCCGGTGAGATCCCTTTACTTAAAGAAAACGGGAAAACAAAAATCCCGGCTATGGCTACTATAGCATAAATTGCCGCGGACTTATTCTTTCCCAACCTAACTACTAAATTTCTTTTACCGGCTTGGGAATCCGGCGCATAATCAAGAAACTCATTTATCAATATAACATTAAAAATTGAGCAGGCGATAGGAAAAGAGATCCAATGAACAAGCGGATTTATAGTGCCTGCTTGCAGATAAAAACCAACGGCTACAGGAAGCCAACCATAACTATAGGCTATAAATAATTCTCCAATACCTCTATTCACCCAGCGAAAAGGATATTTAGAATAATAAAACCCAGTAATTATGCCGGACAAACCAAGCACTAAAGTCCAAGGCCCGGTCTTAAAATAAAATTGGAGCAACAGACCTATTATCAATGCCGCTATTATCAACAACCAGCTGACTAAATTTACTTTCTTAGGGTCTTCTTCGCCGTTAACGATTACCTGGCTTCCTCCTGAAAAAGAGCTCATTCCCAGTTTCCCGGAAAGCCCATCCTCTATTACATCATTAACTTCTCCGTTAAGATTAGAAGATGACATGATAAAGATAACCGCAATTACCCCCAAAACAAATACAGGCAGATCAAATGTTTTTGTCAACTTTAACGCCAAGACCGATCCGGCAATAAATGGCAATACTCCGGAAAACTGGAATGGTAGGCGCAAAAGTAAGATCCATTTTTTCATCATTGGTCAATATTAACCCTGCTGCGAAACGATTTCTTTTCAGAATGCCTGCGCTTATCTTCCAATATCCTTAATTTCATCCTGCGCGACCTTCGGCGTTTCTGCCTGCGTATTTTCTCAATGCGCTTGCGCTCTTCCGAAAGATTACCCAAAATTTTATTTTCGATCTTCTTTAGCAGCATCCTTCTGGCAAGATAACGGTTTAATGCCTGAGAGCGCTCCTCTTGGCATTTGACTTCTATGCCGGTAGGAATATGCCTGAGGTAAACACAAGTTGAAACTTTATTCACGTTCTGGCCCCCGGGCCCCTGCGAGCGGATAAATTTCTCAACAATATCCTCTTGGCGCACGCCTAACCTTAACATCAGCTTTTCCAACTCTTTGCTTTTATCTAAACTAACCATGGTTAATTATTTCGCTCCTATCAATACTTTTAATCCGGCAAACTCTTTAACAACCCCGGCAAAAGCTTCCTGTAAAGTGATATTTTACCATGTTTACGGCAAATATATTCTAAAAATTCCGTCAATCTTCTGTTCAACCTCTCAAGATTCAGCAGAGAAGAGTTACTTAACCGGCTTTCCCAAATGATCCAGTCTTCCATAATATCAGATATCTTTATCCCTGCCTTTTCTTTAAGCGCATACATTGTCTTCTGAAAAACCTGGCTGTCATAAAGGCGCGCCATAGCAACCCGGAGTTTATCAACTTTTAAGAGGCCATTCCTTGAGATGGCGTTGCTTTTATAGGCATAATAAGGCGGCTTAGGATCATAGGCAATCCCGAACTTAGCAAGATTCTCACTTAAAGTTGTCCCGGGTATAATAGACAATTTAAAGATCTCCACCTTAGCCGGATGCAGTTCATAAAGCCAATCCAAAGATCTTTTCAGGGTGCCATAACTTTGGAATGGCAACGCGTCAATGAGCTGTATTTCATAAAAAAGCCCGTACTTATTCAGAAGAGTTATCCCTTTTTTGAATTTTTCTTTATTCAAATGCCTGTTTACGGATTTTAGAGTTTTTGAATTTACGCTCTGTATGCCAATTTCAGTATTATAAGCGTTTGCCCGGTAAAGAAGCAAAGCCATCTCCTTATCTACCAGTTCAGCTTTTAACTCAACATGCAGATTGCTTCCTTTATTATATTTGATGAACATCCTTAGTATCTTTTTTGCCCGGGCAGGATTAGAATTGAATGTAGCATCCATTAAATACACTTCATGAGGCTTATGCTTAAGGATCAGCTTTAACTCTTTCTCCACCCTTAAAAGCGAAAAATACCTTACCTGCTCCAGATTTTTGTGATAGTAACAATAATGACAGCGGGAAAAACACCCGCGCGTTGTTTCCAGCGGGATATCTATGATATTCTTATTTTTTAAGTTTATTAAACCGTTAAGATACGGTGAAGGGATATTATTAATGTCGCGCAACTGCTGCCTGTCTGGATTATGAATTATCGTTTTACCCCTGCGGAAAGATACGCCTTTCACAGATGATATATCCGGGTTTTTTCTAGTTAATACCTCAATTAATTCAGCGAAAGAAACCTCTCCTTCTCCCCTGACTATCGCATCAACTGAATTTTCCCGCGCCAGAATACTGCCTGCGCGAGGAGTTACTTCAGGCCCGGCTAAAACGATCATTAACTTTGGATTGATCTTCTTTAAACGCCGGCAGATCCTTATTATTTTATCGATATTCCAGATATAGCAGGAAAAACCTATTAGATCGGGCTTAGAAGATAATATATTCTTTACAATTACGTGTAAGTTCTGGTTTTCATTATAGACTGCGATTTTTAATCTTAAAATGCCCTTAAAACCGGCTTTACGCTTTAAAAGATAACTTTTTAAATAATAAAGCGCTAATTGAATATCCGTCCCTGTTTCCAAGCAAATAGAAGATAATAAAATTTTCATAATAAATATCTTATTGCTTTACTTCTTCGTTGTCAATGGATTAAAGGATGAGGGTTTAGGCCGCAGGATATAAAAACGCAACTTATTGATAATCACCAAGTTGCGTTTTGTCCTGAAGTCTATTGTTTGCTAATCCAATAACGTGATCCTAAATGGTTCCGAAGATACTGAAACATTTCCCGTAAATGGAAAATCAAGGGACATAATAGTAAATAGGATCAGGGCTATTATCATGGAAAGTAAAATTCCCATAACCATCTGTGCTTTCAGGTTATCAGTACCAAATAAGAATGTAAAAGAGATCGTAGAGAACGCGCCCGCAAGCAACACAAACCACAATAAAGGAGGAATTCCGCTTCTTGAATCCATCAGCCGCTGCCTCCTTAGCTCTCTGAATAAATTAAGTTTTCTCACAGACTCATCAAAGAAAACCACCTCGGTTGTATTTTTAGGCTGATAGGAAGTGTAAAGATCCCAGATCTTTCTCATTGTCATCTCCACTTCCCAGCTCATTTCCCCTCTTTGCATTGTGCCCCACTCCTTTTCAACTACTTCCTTTCTGTATTCACGCAGTAAATTATCTACTTTGTGCCGGAAATCAGGAGAAAATGCCTCAGCATCCCGATAAATATCAGCCATGTAATTTGCTTCCAGCCTCACGTTAGAATTTGACTTATCAAAAGCTATCCAAACAGTCACCACGACAAATGCCAAAAGCACCGCGTAAATCGTACTTACTGCCCCGAGAATTGGATCAGCCACATCATGGTGGATCTTTAACCTATCACGGGGGACAAAATGACGGACAACCAATAATCCTCCTATAGCATATGTTACTGCTATGCCGATAATGATGAGGCAGAGAAAAAACGGCGGGACATTTAAAAGCAACTGCTGGGAAAAAGGCATTTCTTACCTCCCTTTCTTTATTTTCTTAACTGTAATTAAAGTTATTATGTAAGCAAATAAACCAAAAACTAAACCAATAATAATATACCCGATCAAAACAGGTAAAGCAACTTTTAAAGCTGAAAATTTAAATAAATCCTTCCAACGGAATGCCCTCTGAAAAGAATCCCAATCGCCTGCCATATCATGCCACTTTACTCCCATGGTTAAGCTTCCCACCTGAAAAGCCAGCGCAAGAACAATAATACTGCTCCAAGTGTTAGTAAGCAAGCTTCCTATTAGCGCTGCCGCGCGATTCAAACGGAATAAAACAGCCAAAAATATTGCTGCCAGCGGCCCTGTCCCGGGGAATATCCCAAGGAACACTCCTAATCCAAATCCAAGCGCGATCCTCTGAGGGGTATCATCTATTTTAAAAAGTTTTTCATATACAGAAACAAAGAAACCGGTAAACTTATTACTCATCGTCATCCTTTAGTAACGAAGGCTTAATATTGACCCCCGCGAATCTTTCTTCTCCGTAAGACTCCTGCACCCATCCATTATGAAGCCCGAATTCATGCATTAGATCCTGCGCCTTAATATACTCTCCTTCTTTAAGGCGGCGTGAGATATCCGGAAACTCTCTCGCTTTATAATAGGGCAAATACTGGCTCATAAGGCTGATGTACGACTCGGTAGAGATCTCCTGACCGATAAATTTCATGACTGTTCCGGTTCCGGAAACCCCGTTAGGCAAAACTAAATGCCTAATGATCATACCTTTCCTTATTATACCTTCCTCGTTGATATCCGCAATGCCAACCTGCCTGTGCATTTCCTTAAGAGACTCTTGATTATATTTAACATAATCCGCAGCAGAAGAATATTTAATCGCCGCTGCATTATCTCCGTAGCGTGCATCAGGCAAGTAAATATCAATAATGCCTTCGAGCATCTTTATAATTTCAGGCGACTCATACCCGCCCGTATTGTAGACTAAAGGTATTTTCAAACCCTTAGGAATAGCAAGTAAAAGCGCTTCCAGTATTTGCGGCATCACGTGAGTAGGTGTTACAAAATTTATATTATGGCATTTCATCTCCTGTAATTGCAACATTAAACCGGACAACTCTTCAGGCCCGACTTCCTTACCTTGTCCTTCCTGACTGAATTCATAATTCTGACAATAAGCGCAAGCCATATTACAATGAGAGAAAAATATCGTTCCCGATCCATTCTCTCCTGAAACCGGGGGTTCTTCTCCCCGGTGGCTCATAGAACTACAAACCCTTGCCTTGATCCCGGTCTTACAAAACCCCAGAATGCCTTTTTTCCGGTTAACTTTGCATTTACGCGGGCAAATACAGCAAGACCCAAGCATATCAAAGGCTTCGTCGGCTATTTTTTTTAGTTTACCGCTATGGTAAGTATCTAAATAAGATGGATATTTCATATTTTTTCTAACTGGGTTTCGTAAATTTGACGTATCTTGATCAATATATCGTTGTATTCCTTGGTTTTATAGTCGCGATAAGTCCATTCTCCGGGCAAAAACGCGTTATTCTTAAAGTATAAAGTAATTTCCGCGAATATCCCCTTATTCAGATAAATACGGTGGATATAATCTTTAGTAGTAGCAAGTATATATTTAGCCAGATCAAGGTAACCCGGGTCAATATTGACCAAACGGCACCCGTTCTTGGATAATTTGTTTTCAACTTTATTGGTGAATAACTTGATCTTGGCAAGTTCCTGAGGGTATATTAGCTTTGAAAAGCTCAGGAATTTTTTCTTTAACCCTAAGCCGAATTCAGCCTCATAATAATCGGTAAAGTTAAAAGGTAAGGTACTACTTTCAAAATCAATTGACCCGAATTTATTCTTCAAGACCAGTTCGGCTTTAGTTAGTACGGATTCGTCTTTAAAGATCAGGCCTACTACGAGTTTTACGGGATTAGATTTCTTTACCTGACCCATGTTGCTACTGCAGGGATTTCTTTAGGTAGGAATTGATTCACATACTGGGATATCTTTTTTCGCTGGTCTTCCCTTATTCTGTTAAAAAATATGGCAACATTAAACCCGCCGTCAGGATCATCCTGGACCCTTACGATGACGCCATGGCACTCAATTGCCAAATGCTTTACTCCATCCTTCGTAGCCACAGGCAAACTTAATTTTATGAGCACCCTTGTAAACGGGGGGATATATTTCTCAATGCGGCAATAAGTACCAAGACAGCTGATATTCTGGGTTATGGTCTTAAAATCAAAACCAGCGGCTTCAACTTTAAGGGGCAGAGAATGATCAAGCCTGGGATGCAGCCTTTTTTCTTCGCCCGGCTTTTTGATCATTATTTGGCCTCTGTTTTCTGTTTCTCTAAGAAATCCTTGTAGCATTTCTTGGCGCAATAAAATTTACCGTCACGGTAATAACGTTTTAACTTCTTAATAGGCTTATTGCAGGTAATACAATTTGTCTGCTTTTCTACTTTTGGTTTTTCCGCTGCCGGTGTTGCCGGAGCTGCTGCTGGTTGAGGTGCTTGGACTTGATCTGCCATTTCTTTTTAGGTTTCCTTTCGTTGTATAAACTTTAGTATTGTTTTGTGTTTACGTAATCAGATAATAATTCCCTGTCTTCCGGCCCTAATTCCACAAACTCCAATCCGACCCGGTTCCTATAAGAGTGCGGCAAAGGTTCAGAACGCGTAACCTTAGCTACAGCTCTTAATGTCCGCGAAAAAACATTGATTTCCAGCATTAACGGCGTTGCGGTAGGAATAAAACGGTCACTGACGAACCCTAAACCACCCAAGCTGATATTATCACAGATCGTATTGTCAACGCGGCCCTCCCCCCTTACTTGGAAACTTACGGGAGTGCGCAATTCAACTCGCGGGAAACACCTGTTATTCTTTATAGCGCTGGCCATGTTCTCCTTAAAGTACTTTAAGAGAAGCCGTGGCTTTACTTCCCAAAAGAATATTAACATATATTATTCCCAATGTCAAGAAAGCACTTTCTTTTGCCCGCTAGGGCACACCAGAGCAGGAGCGTTATCCTTTACAAGGCAGGTTAATTTTGTTATAATCACTGATAAGGAAAATATGTATTCTGAATTCTACAAATTAAAAGAACGGCCATTTAACGTTACCTCTGACCCTGCTTTCTTCTATTTTAGCCGCAAACACAAAGAAGCTCTATCCCACCTCCTATATGGTGTCTCCCAAAGAAAAGGCATCATTGTTTTAACCGGAGAAATCGGTACCGGTAAGACGACACTTTGCCGTTTCTTTCTGAACCAGCTTGGCTCAAATGTCAAAACTGCTTTTATCCTTAATCCGTACTTCTCAGAAATACAATTACTTGAAGCTATAGTTAAAGATTTCGGCGTTACCACCAAAGACAATTCGCGGTTAGGTTTGGTAAAAGAACTTAATAAGTTCCTTCTCAAGGAATCAGAGGCCCAAAATAACGTCGTTTTGATCATTGATGAAGCCCAAAACTTAAAAACCCATATGCTCGAACAAGTGCGGCTCCTATCTAACCTGGAAACTGATAAAGAAAAATTATTGCAAGTAGTCCTGGTAGGCCAGCCCGAATTAAACAAAAGACTGAATATCTACGATCTGCGGCAGTTAAGGCAAAGAATAATGGTTAGATACCATATAGCGCCTCTCGAAGAAGATGAGATCGAACATTACATCCGGCACCGCTTGACTATTGCCGGCTCCCAAGAAACGATACAGTTTAACGATGATGCCATAAAATTGATCTGGGTTTTTTCAAACGGGACTCCCCGGCTGATCAATATGCTTTGCGACCGCGCGCTTTTAGCGGGATTTGTCGCCGAAACTCATAAGATAGACGCGGGAATTATTAAGAAATGCGTTGAGGAACTTGAAAGCTATTTCGTGGGAGAGAAAATATGAGCATAATCTATGACGCTCTTAAAAAAGTTGAAAAATCCGGTAATTCGGCCCTAAAAGAGAACAAAGAAACCCCAGTGCCTAAGAATAAAATAAAAAATTACCTTATTTATATCCTTTTTCTGGGTGTAGGTTTATTTGCAGCGAAGGAGTTTTTTTCTTATGTGAGCCCGCAACCGCACCGGGCAAAAACCGTAAAACATGTTCAAACAAAAATACCCCAGAATAATACACCCAATCCCGCCCCCTTAGAGCAACCCCGAGTTCCGCCTGCGGCTGCCGTAGAAAACAAAGAGATAGCCCAGAAGCCAACATTGATCTTAAACGGAGTATTCTATTCGGGCGAAGAAAGTTACGCGTTGATCAATAATCAGATCGTAAAAACCGGAGATAAAATAAGCGGGGCTGTTATTAAGAAGATCTCTCCCGGAGAAGTATTACTTAATTCCGAAGGCTCGGAAATAAGCCTAACTACGAACCACTGATCCTTTTCCCTACTGCCTCTTTTATTATTTTAAGAGGGATATTTTCCACTATTTTCGTTTTACCTATTCCTGAGATCAAAACAAACCTGTTATGTTTACCGATAAATTTCTTATCGGAATAATGAGCGCTGATAATGCTTTTTAGTTTAATTTTATCTATCTTGGCCGGCAGCCCTATTTTACTTATGGCCTTTTCAATACAGAAAAAGGTCATTTTGTCGGTTAATCCCAAGGAAACGCTCATATCGCTTGCTGCAAGCATGCCTATGGCAACGGCTTCCCCGTGGTTATAAGATTCAAATTTAGCGGCTGTCTCTATCGCATGCCCTAAAGTGTGCCCGAAATTCAAGATCGTGCGCAACCCCTTCTCTTCCTTCTCGTCTTTACTTACAATATCAGCCTTGATCTTGCTGCAACGAAACACGATAAATTCAAGGAATGCCTGTTTCTTTTTTAAGATCCCTTTATGGTTCTTTTCAATAAAAGAAAATAACTCTCTGTCTTTTATGATCCCGTATTTAATAACTTCTGCCAAGCCGGACCTTAACTGCCGAGTAGAAAGTGTTTTAAGGAATTTAACATCACTAAATACCAGGCGCGGCTGATAAAAAGCGCCGACAAGGTTTTTCCCGGTAGATAAATCCACGGCGGTCTTCCCTCCGATGGCGGAATCAACCTGCGCTAATAAAGTGGTAGGTATTTGAATATAGGGTATCCCGCGTTTATAGATAGATGCCACAAATCCGCTTAAATCCCCGACAACACCACCGCCAAAAGCGATTATAAAAACTTTCCTTCCTTTATCAAAAGCTGCTAAATCCCTGATCACCGCTGAAGCGGTTTCAACGGATTTGCTTTTTTCAGTATCCGGAATAATTCTGAATCGGCAGGATATGCCTGAAGTTTTAAGATTATTCTCCAAAAGTTTGCCGAATTTATTCTTAACCAAACTATTGGTTATTATGAAAGCATCTGTTCCTAATTTCAGATCCCTGATCTGCCTGCCAAGAATACCGGCAATACCGCATCCGACAAGAATATTGTATGAACGTTTTTTAAGGCTGACTTTTATGCTTTTCACTTTACTGCCTCTATGGAAGCAACTTCAATGATGGGATATTTTTGGTTGGGATCGACCATCTTACCTGTTACTTTTACCTTTTGATAATTGATGGAATCCAGGCTCTGTTTATTGCCTTTAAGAAGGTAGGTTTTATCTCCGGAAAGAAGTTTATGGGTGGCCTTGCGCCCGAATATCATGCCATACGGCTGCACTATACCGGTTACCATAATCAGAGGCTGAGCCTGTTGTTCCGGCACAAGTATTTCCGTCTCTGGCTTAGAATTTACTATATCTGAAAGTTTCTTTACGAATTTCTTATTTATGAAACCGAAACTATCCCGGATCGGCTCGATCTTAAGCCACCCGTTAGATTCACTCAAGACATTTACGATCTCATCACTCTTAACCTTACCTAATATTTTAGAGTTTTCGCTGGGCCCAAGCCTGACATTGATTTTATCCTTAATCGCCTTAGCGCTTACGCAAAAAGTTTCACTCTTTGCCGGGATAGGCGTACTCGAAGGGTGGGGGGGCGGAATGGGCATACATTCAAATAGGGATTTCTTGACAAAAGACGGCGCATTTTTAGGCAGCCTGACCTTATACCAATCATATAGCTCCGAAGTAACTTCAACTTTATCGTGTTTTTTCAACGCGCAGATAATATCAGAACCGACCGTTGAGTCGGCCCTGATATTGATATTATCGGAAGTTATTTCACCGTTGAATTTCTGGAATTCTTGCGCAAACGCAATACCGGCATTTAAAGCCATAATGATAAATAATGCCGGTATTATTTTACGCAGGCAAGAATGCATTTTTAGTTATTTCTTTTCTGCTTTAGGAGCGGCACCTTTTGCTGGTGCGCCTTTTGCAGGAGCAGCCGCGGGTGCTGGCGCACCTTCAGCTGTAGTAGTTGCTTCAGCTGCTTTTTCTACCTTTTCCTTCTTTATCTTCAACCTTACGGCTTTGATCTTGGGAAGGCGGTAAACATCATCCCCTTCCTTCCACTGCCCTTTTTCCATCATCGATCTGATACGTTCGGTACGTTTCAAAACGGACCTTTGTTTCTTGTCTTTTTCGGAAACTGTTAATGACGGGTGAATAGACATTTCTTACAACCTCCTTAAATGGCAACCTTGGTATCTCTTAGTTAATTGAACTAATAAAGATTGCGCGGTTTCTTTACTGGGGAATTTCCCCACACATAAAATCGTATAATTGCCCTTTGGTATTACCAAAGAGGCAAACCCCTTTTTTTTCAAAAGTTCGGCTTCTTTTTGAGCAGAAGCCATTGATCTATAACTCGCTAACTGAATAGTATAATTACCCGTTAATTCAACGTTCCTTTTTACATTTTGGGGCAAAATAACATTCGTATTTACTATCGGTAAAGGCTGGAATTGTTTCGCCTGCAACGCATTAGTAGGGGTAAGCACCGTTTTCGCGATTACAACCTTGGGTTGCGCATCAGACATTACTCCGATATTACTTACCGGCCTTAAAGCCGATATTCTTTTCCCTTTTTCCACACCGATAGAAAAACAAACAATCCCGGTCACCGCAAGGATTATGATCAAGATAATATTCTTTTCATAAGAACGGATAAAAGAAAGGAAGCGCAAGCGCTCAGGCGAAATATCTGCTTTTGCCCTTGCGGATTGCGAAAACAGATCATACTGTATATTCTCTTCTTTTTCCATAAGTAACAGAGTTTACTTCGAAGGCAATTTTAAATAATTCTTAGTCTTTATTTTCTTAACCACTTTCAGGAACGACTCGACAACCTTCGGGTCGAACTGTTTATTGCTTTTCTTCTTTATCTCTTTAACCGCGGAAGCAATGTCCATCCTCTCACGGTATGGCCTGCCGTAGACCATTGCCTCAAAGGCATCCGCGACACTCATAATACGCGCACCCAAAGGTATCTGCCCCTTTTTTAAACGAGAAGGATACCCTGTGCCATCGTATTTTTCATGATGATGCATGATTATCGGGATCACCGGTTTTAATATCTGGAATGAACGAAGTATATGAGCGCCCTTTTGGGGATGGGTTTTTATAATATTGTATTCTTTGGGTGTCAATTTTGTAGTTTTGGTGAGTATTTCGAGCGGGATATCCGCTTTACCCGTATCATGCAGAAGGCTTGCGTATTTTAAACTCTCGATCTGTTTCTCATCCAAGCGCATCTGATGCCCGATTGCCGTAACTAACCGGCTGAAATACGGAGAATGCGTATATTCCTGAGGCACGCGTGTATCCAACAATGTGACTAAAGACTTTATGCTGCCTAAGACCGTCTTTTGCTGCTCTTCGTAAAGCTGCAGGTTCTTGATACCTATCACTGACTGCTCTATGATAGTATTGAGCATCTGTTGTTCAAATTTTTCAAAACCCGGCAAACCTTTCTTACGCCGTAAAATAATTATCCCAACTATATCTTCACAGATCATCGGGCTGGCAAGAAGCCCGCCCTTCCTAATCGAAGAAAGGCTCGTCAGTATCTTCTTCTCGACCCGGTTCGTGATCTTGCGCTTTTTATCCGTAATGACCTTCTTCTTTCCGCCTGAGATGCATTTTATAATGGAATATTGATGCGACGGGTCAAGGATCAAGATGGTACAATATTGGGTATTAAATATCTGGCAAATTAATCTCGTGAGCCTTGGAACCAGTTCCTTAAGCTCATAAGTAGAATTTATCAGCCTGTATATGCTGTGTATAGCTGAAACTAAAGTATTATACTTTTTCGTAGGGGTAAAATAGTTTTTTGTATTCATCTAAAGCGTACCTGTCTGTCATGCCTGCGATGTAATCGCAAACAACCCTTTTTACTCCGTCTTTGGGTATTTTACTTTGAATTTGCGTAGGCAGCTGTTCCGGTTTCTCAACGTAATCCTGAAACAACTCCATTATAAAACGTTTCGCTTTATTACTCATCCTTACCACACGGTAATGGTGATAAAGATTTTTCATCAGAAACTCACGCAAAGGCCTTCTTAAATCCAACATATTCTTACTAAACGAAACTACCCTAACAGGGCACTTTTTTGCCTCTAAAGGCGACTTAAGCTTAAGCCTTTTTATATTATCTTCCGTTTGCGTTATCAGGTCGGTAACTTGGATATCGATAAGCAGCCTGATAATCTGATATTTACGCAATTCAATCTGTATTTTATCATATTTTTTGCCTATTTGTCTATTTATATTCTCCCATATCCCCAGTTTCTCAAGCTCACCTTCATTAATAAGGCCTGAAGTAAGCCCGTCATCTATATCATGGTTATCATAGGCGATTTCATCGGCAATATCAACTACTTGGGTTTCAAGAGAAGGCATGCCTTTGCCTGAAAACTCCTTGATCCTCCCTGCCCTGTCAAAAGGTGAAGAATGTTTTACAATACCCTCCCTTACTTCCCAGCTAAGGTTCAGTCCGGGAAAATTCGGATACCTTTCTTCAAGATAGTCGACTACCCGCAAGCCGTGGGCGTTATGATTAAACCCACCGCAATTTTTCATCAATTCATTTAAGATCTCTTCCCCGGAATGTCCAAAAGGAGTATGCCCCAGATCATGCGCAAGGGCGATGGCTTCGGTCAATTCCGCATTTAACCTTAAAGCTGAAGCTATTGTCCGAGCGATTTGAGAAACTTCTATAGTATGGGTCAGCCTTGTCCGGTAGTAATCGCCTTCGTGGTTTACGAATACCTGAGTTTTATACTCCAGCCGCCTGAAAGCAGCAGAGTGGATTATCCGGTCACGGTCCCTCTGATAAGCTGAACGGTAAGGATGCTCCTTTTCAGGATATTTTCTTCCTTTTGAGTTATAACTTTTCATGGCATAGGGTGCCAGAAAAATATCCTCGTATTCTCTAATTTGTTTTAGATTCAGCATATTTTAACCTCTTATATAAATCCATGAGGGATTGGGAAATAATCCTTGTTGAGCTTATGGTAGCCATAAAATTAGCATCCCCCACCCACCGCGGTACAATATGTAAATGCAGATGCCCGGCAATACCTGCGCCTGCCGCATGCCCTAAGTTAGCGCCGATATTATATCCGTCGGGATTTAATACTTTATCAAGCAGTTTTTTTGCTTTATTTAAAGCTTTTATCAGATCCAACGCCTGAGCATCATTAAGCCGGTTTAGATCACGAACATGCCTTTTCGGGGCAACCATGAGATGGCCGTTATTGTAAGGATAAATATTCAGCATACAAATACTTTCTTTGGTCCTAAAAACCACAAAATCTTTTTTTGAATCGCAAAAAATGCACTTTGAGCTTTTTTTTGCATTTTTTATATAATTTATCCGCCAAGGCGCCCAGAGTTTATCCATAGTTATAATTTAATAAGTTTTAATTCAATTTTACCGTTTAACTCAATTATTCCGTAGGAATTGCTTTTCGCGTAAATTTTATCCGTAGGGCTTCCCGGGTTAAAGAATACAACCCCGTTCTTTTCCTGATTTAACCCTGAATGAGAATGACCAAAGATAACTATATCCACCTTATCATTTTTAAATATCCCGGATAAAAGATCAACTAAATTTGCCGGGGCCCCGTAACCGTGGAAAACACCGATCCTGAATTTGCCGGCATTTATTATCTCCTTTTCCGGCAGCTTGCTCCTAACCTCGGAAGGATCCATATTTCCATACACCGCTATTACCTGAGGGCAGACTTTCTTTAACTTCTCTATCACGCTAAGATCGACCAGATCTCCAGCATGTATTATCATGTCCGCGCTCTTAAAATCCTCGAGCATAATTTGCGGAAGCTCTTGCGTTTTGTCTATTAAATGCGTATCGGAGATTACCCCAATCCTCACCCCGCACCTTCTCCCTTATTCATTATATTCCCGCATCCTTTTTAAATTTAAATTAACAGAAGGTGCGGGGCTCATGCTATCACTCTCGGTTTATAGAATAAATCCAGTATCTGATTCAGGTTATTAACGTCCCACGTCCAGATCTTCTCTTCCAGCGCCCTTAAGCGGGCATTCGTATCAATATCTGAAAGCGTAATAATGATCTTTCTTTGCATCTTGTGGCGGTATTTTTTACATTCCTTCGCGAAATCAGTTACGTCTTCTTCGGTAAGCATCTCCCGCTTTATAGCCATGATCCATAAACTATCATTGGACCTGCCGATAAGCCCGTCTTTCAAGTTCCTCCCGTTAAATTCAAGCTGTTTTACTTCCCTGAAATGGTTTAACCTTATGCGTTTTCTTTCAAGCAGAAAAGTTTCGTCCTCAAAAAGGCGCATAATTTCTGTCAACCGGGTAGAAACCGGTTTTTGCGCAGCCAGAAGGAATTCTTCAATCATCTCTTCTATATTGTCCCGGAATTTCTTCTTTTGATTCTGGGCATCAAAGGTAAGCGACTGGAGTTTTTCCTGATAGACAAATTTAAGCCAAAATCCAAAAATACGGTCATTGATCTTCAGAAAGTCGCCGCTTTTAGTGACAGTATCCACTTCCAGCAGGCGATTAATATTGAGGTTAAGCTCTTTTTGGGTCTTTTTTAAAACATGGGCAATATCTTTTGTCTTATTTCTTCCATTAGAGATCAAATAAAGTATCGATATCAGGTCGTTAGCTCGGGAGGAATCCGAGAAACGTTTTAGATAATTGGAAAACCTCTGATTAAGGACGCCAGATGCATCAAAAATGAGGTTTTCCAGAATGTCGGCCAGATGTTCTTTATCCGGCTTAAGAAGGGCATCGCTGACAAGTTTTAAATAGAACGGGTATCCTCCGGTGAAATTTACGATAAAATTCTTTAAACCTTTATCCAAAACCAGCTCATTAAGGTTTAAATTAAGGAATTCCTCCGCAGCCTTTGTATCAAAAGGGTCAACGTTAACCACTTCGAAATTACCGAAAAGAAGAGAAAGGTTCTTACTAAGTATTGACTGCGTCTTGAACTTAAACGAACTCACTATTATATGCAAAGTCGATTTTTGAGTGATCAGAAGTTTGGACCATTCTTTATAAAGATTGTTAAAGCCGATATTTTCCAAGTTATGAAATTCATCAAAGATTACTACGCTGAATTTCCCGGTTTCCTGATGAATGCTGTCACAAAGCAAGAGAAGATCGGTAAAAATATTTACTTTCTTCCTCTTCTCAACGGCACTCAAGATATATTCTATCTTTTCAACAGTCTTTGGTATATATTTTCGCGACTTAGAGACCAAGAAATCAAGGTCTTCCTTTATCGGATCCCCGCTCGCAGACAAGAAATTATACAGAAGCACGCCGACAAAACGCCGGGCAAATGCATTTACTGATTCAGGCCTTGCTTCCAGATAAAGCAGGATGATGCGGTTGTCCCAGAATTTATTCAGGAATTTATAAATTATCGCGGTTTTGCCGACTAACTCATCGCCGGTTATAGCGATATTCTGTCGGTAGCCGTCCTTTAAACCAAGGACGCGCTTTTCAATGATTTCCAGATATTGATCCCTGCCGTAAAAATTATCGTTCATCATGGCAAATAATAATAAGGATTATGTGAAACATACCCTTTTCTGACCTCAAAATGCAAATAAACGGTTCTGTCCCTGCCGGCTGATCCGGCTTTAGCGATCAATTGCCCTTTCTGCACATTGTCCCCTGCTTTTACGAAAACCATCAGATTGCGCGCATAAACGGTTGACAACCCATCGCCATGATCGACAATTAACGTCTTACCGAATCCTCCGAAATTATCGGAAAGAAAAACCACCGTTCCGCTTCTGGATGCAACAACATCGGAATTACCTGACGGCTGGATATTTATTCCTTTATTGATCATGTCATTATATACGGAGCCGAATGAAGCAATGACCCTTCCTTTTAAAGGCCAGATAAAATCATCCCCTGAAGAAATTACCGGTAAAGGCCCCTGCCGTTTTTGGTTCGGAATAAATATCAACTGGCCTACCTCAAGAGATGCTGTGTCTGAAATACGATTGACTCTTGCCAGATCATCGAGATCTAAGCTGTAAGTTTTAGCTATTTTCCACAAAGTCTGGCCCCGTTCCACCCTATGATATATGCCGGGCATGCCCTGAGGCATAACAATAGGTGCAATGGTAGGAGGTGTTGCGCATCCAAAGAAATTAACCGCGCAAAAAATATAAACCGAACATAATAAATAAAATCTGTTATTCTTTAACATTTAAAGTCCAATTAGCCCAAAAACCCCTTATTAATATGGAGCGGGTGAAGGGAATCGAACCCTCATATGCAGCTTGGGAAGCTGCCATTCTACCACTGAATTACACCCGCGAACATTCTTCCATTACTTTTATAGAACAATAATCCCCGCACATAGTACAAACATCGGAAGAACCCGGCTTTGAAGAATCCCTGTACGCTTTTGCTTTATCAGGGTCAACTGATAATGATATTTGCCGCTTCCAATCCCGGTTCTTTCGTGCCTGCGACATTGCTTTATCCCAAAGAATAGCTTTATCTCTTATCTTTACCAGATCAGCGGCATGCGCTGCTATTTTTGAAGCAATGACCCCTTCCCTTACGTCTTCAGCCGAAGGGTGCCTTAAATGCTCCGAAGGAGTTACATAGCACAAAAAATCTGCTCCAGCGCTGGCTGCTATCGCACCGCCAATTGCTCCGGTTATATGATCATACCCTGCTCCAACATCCGTAACCAAGGGGCCTAACACGTAAAAAGGGGCACCTTTGCAAATCTTTTTCTGAATCTTGATATTTTTTTCAATTTGATCCAAAGGAACATGGCCGGGACCTTCTATCATTACCTGCACATTCCTTCTTCTTGCCTCGACCGCAAGTTCACCCAAAATCTTTAACTCGGTGATCTGGGCTTTATCAGTCGCATCCAGAATAGACCCCGGCCTAAGCCCATCCCCTAAACTTATGGTCACATCATATTCATAACAGATATCCAGTATTTTATCGAAATACTGATAAAAAGGATTCTCTTTATTATTGATCCGGACCCAAGCCGCAAGCATGGCCCCGCCCCTTGAAACAATACCCATCAGGCGCTTTTGCTTGATTAATCCGCCTAAGCTTTTTTTAGTAACTCCGGAGTGTATGGTAAAAAAATCCACCCCTTCTTTAGCCTGCTCTTCAAGCACTCCCAGCATATCATCCGCATCGAATTTTAAGAAATTACCGTTCCTTGATTTTGCGTTCACCGCGATCTCATAAACAGGCACGGTACCCACAGGAACAGTGGAACGCTTGATAATCTCCTGCCGCGTTGCTCTAATATCAGGGCCTACGCTAAGGTCCATTACCGCATCAGCACCGTACTTAATAGCAACGTCAAGCTTATTTAGCTCTTCGCTTAATTTCGATATATCGGTTGAAGTTCCGATGTTAGCGTTTATTTTGGTAGTTAAGCCTGTCCCGATGCCGCACGGCTTTTTAATATTGTGACTTTTGTTTTGCGGGATTACAATTTTCCCTTCGCGGATACCCTTAAGCAGGCGGGCCAACGCGATATTTTCTTGGCGGGCCACAACCTTTACCACCTTAGCTGCGATATTCTTTTTAGCTGATTCCAATAGAGTCATTTTAATTTAGAGCCGCATAAATAATACTTGCAGCCTCTTTATAATCATTAGCTTCCAATATTGCCCTGCAGACAGCTACTCTTCGTGCACCATGCCTGACAATACTATTGATATTATCTTTTTTGATATCACCTATGGCAAAATAAGGAATGCTGATCCTTCCCTTCAATGCCTTAACGATATTTAAACCTATCGGTAAATAATCAGGCTTGGTTTTAGTAGCAAATACCGGACCTATGCCGATATAATCTGCCCCATCACTCTGGGCTTTTCTTGCCTGTTTCAGGTTATGACAGGAAACTCCGATTATTTTATTCCTTCCCAACAATTTCCTTGTCTTTCTAACCGGCCAATCAGACTGCCCCAAATGTACTCCGTCGCAATCAACGATTTTTGCTATTTCTGGGAAATCATTTATGATAAAGAGCTTATCTGTCGCCTTGAATATCTTATTCAGTTTTATTGCCTCTTTTAAAACGCGATCCTTGTTGTTCCCTTTATCCCGAAACTGAATAATATTAACTTTTGAACCCTTAATTTTCCCCGCAATCAAACTTAGCGGTTTATCCCTGCAGGTCTTCTTATCTAATATCAGATAAAGCCGCGACTTCTTTAACAGCTTTTTTTTCGATCTCATAAATACGGTAACGTAATTTCTTAAATCCTAACGCGGAATGTTTATTTATAAGTTTGCTGAACTCTTCCAACACCCTGACACTTTCTTTGGCCCTTTGGATGTTAGCCAGAAAAATATCCTGAACATTGCCTCTTCTTAGTTCTTTGCCAAGGATACTAAATCCTACGTCTTTCAAGCTATACCGGCATTCCAGCAAATATTTCTTATTAACCAACGATCTTACTAAAGGATCTATTGCGTGCCTTGCGTTTTTTAATTCTCCGGTAAGTTTACTATCCTCAAGCAGGAAACGGGTGATCTCCTCGCAAACACGCAACCCTTCTTTACCCCGGTTAATGTTGGCGTCAATTACCCGGATCACCGGATCTTTCTTAATATGTTTTTGCAATTTTTTTGATAAGGTTCGTGGTAGAACGGCCCTGGGCTAATTTCACGGTAAGGACTTTCCCGCCGTATGACCTGACAAAATCCGACCCTATGATCCCCTTATTTTCCCAGTCCGAGCCCTTGATCAACACATCCGGTTTTAACGCGCGGATCAGCTTTAAAGGGTCATCTTCGTTAAAGATAACTACAAAATCTACACTTTCTAAGCCCGCCAAAACTCTTGCCCTGTCAAATTCATTTACTACCGGCCGATTTGGCCCTTTTATTCTTTTAACGGATTGGTCCGAATTAATACCTACGATAAGGCAATCGCCGCTGCTCTTGGCCTTTTCCAGATACATTACGTGCCCGTAATGCAATATATCAAAACAGCCATTGGTAAAAACTATTCTTCTGCCTTTTTTCCTTAAGGCTGAAGCTATCCTTTTTAGAGGAGCTATTTTCTTTACTTTTGTTCCTGACAAAGCACCTGCTCCACAAGTTCACAAATTATATGCCCCACGGTAATATGCGCTTCCTGGATCCTCGCCGTTACGGAAGAAGGGACAATAAACGACACATCCGCTAATTTCGCAAGTTCCCCTCCGTCTCCTCCGGTAAGGGCCACGGTTCTCAAATTATTTTTTTTGGCTTGTTTAAGGGCTAATGCCACATTTTTGGCTTTTCCGCTGGTTGAAATTCCAATAAGGATATCATTTTTTTGGCCTAGCGCTTCAACCTGCTTGGAGAATATAACATCATAACCATAGTCATTAGCTAAAGAGGTGATCACCGAAGTATTGGTTGTCAGTGAAATTGCCGCAAGCGCCGTTCTATCCCGCTTAAAACGGCCGATGAATTCCGCCGCAATGTGCTGAGCATCAGCAGCTGAGCCACCATTACCGCAAAGGATGACTTTACCGCCTTTTCTTAAAGAATCAATAATGAGATCGGAAATATTCTTGATCTCTCCGACGTAATCACGCAATAATTCTTCTTTTACCTGGATGCTCTCCAGCAATATATCTTTTATCCTGTCTCTCATCTTTACCCTCTTTCCGTATTATCCGAAAAATACCCTGGCAATATCGTAAAGCTCTTTATCTACTAATTTCAATTCCTTAACCGCGTCCAGCAAAGGCACATCAATTATTTTTATCCCTGAAAGTGCGACCATCCTGCCGAATTTTCCATTCTTGATAAGTTCTATTGCTTTAACTCCAAAACGGGTACCCAACACCCGGTCAAATGCCGTAGGTGAACCGCCTCGCTGAATATGACCTAATACGGTGACCCTGGTCTCAAAACCGGTTCTTTTCTCAATCTCCTGAGCAAGAATGTCTCCAATACCGCCTAAGCGGACATGCCCGAAAGAATCAAGTTTTTGCTCCTGAAGGACCATATCGCCTTCTTTAAAATGCGCGCCTTCCGCAACTACCACAATGCTGAAAGTCTTTCCTCTGGCATGCCTTCTTTTTATTATCTCGCACACATTAACCATATCTATAGGCATCTCGGGTATCAAAATAACGTCTGCTCCTCCGGCAATGCCGGCCTCAACCGCGATCCATCCGGCGTGCCTTCCCATAACTTCGGCTACCATAATACGGTGATGGCTTTCGGCAGTTGTATGCAGCCTGTCAATGCATTCCATGGCCACATTTAATGCCGTATCAAAACCAAAAGTATAATCCGTTGCCGACAAATCATTGTCTATTGTTTTAGGGACACCTACAATATTAAGGCCATCTTTAGCTAATTTAGCGGCAACACCCAAAGTATCTTCTCCGCCTATTGCCACAAGCGCGTCAAGGCCGAGTTTCTTAAAATTTTCTTTAACTTTTTTTAAATCTTCATCTTTCTTATAGGGATTAGTCCTGCTGGTACCAAGGATAGTTCCGCCTTTAGGCAATATTCCCGAGACTGCTTCAATATTTAATGGCATAGTATCGGCTTCAACAAGCCCTTTCCATCCGTTTTTTAAACCTATAAATTCATAACCTTCTAAAATCCCTTTTCTTACCACTGCCCGGATAACCGGATTCAAACCCGGACAATCGCCACCGCCTGTTAAAACACCAACTTTCTTTCCCATTCCTGAAACTCTCCTCTCTTAAATTAAACCCTTCCATAACCGCTAAACGGTATTGTCGGTTGAACTTTTTTGTCTTTCTCTTCCTGTGGAATTATTTTTACAATATGCGTATTAACGAATATTTTCTCTTCCAGCCCCAAAACCTCCTGCATTTTCCCTTTGGTCATCTCTTCAAGGCGCTCGGTCAAGCCGGGAATATTTGCTTCGGATTTTAATACTACGCGTAATTCGACTGTTATGCCTTTTTTATTTGCCTTTACGTCCGGCCTAAGTTCTTTGACTTCCGGCATAAGATTGGTTATCCTTCTGATCAGGTCTTCAACCGCAGAAAGTGCGATAGTTACTTCTCCCGAAGCGGTTTTAAAAGCGATCGTCTTCTCCCTCTGGAACCTTCCTAAGATCAGCTGGGCGAATGAAATACTTACTAATATAAGAAGGCCTCCGGAAAACGCAATGATGATCTTTACATGCGCGTTCTGTTGGACATATAAAAGCATATCATTGATAGACTGCGATGTTTGCGATTGTAATCCGGGGAAGGTAAAGGCGAAAGATAAAACGATCAAAGCAATGCCGATCAAAATCAATACTGCCGTATAAAATAATATCCCGAATACCCTCATCTTTTTCTCCCTTCCCTGCCTACCGGAGGCAAGTTTATTCTTTTTCTATAGCTCTGACTTTTATATTGATATCTTTAACGGCCAAATTCGTCATTTTTTCCAATGATTGCCTGACGTTTTCCTGCACCCGGCTTGCGATATCCGGTATGTTATATCCGTATTTTATGATCAAGGGAATTTCCACCCTGACCTCGCCGTTTTTATTTATTTCAACGCTAATGGCAGAATAAGTTTTTTTCCCGAAGATAGCGAAGAAACCACTTTTTAAATTCCCTCCGACACGCTTAACTCCTTCGATTTCAACGGCTGCTATAGAAGTAATGGAAGCAATAGCGTTCTTATGGATCTTGATCGCTCCTAGACCTGTTATAGATTCATCATTATGCTGCATTTATTCCTCCGTTTTCCCGTCAGGTATTTTAAGCATCTCCTGAACAAAATGGGTAGAAATATCTCCCTTGAGGAACTGAGGATGCTCCAGTACTTTCAGATGAAACGGGATCGTGGTTTTAATCGGGGAAATGATAAATTCGTTTAACGCCCGGACCATAGTTTGTATCGCTTCCGCCCTGCTGTTCCCGCGGGTAATGACTTTAGCTACAAGTGAATCGTAATACGGAGAAACTTCGTATCCCGGGTAAATATGCGTATCCACGCGCACATTCGGGCCTCCGGGTAAGATCAAATTCTCTATTTTACCCGGGCAGGGCATGAAATTATTTTCGTAATCTTCTGCATTGATCCGGCATTCTATTGCGGCACCTCTCATCGGCACCTGGTCCTGCTGTATCTTTAATTTCTCTCCGAAGGCAATGCGGATCTGTTCCTTTATCAGATCAATTCCCGTAACCATTTCGGTAACCGGATGTTCGACCTGTATACGGGTATTCATCTCCATGAAATAAAAATGATTTTGCGAAGGATCGAACAACAATTCTATAGTCCCCGCGGAAACGTAATTAATGGATTTAATGCCTTTTAATACAAGTTCGCCTAAGCGTTTGCGCAATTTTGCATCTACTACAGGAGAAGGGCTTTCTTCAAGAAGCTTTTGATGGCGCCTCTGAATACTACAATCCCTCTCTCCAAGGTAGATCGCATGCCCGAATTTGTCACATAGGATCTGTATCTCGATATGGCGGGGTTTTTCAATGTATTTTTCAATATAAACGCTGGAGTTACCAAAATTTGCCTCAGCTTCAGCTTGAGCGGTCATTAAACTGGAAACAAGGGTAAGGTCATTGTGGCAAACCCGCATCCCCTTTCCTCCGCCTCCGGCAGCTGCTTTTATAATGACAGGATAACCGATGCTTTTTGCTATTTTGATTGCTTCTTCTTTATTTTTTATTGCTCCGGGGCTACCGGGGATAATGGGGATCCCGGCTTTTTGCATAGTAGAACGGGCAGCCATCTTATCCCCCATAAGACGGATATTCTCCGGGGTAGGCCCGATAAAGGTAATTTTACATGATTCGCATATTTCGGCAAAATGGGCATTTTCGGCGAGGAACCCGTAACCGGGATGTATCGCTTCGACATCAGCGATCTCCGCGGCACTTATTATGGAAGGGATATTAAGGTAGCTTGAACTACTGGCGGCTTTGCCGATGCATATCGCTTCATCGGCATAGCGCACATGCAAAGAATTACGGTCGACTTCGGAATAAACGGCAACTGTCCGTATCCCTAATTCATGGCAAGCGCGTATGATCCTAAGGGCTATTTCGCCCCGGTTGGCAATGAGTATTTTTGAGAACATTTTATTATTTTTTAGAGAGGCTCAACGATAAGTACCGGTTGTCCAAATTCAACCGGCTCGGCATTATCAACCAATATCTCGAGTATTTTACCTTTGATCTCCGATTTGATCTCATTCATCAATTTCATTGCTTCAATAATACAGATGACCTGTCCCGGCTGTATTACCTGCCCTACTTCCACATAAGGAGGAGCTTCGGGAGAAGGAGCGCGGTAAAATGTTCCAACCATGGGAGCTTTAACTTCAACGGTCTTAATAGAACTTTTATCCTGCTCTATTGCCAGCGGCTTTGGTTGAACGGCTTCAGATTGTACGCCCTGCCTCTCGACCAGTATTGGCCCGTTAAAGCCATCCTGAGTTGAGGTCTTCTTTAACTTAACACGCATACCATCCTTTTCGATCTCCAGCTCCATCAAGCCGTTCTCATTCATTAAAGCTATCATCTCTTTGATCTCTTTAATATTCACCCCGCCCTTCCTTTCTTATCTTATGTTCCACCCTTGCGGAAGAGCGGAATTCTACCCATCCTTCCTTCAAAACTACACTTATCTTCTTAGGAAGGGCGGGGTTCATTAAGCAACCCTTTCTACATATTGCCCTGTGCGGGTATCCAGTTTTATCTTATCCCCCTCATTAACAAAGAGGGGAACTTGCACTATGGCTCCGGTGTCAACTTCAGCCGACTTAGTGCCGCTTTTAGCGGTATCTCCTTTGATGCCGGGTTCTGTATGAACAATATTGAATTCAATGAAATTAGGCAGGGTAACTGTAAGGGTATCTCCTTTATAAAAATTACCCGAAACCTCTAAATTATCCTTAAGGAATTTTTTGGTATTTTCAGACAGGCTTTCCTCGGATATAGTAATATCTTCGTAAGTTTCCGTATCCATAAAATGGTACATATCATCTGAATGGTATTGATACTGGAGTTTCCTTTCATCCACAAAAGCTTCTTCGATTTTTGCGTCACCGCGGAAAGTGATCTCCTGAGTATTGGAGTTCTTCATATTGCGCACCTTGGCACGCACAAAAGCCGCACCCTTACCCGGTTTAACATGCTGGGCATCGATCACCACATAAACTATGTCGTCCACTAGAATTGTTACCCCTGATTTTATTTCATTGATTGATAATGACACTTTTTAAATCCCCCTTAGCT
>Ga0265316_10000989_pt1 | contig 30846 bp, 29 predicted proteins | sample 4522metaG_FD_202092 | JGI IMG/M metagenome (GOLD analysis project Ga0265316, IMG submission 202092) | Rhizosphere microbial communities from Carex aquatilis grown in University of Washington, Seatle, WA, United States - 4-5-22 metaG | ecosystem: Host-associated > Plants > Roots > Rhizosphere >...
AATTGCCAAACTTGTTTGAGCAATTTGAGGAAAATAAAAATGATGAGGGCGTTAGCCCGACATTTGTTTTGATTGATGTATCCCCCAAATGGGATCACGCAAGTAATCCCTGAATTGCCAAACTTGTTTGAGCAATTTGAGGAAAATAAAAATGATGAAGGCGTTAGCCCGACATTTGTTTTGATTGATGTATCCCCCAAATGGGATCACGCAAGTAATCCCTGAATTGCCAAACTTGTTTGAGCAATTTGAGGAAAATAAAAATGATGAGGGTGTTAGCCCGAAATTTGTTTTGATTGATGTGGCCTCCAAATGGGATTACAAAGTAATTCCCCTCTCCGCCTTCACTCACCGAAGCTTTAGATTAATCGGGGTTTCAAATAAAAAATCAACAAAAAAGCTGTCTCTTTTGAAGACAGCTACCGTTAAAAAATTAAGTTAAATTTATTATTTATTGAGTTTTTTTAAAATTTCTTTTGCCTTTGTGCCATAATATCTATCATTCAAAGCTAACCAATCCAGATGTTGTTTGGCAATTGCAGGATTGTTAAGTTTTAGATATGTTAGGGCCAAATACCATTTAGATTGTGCATAATAAGGATTATTTTCATTATTGAGTATTACATTTAATGATTCAATGGCTCCATTATAATTACCCATTTCTATACATGACACACCTTTATAAAAATAAGCCATATGTTGCGATTTATCTGCTTCAATAACTTTATTAAAAAGTACTATAGCTTTTGCGTAATCATGATTTTCGTATGCTTGCAAAGCGAAATAAAGATTATTGACTCTTACTTCATCAGAACGTGTTATATACTCATTTTGGTAAGGTTTAAAATATTGAGCAAATATTCCGGAATTACCGGTTTTAGAAGTTTCTGTGCTTAGTTGCAACACACCAAATATCCCAATAATAATGGCAATCGCTGCAGCTATTGCATAAATATAAGGCCTGGACATCAATGGTTTGACCTTAGATTTATAAGATATTTCTTCTTCAGCTACAAATTTGGAATGAACTTTTTGCAGTGTTTTCCTGAAAAGATAAGTTTCCTCATCTTTCAAACATTGATCAATCTCTAATTCTATAATAGCATATTGTCCCATTTCACTATGGTTAAACTCAGTATTATTTGCGCTAATACCGTTTTCAAGTTGGTTCTCACCATCTTGGTATCTGGTTGGAGTCTTGCGCTTTTTCATTTTTCAATTCTTTAAATTGGGGATCATTAATAATATGTGTTATTAAGCTATTCTTACACCGTAATCGTCTGTTTTTTGTATGCTGCTCCGTGCTATAATTCATAGTTTTTGTGACCTCTGAAATACTGTGTCCATCAATAAACATTCTGATAATTTTTTGACAATCCTTACTTAAATTCTCAAAATGTTTCCAAACCAATTTGTGCTTTTCGTTTTTTATTAATTCTTTTTCAATATCATCTCCGCTACTCAAATCGTCATAGTCTTCAATATTACAAGCTTTTTGCGACTTCCTTTTCAGTTCATTTTGCCAGATTTTTTTTGCAACCGCATATAAATAAGTTCCAAATGTTACATAAAGATTTAACTTTTCTTCCTTAATTTTCCGGTATATAACCATTAATGCTTCCTGAAAAATATCATCTGCATCTGCATCATTTCCATTATTTGTTTTAACCAATTGCCTTATTATCCTGTAGTTTTCCTCATAAACATAATATATAATCTTTTCGTTATGATTAAAGATTCCCTGGATGATTTCTTCTCCGCTATACTTTTTCATCCTATTTACAACATTAATAGTTTTCCAACCCAAAAAGTAACCCCATGAAATTGAAAAAAACAATGATAAAAATCATAATTTAAAGCCATATTCACAATAAATTTTAGTTAATCATCTATTTTTCAATAAGTAACGTCAAAATGTTTAATTATATTTTTTCTGAAATAGATGATGATATTCAATAGTTTATACAGTTTTTATTTCAAAAAAAACAAATCTAGCTATTTAAAGAGAGTATTAAAGTTAATTAAAATATCATTTGTCAAAAAAACTGAATATGTTATCAAATTAATTGAATCATTAATTTATATTCTTTTCATTGAGAGCTATTTATCCAGAAATTCAAGTAGATAATTTTCTGAAAATTTTATAATTAATCCTTTATTTCTTTTCTATATGCTTCAATTGGTTCGCAGGAACAAACCAGGTTCCTATCGCCAAAAGCATCATCAACGCGACTTACAGAAGGCCAGAACTTGTTTTCCCGGATCCAGGCTAAAGGAAAAATGGCTTTTTCCCTGGAATAACCATGGTTCCAATTTTCAACAGCAATTGCATCAGCAGTATGCGGAGCATTTTTTAAAACATTATCAATTTTATCAGATTTGCCATCAGCAATTTCAATAATTTCATCATATATTTTTAAAAGTACTGATACAAATTTATCTAATTCATGAAGTGATTCACTCTCAGTTGGTTCGATCATTAATGTGCCGTGAACCGGAAATGATACTGTAGGAGCATGATAGCCATAATCCATCAAACGTTTGGCAATGTCAATTTCCGAAACATCTGCCATTTGCTTAAATTGACGGCAATCTGCTATCATTTCATGCGCAACTGTATTGTTTTCGCCTGTATATACTATATTAAATTTTTCGTGCAGGCAAGCTGCAAGATAATTGGCATTCAGGATGGCGTATTTGGTTGCATCTGTTAGTCCTTTGCTTCCGAGCATTTTAATATATCCATAAGAAATGATAGCTATCAATGCGCTACCCCAGGGAGATGCTGATACTGCACTCACTCCATTTTTACCACCAACTTGTGTCAAAGGATGCGTGGGAAGAAATTCAACCAGATGCTCATTAACACAAATTGGACCCATACCCGGGCCACCACCTCCATGAGGAATTGCAAAAGTTTTATGCAGATTTAAATGGCAAACATCTGCTCCAATAATTCGTGGATTGGTCAATCCTACCTGGGCATTCATGTTTGCTCCATCCAAATAAACTTGTCCTCCAAAATCGTGGACAATTTTAACCATTGTTTTCACTTCGTCTTCAAATACACCATGAGTTGAAGGATAAGTAAGCATCAGGCAGGATAATTCATTCTTAAATTGTTCAGCTTTAAGTTTTAAATCTTCCAGAGATACATTTCCATCAGAATCGCAAGCTACAACAACTACCTTGAATCCGGCCATTACCGCGCTTGCAGGATTAGTGCCATGAGCCGAAGCCGGCACCAAAACTATATTTCGTGAACCTTTGCCCTGGCTTTGATGATATTTTCTTATTAACATAAGACCTGCATATTCACCAGCTGCTCCCGAATTTGGTTGAAAAGATATTCCACAGAATCCGGTTATTTCACAAAGCCACTTACCTAAATCATGTAAAATCTGATGATAACCTTCAACCTGATCGAGCGGCACGAATGGGTGAATGCTGCTAAATTCGGGCCAACTTAGAGGTAGCATCTCTATCGCTGCATTTAATTTCATAGTGCATGAGCCAAGCGATATCATTGAGTGTGTAAGTGATATATCGCGCCTTTCAAGCTTTTTTATGTACCTCATCATTTCTGTCTCAGAATGATAAATTTTAAATACATCCTGCTTTAAGAAAGCGGAATTACGTTTGAATTTACTGTCAAACCATATGTTGTCTTTTAATTTTTCTATTTTAGAATATTTTTTAAAAACACCAACAGCAAATAACTCCAGGAGATTGTTCAAATCTTCTATTGTTGTTGTTTCATCTATGCTAATTCCAATGGTATTGCTGTTGATAAAATTGAGATTTATTTGTCTTTCTTCTGCCAGGTCCTTGAGTTCCGATATCATTAATTCTTCAGGCAACTTTATTTTTAAAGTATCGAAAAAATTAAAATTATCAATTGAATAACCCAATTGCGCCAACTTTTCGGCTAAAGTACCTGCTGAACAATGAACATGTTGTGCAATACGTAAAAGTCCTTCACTGCCATGATAGACAGCATACATGCTCGCCATTGTTGCAAGTAAAGCTTGTGAGGTACAAATATTTGAAGTTGCCCTTTCACGTTTAATATGCTGTTCTCTGGTTTGAAGTGCCATGCGTAATGCCGGTTTGCCAGATACGTCATGAGTAACACCTATTATTCTTCCCGGAATGGTGCGTTTATACATTTCTTTGGTAGCAAAAAAAGCGGCATGAGGACCGCCATATCCCATTGGAACGCCAAATCGTTGTGTTGAACCTACCACAACATCGGCACCCCATTCACCTGGTGGGGATAGAAGAACAAGGCTCAAAATATCTGCAGCAACGGATACCTGAATATTATTTTTGTGAGCTTCTGTAACAAATTTTCTATAATCTTCAATTGTGCCATCACTCCCGGGATATTGCACTAATATCCCGTAAATGCTATCGGTATTTTTCAAATCTCTGAAATCGCCAATTTCAAGATTGATGCCAAGAGGTTCAGAACGCGTTCTCAAAACATCAATTGTTTGAGGAAAGGTATTTTTATCTACAAAGAATATATGCCTGTTTTGATTTTTAACATCAGTTGAACGTGCATTATACATCATAATCATAGCCTCAGCAGCAGCAGTAGCTTCATCCAATAATGAAGCATTCGCTAACTGCATACCGGTTAAATCGAGGATCATTGTTTGAAAATTCAATAGCGCCTCTAACCTGCCTTGTGAAATCTCGGCCTGATAAGGAGTATAAGATGTATACCATGAAGGGTTTTCAAAAATATTTCTTAATATAACCGCGGGAGTAATAGTATTGTAGTATCCTAAACCAATATAAGTTTTAAACACTTTATTCTTCTGGGCAATTTCCCTGATATGAGTCAAATATTCTGCTTCACTGATACCTTCAGGAATCTTTAATGACTCTTTGAGCCTTATTGATCCAGGTATTGTTTTATCAATTAAATTATCTAATGATGAAACACCTATCTTTGAAAGCATAAATTTCAAATCTTCATCATTTATTCCTAAGTGCCTTTTGGTAAAATTATCGAATGCCATTATATTGAATTATTATAATATTTAATTAATGTTAATATTATTTTTTAGATTATACATTATGAAATCAGAAAAGGATTTGAAACCTTTTCCTCTCCAATTGTTGAAGAAGGTCCATGACCGGGATAAATAAGAAAGTCATCATTAAATTTAAGAAGTTTATTTGTAATGCTATTCATTAAAATATTGAAATCTCCCCCGGAAAGATCAGTACGACCTATGCTACCTTTAAAAAGAACATCTCCTGTAATTATAAACTTATCCGATTCGCTAACGAAAGCTACACTTCCCTTTGTATGTCCTGGAACATGCAAAACTTTCAGTATTGAATGACCAAATGTTACATCGGTATTTTCTTGAAGAGAGGTATTTATTTTAGGAAAAGCAATTAAGTTTATGCCGAAAATTTTCCCTTGTTCTACTGCTTGATTAATAAGATATAATTCTTCTTTATGAAATTCAGCTATTAAATTAAAATGTTCAGAAAGTCTTGGCAATCCCATGATATGATCAATATGACCATGGGTATTAATTAGCTTCACAAGTTTTAAATTGTGCGATGATATATAGTTGAATATTTGGTCGAAATCTTCATCAGAATAACATCCTGCATCTATGACAACACATTCTTTTGAGTTATCATAAAGCAAATAAGTATTTTCCTGAAAAGGGTTAAAAACAAATTTTTCTACTTCAATCACAACTATTCAGTTCCATTTAAAAGTGGCACAAAAATAAATTTTCCATGCTCCGTTTTATCATAAGTATCTTCAGCAGTTCGAATAACAACTGTCATCACCTGGGTTGATCGTTGTCCCAGAGGAATTACCATTCGTCCACCAACTTTGAGCTGTTTCATTAGTTTTTCCGGAATTTCAGTGGCAGCAGCTGTAATTAATATTTTATCAAAAGGACTATATGTGGGAAGACCCAATGCTCCATCGCCAAAAAAGAAATTTGCATTGTAACCCAATTTTGGTAAAGTATCCTGTGCCTTTAAAAATAGTTCCCGGTGACGTTCAATAGTATAAACCCGGGCGCCAAGTTCAAGTAAAATAGCCGTCTGATACCCGCTGCCGGTACCTATTTCAAGAACTTTTTCATTCATACATATTTCCAGTAATGTAGTTTGAATAGCAACAGTAAAAGGCTGCGAAATAGTTTGGCCCGCCGAAATCGGAAAAGCCTGATCTTTATATGAATAATTTATAAAACCACTATCCATAAAAACGTGTCTCGGCACTTTCCCAATAGCAGTTAAAACCCTCTCATCTTTAACTCCTTTATTCCTAATTTCTTCAACTAGTTTATTGCGTAAACCTTTGTGCCGATAAGTATCTTCCATCAAACAGCAATATTTTTACAAAGGTAACTTTATCAACAGAAATAGTTAATAAGTTGATTTGAAAATTTCCATATAGCGCAAGCAAATAAATTATGTTTGCGTAAAGCCAATATAAAAAAATGATTAAAGTTGGTCTTTTAGGTTTAGGAAATAAGTCTGAAGCCACTCTCAGATTTATGAAGAAATCAAAAATATTTGATCTTGCCGGTATTTACGATCAGGATACTTCCAGGGTAAGTAAAATAGCAGAGCAATTAAAGTTAAATTTTACTGCAAATCCTTTTGGCCTCATAATGCAATCCGATTTACTAATTATTCCAAAAGATGATGAAAAAGCCTACAATCTGATTGTTGAGAGTATTTTAAATTCGAAGCACGTAGTTATTGAGAATCCATTAGCACTGACGCTAAAAGAATTAGACAATCTTTTAAAACTATCTTCAGAAGCATCAGTTTCAGTTGTTCCTTTTCTTCCATTGAGGTTTAACAATAGTATTGTCAATGCCAAACCCTATGTTTCTAATCCTTCATACATTCAATTAACATACAGTATCGCTTCAAAATCAGAACTTTCACCAATAGAAAAATCGGAAGAGCTAATTAACTTAATTGACATGATAATTTACCTGGTAAAGGCAAATGTTAAAAACTTACAGGCAAATTCAATTAAGGTTGCCGGTAATGCTTCTCAACTAATTGCTTGCAGGTTTGAATTTGATAATGGTTGTATTGCAAATTTAATGATGGACTTCATTTCAAATAAAGATGAATTGCAAATGACAGTTTATCAAAGCGGACAAATTGTAAACTTTGATCTTATAAATAATAATTCATTTGTCAAAACTTTTGACAAAGTCAATTCAATGAAATATAAAATCACAAAACCTGAATCTATAGAAAAAGAAAATATTTACGAAGGTATAATCGGATATCTGAATACTTTAGAAAAATGTCAAACTCAAATTAGCTTAATTGAAAGTTTTAAAAACTCACTTACAATACTTAAAAAAGTAGAAGATAAACTTGCTCAATAGTTAGAATTAAATTTTAAAAAATATACATTTGTGAAGTAAAATCAATACCTGAGTTATGGGTCGAAAAATAAATACCTTGAAATATTTGATTTCAGATTTTATTACCGCGGCTCTGTCCTGGACACTATTTTTTTTATTTAGAAAAATTATAATTGAACAATTACCTCCTCCGGGAAACTCAACAATTCATTTTCTTGCAAACATTGAATATTTCATTGGCATTATTATAGTACCGGCATTCTGGTTATTACTGAATTACATTTATGGCTATTACCGGTATATATTTAAAAAAACCATTCCCAGTGAAATTATTCAAACTCTAAAAATCACTTTAATTGGAGTAATTATACTGTTCTTCACTTTGTTGCTTAATGATTTTGTTAAAAATTACCGAACTTATTATATTAATGGTTCAGTAATTTTTGGCCTTCAGTTTATGATTTCTTTAATTCCCAGAATATTTTTAACTCAGGTTACAATTCGTAAAATTCACAAAAACAAAATAATTTTCAATACTATTATTATAGGTTGTGGCACTGACGCGAAAGAAATCTACCAGGAATTACTGAATAAAAAACCTACAGATGGCAATAAATTTATTGGATTCATTAAGAATCCGTCCGTCAAAAACGTCCTGTTAAATAATTATTTAGAAGATCTGGGAAACCTTGAGAATCTTCCCGAACTTATAAGTAAGTATAAAATAGATGAAATAATTATTGCTATTGATCCTGATGATAAGAATGATGTTGCCGATATAATAAACTGGTTGGGCTTTTCTGAAATCACTGTTAAAGCAATTCCTGGTTTGCATAATGTCTTAAAAGGAAAAGTAAAAATTACGAATATAATTGGCACTCCATTAATAGAGATTGAGCATGAATTGATGCCATTCTGGGTTCAGGCTTTCAAGCGGTTGATGGATCTGAGCGTTTCTTTTCTTACTATTACTGTTTTCTCACCTGTTTTTTTGTTTTGCATTTTAGGAATAAAATTTACATCAAAGGGTCCATTTTTATTGAAACAGGAAAGAATTGGCAAAAATGGCAAACCATTTATTATTTACAAATTTAGAAGCATGTACATTGATGCTGAGAAAGACGGTCCAAACCTCACTAAAAAGAACGATACCCGTTTGACAAAATTCGGTAAATTCCTCAGAAAAACTAAACTCGATGAAATACCTAATTTTATTAATGTTTTGATTGGCGATATGTCGCTCGTTGGCCCCCGTCCGGAGAGAAAATATTATATTGACCAAATTATAAAATTATCACCGCATTATCTCCAGTTGCAAAAGATTAAACCAGGAATTACCTCACTGGGCCAGGTGAAATTTGGTTATGCTGAAAATGTAGATGAAATGACAAAGCGTCTTAGGTACGACCTATTATATATGGAAAATATTTCTTTCTCAATGGATGTGGTAATAATTTATTATACAGTTTTACTGCTCTTTAAGGGAAGACACATATAAATGGACATTCATTTTAAGCTGCTTTTGTAAATTATCTTGTAAATTGGCCCTTCAGAAGACAATATACTTTCATACAAAATAATTTCACTTACAAGTTGTACCGCAATATTCTTATTACTGAATTTCTTCAATAAAATCTCCAGATTTTTTTTATCAGTAATATTCTTAATTCTTCCAATTGTAAGATGTGGTTTAAACACGCGGGCCTCTATGGATAATCCGATATTAATGAGTTGGAAATCAATTGCAGTTTTGATGTCCGTCATGATTTTGTTAGGCATAATTCCAACCCACAAAACTGCAGGAAAGTTAATATTTCTAAAAACTCCCAGTGAATTCATTTCTAAATTAAATTGAACAGATTTAATATTATCCAAAGCCGCCTTAATTTTTGAAATTAGAATTTCTTCAGTGTCACCAAGGAATGTTAGTGTTAAATGCAAATTGTCCGGGTCGATCCACTTTATTTTTTCGCGATCTAGGCAGGTTTTAATTTCTTCCAGAATTTTTAATAAGGATGCAGAACTTTCGATTTTTATTGCTATAAATATCCTTTTTTTCATTGCTTCAATTTTAATTTTGAAGTAGGAGTGATAATGATAGGTTTTGTAAAAAAGTAAGTTCTTTAAATCTGTCCTTTTTGAATTTTTATGATAATTTCCTCAATGTCTTTATCTTCTCCAAAAGGATCATATTTTGATTTCAAATTAGAACCAAACAACCGGGCCATGGTTTGCCAAAAAAAAGCTGAAAATGAACCTCTCAGTTCTTTAATATGATAATAGGTAGTATTCCCGGTTTCGCGATAAATAAGTTTTATTAAAATGCGTCCCTGGGTTATAGTTAGCGCTTTCAATTCGTCTTCAAACTGATCCTTCAATTTTTTTTCTGACATGTCTAAATAGGCTTTTTTTTCTTTTTTGGTCTGCAATTTAGATAGTTCAGTATCTATTTCATTCAATTTTTCGTTGACCATAACTGCGTAAGGATATGCTTTCTTGACATTCCTGACTAGTCTTAAATATTTTTGAAATTCTTTATCATTACTAAATTCACGGGGAGGAAAAATTGTTACTGCGGGCAAATTTGCTATAAATATTGTATCTCCATTGATAACTTTCGTGTTTATTGTATCTTGTTCAACAATGGAATCTTTCGTTTGGGCGCAAACGAAACAATAAACGGAACAAAAAAGTACCGGCAAAATCACTTTCAAATTTTTAATATAAAAAATATTTTGATTTATTACATTCATATTATAGAAACCGCCAAGCTCCATGAAAATTGTACAACAAAACTGCAAAATTAAACAAATACAATGCCTGTTGGTTAATTAGGTAAAATTAAAAATAAACTTATGACAGGTATTAAAGATAAAATTTTCATACTTTAGTTTAAAATAAACAGATAAATTGAGAGTTAGGTCATTTTTCAATCTTATTGATTAGCTATTATTGAAATTAAAGGGAAACTTCAAATCATTGGAAATGGATTTAGGGGACAGAGAATATACAAATGGTGAAATAACAGTTTATTGGCGACCTGGTAAATGCATTCATGCTACAACCTGTTACAGGGATTTGATAGAAGTATTTAATCCAAGAAAAAAACCATGGATTAACATGAAAGGGGCAAGTACAAAACGTATTATTGAAGTAATTAATAAATGTCCTACTGAAGCTCTTAGTTATAAATGGAACGATGAAAGTAAAAATGTAGAAATTACAAATGAGAAGAACGATAAAATAAAACAAGCATTGGCATTTACATCGGAAGCTAAACAAATTCCTGTTAAAGTGCAGGTTATGTCTGATGGTCCATTAGTGGTACAAGGTTCTTTTGCTATAATTAATTCAGACGGAAGTCCTTTGAGGTCCATGACCATGACATCTTTTTGCCGGTGCGGAGCTACACAAAATATACCTTTTTGCGACGGTTCACATAGAAAAATTGGATTTAAATCAGATATTTAATTAAAGCTTGTAATGTCAGATAAAAATAATCCCGTGGAATTCAGAGTTATTCCTAACGGACCTTTACACACGAAGGGTAAGTTTACAATTATAGATTCTAACGGGAAAACGACTGAAATTGAAGATGAAGTGGATTTTTGCCGGTGCGGTTTGTCAAAAACAAAGCCATTTTGCGACGGATCACAACATTGCAACAAAAAAATACCCTGATTAAAAATTTTAATTTTAACTTAAAACCTTTGTTACCAAATCTGCTGCTTCCTGTAATGAATTTGCAGAAAATACTTTTAATCCGGATGAATCAATCAATTCTTTAGCCTCAATAGCGTTTGTTCCTTGTAACCTGACAATTACTGGTAATTCGATTTTTCCAATGTTGCGGTAGGCTTCCACAATTCCCTGAGCGACTCTGTCACATCTTACTATACCCCCGAAAATGTTAATTAGTATTGCTTTTACTTTTGTATCTTTAAGAATTATCCTGAAGCCGGCTTCTACTGTCTTTGCATTGGCCGTTCCCCCTACATCCAGAAAATTTGCCGGTTCACCGCCGGAAAATTTAATAATATCCATGGTAGCCATTGCCAGGCCAGCTCCATTGACCATGCACCCGACATTGCCCGTAAGTTTAACAAAGTTTAAGCCATAGTAGCCGGCTTCTACCTCAGACTCATCTTCTTCAAATACATCTCGCAATTGGGCAAGATCAGGATGGCGGAAAATTGAATTGTCATCCAGGACAATTTTAGCATCAGCCGCAATAATACGTTCATCTGAAGTTTTAACAACGGGGTTTATTTCAATCAAAGATGCATCCGTTTTCTCATAGGCATTATAAAGATTGGTAATGAAATAAACCATCTCATTTAAGGATTTCCCTTTTAGGCCCAGGTTAAACGCTATTTTTCTGGCTTGAAAAATTCTTAAACCAATTTTAGGATCAATGTATTCTTTTTCAATCAATTGTGGAGATTTTTGAGCAATTTCTTCAATATCAATGCCACCTTCACCAGAATAAATAATTACATAATGTCCATTAGAACGATTCAAAATAATGCTTATATAAAACTCTTTTACATCGTTTTCTCCCTCGTAGTAAATACTTTGTTCTACAAGTACTTTCCTTACCATCTTGCCTTCCGGGCCAGTTTGACGTGTAATTATCCGTGATCCAAGCATATCATCAGCAAGATGAAAAACATCGTCAATAGATTTAGCAATTTTTACACCTCCTGCTTTTCCACGACCTCCTGAATGAATTTGAGCTTTTACTACCCAAATCTCCATTAAAGTTTTTTCTCTTATTTTTTTTGCTGCATCAACAGCAGATTTTGCTGAATCTGCAACAATTCCATCAGGAACTGAAACATTATATTGCTTTAGTATTTGTTTTGCCTGATATTCGTGGAGATTCATAATAAATTCGATTTCATAAAGTCAAAATATATAATTTTCTAATTAACTTTTTACAATATTTAACAATTGTAAAAACTCTTTAGCACTAAAGTACCTATTTTTTTTTATTTTCGCCAGACGATACTAGTATAAGAAAAGATGAGAAAACTCTTAAATAGTGAGCTCAACAGGCTAAAACCTGAAGAATTTAAATATGTAAAAAAGATTCCTGTGACAATAGTTCTTGATAATATACGAAGCCAGCATAATGTTGGTGCTGTTTTCCGAACTTCAGATGCTTTTTTAGTCGAGTTAATTTGTATTTGCGGAATTACTGCTATTCCACCCAATGCAGAAATTCATAAATCGGCCCTGGGCTCAGAGGACGTTGTAGAATGGAAATATTTTAAAAATACTAAAGAATCAGTTAATGAACTTAGAAATGCAGGTTACATTATTATTTCAATAGAACAAGCAGAAGGTGCTTTTGAACTTTCAAAATTCCATGTTGAAAGTGATAAAAAATATGCAATAATATTTGGGAATGAAGTTAAAGGCGTTGACCAGGAGATAATTGATATGAGCGATTTTTGCGTAGAATTATCTCAATTCGGCACCAAGCATTCATTGAATATATCTGTATCGGCGGGAATTGTAATCTGGGAGTTTTTTAAACAAATAAAAATAACCTGAAGGCTGCACCAATAAACTTATTAGGAATTGCATATAAAAAAGAAAGGCTGTTATTCACAGCCTTTCTTTTTTAAAATATTTCTTATTATTGAACAATAGATTTGAAAATTTCTTCATTGAAATATTTCAAAAATTCAACATCTTTTTTAGCATAAGCTTTCAACTTAACATCTTTGCCAACAGCTGTACGAAGGTTGTTATAAATCATATCTGTATTTTCTGTTCTTGAACCTAAAACGGCTCTCAGATAATAAGCTTGTGCGCTTTCGTCTTTGCTGTTTGTTAAAGTTGTAATAGCAGCTTCGTAGTTCTTATTCAGTAATTTTGCTAATGCAGCATTATAGTCAGAAGCATTACCGAAATAACTTATTGCAACATCATATTTACCCTTAATAATATTTACAATGCCCAAATTATAACTGGGAGCTTCACCCGCACCCATTGCAGCAGTGAATAATTCTTCTGCGCCTGCAATGTCGCCTTTTAGTAACGCAATAGCACCTAGATTTGTTTTGACTGCATCATTATTTTCAATTGCTTTGGCTGCATCAAGAGAAGCTTTTGCATCATCAAGCTTGCCAAGCTGAATTTGAACATAACCCAAGTTGTTTATCGGACGAACATCTGTTGGGAATTTTACAGAAGCTTTTTTATAAAGGGCTTCTTTTTTATTAAGGTCAGTAACCAGTTTTGCAGCATATAAAATTTCTTCTATTTTGAGAGAATCAGGATTACTATCGGCAATTTTTAGAATTTCTTCATCTGAATAACCAATAGATTCAACTTTTACAGTCATTTTTGATCTGCGTAATGGAGGTAAAATTTTCACCTTGATTTCTTCGAATGCCTGAGAAATATTCATAATCTCCTTATTACGAACTTCTGGATCTGAATACATAGTAAGAACTCTTAAAACAAGATCTTTGTCTTTTATATCAGATTTTTCCATAGCTGTTTTGAAGCCATCCCAATCTTCGGGAGTTTGCAATACAGATAAAAGAGAATCTTTAATTGTTTTGTCAAGTTTATTTTTCTTGATTTGTTCTTTCATGAATTTTGTAGCCGAACTTTCACGGTCACTAGCTAACTTAGTATTTATTTTTAATGGACCATCTGGTGAAGCTGTAGACCACATTTCAATGCCTTTAACAGTCATTTTAGGATTAGCACCAATGGTTTTTACATAGTCATTTAATGCTAAAACTTCAGGTTGTTTAACTTCAGAAGGGCGAATTTCCGACCTATTAATCACATAATGAATAGAAGCTTCTTTTGTCTCGGGAGTTGTTCTCACAAATTTATCTGAAAGAATAACTTCTTTAGGTTCCATTCTCACGAGCTTAGGTGTTACAATAATACCATCAGCTAATTTGTAAGTACCAATTTCCAAAGTTTTCTTCTTTATTCCTGCAGTAACTTTAACTTCCAGTTGTGACAACATCATTGCATCTTTATAAGAAAATTTGTCATTGTTACTAAAGCTGCCACCGGTAGTGTAGTTGATTACTTTGTCATTAGCTGTGACTCCTTCGCCCTGAAGTTTAATAGGGGTAAGGTCAAGTGATCCACCTTCGTATTTCAAGGTTGGAGTTACGATAAGAACTGCCTTTTTATTGAAATACTTTGCAGGGAAGTTACCAGTAATGGTAAGATTCACTTCTCCATTGTGCATTTCAAGGACTTTAGGAGTAACTTCGTATTTAACGCTTGGCGCCAAGTCCTTCATTTTCTTTAAACCACTACAACTGCTTATTACAATTGCAAATGATAAAAATATAGCTAACTTGCTGAAATAAAATTTTTTCATAGTAATTAAGGTATTGGTTTTAGAATTAATATGCTTCAATTAGTATACAAACTTAATAATGTTTTTATTAAAAAAAAATAGCAGATGCGGAATCTGCTGCATTTTTAATCATTTTAAACCAAAAAATTTATGATTTCTAATTGATTCTTTTTTGAAATAAACTACGCAATAAACTTATAATCAATTATTTGAAGTATACCTTAGTGAATAAATCACAAAAATACAAGAATAGCCCAAAATTATTGATTATAATCCGCTTTCGGCATATTCAATAAATTCAAAGGGGATTTTGAAGAGATGAGAAAAATGTTCGCCAGTTTCTTTGCTATCATAGTCGCCTTCTTCATAATGCCATTTTACAAGCACATCTTTAACCTTGGGATTCTCGACAAATATTTTAATTAAATTGAAAATTTGTTTGGAAGAAGCAGTATTAAAATATTCAAGTTTGAAATTTAATAAAATGGATTCTTTTTCGAATTGCTTTGCCCAATTAAATAAGGGCTCATATAATTTAATAGGATTCTCTGGCAAAGATCTACCTGACATCAAAATTTCACCTTGTACATCACAATGTACTTTAGGTGTATCATTCGTGGGTTGAATCTCCAAATTTTCCATATCTGAATTTGCGCTTTTTTAAAAATCAATTAACAAGACAAATATAGTGCATAACCATAATAATAATCCTAACAATTCTCATTTTTGTATTGCAAAGCTGTTATAATTCGTCAAATTAATAAAACTATAAAACTAAGAACAGATAAAGAATCATGTGTGTACTGTGGTTTCAAAAACCCTTTTCAATGAATCTGTACAGATATCCTCTTTTATTATATAATTTCTGGCACCAGCTTCAAGCATTTGCATTACGAACTCCATTTCCTGATGAAAAGATAATGCAATGATTGTAATGAATCTATTAAATTCAGTAGCTTTCCGTGTAGCTTCAATTCCATTCATTTCCGGCATTTCTATATCCATAAAAACTACATCAACATGTTGTGTTTTTAGAATGCTTAAAGCTTCTAATCCATTACACGCCTGATATATATTATCTATTCGTTCTTTACTAGATTCCTCTACCATATATTTTAATGCTTGCAGAAAATGCTTATTGTCATCAACAAGAAGAATATTTAATTTTTTCATTTCTATCATAAGTAAATTTTTGTTCTAAAAATTAAATATATCTTTTCAAATAAATCTATTTAATTTCATTCAGGAATTTAACAATACAAAAGTCGAGAACAAACATAAATTATATAATGGAGTAAACACTCATTTTATGGAGTTTCGTACTCAAATAAAAAAAAGGAAATACTTAAAGAAAAATGAGTATAAACCGACACTAAGTTAATCCAACTTGACAAGATTGTTCTTTATAGCATACATAGCCAGGCTAATAGAATTCGAAGAGTCGGTTTTATGAAGCAGGCTTGCTCTGTGACGCTCAACAGTGCGCTGACTAATATGAAGTTGTTCAGAGATTTGATTGGTTGAAAATCCTTTACAAATCAAATCCAGGGTTTCTGTTTCGCGACGACTTAACTTGATACCGGCAGGTACATTTTTATTTCGAATTAATTTTAAGAGTAATTCCTGCGAAAAATAACTGCTACCGCTCATAATGGAATTAATTGCAGTTTTCAGTTCATTATTATCAGTGTCTTTTAAAATAAAACCCTTTACACCTATATCTATCATAGAATTATAATAGGCATCTTCTCCAAACATTGATAAAACCAGGATTTTGAGATTCTTGTCTTTTTCCAGCGATTTTCGGCAAGCTTCTATTCCATTCATCTCGGGCATGCTTATGTCCATTATAACGATATCTGGTTTAAGATAATTCAGCAATTCCAAATATTCTTTACCATTTGAAGCTTCACCAATTACTTCTACTCCTTCAATTTCGTTAAGAATAAATCTCAACCCATTACGAAATAACTTATGATCATCTACAATAATTATTTTGGTTTTGGCTTGGGACATAATATTCAGATAATTAAACCAAATATAAAAAACTTTGCAACAAATCACAAATCAACCTACTAATAGCAGGATTAAATCCATAAAATATATCTTTGAAATTCAATCTTAATTAATAATGATACAAATAGGTAAAACAATAGTTAGTCTTGATATCCTGGAATCAAAATTTGCCTGTGATTTAACAAAATGTAAAGGTGCGTGCTGCGTTTATGGTGAATCCGGAGCCCCGTTAGAAGATGAAGAAGTTGAAATTCTTGAGAAAATTTATCCGGCCTTAAAACCTTATCTCAGGGATGAAGCAATCCGGACAATTGAAAAAACGGGAACTTCTTTTACTGACAGCGATGGAGATAAAGTTACACCTCTGATTGATGGAAAGGAATGTGCCTATACCTATTATGATGGTGAAATTATAAAATGTGCAATTGAAAAAGCATATCATGAAAATAAAATTGCATTTCAAAAACCGATATCATGCCACCTTTTTCCAATCAGGATAAAAGAGTATGCGGATTTTACCGCAGTTAATTATACCCGCATTGAATTTTGTAAACCTGCTATATCGAATGGAACACAGAACAACGTTCAACTTTTCGTATTTCTTAAAAACGCTCTGATCAGAAAATTCGGAAATAAATGGTATGAAGAATTAAAAATTTCCGAAACTCTTCTAAAAAGTAAAGATTAAATAGCCTGAAGACTCTTATATAAATAACTTCAGGTTAAATAATAGAAATACAAAATCCTTTACTGTTTATCAATCCAATTAGTTTTAAATTGTCTGATTCATCAAATGTGAAATAATTTTTATAATTAATATTTCATTTTTTGATTCATTAATAGTCCTGCCTTAAAAACCTAACGTATTTTTATTTAAAATCATCCTTTTCAGTTATTTCACTTTTATATAATTAAACTATTGATTAACTGTATTTTGTTAGTTAGAATTGAAAAATCTAATAATTAGGGGGTATAATATCATTAAATAAATTAAAATAATTAATAACTGTAATTATTAAGTGGTAAAATCTATTTTCTATTAAATTAATTTTTATTTTTGCTTATAATTTGAAACTTTATTCGATTTTTTAGTTAATTTTTAAATAATTAATAATAAATTATGTTTAACACTTAATTTTTACAGTCATGACAGTAAAAGAATTTTTTGATTTAGCGAAAAAAACCGGTGCAGAAATGGTCGATTTAAAGTTTGTCGATCTACTTGGTACCTGGCAACATTGCAGCTATCCCATTGATCTATGGGATGAATCAACTTTTGTTGATGGATTAGGATTTGATGGTTCTTCTATCAGGGGATGGCAGGGGATTCATCAGTCTGATATGTTAGCGATACCTGATCTTAGCACCATTGTAATTGATCCTTTTTTCAAAGAACCAACAATTAGCGTTATTGCAGATATTGTTGATCCGGTTACAAAACAAAGGTATTCCCGTGATCCCAGGTATATTGCGACAAAAGCTACGGAATATTTGAAAAAAACAGGTATTGGCGATACAGCTTACATTGGACCTGAACCAGAGTTTTTTATTTTCGATGAAGTACGTTTCGAACAAAAGCAAAACACAGGCTTTTATCAGATTGACTCAGCTGAAGGAGCCTGGAATACTAACCGAATTGAAGAACCAAACCTGGGATATAAACCTTCTTACAAAGGAGGATACTTCCCTGTCAGTCCTACTGATACTTTTGGCGATCTCAGAGCTGAAATGGTAAATACAATGAGGAAGATAGGAATAAAAATTGAAGCACATCATCATGAAGTTGCCACAGGTGGTCAAAGTGAAATTGATATGCAGTTTTGCGAACTTGTAAAAATGGCTGATCAATTCATGTGGTATAAATATATTATTAAAAATGTAGCTCTTCGAAATGGGAAAACTGTGACATTCATGCCTAAACCTATATTCGAAGATAATGGAAGCGGAATGCATGTTCATTTTTCAATCTGGAAAGGTGGCAAAAATCTTTTCGCAGGGAACAAATATGCAGGTTTTACTCAGGAAGGATTATGGGCAATTGGTGGTGTATTGAAACATGCGGCTGCTATCTTGGCATTTGCAGCACCAACAACCAATTCATACCGTCGTCTGGTTCCGGGGTTTGAAGCTCCTGTAAACCTCGTTTACTCGGCCAGGAACCGTTCTGCAGCTGTGAGAATACCTATGTATAGTGAAAGCCCAAAATCTAAACGTTTCGAATTCCGTTGTCCGGATCCATCTTCAAACGGGTACTTAACTTTTTCAGCAATAATGATGGCAGCTGTTGATGGTATTAAAAATAAAATTGATCCGGGTGAACCACTTGATAAGAACATATATGAATTAGGTGAAAAAGACAAGAAGAAAATTAAATCAGTTCCAGGTTCTTTGGCTGAATCTTTAGCAGCACTGGAAAAAGATCACCAATTCCTTTTAGAGAGCGGTGTATTTACTCAAGATGTAATTGACAACTATCTGGAATATAAGAAAGCCAATGAAATTGACCAGATGGCCCTACGTCCTCATCCTTATGAGTTTTACTTGTATTATGACAATTAGTCTGTAGTCAATAATTTGGCTCTTACTTATTGTTTATTGATTATGCAAAATTGAATATGTAAATATTTAGTTTACTACTTAGAAAAAAACGATTTATCTTCAAAAAAAGGCTTTTTTTTATAAAAAAAGGCCTTTTTTTATAAATTTATTCAAAATAAATGCAATTTTTCATTCAATAAACTGCTTTTTGTTACAAAAATTAAAATTTATTATCTCTATATTTGCGCCGACAAATTTATTTTTTAATTCAATAAATAATAAAATATGGCAACATTAAGATTTAGAGCTCTTGAACTGGTTTTAGACAGAAAACCTGTTAAAGTTGAAGCTCCTGCAAGTAGAACATCTGAATATTTTGGAAAGTATGTATTTGACAAACGTAAAATGCAAAAATATCTTTCAAAAGAAGCCTATCAGGCAGTTATGTTAGCAATAGATAAAGGCATACGTGTCGACAGAAAAATGGCAGACGAAGTAGCCGGAGGAATGAAAGCATGGGCGCTTGAAATGGGTGCAACTCATTGTACTCATTGGTTTCACCCGTTGACTGAAGGTACTGCTGAAAAGCATGATGCATTTGCTGAACCTACAGGAGATGGTTCGGTTATTGAAAGTTTTACCGGCAAACTTCTCGTTCAACAGGAACCAGATGCTTCGAGTTTCCCAAGTGGAGGAATTCGCAGTACTTTCGAGGCTCGCGGTTATACAGCCTGGGATCCTTCTTCTCCAGCTTTTATTCTAGATCAAACTCTTTGCATACCTACGGTATTTATTTCATATACAGGAGAAGTTTTGGATAACAAAGCTCCCTTATTGAAAGCACTTCATGCATTAGATAAAGCCGCTGTTGATGTTTGCCAGTATTTTGATAAAGATGTACAAAAAGTAGTTTCATGGCTGGGTTGGGAACAAGAATATTTTTTGATTGACGAAGCACTTTTCAATGCCCGTCCGGATCTGATGCTTACTGAAAGAACTTTAATGGGTCATGACTCTGCTAAAAATCAGCAGTTGGAAGATCAATATTTCGGTTCTATTACTCCACGTGTAATGGCTTTTATGCAAGAACTTGAATTTGAAGCGTGGAAATTAGGAATCCCTGCAAAAACACGTCATAATGAAGTAGCTCCAAACCAGTTTGAGCTTGCTCCGGTATATGAGGAATGCAATCTTGCTGTAGACCACAATCTTCTTATCATGAGCATTATGAGACGGGTAGCACGTAAACATAATTTTACAGTTCTCTTGCATGAAAAGCCTTTTAAAGGGATTAACGGCTCAGGTAAACATAATAACTGGTCCATGGGTACTGATACCGGTGTTAATTTATTGTCTCCTGGTAAAAATCCTAAATCGAATTTACAATTTTTGACATTTGTAGTAAATGTTCTTAAGGCAGTTCACAGCAACGATGAATTGTTAAAGGCATCCATTGCATCTGCAGGTAACGCCCACCGGTTAGGCGCCAATGAGGCACCTCCTGCCATTATCTCTGTTTTCCTTGGTCAGCAAATTACCAAAATGCTTGATGAAATTGAGACAAAAATAGGGGATGTAAAAATGTCACCAGATGAAAAAACCGCGTTAAAACTTGATATCGGCCGTATTCCGGAAATACTCCTGGATAATACCGATCGCAACCGAACATCTCCGTTTGCATTTACAGGAAACCGTTTTGAATTTCGTGCAGTCGGTTCTTCAGCAAACTGCGCTTCAGCTATGACTGTATTAAATGCAGTAGTGGCACAACAACTTGTAGCTTTCAAGAAAGATGTAGATGCAATAATTGCAAAAGGTGTTAAAAAAGATGAAGCAATATTCCAGGTTCTGCGCAAATTAATCAAAGAATCAAAAGCTATTCGCTTCGACGGCAATAACTATAGTGAAGAATGGAAAGCTGAAGCTAAAAAACGCGGATTAAATATTGAAGGAGCTGTTCCTATCTTAAACAAAGCTTGGACAAGTACAAAAGCTTTAAAAGTATTTTCCGATACAAAGGTTCTTACTCACAAAGAACTGGATGCAAGAATTGAAGTTCGCCAGGAAATTTATATGAAGAAAGTTCAGATAGAATCACGTGTATTGGGAGATTTAGCAATGAATCATATAGTGCCTGTAGCTATTGAATACCAAACTTCATTGGTAAAAAATGTAAAAGCTTTGCACGATGTTTTTTCCGAAAGTGAATTTAAAGAATTGGCAAGTGCCCGTTTACTTTTAATCAAAGAAGTAAACAGTCATATCTCCTCAATTAAGGCTAAAGTCAATGAAATGACAGAAGCACGCAAAGTGGCTAATAAAATTGAAGATGCAAATGAAAGAGCCATGGCATACTGCCAAAAAGTAACACCATTTCTCGAAGACATCCGTTATCACATTGATAAACTAGAACTTATTGTTGATAATGAAAATTGGCCTTTACCTAAATACAGAGAATTATTATTCATTCGATAAGTTTGATACTTCCTTTATATAAAAATCCGCTAATTGGCGGATTTTTTTTGTTAAATAAAATTACCCCTAAAGTATTTGAAATTTCAAAAATTGCAGGTAATTGGGTATTTGGTGCAACAACTGAAATTGGAATGACAGTAATTGCCTTAGCAATAAAAAAAGCTTTTGGAGTTAATTCTTAACTGACATTTAACAACCTCGTAGAGGTTATATTATTGTAGCAATTAAAATACAAATTAAAGTCTAAACCTCGTAGAGGTTTCATTATATATAATTAAGCAATAAGCCTCAAACATGCAATAATGCATTCTCTCCGAGGATGAAAAAAACTTTGAAACTCTTTCTACAATAATATATCTTCTACGAGGATTTGTGATTACAAATGGAAAGTACAATTAAAAGAATTAAGATGAGAAATTTGATTTTAGATTCGCATCAATATTCCGTTTAAATCTTTCATAACCGGCACGCTTAATTGGAGAATTCTTAAAAAGTTTATTAAATTCTTCCTTAGACAAATTTACCCAATCAGAATCATTCATTGATTTGAAATTATCTAAAGAAATAAACTCAGATTTTGAATTTATTATAGATTTTTTGTTCCATGGACAAACCTCCTGGCAAATATCGCAACCATAAATCCAGCCATTCATTTTTCGCTGAACTTCTTTTGGAACCTGTCCTTTGTTTTCAATAGTATTATATGCTATACAATAGTTTGCATCAATAACATGAGGAGAAACAATTGCCCGGGTGGGGCAAGACTCAATGCATAATTTACATGATTCACAGGTAGTCTGAACCGGTGAATCATATTCCAATTCTAAATTTACAACCAACTCTCCCAGAAAGCAAAAAGAACCAAATTCTTTATTTAACAGCAGACTGTTCTTTCCGATCCAACCAAGTCCGGCTTTGTGTGCCCATGCTTTTTCAAATAAAGGAGCTGAATCAACAAATGTCCGTCCTTCCAATTCTCCGTAATTTTCTTTTATTTTTTTCAGTAATAGTTTCAGCTTATTTTTGACAGTTTTGTGATAATCGGCAGCAAGTGCATATCTGGATATTTTTAAGTGTTTATTTTTAAATGGATATACTGAAGGATTATAGCCTGAAAGTACAACAATTACTGTCTTAGCATTTTCAACGAGATTTTTTATGTCTGAACGCTTATTAAGATATTTGCCCAAATATTTCATGCCGGCATTATAGCCATTACCTAGCCAGCTTTCAAGATTCCTGGCATTTTCAGGTAAAGTTTGAACTTTAGCAATTCCACAGGCATCGAATCCCAATTCAATAGCCCATGATTTTATCTGTCGACTTTTTTCCTGAGTATTCATTTTTTGTGCTAATTCTCTTTCTATGGATTGCGCAATTCGGTATAAATTAGTTTCCGCCGCGGCTGATGGAGTCTTGGTGGTGCAAAATAATATTAGCCACCAAAACACCAAAACACCAAATATCACTAAAAAGAAAAAATAAGATTATGTCAAATTTGTTAATTTAGAATTAATTATAAGAAAATTTATAACAGGCCCAACTCAAGCATAGCTTCTTCGGTCATCAATTCTTTGCTCCAGGGAGGATCGAAAGTAAGAATAAGTTTAAATTCTTTGACCCCCGGAATTGCTTTAACCTTTTCAGTCACTTCGGCAAGTAATTCATCAGCCATAGGGCAATTGGGTGCAGTCATAGTCATTTTTAGATCAACATTATCGTTATCGTCCACATTTATTTCATAAATAAGTCCTAAATCGAATATATTTACAGGAATTTCAGGATCATAAATATTTCTAAGGACCTTTACAATCTCTGTTTCGAGTTTCAATAAATTTTCGCTTCCCATTTTTATTCCGTATTATCAAACGCCACAAATAAGCATGCTTTATTCAATGTCGTTTAATTAAAAATTAGGATACCCTTCGACAAGCTCAGGGTGACTATGTAGTCAGGTCATGCTGAGCTTGTCGAAGTATGACCTACTATAAAAATTTCTAAATTAAAAGACATTGATACTTCAATTGTTTAACAAATTATGATCGTCAAATGTTTTTTTCCATTTTAGTTTTATATGCCAAAGCATAAAGTTTCATTTGCTTAAGCATTGAAACTACTCCGTTTGCGCGGGTTGGTGACAAATTTTCTTTCAAACCAATTTTATCAATAAAGTATAGTTCTGTATTTAGTATTTCCTCAGGAGTATGATTGGATAATACCCTAATCAGCAGGGCAACAATGCCTTTAGTAATAATTGCATCGCTGTCAGCAGTGAATATTATTTTACCCTCACTTAATTCCCCATTAAGCCATACCCGGCTTTGACAACCCTGAATGAGATATTCTTTTGATTTGAATTTCTGGTCAATAGCAGGTAAATCTTTGCTGAGTTCTATCAAGTAATTGTATTTATCCATCCAATCATCATAATTGGAAAATTCTTCAACAATTTCATCCTGGATTTCTTTGATCATTTTCATAAAATAAATTCTTTCCTTTTTATATTTTGAAAATTATTTAATTCACTTTTAATGTTTTATTGATACTTCATTGAAAAATTTAAAATTTGAATATTCGTTTTGGTGATATTTGGTGTTTTTGTGCTTTAGTGGCTAGTTTTAATTTGCCACCAAAACTCCAAAACACTAAATTACACCAAAACAAGTAAAATGATATTGAAGATTTATTTTAACAAAACTTGCTATTATCTTAAAAATATTAGCCTATTTAAACATTTCCTTCACTTTAAAAAGACCCTGAATTAGTGCATCAATTTCTTCTTTTGTATTATAAAATGCAAAAGATGCACGGATTGTTCCTTCCACTTCGAAAATATCCATTACGGGATGAGCGCACAAAGCGCCTGTACGCACCGCGATACCTAATTTGTCAAGGATCATACCTGCGTCATAATAGTGAATTTTGTCAAGCAGAAAAGAAATAATTGGCCCTTTTTCAGGGGCGTTACCATAAATACGTAAACCTTCAATTTCACCAAGTTTTAATTTCGCATAGTTCAACAGTTCGTTTTCCCAGGCATTTAAAGTTTCGATTCCAAGATTGTTGATGTATTTTATTGATTCCGCCATTCCAATTGCAGCAACAAAATTTGTGGTACCTGCTTCAAACTTAAATGGTAATTCATTATATGTAGTATTTTCGAAAGTAACACAATTTACCATTTCTCCACCACCCTGATATGGTGGCAGTTCATTTAACCATTTCTCTTTGCCATACAAGATTCCAATTCCGGTAGGCCCATATATTTTATGCCCTGAAAAAACAAAAAAATCACAATCGAGTGCCTGAACATCAATATTTTGATGCTGTATGCTTTGCGCTCCGTCAATCAGAACCGGAATATTCAGCAGATGTGCTTTTTCTATTATTTGCTTGATAGGATTTATGGTTCCCAACGAATTTGAAACATGCGCTACGGCAACAAGCTTCACCTTTTTAGTTAATAATTTTTCAAATTCATTCATTTGAAGAACCCCATCATTGTCGAAAGGAACTACTTTTAATTTGGCCTGTTTACGTTCACACATCATTTGCCATGGAACTATGTTTGCATGATGCTCCATTGCAGTAATTAATATCTCATCGCCTTTTTTTACATATCTTTCTCCGAAAGAAAATGCAACAGCATTTATACTTCCGGTAGTGCCACTTGTAAAAATAACTTCCTGTGAAAAATCGGCATTGATAAAATTCTGAACCGTTTTGCGGGCATCTTCATAGGACTCGGTGGCACGTTCGCTTAGGTAATGCACACCCCTGTGAATGCTGCTATATGATTCCAACTGAAATTTACTCATTAAATCGATAACACATCGGGGTTTTTGAGTAGTAGCAGCATTATCAATATACACTAAAGGATGTCCATAAACAGTTTGTTTCAATATAGGAAAATCTTCTCTAATTTTATTAATATCCATATAAGCCTAAATTTAACAGCAATGTATTGCGCAATTTTTACAACGAGATAATTCGCCCCGTAAGCGTTTATTAACCAAATCGTCAATGCGTTCCCTTAAAGGCTTAATATCTATATGATCAATTATTTCATGTGCAAAAGCAAACATCAGAAGCAATTTTGCCTCTTCTTTTCCAATACCTCTTGAACGCAGATAAAACAATGCTTCCTGGTCGAGTTGGCCAACAGTTCCGCCATGGCCACATTTTACATCATCGGCATAAATTTCCAACTGTGGTCTGGCGCTCATTTTAGCTTCTGAAGTAAGTAAAAGATTGCTGCTTTTCTGATATGCATTTGTTTTTTGTGCATCAGGACTAACAAGGACACGACCATAAAATGAACCTGAGGAATTGTCATCCAGTACACCTTTAAACAGCTGGTTACTCTTGCAATTTGGTTTTGCATGGTTTATAAATACAAAATTATCCACGTGTTGTTGTTTGTCAGTAAGGTATAATCCGGAAATATTTGTTTCAGCATATTCCCCGTCAATTATAGCTTTTACGTTGTTTCGCACCATTCCTCCATGCAATGTAATTATATTGTTTGTAACAAAACTATTAGATTTCTGGTACAAAAAGGTACTTGATATTTTAGTTGCTTCATTATGCTCATTTTGAAGGCTGGTCTGATTGAAACGTGCTCCTTCACCAACATATATTTCTGTTACTGAATTTGTCAAATGATTTTTGTCGGTTAAGGTATGATCACATATTACAATACTTGCACTGCTGTTGTCATCCAAAATTATAAGATTACGTTGATGAACCATCAAATTATCTTCAGAAACAAGAATATTTATTATCTGCAACGGTTTTTCTATTCGCGAGTTTTTAGGCACATAAATGAATATTCCATCAAGAAACAAAGCTCCATTTAATGCAATTAATCCGTCATCATAAATAGCATAATTGCCTAGGTATTGCTGTAATATTTCAGGTTTTTCTTTATAAGCTTTTTTTAGGCTTCCTATCCAAATATTTCCGGGGAGAGCTCCATTAACCTGATTTTTATTATAATAAAATCCATTAACTAGTAAAACTACGTCAGTTTCCAGAAAAGGTACATCACATTTAAAAACCTCACTGATTTCAAAATTAAAATTCCCGGGATTTGTTTCAAATTTAAATTCTTTACTAAAATAGGGTTCCAGGTTCGTATATTTATATCTTTCAGATTTTTTCCCCGGTATTCCTAATTTATTAAATTCTTCAATTCCTTCTTCATGCAGATGCCTAATAAATTCAGGATACTCAGCAAATAAACCTTTTTGATTTTTATTATAGCAATCCAGGTAATCTGTAATAATATTTTTTGAATTAACAGCTGTATCCATTACTAATATTTTATTTCAAATACATAACAGTCATAATATTAATATGACTTTGACTATTAATGTTTGTCTTTAAGCCAGTCGTAACCCTTTTCTTCCAGTTCGAGGGCAAGTTCCTTTCCGGCAGATTTGACTATTGCACCATTATACAATACATGAACAAAATCAGGTACAATATAATCCAATAAACGCTGATAATGAGTTATTATAACTGTGGCATTGTCATTTCTTTTTAACTTATTTACAGCATTTGCTACAATCCTGATTGCATCTATATCTAATCCTGAATCAGTTTCATCAAGAATAGAAAGTTTAGCATCGAGCATTGCCATTTGAAACATTTCATTTTTCTTTTTCTCACCACCAGAGAAACCTTCATTAACTGAACGATTGGTTAATTTTGAATCAATTTCAACAAGCTCTTTCTTCTCTCGCATTAACTTCAGAAAATCACTTGGAGACAACGGTTCCAGTCTCCTGTATTTTCTCACTTCATTCACTGCAGTTTTCATAAAATTCACCATGCTTACGCCAGGAATTTCAACCGGATATTGAAAGCTAAGGAAAATCCCTTCCCTGGCTCTTTCTTCAGGGGGCATACTTAGCAAATTTTTTCCCATATAGGTAACTTCACCGGCAGTTACTTCAATAATTTCCCTGCCAGTAAGAACACCTGCCAGAGTACTTTTTCCAGATCCGTTAGGCCCCATAATAGCATGTATCTCACCCTTTTTAACTTCAAGATTTATGCCTTTGAGAATTTCTTTATCACCGATCTTTGCGCGTAAGTTTTTAATTTGTAACATAATGGTAAATCTAAATTCAAAAATAAATTAACCGCAAAGACGCTAAGACACTAAGAAAAATTTAACTTGCGACTTTGCGACTTTGCGACTTTGCGTTTATTTTCTTTAATAAAGCTCATCCAACACTTCCCTCCAAACTAATCTGCAATAATTTTTGTGCTTCAACAGCAAACTCCATAGGCAATTGGTTGAGAACTTCACGGGCGTAGCCATTTACGATTAGGCCTACTGCATCTTCTGTACTTATTCCCCTTTGGTTGCAATAGAAAATCTGGTCTTCTCCAATTTTTGATGTCGTAGCTTCATGCTCGACAACTGCAGTTGAATTATCAACTTCGATATAAGGAAAAGTATGTGCCCCGCATTTATCACTCATGAGCAAAGAATCGCATTGGGAGAAATTCCTGGCATTCTCAGCACTTTTTAAAATTTTAACCAGACCACGAAAACTATTGCTGCCTTTTCCTGCAGAAATTCCTTTTGACACTATTCTGCTGCGTGTATTCTTGCCAATATGAGTCATTTTTGAGCCTGTATCGGCTTGTTGATAATTGTTTGTAACGGCTACTGAATAGAATTCTCCAACAGAATTGTCTCCTCGTAAAATGCAACTTGGATATTTCCATGTAATTGCAGAACCCGTTTCAACCTGGGTCCAGGAAATTTTTGAATTATTACCTCTGCACATTCCCCTTTTAGTCACAAAATTAAATACTCCTCCTCTTCCATTTTTATCACCGGGATACCAATTTTGTACGGTAGAATATTTTATTTCTGCATTCTCTAAAGCAATTAATTCCACGACTGCAGCATGTAATTGATTTTCGTCCCGCATAGGTGCCGTGCAGCCTTCGAGGTAGCTAACGTAACTATCATCTTCAGCTATGATTAGCGTTCGCTCAAACTGTCCTGTATTTGCTGCATTGATACGAAAATAGGTCGATAATTCCATAGGACAACGAACACCTTTTGGTATGTAACAAAATGAACCGTCGCTAAAAACCGCAGAATTGAGAGATGCAAAATAATTGTCGGTATATGGAACAACTGAACCGAGATATTTCTTTATTAGTTCAGGATGTTCACGAACAGCTTCACTCATTGAACAAAATATTATACCTTGTTCACCTAACGTTTCCTTAAAAGTAGTTTTTACCGATATACTGTCCATTACAGCATCTACTGCAACACCAGACAATTGTTTTTGTTCCTCAAGCGGTATTCCCAATTTATCAAAAGTGGCTTTTAATTCAGGATCAACTTCATCCAGGTTATTTAGTCTTGCTTTTTGTATTGGTGCTGCATAATAAATAATATCCTGATATTTAATTTCTGGTATTTTAAGATGGGCCCATTCAGGCATTTTCATTGTTAACCAATATCTATATGCCTTGAGACGAAATTCAAGCATAAATTCAGGTTCTTCTTTTTTTGCAGATATAAGACGAACAACCTCTTCACTTAATCCTTTAGCAATTGTCTCAGTATCAATATCCGAAAAAAAACCAAATTTATATTCGTTTTGAGTGACTTCGTTTAATATTTTATTTTGCTCTTCAGCCATTATAATTTCTAATTTAATCAGTTGCTATTTAGATTAAATCTAAATTGCAAATATACTAAAACAAAAGGCAAATCGGCAATTAATAGAGTTATTATTGTTAAAATTTATGCCGATAAACTATGCCAAATGCTCAATTAATATTATTAAAAAAGTTATTAAGTTTGTCATGAAATCTGGGATTACATGGAAAATAAAACAAATAATAAATTCACTCCCTTAAAAAACCTTGGAGAATTCGGGTTAATTGATCATTTAACCAAAGATATAAGAACAATTCATAGCAGCACTATTAAAGGTATTGGTGATGATGCAGCAGTTCTTGATTATGGTAAAAAGTTTATCGTGGTAACTACTGATATTCTCACGGAAGGAGTGCATTTTAATCTGGTTTATACACCGCTTAAACATTTGGGATACAAAGCAGTAATAGTAAACCTTTCTGATATTTATGCTATGAATGCCTATCCAAGACAGGTCACAGTATCCTTGACAATCTCAGCAAAGTTTTCTCTTGAACATATTGAAGAACTTTACACGGGTATTAAGCAGGCTTGTGACAAATACGGCGTGGACCTTATTGGAGGAGATACGACGTCATCATTTACCGGACTAACCTTAAGCATTACAGCAATTGGTGAAGTTGATAAAGAAAAAGTGGTGTATAGAAGTGGTGCTAAATTAAACGATTTAATCTGTGTTTCAGGAAATCTTGGTGCTGCTTATATGGGTTTACAACTTCTCGAGAGAGAAAGGAAACTGTTTGAAAAGGGAGGCGTAGAAAAGCCAGATTTTGGGGATTATAACTATATACTGGAAAGGCAGCTTAAACCTGAAGCCAGGAAAGATGTTATTGAAATGTTTAAAGAAATAGGTGTTCAGCCTACATCAATGATTGATATTTCTGATGGTTTATCATCTGAGCTATTACATATCTGTAAATCATCTGATACCGGCTGTTCCATATATCAGGACAAGATTCCCATAGAAGCTGAAACAGCCCGCATGGCAAATGAATTTAATATTCCACCTCTAACAGCGGCATTAAATGGTGGCGAGGATTATGAGTTGCTTTTTACTTTGCCACTGCATACATTTGAAGCAATTTCATCAAGAACAGAAATAAGTATCATTGGACATATTACAGACAAAAAACAAGGTTGCCATCTGATTCTTGACAGTGGAAGTGAAGTTGAGATTAAAGCTCAGGGCTGGAACGCTTTAAGCGATAAAAACGATTTGTGACAATTATTTAACCCAAATTACGCAATAGAAGCGAATGAAATAAGCGAACTACTTGCGTTAGTTGGGTTAACCCCGATTTAGAAATTGTTTCAAACTCAAACTTTGAGGTTGATTTACAATTTCTTAATCGATTGTTCATTTCTAATGAGCAATTTGGGTTTAA
>Ga0265316_10000990_pt1 | contig 30830 bp, 27 predicted proteins | sample 4522metaG_FD_202092 | JGI IMG/M metagenome (GOLD analysis project Ga0265316, IMG submission 202092) | Rhizosphere microbial communities from Carex aquatilis grown in University of Washington, Seatle, WA, United States - 4-5-22 metaG | ecosystem: Host-associated > Plants > Roots > Rhizosphere >...
GTCTGCGGCGCACGAAAAATCCTCGCCCTCAGGATGCGATGGGCCTCTGGAACCTGGGAAAGCCGCCCGGCCGCGGCTTCCGCGGCGGCCCAGCTGCCCTAATCACGTGGCACGCCCGGTGGCGGCGACGAAAGGACGACAAGACTGTCGCAACTTGTCCCCCTCACATCAAGACCGCTACTTCTTCTTCTCGGGCTCTTTCTTTTCCGCCGACCGCTTGAACCCAAGAAGGCCCGGTGCTTCTTCGACGCGATAGAGGCGCACGCTGACCTTGTCGCTGCGATCGGCGTAAAGCCGCGTGTGATAGGGCATGAACCCTTCGGCCTTGATCTCGAGATCGACCGGTCCGCTGCCGCGCGGCCGACTGATTTCGGTGTCCATGCTTCCGGGCGCCAGATGCGCGATCTGCTTGGCGCCCCAGGTGACCAGGGCCTTCACCTGTGGTGTCACACTGAGCTTGAGAGTCACGGTTTCGGAATAGGGGTTGGCCTCGCGCTCCTCGGTCTTGAGATCCTCGTCGGCGACCTTGGGCGCTTCCTTGCTCGCCTCGGGTGTCACTGGAGTGCGTGCGGCTGCCAACTTGCTTGGCTTCGCGGGCACGGGCGGCTGCTCGACAACCGGGGAAGCGACCGGCGCGGCGGGCTGACTCGGACGCGAGCAACTGCACAACAAGACGACTGCGGCCATGAGGCGTCGGCGCGAAATCATTGGCCACCTCCGGCCTTGCTTTCGGGACTGCTCGACGCCGTCGGCGGTTTGCCGTCGCCGTACTTCACGCCCGGCTTGGGCACGTAGTCGGTGATGGGCTGCTGGAGTTTGCCCTTGATCTTGCCTTTCAAGGTTTCGATGGGCAGCGGCGGTTCGAGCTGAAAGTAGAACCCGCGCGTGGGCAAGCGCATGTCGTAGACCTCGCCTTCCCAATAGAACGTGCGCCGGAAGCCGAGCGCCATCGGCCCCAGCACCTTGGCCCGATGGTGCCCAAGCACGAACGAGAACAGCCGCACGGCCAGATTGTTGTAGAGGCGATGGCAGCCGTGCGAAAAGCGACCGCGCAACGACAGGTAGTCGAAAGAGCCGTGGGTGCGGATGCCGTTGTCGAAGTAGGCAAGCTCTGCACCGTGCCGGCGCAGTTGCTCGTGGATCCCGGCCACGAGTCCATAGGCTGACAGATAGCCAGGGCCGGTCTCGTCGTAGTTCACCACGCGCGGATAGGCGCCCGCCACATACTTGGTCTTGACCATGGCACCGACCGGCGCGGAGGTCGGCGGCAGCCACACCGGCGCGGCCACGATGTGCCGCCACACCCGCGTTCCCACGTCGGAATCCTTGTAGCGATAGTATTCCTCGCCGTCGGCAGCGACTTCCGTTCGCCAGCCGCCGATGGTGGTGCGCCAGCTTGCCAGCGGCACCTTCTCACCGCGCCACTTCACGAACAGCGTGAACGATGGAAAGCGCTCGCGGGGCTGGGCCAGACGCACGCCCTTGTCGTTGAAGGGAAAGTCGTACCACACGTCGCCGCGGTCGATTTCGGCCGTTAGATCCATGTGCGGGCCGTAGTACTCGGGCAACGTCGGAAAGCGCACGGCCACGCGCATAGAACGAAAATCGCTTTCGGCGTGGCGGCGGAAAAACGCCAGCGCGTCCTCGGCGGTGGCCAACCCCAGGCGAGCCAAGACCGCATCCGTGGCTTGCCCCACCAGATCGGGAACGGGAACATCCTGCCCAGCCGCGTTCTTGTAGGTCGGCTGCTTGCGCGGTTTGTTCCGCTTCGGCAAGGGCATGGACTCGATGGCGCTGCCGTCCTCGATGATACGGCCCGCGTGCGCCGCCCGCTCGGCCAGCACGCGGCGCAAGGCCAGAAAGTCGTTTTGCAGTAGCGGGCGCGCCATGGCCTCCAGGGTTCCGCGCGTGAGATCGGCTTGGGCGAACACCGCGTTCTTTTGCTGGAAATCCAGGGCCGCGTTGCGCATGGGACTGTCATAGAAGCCGTCCTTGTGCTTGCTCGCATCGAGCAGCCCCTCGCAGATCAGGCGCTTTTCGACCTCGGCGAAGGCCGCGCGTTCCGTTTCCGTGCGCAAATGCGCCTTGACCTCGCCGGCGTAGCGCGGATCCTTGGCTGCCAGTTCTTCGAGCGTGGATGCGCCCAGCTTCTTCTGCGCGGACTCGAGGCGCAGGCCGCGGAAATGGTGTTTGGCCGTCTCCTTTTTCTCGGTGGTCCTGCCCCAGGTTTCGATGCTGTCAACCGCTAGCAACTTGGCCGTGTCCACCGTGCTTTCGCAGGTGCGCGCCCCATCTTCGACAAAGCGTTTGCGCATCACCGACAGCGACGGTGGCACGCCGTAAAGTTCAAGGTAGTTGCGCTCGCCGGGCGGCAGCGGCTCGCCGTCTCCGTCGGTGCGGTCGTTGGCCAAGCCCACGAAGACGGCCCGGTAGCGGTTGGGCAAGGGCGCGCCGTCGGCGGCCTTGCCGTCTTGGAAAATGAAAGGCGCGAAATCGTCGGACAAGTCGACGATGGTCAGGCCCTTGTCGCGCGCCAGCTCCGCGTCCACCACGCGCTCCTTGCCACCCACCACTTGCATCGCCCGGCGTTCGGGCGCGAGTTTGCCTGACACCTCGGGCAGGGCGTCATCGTCCGGCGTGGGGGCTGGCTTGGGCGGTTCGGGTGCGGGCGCCGCAGAAACCGCAGAACGGGGAGTTGGCAACGACGGTGCTGCTGGCGTCGCGGAAGTTGCCGCCTTGCCACGGCAGGAAAGCCCGCAGCCCGCTGCTGCGAAAAGAAACAAGCTGCTTCGAAGAAGATTGCGGTCCACGGCGTCGGCCGTGGATCTACCAGTGGTGGCCCGCCGATGGCGAGATTTGTCTGAATCGAATAGGATGCGCGCCATGAAACGCGTCATTCTTTTCACAGTTCTGCTTCTCGCCACCACGGTTGGCAGCACAGGCATGGCCCGTGCCACCGAGGTCGGCACATCACGCACCTTTGGCCTTGGCGTCCAACTCTTCGAGCCAACCGCCCTCATCGGCAAACTCTTCCTCGATCGCAACGATGCGCTCGATTTTGGCATGGGCTTCTGGGGCTACGGCAGGTGCTACGATAACAATGGCAATCTCTATGCCTGCAATTCTGGCAACCAATACTTCAGCGTTCATTTCGACTATCTCTACGAGGAGCCCATCGTCGAAACCGTCGTCCGCCTCGACTGGCACGTCGGGGCTGGAGGCCGGATGGCTTTCAATAGCTACTACAACAACAACGGACGGCACGATGTGGCCATCTTCGCCCGCGTTCCCATCGGTTTGGACCTAACCTTCCGACGGCCGCATTGGCTGGAGACCTACCTGGAGGTCGCCCCAGGCTTATGGATCGTTCCGCCCCTGGCCTTCGATATCGACGTCGGCCTGGGTGTCCGTGCGTACTTCTAGAAGGTGCCGTCTATAGGGGCGAAAGGCTCGGAGTCCCCCACCGCGGATCGTACCCTACTGCGGGTCGGATTCTGGAGTCGAGGATCCGTACAATTCATCACTGATGATGACATTGCCCGAGACCGGAGCCGGTACACCGTCCGTGAGGACGGTCTCCTCCCCGCTGGCCGACTCGGCGGGATCTTCCGGCGCGGTTGCCACCGGCACCTCCGCCGCCACGGTGCCCGAAGCGACCGAAGGCGCGGGTTGCGGAACGCCGGCGGCGCGGGACTTCCATCGTGCGATTGCAAACTCGAAATCGGAATACGAGATCATAGCCCAGTCAGGGTACCGGTTTCTACGCGGTTAGTGAATAAGTTTCCGGTACTTGATACGATGGGGTTGGGCGGCTTCGGCGCCTAGGCGGCGGCGGCGGTCGGCCTCGTAGTCCTGGTAGTTGCCCTCGAACCAGACCACCTGGCTGTCGCCCTCGAAGGCGAGCATGTGGGTGGCGATGCGGTCGAGGAACCAGCGGTCGTGGCTGATGACCACGGCACAACCGGGGAACGACAGCAACGAATCCTCCAGGGCGCGCAAAGTGTCGACGTCGAGGTCGTTAGTCGGCTCGTCGAGCAGGAGGACGTTGCCGGCGCTGCGCAGGAGCTTGGCCAAGTGCACGCGGTTGCGCTCGCCACCAGATAGATCCTTGAGTCGCTTCTGTTGATCCGGTCCGCGGAAGCCAAAACCCGAAACGTAGGCACGCACGTTGATCGTGCGCTTGCCAATCTCGAAGAACTCCGCGCCCTGCGCGATTTCCTGGAATACGCTGTTGTCGCCTTGCAAGGCGTCGCGCGACTGGTCCACGTACGCCAGCTTGACCGAGTCGCCAATGCGCAGCGCGCCGCTGTCGGGTTTTTCCTGTCCGACGATCATGCGAAAGAGCGTGGTCTTGCCCGCGCCATTGGCGCCGATCACGCCCACGATGCCACCGCGAGGAAGATTAAAGGTCAGGTTCTCGATGAGTTCGCGATCGCCGTAGCCCTTGCACAGGTTCTCGGCCTTAACCACCAAGTCGCCGAGGCGCGGCCCGGGCGGAATGCTAATCTCGACGGTTTCCTCGCGCTTCTGCGATTCCTCGGCCAGCAACTCCTCGTAGGCGGCCAGACGCGCCTTGGACTTGGCCTGGCGGGCGCGCGGCGAGGCACGCACCCATTCGAGCTCGCGGGCCAGCGTGCGCTGGCGCGCGGACTCGGTCTTCTCTTCGCCGGCAAGCCGCCTGCGTTTCTGGTCGAGCCACGACGAGTAGTTGCCTTGCCAGGGAATGCCTTCGCCACGGTCGAGTTCGAGGATCCAGCCCGCCACGTTGTCGAGGAAGTAGCGGTCGTGGGTGATAGCCACGATGGTGCCGGGATACTCTTGCAAATGGTGTTCGAGCCAAGCCACGCTTTCGGCGTCGAGGTGGTTGGTGGGCTCGTCGAGCAGGAGCAGATCCGGACGCTGAAGCAGAATCTTGCACAAAGCCACGCGGCGGCGCTCGCCACCCGACAGCTTGGTCACGTCGGCATCGCCTGGCGGCAAGCGAAGCGCGTCCATCGCGATTTCCAGCGTGCGGTCGAGATCCCAGCCCTTGGCCGCCTCGATGGCGTCCTGAAGCTTGGCCTGCTCCTCCAGCAGTTTGTCCATCTCCTCCGGAGTGATGTCCTCGCCCAGGCGCAGGTTGACTTCGTCGAAGCGGGTGAGCAGCTTCTTGGTGCCCGCCACGGCCTCCTCGACGTTGCCAATCACGTCCTTGCTCGCATCGAGCTGCGGCTCCTGCGGCAAGAATCCGACGGTGATGCCGTCGGCTGGCCGTGCCTCGCCGAAAAAGTCCTTGTCCACGCCGGCCATGATACGCAGAAGCGTCGACTTGCCCGCACCGTTGCCGCCGATCACGCCGATCTTGGCGCCAGGAAAGAACGACAGATAGATACCCTTCAGAACCTCCTTGTTCGGTGGGTGAACGCGGCGGAGATCCTGCATCGTGAAGATATACTGATGAGCCATCGGGCGCGCAGTTTACCCGATGATCCGAGTTCGTCACGTCTCGCTTTGGGACGTGCGATCGAACCTGTCAGAAGCGACCTACTGACCTTCTTTCTTGGCCTCTGCCTTGGCCTCTGCTTTGATGTCTTTCTTGGCCTCTTTCTTGTCCTTGGCTTTCTTGGCCTTTTCCTTGGGCGACGGTGCACTCTCCTCATCCGCCGCACCACCGCTCTCGCTTTCGGCATCGTCAGCTGCGCGCTCTTCGGCCTTGAGCTTGGCGGCGGCTTCCTCGCGCCGTTTCCGGTCGGCATCCTCCGCCTTCTTGGTCTCAGCCTGGATTTCCTTGTCGATTTCCTTCTGCCGCTTTTCCTCGCAGCCTTTGGGCTCGCATTCCCCAGGACAGCCGCACTTGCTCGGTCGGCCGCAGACGCACGACCCATCCAATTTCTGGTAGCACCCGCATGCGTTAGTTTTGTGTTCCTCGGCACGCACCGTCGCCGATGCGCCAAACATCACCGTTAGTGCTGCTCCAGCCACCACCGCCACCCACATCTTTCTTGAATTATTTTGCATCGATTTCCATTCCCTCATGCCCCGAACAATATTCGTGAATCTTGCCCGGTTCAACAGGACAAAATCAGGACCATCAGAAGCGTTCTCAGAAGCCCAGGTCGAGAAAGGTCAACGCATCGACCATCATGGCTTCTTGCTGGGAGCGATTGGCGATACGAACGCGCACCTCGTCATGGGCGCGAACTGGCAAGCTGAAGATCTGAGGCGTGAGGATCGTTGCGTTGCCTGGAGCGATGGTGCGACCGATTTCAACCCACCGTTTCGCGTCTTGTGCCTCGATTATCACCGAAGCGCCTTTCGCAGGTCCCGCAAGCAAGACACCGAAGCGACGGCCTGGCCAAGGCAAGGGACCCCAGGTCACCTCGCCGCACGCGCTCGTTCGGCACGGCGGAATGAACAAGAACGACCGGCCTTGCCCGCCGAACGACGGCGTAGGCGGATGAGATACAAGCCATGCACGACTGATCTTGTCAAAGTGAAGCGAGGGATCCGACGCGTCTTCAAAGCCCTGCCGAAGCACGCGCAGCGGGGTGCTCGAGTGGTCCGAACAAGACAGCGTGGGCATGAGAGAAGGACGCAGTCCCAGGGCAGCCACCGTATCGCAAAGCAGATCCTGAACCTCGGGCCTTTCCGCAAGACCTCGGCTCAAAGCCGTCAAGAGAAGTCTATCGTACTGCCGGGCCAGAAAGAGCGCTCCCAGGCCGGCGCGGGCGCGATCGAGTGACAGCGGGCTGGGGCCAAGCTCGCTGGCGGCCCAGGCCAGCGCGACCTCGTCGAGATAGGTGTGCCACGCCCTTTCCCGCTCGATACGCACGCGTTGCGACGTCGAAGTGGGCAAGCCCAAGGCGGGGGAAACGCGATACGCATCGTAGCGATCGTCGGAAGAAGCCAGCGTGGATGCCTTGGCCACAATCAAACCGCGCACGCGTTCGCGATCGTCCCGGGAAAGCCCACCGCCACATAGCTGAGCGAGCAGCGCCACCCCACGGGCACGGGCACCCGCATGCGCACGCGGATCCAGGTAGGCGTCCACATCGCATGAGGCAGACGCCAGTCCCGCCGAGCGAAAAAGCGGCAGCCGGGTTAGAGCCGCCATGCTGGCAGGCACGCCCTCGACGCTTGGCCAGTTTGTCAGGCGAATGTCCGTCGACTCAACTTGAACCGGCAAGGCGGTTGTGGGCAATTCGAGTTTGCCAAGCAAGACCGATCCCACAGGCCCACGCTCGACGTCATAACCCGTGTGCCACTGTACTTGCCAGTCGTGCTGGCTGGTGTCTTTCACCATCACCGCCGGTGGTGCCCCTGGGCTTGTTTGCAAGGCATGGACGAACAGTACTTGCAGGTTCTGGCCGGTCGCGATGGCGGAAAAACCGAGTACTTGAATGGAACCTAGGCGCGCTTGCGCGCACAGGACTGGTGCTGCGGCTGTGTCGACCAGATCGGAACGAATCGCGGTCAACCAGACAACCCCCAATTGATCCATGAACGTCGGTCCCATGACACGGTACTCGATTGGGAACGGAGAGAACGAGTGCACGGGTCTGGCTCCAAACCAGCCGCCGTGGATGTGAATGGTGTCGGGACGGCGTTCCTGGAACAAATAGTCGACAATCTCCGTCGGCCTCCGGGTCCACGAATAGCCAAAGACGTTGTCTGCTAAGCCGCCCATATCGAGGACATCGATACCGGGCGGGTAAGACATGCCACCGACATCGACATCGCCAATGAGCAACGGCCTGCCCAAATCAAGACGGTCCCCAAGGCGGTGGTATTGGTCTCCGACATTCGCGATTCGTCTCATATCGACGTCGTGCTCCTCGGAGCACACCTTCAAGCGGCTCGCCCGATCCGCCCACCCGGTCATGGCGAGGGGCAGAATCGCGAAACCCAGTAGAATCGCGCGCGGGACGGACGCCAAATGAACCAGCCTGATCCCGCCCGCGCGCATGGAGAACAGCGCCATCAATCCAAGCAAACACAATGCCCAGAACGGCCCTTGCATGAATTGCATGAATCGCCAATGGCGCATCCAATCGCCACCACTCAGCACGGCAAAGCAATTGGCAAATACCCCTTGGGCGAGGGCCGCGGCAGCCGCGATCCGTGTTGTTCTGACGACAAGTGCAAAAAATGGAAGCAAACAGAGGAAATAGGCAACACCGTTGGCTTGCCAAAATTGCCGCACATAGCCTATGCCTATGTCGATCCGGGTGTCGACATTGATCTTGGCATAATAGGTATTGGCTACCCATTGCCGGAACAGGGCATATCGCAGCAACAACAGACACGCAAAGCCAACACACAAGATCGCAGCCGGCCGCCAGCGCCGTCCCGGTTGAATCGCACGAAATGCGACGACCAGGCCGCCGTAGATCACTCCTTCAGGTCTAGTCAAGGCCAGCAGCAATGCCACGATGCCAAGCGCGGTATCTCTTCGTTGGCACACCGGCGACGTGGCAAGAAGGGCAATCGAAAGGATTTGCAGCCCGCAAAAAAGGCCGCCCTCCAGGCCCGCCACAATCCAGTGATTGAAGGCTGGCCAGAGAAATCCAAACGTGCACGGCACGGCGATGCACAAGCGCGCCCATGGGCCGAGGCGCCGCCACGCGATGATGGCCATGGCCAGGACCGCCGCAACCACCGCCGTGAGGTTCAGGAACTTGCTGGCCTTGTCCAGATTGGCGCCGATCCAGGCAAAGGGAACCAGCAGAAGAACTTGCAAGGGATTGGAGAAACCCTCCACTGGGCTTGCATTTGCGGTCAGTCGAAAGCCGTCGCCATGAGCCAAGTTGTGTGCGTAGGCGTAGGAGATGGCAGCGTCGTCCACCGTGAACGAACCGAACTTCGTCGCCACGTGGTGGGCGTACAGCGCGAGAACCACCACGACCAACGCCGCGCCCACGAGGGAAGAGATGGATCGAATCACGGGCACGTGCATCCGATCTAGATCACCTCCTGGGGACGAATGTCGGCAGGCCTATCAGGCGACTGCCGAGCGCGGCGGCCGGCGCGCCAGACTTCCAGCAAGAAAAGCCCGAGCATGATGGCACTCACCGTCGGGAAAAAAAGGGCCAGAAACCAGCACAGGAGGGGGAACGTTTCGCGATATTCCGTGAACCACCAGTCAACTCGAGCCCGTGAATAGGATTCCTGAATGTTGATTTGAAGATTCGTGTACCGGCGCCAAGGGGCGTCCTTTTCCGCGCGAACCCAGTCGTGTTTGTAGGGGAGATGGGTCAGCAACCAATAGTTCCCGACGATGTGCTGGAATGGGGGAAGCCACTGCAATTGCGAGATGGTCTCGAAACAAACCGGGCATGGAAATACTTGTGTGCTGCTGCCGTCGCCTTGGTTATTGGGAGTCCCCAACCAAAAACGTGTTGCTTCGGTTTCAATGCGAATGAAGTGGTCCCAATAGATTGCATTTCCCAGATAGGTCACAAAGGCGCCCCCAAGAAAGACCCCGGCAAGCGCGGTCATGCCTAACCAACGTTTGATCCGATGCGCCTGCTGGAGGCACGCCTGGACGATGAACCCGGCCGGAACCAGGAGCACACCGAGAGCAAAGGTCATATACCGCGGCCCCCAGGCATAGTCGCCCGCCCACGAAATCATCTGGGCGTGAACGTAGAGCCCTGGGAGTATCGTCAGTACCATGGCCAGAACGACGTGGCGGAAGTCCTTCGCGAGGCGGCGGAACCCCAGCACCGCCACCAACAAGGGCGGGCTGTAGAGGAAGATGGACTTCCCTGGCGACAGAAGCATTCCCCAAAGACCCACCAGGGGATGCTCATGAACGCCGGGCCCCGTCTCGATGCCTGAACTGGAGACGGCCACCCCGTAGCCCGTGAAGGTGAAGCTGCCCCAGCGATGATAGTTGTACCAAAGATACATGGCCGCCAGCGGGGCGGCCGCCGCGCTCGACACCAAGGCCACCAACAGTAGCGCTCGCCAGTTCCGCCGCAATTCCCAAAGCAGGAACAGCCCTGCCCCAAGCCCTGAAACCAAGAAGACCGGCTTGGCGTTCACCAGCAGACCGGCCCACACCCCAAGCCAGACCGCGTGCCGCCAGGTTGGGCGGTCGCGCACATCGAGGAGCTTGGAGAAGAACCCCGTGAAGCAACACATCTGGAGCGTCTCGGAATAGGGATAGCGCGAGTAGACCCAGACCGATGAGGCGAAGGCGAGCGCCAGGGTGGTCAAGGCAGCGGGTAGCACCTGTACGCCCAAACGTGTGCACAAGCCGAAGAAAAGCAGACACGCCACGGTGCCGAGCACCATCGACGCCAAATGGCAGGTCAGACGCCAGGAGATTTGCCAATAGGCGGGGAAGCTCTTGGAGATCTGGCGTTGCAGGGCAGCGCCTGGAACATGGATCAGGCTCTGGAGCAAGGGCGCCACGCCGTAGAGGTGGCCATCCTTTCCGTTGGGCAGATTCATCGGCCAACGGGTCGTGGCATGAAAGTTGTGCTTGTGAGCGATGTTGTCCGCCACTTCCCAAACCGGCGTGGCATCGCCCCAGGGGCGTGAACCACTGGTGGAAAAGAGATACATGAAGAAGATGGCGCCGAACAGCCACGCGTAGCCGAACCTAGAAAGAACTGGACCGGGTTCCATGAGCGCCGGGATGATACTCGTGACCCGCGGCGAGAAGAAGTGTTGATCCAGATTTGGGTGTGAGCCCGCCCTCACCACGCGGTCTGCGCGAGTCGATCAAAGGCCGCCGGGCGCCCCTATCTCTGCATGTGCTATTTTCCCATGCCGTGGAAAAACCGGTTGTCATCGTCAACCCGCGCTCGGGCGGCGGGCTCAGCGAAAAAAGCTGGGCCGGCGTGGTCAGCGCCATCTCCGACGGGCTGGGCGCCTTCGACACGCGCTTCACCGAGACTCCTGGACACGCACGCACCCTTGCCCACGAGGAAGCCAAGAAGGGCCGACCATTGATCGTGGCCCTGGGCGGTGACGGCACGATTTCCGAAGTGGCCGACGGCCTGGTCACGGCCGGGTGCGACGCCGAGATGGGCATCATCCCGCGCGGCACCGGTGGCGATTTTCGCCGCAGCCTCGGCATCGAGAACGAGCTGTTCGCCGCGGCAGAGCACGTGCGCAAGAGCAAGGTGCGCAAGGTCGATGTGGGCCGAGTCACCTTCGCGACCCACGACGGCACCGAGACGTCCCGCCATTTCGTGAACGTGACCTCGGTGGGTTTTTCCAGCGTGGTCGCCAAGCGGGCCAATGAGGGTTCCAAACGGCTGGGCGGGCGGATTTCGTTCCTCGCCGCCGTAGTGAACTCGCTCCTGACCTACGACAACGCCGAGGTCGTGGTCTCGGTTGACGATGGCGAGGCGCGCCGCATGACCCTGCTGCTCGCGGCAGTGGGCAACGGCAGGTTCTTTGGCGGGGGCATGAAGATTTGTCCCGAGGCCGTCCTCGACGACAGCTACTTCGATTTCGTCACCGTCGGCGATTTGGGTCGCCTCGAAGTCCTGGCCAAGATCCATCTCATCTATTCGGGCAACCACCTGTCCATGAAAGAGGTGAGCTCCGTGCGCTGCCGTCGCCTGCACCTCGCCCCGGCTGACCCCAAGGCTGAGATACCCTTGGAAATCGATGGGGAAACCCCGGGACGCCTTCCCGCCCGGTTCGAGATCCTGGAAGGCGCACTGCGTCTTCGCGGATAGCCGTACCGCGCTGCTCCGATATCCATCCATACCCATGCCATCCCCTTGAAGGTCGCACGAGCTTGGTGCTACGGTGGCCCGGCCGTCTAGCAGGACGGCCCGTAGCTGTATGCAAATCCACCTCGCGAAGTCCGACATTACTGAGATGGCAGTCGATGCCGTGGTTGCCCCCGCAAATTCGCTGGGCATTATGGGTGGTGGTGTGGCCGCGGCCCTGTCGCGCAAAGGTGGCCCCACCATCCAGCGCGAGGCCATGTCCCTGGCGCCTATCGCCGTCGGCGCGGCCGTGGTGACCAACGCCGGCACCCTGTGGGCGAAGAACATCATTCACGCCCCGACCATGGAAGAGCCCGGCCTCAAGGTCTCCGTCGAGTGCGTTCGCCGGGCCATGCGCGCCGCCCTACTTGCCGCCAGCCAACGCGGCTTCGACGTCATTGCCGTTCCAGGCCTGGGCACGGGCCTGGGCGGTGCCGATCCCTCGGAGGCCGCCCGCGCCATGGTCAACGAGCTACGCGCGCACAAGCAGCCGCACCCGTCCACCGTGTGGCTGGTCGACCAGAACGACCAAATCCTCGCCCACCTGGAAGAGGCGCTGCAAACGACCACGCCGTAGTTTTCCGTCCGAAAGAGTCCAACCCCAAAGGAGGTTTGCGTGAAGATCCTTGTACCTTGTAAGCGTGTTCCCAACCCCGAGCTGAAACTGAAGATCGCCGGCGGCGCCGTCGAATTGACCGACACCACTTGGCAAGTGAATCCGTTCGACGAGTACGCGGTGGAAACCGCGCTGCGCCTGACCGAGAAGAGCAAGGGCGGCGAGCGCTCGGGCGAGGTGGTCGTGGTCAGCATCGGTCCCAAGGACACGTCGACCCAGCTCAAGCAACTGCTGGCCATGGGCGCGGATCGCGCCATCCTGATTGCTGGCGACGATGCGGCCCTGGACGCTGACTTGGTCGCGCGGACGCTGAAGGCGGTCGTGGAAAACGAAAAGCCCGACCTGGTGGTCATGGGCAAGCAAGCCGTCGATGGCGACGACAACCAAGTCGGGCAAATCCTGGCCGGCTACCTGGGCTGGCCGCAAGCCACCTTCCTTTCCACTATCGCCTTGGCCGCCGACGGCAAGTCGGCCACGGTTTCACGTGAAGTCGACACGGGCGTCGAAGAGCGCCGGGTGCGCTTGCCCGCCGTGGCCACCGTCGACCTGCGCATCATCGGCAAGAAGGCCGTGCGCAACGAAGCGCTGTCGGGGCCCGAGGTCGAATGGGAAGACACGCAGCGCCTGGCCTCGCTCAAGGGCATCATGGCCGCGAAGAAAAAGGAATTGAAGGAAATCACCGCCGAGTCGCTCGGTGTTGCCGGAGGAATCTTGGTCAAGACCCTGCGCCACGAGAACCCGCCCAGCCGCAAGGCCGGCATCAAGGTGGCCTCGGTCGAGGAATTGGTTTCCAAGCTGCACACGGAAGCGAAGGTGATCTGATGTCCGCGACAATCGTTCTTCTCGAAACCACATCCACCAACCTGCGCTCGTCGTCGCTGCCCGCGGTGAGCGCCGCCCGCGCCCTGGCCGGCCATCACGGCGGACCAGTCATCGGCGTGGCCATCGGCGCCGGCATCGCGGCCGCCGCCGCGGATGCGTCTCGGTTCGTGGACAAGGTACTGTGCTTCGACAGTCCTGCGCTCTCTGCCGCCCTGGCCGAAACCTGGGCGCCACTGCTCGCAGCCGCGGTCAAGGAAACCGCAGCCACGGCATTGGTTGCGTCGGCAACCTCGACGGGCAAGGACGTCCTGCCCCGCGCCGCGGCCTTGCTAGGCGCGGGCATGGCCAGCGATGTGGTCGCGGTGCTCGGCGCGAAGTCCTTCCGCCGCCCGACCTATGCCGGCAACGCCCTAACCGAGGTCGAGGTAACGACTACCATCGTCGTGTGCACCGCCCGCCAGACCGAATTCGCTCCCGCCGCCCCGGCAGCGAGCGCTGGCGCCGTCGAGAACAAGGCGGTCGGTACGGTCGACACTTTGGGCAGCGAGTTCGTGTCCCTGCACGCCACCAAGAGCGCGCGCCCCGATCTCGCCGAGGCCAAGGTCGTCGTATCCGGCGGCCGCGGCATGAAAGAAGCCGCCAACTTCAAGGTCCTGGAAGAGCTGACCGACCTGCTCGGCGGCGCGCTCGGCGCCAGCCGCGCGGCCTGCGACGCCGGCATGGTGCCCAACGACCTGCAAGTCGGCCAGACCGGCAAGGTCGTGGCGCCAGAACTCTATTTCGCCGTCGCGCTCTCGGGCGCCATCCAGCACCTGGCCGGCATGAAGAGCTCGAAGGTCATCGTGGCCATCAACAAAGACGCGGAAGCACCTATTTTCCAGGTCGCCGACTACGGGTTGGTGGCAACGTGGGAATCGACGCTGCCGTCGCTCATCGCCGAGATCAAGAAGGTCAAGGCGGCGCAGTAGACATTCGGGAGAGCGGGCGCTTCGGCGCTCGATACATCGGGGAGAGCGGCGCTCGGCCTCGACACCCGCCTCCCACCCTACATGCTCTTTGGAATCGTTCCCTTGCCCGTTCACGGTGTCGCCTGCATACTGTGTGTATGAAACGTACGAATCTTGTGCTTGATGAGGATGTGCTCGCCGAGGCGACGAGGCTCGGCGGGCAGAAGACGTATTCGGCGACGGTCAACGCCGCCCTCCACGATTTTGTCAGACGATTCCGCGCGCATCAGATTCTCTCGCTGCGGGGAACGGGAGCCTGGCAGGGCAACCTTTCCCACATGCGCGGTGACGTGTCGGCTCCCGCGAGGCCAGGCCGGCGGGGTGCGCGTCCGTGATCCTCGTCGACACTTCGGTTTGGGTCGAGGTGTTCCGCAAACAGCGCCCGCTCGATCTCGAATCGCTCGTCCCATTCGACGAGGTGGTGGTCTGTCTTCCGGTCGTTCAGGAGATCCTGCAAGGAATCGGGGACGAGGCGCGCTATCGCGTGGCCCGGAACGCCCTACTGTCCATGCCCATCATCGAATCCCCGATGGAGCTCGACCTGTTCGTGGAGGCGGCTCAACTCTTCCGCACGGCGCGCCGAGCGGGTCTGACCGTCCGTTCGAGCGTTGATTGCCTCATCGCCGCGTGCGCCATCCGGCACAACATGACCGTTCTTCACAACGACCGCGATTTCGCCGCCCTTGCGACAGTTTCCGCTCTCAAGACCAGACAACCGAGCCGCTCGTCTACTTCGTGAAGCCACGCTGCTCAAGACACGTGCTGGCCCTGGGCGGCAAATTGCGCTTGCGATCACGGGCGAGTCGCCGCAACATCGGACCGCATTATGGGACAGGGAACGAGCAAAATGATGTGGAAATCCAGGCTCTCCGTCGCTCTGCCCTTCGCAGTCGGCGTCTTGCTTCTCTTGGCCTCGCCGGCTCGGGCCGCTGGCGAAGACTCGCCGGTCAAGGCCAAGGAGAAGGTAGCCAGAAAGGCGTGCCTAGCCGGCGATCCGGCCACCGGCGTGGCGCTGCTGGCCGAGTTGTTTGTCGATACCAGCGACTTCAACTACATCTTCAACCAGGCGCGATGCTTCGAGCAGAACCATCGCTATGAAGACGCCATCTCGCGCTTTCGCGAATATCTTAAGAAAGCGCCCAATCTGTCGAAAGACGACCGCGCCGACATCGAGAAGCAGATCGCCGAGTGCCAGGGCTTCCTTCAGCCGGGCACAGGCGCGCCCAACCCCGCGCCAGGGGCCGCCGCGACCGCGCCACAGCCCGCTCCGGCGGCAGCCCCGCCTGGCCCGCCGTCAGTCGCACCGGCGACAGGGGTCGCAGTGACCGCTCCGCCGGGGAGCGCGGCCACATCGCCGGGCTCTGGCATGCGCGCCGCGGGCATCGTTTTCGGCGCGGCCGGGTTGGTTTCCATCGGCGCAGGAGTCTACTTCTACACGCGGGCCACCTCGCTTTCGGATAAGATTTCCACTTCAGACTCGCCCAGCGCCTCTGATTACCAATCAGGCAAGACCGCCCAGACCATGCAGTGGGTATTTTACGGCGTGGGGGCCGCGGCGCTCGCCACTGGATCGGTTCTTTGCTACTTGGGATGGTCGGCCTCAGGCCCCGGCCAAACTGCCGTCGCGCCCATGGTCGGTCCCGGCTTCGCGGGCCTCGCAGCCAAGGGGGCATTCTGATGCGCGGCCTGTTTGTCGCTTTCTTCGCGTTGGTCGCAAGCTGTGGTTTCACCCCTACGCCCAAGGACGGCAAACTCCCGTGCGACCACGGCTGCCCCAGCGGCTACGTCTGCCGGTCCGACAATCGCTGCTGGCGCGCGAATGCGCCGGCGGTTGATAGCGGCTTCAATGGTGCCGGAGGTTCAACTATCGATAGTCCGACAAACACCGGTGGCACAGGCGGCAACGGTGGCGCGGATAGTGCCGGCGGCGCGACCACCGACGGTGCGCCTTCTGCCACAGGTGGCACAACAGGAGCCACCGGCGGCACGATCACCGCCAATGGTGGCACAGCTGGAGCTATCGACGCTGCAACGACCCCCACTGGCGGAACAACGCGAGACACCGGCGGTGCGATCTCTACCGCTGGTGCCACGACAACAAGGACGGGCGGCACCACCGCAACCGGCGGCATCGCCGCAACCGGCGGCATCGCCACAGCCGGCGGCATCACCGCGACCGGCGGCATCGCCACGACCGGCGGCACGACAACAGTGACAGGCGGCATCACTACGAAGGGCGGCACAACCGCTGCTACCGGTGGAACGACAACGGCCAGTGGCGGTGCACCCGGCACAGGCGGCGCGATGGGCACAGGAGGCTCCACACCACCAACAAACACCATCCCGGTCGGCTATCCGCAACCCACCGCGGACAACGCCGCAAAATGCCAATCGGTGGCAGTTAGCTCCACCGCATGCCCTGGCCAACCGCCGAGCAATGTCTGCATCCAATGTCTCTTCGGGGGAAGCACGTATGGCACGTCCGAAACCACGCCAACGGCTGACGGCATAAGCGAGGCGGGAAATTACCTCGTGACAGTCACTCTCGGCGGAAGCACAGCCGGCCAAACCTATGTGAGCGCGGAATCGAGCCGCGGTCTCTTGGCCCCGGTGGCGACCGCAGCTGGCCAGTTCGTGAACTACGCATTCGTGGTCAACGCGAGGGCGATGGAAGGGCAGCCAAATCACGCGGGCGGGCCAAGCGGATATCCGGGCTTGGACCTGTTTTTTTCGGGTCCGGCGACAACACCGCCTCAGGTTTCGGCCATCGGATATGCACTGGCCGCGGCGGCGACAAAGCCGGTCACTGTCTACATTGCTAGCGACTCCACGGTTTGCGACCAGACCGGGGGCGCGTTCGGCGGCTGGGGACAAATGCTGCCCGAATATTTCGCGCCTCCCGTTGCCATCGCCAACTACGCCAACAGCGGTGCAAGCTCATCCAGTTTCTACGGAACCTCCTCTCTGTGGGGAGCGATCACATCGCAATGGACAGCGGGCGATTGGGTGATCCTGCAATTTGGACACAACGACAAGACCGACAGCGACGCCACAGTCCAGGCAAACCTCCAGAAATACGTCGCCGACGCGCAAGGTGCCGGGGTCAACGCGATTCTGGTCTCGCCACCCGCTCGTGTCACTACGGTGCCAGTGGGTGATCAATCAAGCCTTCACGCAGCAGCAGCGCAGGCGGCGGCCACGGCAACCGGTGTGCCCTTTATCGATCTCACGGCTCTTTCGAGCGATTGGTACGACAACGTCTGCAAGACACAAGCCGTCGCACTGACCTACCACGCGAATGGCACCGATTTTACCCACACCAATCTCGTGGGTGCCGAGGTACTCGCCGGTTTCGTCGCCAAGGCCATCAGGACGCAGAATATCGGACTGGCCAAGTATTTGAGGTAGTCGCTCCCGTTGGGTCGAAGTGTCTCGAGCGCGTCCGTTCAAGCTCGAATCGCTCGCCGTCGATCAGGTGGTGGTCTGTCTTGCTACGATCCCGACGGGTACACAACCTGAATTCCGTTGACTGGCACGCGCAAGACTGGCGTTGGTGTGGCTGTCGACGATCGCGGCGTCGCGGTCAACGTGAAGTTGGTTCCAGTCAGGTTGGAGAACAGGATATAGGTGCCTGCGCCCACACCTGCATCGACGGCTCCTGCGGCGGGCGCCAGCGAATGTCCGGGAAAGGCAGTGGCCGAATGGCCCGTCTGGCTCACGATCTGTGTCGTCGAACCGATTGTGTATTGGTAGGTCCGTGTCGTCGCATCGACATACCCATAGCAATAGACATAGACGTCGTATCCCCCGCTCATGGAGCTGGGCAAGGTCACACTAACCGTCACGAAACTCGTGTCCTTCGCCTCCAGGAAGCCGTTCATCATATGCGCATCACCAGTCGTGTCGGTGAATAGATGAGCGTACGTGCCTGGCGAGTTCCAGGTGACGGACGCCGATGTTGTGCTGCCATCTGCTGCCACCAACGATGGAAGCGTGCCCGTGCTGTTCGTGGCACTATTCCAATTGATGGCCGGCTTAAATCCCGCGGATTCGGTGGGGAGCAACGTGGTTGTTCCAGTTGTGCCGCCCGTGCGGCCTCCCACGAAGCGGACACTGATGATCATGGGCGCTGACGTGCCACTTGTCCCGCCAGTTGCAGTCGTTCCACCTGTTGCAGTCGTCGTTCCGCCTGCTGCAGTCGTCCCACCTGCGGCAGTCGTCCCACCTGCGGCGGTCGTTCCACCTGTTGCTTTCGTCCCACCTGTTGCTTTCGTCCCGCCGGTCGCGAGCGTTCCACCCGTTGCCTTCGTCCCGCCGGATGCTTTCGTCCCGCCGTTTGCTTGCGTCCCGCCGTTTGCTTGCGTCCCGCCGTTTGCTTGCGTCCCGCCCGTTCCGCCGTTTCCGTCTGATCCAAGGTCGGGGGGCAGAGGAACATCGATCCCTCCGTCATCCGGTTGCAAGGTGTCCGAGGCCGGGTTTTCCGCCGCGTCCGCCACGGCTGCCCCGCCGGTTCCACCTGCGGTGAGTACGCCGCCTGTTCCGCCCATCGATGCGTCTCCCGCCGCAACGTCTCCCGACGAGGCCATCCCGCCCGAACCGCCGCTTCCACTATTCGGGTCAACGACAGATGAGCCTCCGCCGCCGGTTGCCCCACCCATGGACACCTGGCCGTCTTGGTCGCTGCGCCCCTCCCAGGGCGGCGTGAGATTCACGCAGGCTGCAAACAGAAAGGTTGCCGCAACAGCAGGTAGGACCGGAGTGAAAGAGCGGGCAAAGTGCACTCCTCATTGTAACTGAACCGTCATGCGCCGAATACTTCGTTTTCAGACCAAAGTCGACATCGGGTTGCAAGCTCGGGTGCAATGTCGGGTGAAGTACGGAAAGCCATTTCCCCCGCCACCCGTAACCTTGTCCGTCACGACGGCCTTGGCCGTTGTATGATTCGTCCAATGAGCCGACTGATGGCGGCCGATCAGGTCAAGAGTGTGGCCGAGTCCATAGACCGGCTGGAGCGCAATGTTGCGCGTGTGATCCGCGGCAAGCCCGAGGCCATCCGGAACTGCGTACTCGCGCTGCTCGCCCGCGGCCACCTGCTGGTCGAGGACGTGCCCGGTGTAGGCAAGACCACGCTGGCGCGCGCCCTGGCCGCGTCCATCGGCGGCACCTTCCACCGCATTCAGTTCACCAGCGACCTTCTGCCCTCGGACATCATCGGGGTTTCGGTCCTGGCCAGCGCCACGGGCAAGTTCGAATTCAAGCCCGGGCCACTCTTCGCCAACGTCGTGCTGGCCGACGAGATCAATCGCACCACGCCGCGCACGCAAAGCGCGCTGCTGGAGGCGATGAACGACAACCAGGTCACCGTCGACGGCATCGGCCGTCCGCTGGAGCAGCCGTTCCTGGTGGTGGCTACCCAGAACCCCGAGGAGCACTACGGCACCTATCCCTTGCCCGAGTCGCAGATGGATCGCTTCGCCCTGCGCATCCGGCTCGATTACCCGTCAGCCGAAGTCGAACAGGCGCTGCTGCTCGAAGCGCCGGCTCTGACCGAGGAAGCCCTGGCCAAGATCCAGGCTGTGGTGTCCCTGGGCGAAATCGTCGCGCTTCAAGAGGCCGCCGCACGCGTGCATCTTTCCACTGAGCTGGCCGGCTACATCGTCGAGGTCGCGCGCGAAACCCGGCGCTCGCCCTTCCTCTCGCTCGGCATCTCGCCGCGTGGCGAGCTGGCCTGGCGCAACGTGTCCCGGGCCGCGGCCTTGGCCGCCGGACGCAGCTACGTGCTGCCCGACGATCTCAAAGCGTTGGCCTTGCCCGCCCTGGCCCACCGCCTGGTTCTGGCCAATCAACTCGATTCCACCGGCCGCGCACGCGACGAGGCCGAACGCATCGTCACCGAGGTGCTGGGCCGCGTGCCGGTCCCAGGATAGGTGAGGAGACAGGTGAGGCCGGCGGCAGGTCTGCGTGCGCTTCTCAAGCGCTGGCTTCGACCGCCGCGCAAGTTCAGGCTGACCCGCGAGGGCAAATGGTTCATCGGCGCCACCCTGGTGCTCGGTTTCGCCGCGGTCAACGGCGGCATCAATCTGCTGTTCCTCGTCTTCGGCATGCTGCTGTGTCTGCTCGTTGCCAACGGCGTGCTGGCCGAAGCGTCCATGCGCCGTCTTGAACCGCACCGGCAGCTGCCTCACGCCATCTACGCCGGCAGTCCCTTCCTCATGGGCATCGCCGTGCGCAACCGCAAGAGCCGTATCGCGACCTTCTCTCTCGAAGTCGAGGATCTCTCCGCCGACAGAAGCCCCGTCGATCGGCGCTGCTTCTTCCTCAAGATTCCAGCCCATCGCCGGCAAGAGACATCCTACCGACGGACGCTGGCCCGTCGAGGAATCCACCGGCTGACGGGCCTGCGCCTGTCCACGCGCTTTCCCTTCGGGCTTTTGCGCCGATCGATCGACATCGACGCGCCCGCCGACCTGCTGGTTTATCCCGCGCTGATTCCGGTGTCCGACCTGGTCCTGCGCACGGGGCTTTCGCAATTGGGCGAGAGGCAAGCCGCGGCCCGGGCGCGAAGCGGCGAGTTCCACGGCCTGCGCGAGCTGCGCCCGGGCGACGATCCCAGCAGCATCCACTGGCGCACCTCCGCGCGCCGCGGCCGTCCCTTCGTGCGCGAGTTTGAGGAAGAGGCCGGGCGCACGGTGGTCATCGTGCTCGAAACCGCGATTGAAGCCGACGCCGTAGATGCGTTCGAGACCGCCGTTTCCTATGCTGCTTCGCTGGCGCTGATGCTGATCCGGCGCGGGCTGCGCGTGGGGCTGGTGGCCGGGGCGTTCGGCATCGCGCCCGAGACCGGCGGATCCCAGGGCGGGCAAATCCTGCGCGCGCTGGCCCTGGTCGAGCCGGCCGCCAACAGCCAAAACATAGGCGAACGCCCGGCCTGGGCCGGGCACGGCGCAACCACCTTGATGGTCACTGCGGCGTCAGGAAAGCCCCGCATCGAGGTGGGCTCGAACCTGGCACTGCGGAGGTTGGCGTGAGATTCCGCCTGGTCCACAAGCTGGCAACCTACTTGCTGGCCGCCACCGCGACCTTCACGCTCGCCACGTCGGACGTTCTACCTGCCTTCACGCTGGTCATCGTGGTCCTTTTCTCTGCACTTTCCTGGTACGCGGATCCGGAAACGCGCCTCGGCCACCTCGTCGGCCGCGCGACTGTCTTGTTCAACGTGATTACCTTGATCCTCCTCGCGGGCGCCGTCTTTCAAGTCGCGCGCAGTTTTCCCGAGATCGACCTTTTGCCCTTCCTCGACTTCGTGCTCTTCCTGCTCGTGCTCAAGCTCTTCCAGCGCCGCGGCAACCGCGACTACCTGCAAGTCTACATTCTGTCGTTCCTGGTCATGCTGGCCGCCGCTTGGCTGGCCACCAGCGTGGTCTTCATCGTGGGTTTCGGCTTCTACGTCTTGCTTGCCACCTGGACCTTGGTGCTTTTCCACCTGCGCCGCGAGATCGAGGAGAACTACATCGTCCGCCACGCCAGCGAATCCAAGGCCGAGCAGGTCACGGCCACCCGCGTGCTCAACTCGCGCCGGGTGGTCGGCCCGGCCTTCTTGGCCACCACCGGCGGAGTCGCGCTGCTGGTGTTCCTGGGATCGTCGGTGGTCTTTGCCATGGTGCCGCGTGTGGGCCTGGGCTTCATCCTGGGCGGCGTCCGCCGTCCCGTCGGCATCGCTGGATTCACCGACGAGGTCAAGCTGGGTATGCATGGGGTGATCTCCACCGACAACCAAACCGTGGTTTTGCGTTCGCAGGTTCCGTCCATCGCAGCCATCGCGAACGACGATGACCGCGGCCGGGTCATCTCGTCGCTCTATTGGCGCGGCACCGTCTACGACACCTACGACAAGGGGCAGTGGCTGCGTTCGCGCGAGGATAAGACGCGCACCCAGCTTTCCGCATCCCAGTCGCCCGTGGACCTTAGCCGGGGCTACCTTGTGGCCGACCCCTTCGAAGTCAATCCACCGCGCGGCCGCAAAGCCGCCATGAACGGAGCCATCGAACAGGATGTCGAGATCGTCGCGCTTTCGCATCCCGTGGCCTTCGCGCTCGACCGTCCAGTGCTGTTCGAGATTCCTCCGCCACCCGCCGGCGCATTCACCGCGGTCGACTTGGAAGCGCGCTGGTCCGATGAGGTGTCGCTGCGAATGTTCCGAGTGAATCCGGTCAATCCCTACGACCGCCGCCAGGCCATGACCGAGTTTCTCGGTGCCCACTACCGCGTCTACTCGCGCGAGACCGACCGCGCGCGCCCAGGACGCGCCAGCTTGGCCGAAGAGCAGCTGGCGCCGGGGACGTTCGACAACTATTTGCGGGTTCCCACGTCGCTGACAGCGCGCCTTTCCGGTCTGGCCGGGGAAATCATGGCCGGACAGCGAACGCCAGCGGCCAAGGTGCAGGCCGTGGTGGGCTGGCTGCGGCGGACGCACAGCTACACGACGAATTTGAAACGAGACGAGCGCATCGAGGATCCGCTGGAAGATTTCCTCTTCGCCGAGAAGGACGGCCACTGCGAATACTTCGCCTCGGCCGCAGCCATCCTTTTGCGCGCGGGCGGCGTTCCCACGCGCTATGTGAACGGGTTCCTCGGCGGGGAATGGAACGATCTTCGCCAGGCCATCACGGTCAGGGAAAACCGCGCCCACTCGTGGATCGAAGCCTACCTCGGCCGCGAGGGCTGGGTGCGCGTCGACGCCACGCCCCCGCTTGGCCGCGATTCGCGCATGGGCAAGCTTCGCCAGCTTGTCGATGCGGCCGAGTTGTTCTGGGGCCGCTGGGTTGTGGAGTACAACGCGAGCCAACAGATCCTGCTCGCCCAAAAACTCGGCCAGAAACTCGGCTTCTCCGGCCGCTCCTTTGCCGGCGGCAGGCACGTCAACGGACTTGGCCGGCGGCAGGCGCTGGTTTGCGCCGGCATCTTGGTGTTCGCCACCGTGATCATCAGTCAGCGCAAGCGCTTCATGCGCTGGCGTTGGCACCGGCAACATGCCGATAGGAACCAGCGCGGCGAAGAGCCCATCGCCCGCGTGTACCGCGCCACCGTCAGGCGCCTGGCCGCCGCCGGCATTCCTCGCCGGCCGTGGGAAACCCCGCACGAATACCTCGCCCGGCTCGAGAGTTCCAACCTCGAAGGCGGTGCCGCTTTCGCACGCCTGACCGAACTCTACGAATCGTCCACCTACGGCGACGCGGAGATCCCGCCCGAGGTCGTGGCGAGCATCCGCGGCGAATGCGGGGGGATCGACATTTCCCCCTGACGCTGGTTCGATTGACAAGGGCTGCTAGGATGGCAAGGTGCTTTGCCAACTTGGCGAGAGACGAAGGTTCCCCATGCCAGCCGATCAGAATCCCCCGAACCACAGCCACGGACGCGGCGATTTCCGCCACGATATCAGCGAGATAGAATCCAAGGCGAAACGGCACCCGCATTGCAGTATCGTGCGCTGGCACATGCGTTCAGCACCTCGCACTTCAAGATCCGCCCTAGCACTCTTCGTCGCGGCGTTCGCGCTGTTCGCCGCCAACCGCGCCTCTGGGCAAACCGGAGGAACCGGCGGAACCGCCGTGGGCGGCGCCACGGGCACCTCGGCCCTGGCCGCATCGGATTTCACCATCCTCTTCAAGGGCTACTTCAACGGGCAGTGGGTGCAGATGAACTCGACCCAGCAGCAGTACTATTTCAACCAGGCACGCTGTCTGTGTGACACGGACCCCAATGGCGAATTCGAGGTCATTGTCGAGCCAGGCTCTGGCGCCGGACAGAAGATTCTAACCCAGCTGGAAAGCAGCCTAACGGGCGGACAGGGCGTCTCGTACCTATTCGCGGGTACCGCGGGCATCGACTGCCTCAATCCAAACTACGCTTACCAGGGCATGGCCGCCTTCTGCACGAATCTCCTCGCGCCGGGCAGCGGCTACCAAGGAACACAATTCTCGACCATGGCGGCCTTCGGAAACGTGCCCTACGTGACGAGTGTTCCGATTCCCGTTGCTTACCTTTTCAATTCCCTGAGCATTCCCAACACTTGCGGTTTCACTGGTACATGCGACTCGGCCGCCCGGTGCACTACGACGAATACGCAGACGAATCTCCAATTCTGGGTGCAGACCAACTCTGGCACCAATCCCGACTTCGATCCCGGCCCATCGGCCGCCGTGAGCCTTGTGGGCTATGTTCCCGTAACACCCACCAATGTCGTGGCCAATCCCGGCAACGAGGCACTGAATGTGACTTGGGACTGGGGGGACGTCAACATCGCCACCGACACAACCCTCGTCGGTGTGCAGATTTTCTGTCAGCGGGGTGCCGACAATAAGGTCTTCCCCGGCTTCTATAGCGCGGCCTACCAGACTCCCGCGAAACTGTGCCCTGACAATCCTTCGGCCGTCGCCGCCGCCACCACTGCCGGCAGTCCATTCTCCGGTCTCGATCCCAACTACCTGTGTTCGGGACTGATCCCCGCCACCTCGACCAGCCACCGCATCACTGGGCTGCAGAATGGAATTTGGTATGGTGTTGGAGTTGCCGCCGTGGACAGGTACGGCAATATCGGCGCTATCGCCAACGTCGCGTATGGCATGCCGATTCCAACCGTCGACTTCTACACGTACTACAAGAATGACGCCCATGGTGCAGCCCAAGGCGGGTACTGCGCGCTGTCTGGAAGACACGTTCGACCCGGTTTGGCGGCCCTTCTATTCTTGGCGGGACTCTCTCTGGCGCTGGGGCTGCGCCATCGATCGAAAAGGCGTCCGCCAGGCGCCGGCACGCTCGTCGTTCTGTTCGTGGCGGGAACCTTGACCGCCAGAGAGGCGCACGCCCAGGTCGTTCACTACGACGATTCTCTCGTCGAGGACCGGGCCGACGAGGTGTGGAATGGCAGTCCACGCCAGTTCGCCATCGAGGCGCGATTCGGGCTTTACCTGCCAGACGTTGACTCGGAATTCGGCGGCAAGGGCAACAAGCCCCAGGCCTTCATCTTCGGCAACAAACGGCGGCCCATGTGGCAGCTCGAATTCGACTGGGAATTCCTGCAGGAATTCGGCACCCTCGCCCTGGGCGGAGTGATCGGCTACTACAAGGAAAACGCTCAAGCCTGCACGCTGGCCAGCCTGCAGCAGAACCCGAACACCTGTGGTCGCTCGGGCGACAACACCAGTCTGCGCTTGATTCCCCTGGCCGCTCTGCTGGTTTACCGCATGGATGAAGCCGCCACCCACTGGAAGATCCCTCTCGTGCCCTACGCGAAGATCGGGCTGAACTACACCATCTGGACCGTCACCAACGGAAACGGTGACGTTGCGTGGTCTGGCGCCAGCAAGGGCCAGGGCGGCACCATGGGCTGGCAAGCGGCGGTGGGGCTTTCGCTGGAGCTCGATTTCCTGGATCCCGGCGCCTCGCGCGAATTCGACGCGGATTCGGGCGTCAATCATACCTACGCCTTCTTCGAACTCGACCACGTGGACGGCTCGGGCCTTTACCGCAAGGACGTCCTGCGCGTCGGCGACAACACCTGGTTCACCGGGTTGATGTTCGAGTTCTAGTAGTGACAGGAGACGCAACCCCGCCCCTGCGCACGCTCAAGCTGGTCGTCGAGTACGACGGCACCGACTTCGCGGGCTGGCAGCGCCAAGACGGCCAGCAAACCGTCCAGGGTTGTCTAGAAGAAGCCCTGCGGACCATGACCGGCCAGACGATCCTGGTGCGCGGGGCCGGGCGCACCGACGCTGGCGTGCACGCCGAGGGCCAGGTGGCCAGCGTCGAGGTCGCCTCGCGCATCCCCACGCTGGGCTTTCAGCGCGGGATCAACACGCTTGTGCCCCCTGAAATCGCGGTCCTGGAAGTGACCGATATGCCGGCCGGGTTCAATGCCCGCCACGACGCCCGCGGCAAGATCTACAGCTACCGCGTGTGGAATCATCCCGTGCGCTCGCCCCAGCACGCCCGGCGCGCGTGGCACGTTTACGATCCGCTCGACACGCACGGCATGCGCGAGGCGGCGGCGCGCCTCATCGGCGAACACGACTTCCGCTCGTTCCGCTCCTCCGACTGCGACCGCCTGAACACCGTGCGCATCATCCGCCGCTTCGACGTGCGGCGAGACGGCGCGCTGCTGTCCTTCGAGGTGGAAGGCACGGCATTTCTGCGCAACATGGTGCGCATCCTGGCCGGCACCTTGGTCGCCGTCGGCAAGGGCAAGATGACACCCGACCAGGTCGAGGCCCTGCTCACCAGCGGCGACCGCACCCAAGCCGGCGTCACTGCGCCCGCGTGCGGGCTCTCCTTGGTGCGCGTGATCTATTAGAAGAAGGACCCTGAGAGGGTCCTTCAAATCCACCGCGAAGAGTGCCGTCGGGCAAAGCCCGTCGGCACTCACGCGCTACGGACCGTGCAGCATCGCCTCGACCACGCCGCGGACGCGCTCGCCGAGATTGGCCCGCTCTTCGTCGGAGAGCCCCTGCGTTGCAATGGGCTCGCCGATGATCACGGTCATCGTGCCACTTCGTAAAAGAAGACTCCCCCGCGGCATGAGCGCGCGCGTTCCCCGCAGCGCCACCGGCACGATGGGAACCCCGGCCTTCACCGCCAGGTGAAAGCCGCCCTTCTTGAACGGCCCCAGCGTGCCATCGCGGGTGCGCGTTCCTTCGGGGAAGAGCAAGACTGAAACCCCGTCGTGGATGCGTTGGCCCGCTACCTCGATGCTTCGCCGTGCGGCAACGCCGTTCTTGCGATCGATGAAGATGAAGCGGCCGGCCCACATGACCCACCCGAAAAACGGGATGCGCGCGAGCTGCTTTTTCGCGATCAAACGAATGCGGCGCGGAATCGCCACGAACACCGCCCAGATGTCGAGCGACGAGGCGTGGTTGGCCATGAATACGTAGGGCTGATCGGGAACGAGATGGGCGCGATTCTCGACCACGATCTTCACACCCGCGAAGGCCGTCACCCATCCCGACCAGGCACGCGCCAGATCCAGAACGCGATCCCCGCTCTTGTCCCAAAGACGCATCGACAAGCCCACCAGACTGCCCAGGATGGTGGCCACGGCGATGAACAAAACAGTAAAAGCGGCTCTGAGGAAAGACACGGCGACATGCTATCCTCTCGCCGTGGATTTCCGGAAGACCTACTACGTACTTCCGAACCTTTTCACACTGTCGTCTGTCCTGTGTGGGTTCGCGTCGCTTGCGCTGAGTGCCTCTGGCCGCAGCGAGGAAAATCTCTATCTTGCGGCACTGGCCATCTGCTTCGGCCTGTTCTTCGACACCTTCGACGGCCGGGTCGCCCGGCTCACCAAGACGCAGACCGACCTCGGGCGCGATCTCGATTCGCTGGCCGACGTCATCACCTTCGGCGCCGCCCCAGCCCTGCTCGTGTACAAGTGGGGCCTGACCGACTTTGGCTTCACCGGCATTTTCGTCGCTGGCCTCTTCGTCTGCGCGGGCGCCATGCGCCTGGCCCGATTCAACGTGCTCTCCCGGCGCGACGAGATCTCGGGCCACAAGAAGCCGAACAAGTTCACCCTGGGGTTGCCCATCCCGCCCGCGGCCAGCTTGCTTGTCTTCATGGTCATCGTCAGCCACAACAGTGGCGAGTACAAGCTGATCGGCGAGAGCTCTACCGCCGCGATCGTGCTGATTCTTTCCTTCTTGATGGTGTCGCGGGTGCGCTTTCGCTCGTTCAAAGAGCTGCGCCTGACCGTGAAGACCGTGGGCGTGGTCTTGCTCATCGGCGGCGCTTGCGCCACTTGGCTGATGGCCGGATTTGCCAAGGCCTTCATCTTCTTGTTCCTGGTGCTGGCCTACATCGTCCTGGGCCTGGCCGAGGAAGTGCTGTTCTACCGCCGCCGGCGCGCGCAGGAGCGCAATGCCAAGCAGCCGCCGGTGCCCGAATTGCCCCCGGTTCCCGACGAAGAGGTGTTGCGCGAGCTGGGCGCCTTCGATGACGAGCCCCAGGACCAGCCACCGACGACGGAAACGCAAGAATCGCAAGATTCAACCGACGCGACACCGACCGACCCGTTGGTCAATCCAGGCCGCTAGTTTTTGGCCACGACCGGTGGCAGCGACTTGAGAATCGCGACACGCTGCCGGATGGCTTCGAGGTAGGCGATGCGATTGGCCGGTCCGGCTTCGCGCTGGACGGACAGCTTGTCGGGATCGATGTACTGGCCGTTCTTCACCACGCTGAAGTGAAGGTGTGGGCCCGTGGAAAGGCCCGTCGTTCCCACGAAACCGATGATCTCCTTCTGCTGCACCTGCTTGCCGGGCTTGAGCCCCTTGGCGAAGCGCGACAGGTGGAAGTAGCGCGTCTGCAATCCGTTCGCGTGCAAAAGCACGATGGTGTTGCCCGACCCCCGCATCATCTCGGCCTGCACAACCTTGCCGCTCGCGGGCGCCCACACCGGCGTTCCGATAGGCGCCGCGTAGTCCACGCCCAGGTGCGCCCTCAAGGTGTGCAAAATCGGGTGAAAGCGCTTGAGGTCGAATTTCGAGCTGATGCGCACGTAGCGCAGGGGCGTCTTGAGCATGCTCTTGGCGAGTGCCTGGGCCTTGTCGTCGTAGTAGCGCCCGCGGCCCCGCTCGCCGCTCGGATTCCAGTAGAAGCCGCGGAAGGTTCCGGTCTTGCCGCTGTACTCGGCGGCGAGCAGCTTGCCGTACTTGTAGAACTGGCCGCCCAGATACTGTTTCTCGACGAGGACCTTCCAGTGATCCCCCGGATGCGTGTCGGTGTAGAAGTTGATGTCCCAGGCGAACATGTCGACGATGAGGCTCACCAGTGCTCCGGACTCGCCCGCCTTGGCAACCGATTCGTACAGCGACGACTCGACGGTGCCGTAAGCCTGCGCCGTCTTGAGCTCGACCTGCTTTTCCTGCTTCTTGGCCTGCCAGGTGCCGTCCTCGTGGCGCGTAACCTGGTAGCGAAGTACAGGCGAAGGCGCGTACTCGAAACTCTCCGGCGTACCCTCGTCGTCGCGCTCGACCTGGTACCTCTCGCCGGCCCGGATCAGTTTGGGATCGACCAACTTGGCCAGCGCGGCGCTGACGTTGGCCGCCGAGCTGCCGAAGCCCTCGCGCACCAGCACCGTGCTGAGCGTGTCCGATGGACCGATCTGCCCGAGCAGGGTGTTGTCGTCAAAGCCGATGCCAGGCGCGGCCGGCGCGCCGGGCTTCTGCGGCTTCTTTCCCTCGTAGGCGGCGCCCAGCAAGGACGGCGGAACCGATTCCGCAAGGGCCTCCCGCTGCCCGTCGGACAGCGTCTTGCTGGTCGACACCGGCTTCATGAGACTCCCCACGGAGGTGTCGTGGCGAAGGAAGAAGTAATAGACGTTGACCGCCGTCAGCCCAACCAAGAGCGCGCCCAGCCCGAGCGAGCTGCGCAATTGCTGTGGTCGGCGCTTCTTGCGCCTTGGAACGAGCGGACGAGCCACCCCCTATAACCACCACACCGACGGCAGAAGGTCAACTTCGGGATGAGAGGCTGGAGGCTGGAGGCTGGAGGCCAAGGCAACGGCTTGCGTCCTACACCCGCCCCTCACGTTCGATGAACTGCAACAGCGCGCGCCCTTTGTCGCGCACGCGCCTTTTCAGATCGGCATGACCGCGACGCTCTTTCCAAAGCTCCTCGGTGATCTGCAAGGCGGTCAGGATGGCGAGCGACTGCGTGTCGGCGGCGCGCGTCTGTTTTTGTAGATCGCGCAGGTGCTTGTCGACGTGGGCAGCCATTTCGCGCACCACACGCTCGTCCTCGTCGCTGCGCAGAGTGAAGCGGTGGCCGGCAATGCTGACGCTGACTGGGCTCTTCATGCAATCCCTCGGACGGCGACTTTACCCCGTGCGCTCCCCGGCGTCTCGCCCGTTCGCGCTCGGGCGACAGACTGGTTGGACCTGACTAAGCTTCGCCGCCCGGCCTGGAATATACGCCGCCGGCCAGGGCCGACAGCCCGAGCGATGACAGGACCATGCGATCCTCGAGGCTTACATCGATGAACTTGATGCCCATACCACCGATGTTGGGGGTATCGTTGACCCAGCGAACCTCGCCCCGCAGTTCGAGCGGACTCCCCCGCCAAGGAATGTCGAGCCAGACCCGAACGGTTTCCCCGGTGCCGTCGAGATAATCCGAGCAGAAGAAAAGACCGTCCGCGCTGACGTCGGTCACCACGCCTTCGACCACGAGGCTGTCGCTGACGTACTTGGCCGCGATCTCGACCTTCATCCGGGCAGAGCGCCTCATCTCTCGCGGTCTCTCAAGGAATGGCAGCATCGGTGGAATCTCCAGTGATCGAGCGGAACTTCAACTGTATCGGCCGTTGTGTCAACTTCTGTAATTGCAACCCTACCGCGTTCCCCGGCGATGGCTAGTTCCTTGACGCCGCACCGAGCTGTACAGGCATGGGGTCATCAATGTTGGAGGCCGCAAGCGACGGATTTTTTCCTTACGAAAGTCGTCACCCGTGCTACAACAACCCGCCCGACCAACCGGCCGGGTTTCTTCCTAGCTTTTTCCGCCCATCCGGGCCCATAGCTCAATTGGCAGAGCTGCGGACTTTTAATCCGTAGGTCGCAGGTTCAATTCCTGCTGGGCCCACAGCCCCCGAGCCTACGAAAAACTGAATACGAC